>Ga0209048_10000952_pt1 | contig 30543 bp, 29 predicted proteins | sample FrelakmetCRP12CR_FD_187146 | JGI IMG/M metagenome (GOLD analysis project Ga0209048, IMG submission 187146) | Freshwater lake sediment microbial communities from the University of Notre Dame, USA, for methane emissions studies - CRP12 CR (SPAdes)... | ecosystem: Environmental > Aquatic >... | reverse complement strand
GACCGGAGAGAGTGATGGGCACAATGATTTCCGTAGATACCGCCGTGACACTCACTGACCTGAGTCGGCGCACGCTCTGGCGTCGAATCGGAGGCGGCCATTGCCGAACTGCGGGCCTACGCCATGGACAAAGTATCTGACTTGCAGGACGAATTCAGAAGAGAGTAACGGTGCGCGGGAATTGACCACGCCTGGCTGTCCTACCGCTTCGCCAGGCACTCGTTCAGCACAGCGGCCAGTCGCCGGCTCGCTGCCGCCATGCGCTCGACGAGCGTCGAGCCCCAGCGCCGGGTGTATGCATCGTCCAGCTCGTGCCCGCTCGGGTAGAACCCATCGCTCGACACCACACGGCACGATTCCTCGGCCCAGCTTCCGGGAGCGAAGCTGAAGTATGGGGGCGGGGCCGGGATGCCGCTCGCGCCGGTTCACTTCACGACATGCCGGCTAAGCGCTTCGCCTATTGATGGGTCAGATGATGGGCTTCAAAGAAAACGGGCCGCGGAGGCCCGTATTTCCTAGATAGTTGGTGGGATGAGGTTGTGAGCCATGCAACAACTCCACAGTGTCAATAAGACAGATTCTGCGGTTCCTGCAGAAGTTCCTGCAATGTGAACCCGGAAGTGGGGAGACGTCCGTGGACTCCGTGGGACAACAAAAAAGCCCTAGAGCGTTGATTTCTCTAGGGCTTTTGGACTTCTGTGGACTTTCTTGGACTTGCCAGGACATCCCGATGGTGGAGAGGAGGAGGATCGAACTCCCGACCTCTGCATTGCGAACGCAGCGCTCTCCCAGCTGAGCTACCCCCCCACGACAGCGTGCAGTCTATCAAATCGGGCGATCGTGCCGTAGCGGGCGGGCTGGCCGATCGGGCTTCCCTATGAACGACATTGATACTTCGCATTGAACCAGCATCCTGGAGTGCTGTAATGTCCTTCACGAACCTGCCGTGGCGTGGCGGGTCCGCGGTTTCATCACCTTACTTGAAGGAGAGCGACATGGGTTTGAAGGGATCGAAGACCGAGCAGAACCTGAAGGATGCGTTTGCGGGCGAGTCGCAGGCCAATCGGCGTTACCTGTACTTCGCGAACAAGGCCGACATCGAAGGTCAGAACGACGTGGCGGCGTTGTTCCGCTCGACCGCCGAGGGCGAAACCGGCCATGCACATGGCCATCTCGAGTTCCTCGAGGCCGTGGGCGACCCGGCAACCGGCCTGCCGATCGGCTCGAGCCGGCTGAACCTGGCGGCCGCCGTTGCCGGCGAGACGCACGAGTACACCGACATGTACCCGGGCATGGCCAAGCAGGCCCGCGCCGAGGGTTTCGACGAAATCGCCGACTGGTTCGAGACGCTGGCCAAGGCCGAGCGCTCGCATGCGAACCGCTACGTGAGGGCACTCGAAGCACTGGTGGACTGACACGAGCGAGCCCCGGTGAACAAGGGGCTGGCGGCCCCTTGTTCTTTTTCGGCACATTGCAGCGGCAGGACGATCATGCGCGAAGGCAACCTCCAAGCACCGACCCGGCATCCCATCGCCTGGAGAACGCCCGACTTCTACGACGAAGAGTCGGCGCTCAAGGAAATGGAGCGGGTGTTCGACATCTGCCACGGCTGCCGCCGATGCGTGAGCCTGTGCCAGAGTTTCCCCACCTTGTTCGACCTGGTCGATGCCACCGACGACGGCGAGGTGCATGCCGTCAAGAAGGCGGCGTACTGGGGCGTGGTCGACCAGTGCTACCTGTGCGACCTGTGCTACATGACCAAGTGCCCGTACACGCCGCCGCATGTGTGGAACCTCGACTTCCCCCATCTGATGCTGCGTGCCAAGGCGATCAAGTACAAGAAGGGCCGGGTCAAGGCCGGTGACAAGTTCCTCGCGTCGACCGACGTGCACGGACAGTTCGCCGGCATTCCGATCGTCGTGCAGGTCGTCAACGCGATCAACCGGACGAAGGCCGCGCGCAAGGTGATGGACAGCGCGCTCGGCGTGCATCCCGACGCCTGGATGCCCGAGCTCGCCGGACAGCGTTTCCGCTGGGGCGCGGCCAAGAGCGCCGCCACCGTGGTGACGAATGGCGAGCGCACGCCGGGCAAGGTGGCGATCTTCTCGACGTGTTTCATCAACTACAACGAACCGGGCATTGGCCACGACCTGCTGAAGGTGCTGGCGCACAACGAGATCCCGTACGTCCTCGTCGAGAAGGAAAGGTGCTGCGGCATGCCCAAGCTCGAGCTCGGCGACCTCGACGCCGTGGCCGAGCACAAGGCGGCCAACATTCCGGTGCTGGCGAAGTACGCGCGCGAGGGATATGCCATCGTCGCCGCGGTGCCGAGCTGCACGCTGATGTTCAAGCAGGAGCTGCCGCTGCTGTTCCCCGACTGCGCAGACACGCAGGCGGTGAAGGAGGCGATGTTCGACCCCTTCGAATACCTCGTCGCGCGCCACAAGGACGGCCTGCTGAAGACCGATTTCAAGACAGCGCTCGGCAAGGTCAGCTATCACATCCCCTGCCACGGCCGGGTGCAGAACATCGGCAGGAAGACCGAGGAGATGCTCAAGCTCGTCGGCACCAAGGTCGACCTCAGGCTGAACACCGTCGAGCGTTGCTCGGGCCATGCCGGCATCTACGGCGTGAAGACCGGCACCCACCCGATCGCGATGAAGATCGGAAAGCCGGTCTTCAAGGCGATGGCCAGCGACGAGCCCGATTACATCGGCAGCGACTGCCCGATGGCCGGCCACCACATCGCGCAGGGCATGGAGGAGGCCGCCACACCGGCCAAGGCCGTGCAGCACCCCTTGAGCCTGCTGCGCATCGCCTACGGGCTTTGACCCGCAAGGAAACCTTGCCATGAGCATTACCCGCGACAGCCTCCTCACACTGGAGGCCTACGCCAGGATCCGCAAGTCCAGCAAGCCCGAGGTCATTGCGCATCGCCGGCTGCGCACGGTGCCCCTGGGCGAGCACGTGACGCTGCAGTTCGAGGACGAGCAGACGATTCGACGCCAGATCCAGGAGATACTGCACATCGAGAAGATCTTCGACGACGCGGGTATCCAGGCCGAGATCGATGCCTACGCCGCGCTGGTGCCCGACGGCAGCAACTGGAAGGCGACGATGCTGATCGAGTACCCTGATCCGCACGAACGCAAACGTGAACTGGCGCGCCTGATCGGTGTGGAGGACCGCATGTTCGTCGAGGTCGAGGGGCACGCGCGCATCTACGCGATCGCCGACGAAGACCTGGACCGTGAGAACGACGAGAAGACCTCGGCCGTGCACTTCGTCCGCTTCGAGTTCCCGCAGGCCGCCCGCGATGCCGTGCGTGCCGGTGCGCAGGTCAAGCTCGGTTGCGACCACACCCACTATCCGGCGCATACGCTGATCGCGCCCGAAACGCTCGCCAGCCTGGCAGGCGATCTGAAGTAATTCGCGTCAGCGCAGCGAGCGCGTGTGGCGCCAGCCTTCGAAGCTGTAGAGCGCGAGCGCCACCCAGATGATCGCGAAGCCGGCCAATCGCGCACCGGCGAGCGGTTCGTCGAACAGCCAGACGCCGAGCAGGAGTTGCAGGCTGGGCGACACGTACTGCAGCAGTCCAAGCGTGGCCAGCGGAATGCGCCTCGCGCCGGCCGCAAACAGGAGTAGCGGCACGGCAGTCAACGGGCCAACGCCGATCAGCCAGGCGAGCGTCGTGCCGTTGTGATGCGCCAGGCCGCCGCTGCCCTGCCATGTCCACCAGCCGAGCACCGCCACGGCCACCGGTGCGAGGAACAGCGTTTCGAGCGCCAGACCTTCGAGCGCGCCCAGTGCAGCCGTCTTGCGCATCAGGCCATAGAGGCCGAACGATGCCGCGATCACGAGCCCGACCCAGGGCGTCTGCGGGCCGAGGACGGCGAGCCACAGCACCCCGCAGGCGGCCAGCGCGACGGCGGCCCACTGCCTGGTGCGCGGACGCTCGCGCAGCACGAAGAAGCCAAGCAGCACGTTGACGAGTGGGTTGATGAAGTAGCCGAGGCTCGCGTCCAGCACGCGCCCATTCATCACCGCCCACACGTAGATCAGCCAGTTGCCCGACAGCAGCAGTGCGCTGACGAACGACGCGCCGAGCACCGCCGGCCGATGCCGCAGCGGCGCCAGCCAGCGCCAGCGGCGCAGCCACAGCAGCAGCGCACCGAGGAACGCGAGCGACCAGATGACCCGGTGCAGCACGATCTCGAATGCGCCGACCCCTGCGAGATGCCGGAAGTAGAGCGGGAACAATCCCCAAGCGACGTAGGCCAGCGCTGCATAGGCGATGCCGCGATTCATCGCGGCATCGCCCCCACGTCGTCGCCGTGCCGCGCAGCGCACGCCTGCGAGCGTGATGCGGATGGGACGAAAGCGGGGCGGGCAAGCATGGAGGGGCCAGGAGGCAAGACTACACGCACTTGCCGCCGGCGGCAGTGGTCAAGGGGGCCGCGGCCCAGGGTGCCCAGCGGGCCGTAGTCATCCCAGACGCAGCTCCCAGGTCTCGCCGACGAGGTCGTGCCCGAAGCTGTGGTGCACCTCGCTGGCGATGCGTTGGTAGCCCGCCTTCTGATAGATGCCGCGCGCGGCGACGAGGATGCTGTTGGTCCACAGCCGGATCATGCGGTAGCCGCTGCGGCGGGCAAAGCGCTCGCATTCGGCGACCAGTGCGGCGCCGAGGCCGAGGCCACGTGCCGAAGGCTCGACGAGCAGCATGCGCAACTGGGCGACGCCCGGCTCGGGCACGTTCGCCGCCGCGTCGCGCGCCTGTACCAGGAACACGCTGCCGACATTCGCACCGTCGCGCTCGGCGATCCAGCAGGCCTCGCGCGTGGGGTCGAACTGCTCGATGAAGCGGCTCGCGATCTGCCCGACCAGTGCCTCGAAGCGGATGTCCCAGCCGTATTCCTGTGCGTACAGCGCGCCGTGGCGCGAGATCACCCAGCCGATGTCGCCGGGGCGGTGCGGGCGCAGGATGAATGCGGGCGAGGCACGCGGCGCGTTGCCGAGCAGCCGCTCGACGGTGGACAAGGCCTGCAGCAGTTGCTGCTGCTGCGGCTCGGGCAGGGCAGCGAGCAGTGCGCCGACCTCGCCGCGTGAACGTTCGTCGAGCGGCGCGAAGGCCTTGCGGCCGGCGGCGGTGAGCGTGAGCAGCAGGTGCCGGCCGTCGTCCTTCGAGCGCAGCGTCTTCACGAGGCCGCGCTGCTTGAAGCCGCGCAGCAGGCGGCTCAGGTAGCCGGCGTCGAGATCGAGCTCGCGTGCCAGCCCGGCTGCCGTCGTGCTGCCGCGGTGCGTGAGTTCCCACAGCAGGCGCGACTCGGTGAGCGAGAACGTCGTGTCCAGCAGCCCCTCGTGCAGCACGCCGATGCGGCGCGTGTAGAAGCGGTTGAACTCGCGCAGCGCCTCGATGCGCCTGGCCTGTGTCGAGTCGGTCTTGGTGGGCATGCGCCAGTGTCGGCCGAATGGTTGCCAAAAGCAATTGTCTGCATGTCTTGGGCCAGTAAAACGGGGCTTGCACAAAATACTGTATGAAAATACAGTCGTCCCATGATGGACCTCGTGCCCCCTGTCGTTTCGGCGCCTGCTCCGGCCGCAGCGGTGCGCCCGCGTCCCGACGCCGAGGCTCTGCACCCGGCGCTGTGGCGTGCCCACCAGCTCGGGCGCGGCGCCGAACCGGCGCTGGCGAGCGGCTTTGCAGAGCTCGACGCGCAACTGCCTGGCGGGGGCTGGCCGCGCCGGGTGCTGACCGAGTTGCTGCTGCCGCACCCCGGCGTCGGCGAGATGCGCCTGCTCGCGCCCAGCCTCGCCGCCACGCTGCGGGCGGGCCGGCTGGTGATGCTGTTCGACCCGCCGGCCACGCTGTCGGCCTGGGCGCTAGCGCAACTCGGGCTCGACGCCGAGCAGATGCTGGTGGTCGACGGCCGCAGCAAGGTGCTGCCCGACGCGAGCAGCCTGTGGGCACTCGAGCAGGCCCTGAAGAGCGGGCACGTCGGCGCGGTGCTGGCCTGGCTGCCGCCGCGCCTGCGCGCCGAGCGCCTGCGCCGTCTGCAACTGGCGGCGCAGGCGCACGACGGGCCGGCCTTCGTACTGCGCGAAATGGCGGCCCGCCAGCGCCCCACCACCGCACCGCTGCGTCTGGCGCTGCAGCCGGCCGGGGCCGACCGGCTGGCGCTGCATCTGCTCAAGCGTCGTGGCCCGCCGCTGGCCGCACCGCTGCGGCTGGCGCTGCCGCCGGTGCTGTCGGCAGCGGCGTGCGGCAAGGCGGCATTGGCGAGATCGACCGGCGTGCCGGTGCCGCAGCGGCCTCTGCGCACGGCGGCGTTCGTCGATCTGACAATGGCCGAAGGCCGTTGCGGCGCAGGCTCACATCGTGCAGCGATGTGAAGGCGCCTCGGGCGCCGGCCACAGCCGATGATGTCGCCGTCACCGTGAGCCCGCGCCATGCTCTGGATCGGTCTGCACCTGCCGCTGCTGTCGCTGGAATCGCTCGCCGCCACGCTGCCGCCCGAACTGCGGCAGATGCCGCTGGCGCTGGTCGAGGCGCGTCGGATCAGCCACGCCAACGCCAGCGCGCAGGCGCTCGGCGTGAAGCCGGGCCTCAAGCGCGCTACTGCGCTCGGCCTGGCGCCGCTGCTCGTCACCGCCCAGGCCGACCCGCTGCGCGACGCGCAGGCACTGCAGGCCGTATTGCACGCCTGCCTGGCCTTCACGCCTGCAGTGGCGGCCCTGCCGCCGAGCCAGGTGTTGCTCGAGGTGCAGGCCAGCCTGCGCTATTTTGGTGGCCTGGAAGCCTTGTTGCGGCGCCTTCGGGCAGCGCTGGCGCCGCTCGGTCACGCGCTGCAATGCGCCAGCGCGCCCACCGCCCAGGGAGCAGCGCTGCTCGCCCGCATGGCGGGTACGACGGCAGGCCTGCACTGCCCCGACCTGCAATCGCTGCAACGCACGCTGGACAGCGCTCCGGTGTGGCTGCTCGGCCCCGGGCGCGAGCATTGGGAAGCCCTGCAGGGAATGGGGCTGCGCACGATCGCCGACCTGCGCCGCCTGCCACGCGATGGCCTGGCGCGGCGCTTCGGCGAAGCGCTGCTCGACGAACTCGATCGCGCATTCGGCGAGCGGGCGGACCCGCGGGTCTGGGTGGGCCTCGCGCCCACGTTCGAGGCCCGACTCGAACTCTTCGCCCGCGCTGACACCAGCGAGCAGGTGTTGCACGGCGCCGCCGTGCTGCTGGCGCGGCTTGTGGCCTGGCTGTCGGCGCAGCATGCCTTCGCGCACCGCTTCACGCTGCAGTTGCAGCACGAGGCGCGCTGGCGGCGCGGCGACACGCCGCCCGATACCGCGATCGGGATCGTGCTCGCCGCACCGTCGCGCGACGCTGCGCACCTCGCGCTAATGCTGCGCGAGCGCCTCGGACGCACGCAACTCGTCGCCCCCGCGCTCGAGCTGCGCCTGCGCGCCGACGACATCGCGCATGCGCCGCCGCCCAACGGCGAACTCTTTCCCTCCGCGCAGGGTGAGCGCGAAGGCCTGACACGCCTCGTCGAGCGGTTGCAGGCGCGCCTTGGGCGGCGCCGGGTGCAGCGCCTGCAGCGCGTGCACGACCATCGGCCCGAGCGCAGCAGCGCGCTGCACGAGGTCGATGCGGGCGCGTTGCACCCGCTCCACGGCAGACCCTCTGCGAAGCGCCCGGAAATCTCCGGGCAGGCGGGCGGACTCATCACGCGGCCGGTGTGGCTGCTCGAGCCGCCGCAGCCGCTGCCCGAGCGCCACTGCCAGCCGCTGCTCGACGGTGCGCCGCTGCAACTGCTCAGCGGCCCCGAGCGCATCGAGACCGGCTGGTGGGACGAAGGCCTCGCCGGGCGCGACTACTTCATCGCCCAGACGGCCGATGCCTCGCTGGTGTGGGTGTACCGCCTGCGCCTGCCGAGCCTCGTGCCACACACGCAAGGCTGGTACCTGCACGGGCGCTTCGCTTGAGCGCCTGTCTCGTTCAGGGCTTCCAGGTCCAGGTCAGGATTTCGCACTCGGCCTTCGTCATGACCGTCCGCTCGATCCGGTTCTTGTGGTCGTAGCAGCCGGGGCCGGTGTCGGGCGGCGCTGGCGCGTTGATCGAGTCGAGCGGCGAGCCGCCCTTGCTCGAACAGGCCCCCGTGACGAGAACCGACACCAGGGCAGCGAGAAGGGCGACGTGCTTCATGGAGGAGTCTCGCGAAAGACACAGGCGAAGGAAAAGCTCAGACCACCGTCAGCCGCCCTGCGTCTGACGTCACCTCGCCGACGATGGCCGCGGCGACGAAGCCATGGTGGCGAAACAGCCCGAGCACCTCGGCAACGGCTTGCGGCGCACACGACACCAGCAGCCCGCCGCTGGTCTGTGGGTCCGTCAGCAGCGCCTTGTCGGCAGCGGCGAAACCCTCGGGAAGCGTCACGTCGCAGCCGTAAGCGTCCCAGTTGCGCCCCGAAGCGCCGGTCACCATGCCCCGCGCGGCCAGCTCGCGTACACCGGCGAGCAAAGGCACCGCGGGCCAGTCGATGCGCACCCCCAGGCTCGCGCCGCGCGCCAGCTCCAGCGCATGGCCGGCCAGGCCGAAACCGGTGACGTCGGTCAGCGCGTGCACGCCGTCCATCGTCGCGAGATCAGTGCCCGGCCGGTTGAGCCGGGTCGTGCTGGCGATCATCTGCGCGTAGCCTTCGGCGCTCAGCGCATCCTTCTTCAGCGCCGCCGACAGCACACCGACGCCGATCGGCTTGCCCAATACGAGCACGTCACCCAGCTTCGCGTCGGCATTGCGCTTGACGTTCTTCGGGTGCACCAGCCCCATCACCACCAGACCGTAAATCGGCTCGACCGAGTCGATCGTGTGGCCACCGGCGATCGGGATGCCGGCCTCGGTGCAGACGCTCTTGCCGCCCTCGAGGATCAGGGCGATGGTTTCAAGCGGCAGCACGTTGATCGGCATCCCGACCAGCGCCAGCGCCATGATCGGCGTGCCGCCCATCGCGTAGACGTCGCTGATCGCGTTGGTGGCCGCGATGCGTCCGAAGTCGTACGGGTCGTCGACGATAGGCATGAAGAAGTCGGTCGTCGCGATCAGTGCCTGCTCGTCGTTCAACTGGTAGACGGCGGCGTCGTCGGCGGTCTCGATGCCCACGAGCAGCTGCGGCGGGATCGACGTGTTCTTGGTGCCCTTGAGGATCTCGCTCAGCACACCGGGAGCGATCTTGCAGCCGCAGCCACCGCCGTGCGACAGCGAGGTGAGGCGGGGTGGCTTGACGAGATCGGATCCAGGGCCGGTCATGGTGTGAAGTCTCGAGGGCAGGGCCGAGCAAGTGTAGAAGAGATGCTGCCGCAGCCGGACGGGCGGTCGGCACAATGCGCGAATCGATGCCGCTGCCCTGCCTGAGCGCAGGCGATCGCGGCCGAGGAGAGGATCCTTGCTCGACACCGAAACCGCCAACGTCGATTCGCCGCACATGCGCCGCGCCGGCAAGGGCCTGCTGTCGCTGGCGCTGATGGATGCTCGCAATCAGACCTTGCACTGGTTCGGCGCCTGCGAGCAGGCGCTCGCAGCGTCAGGCCTGCGCGTGCAACTGCTGCCCGAATTGAACCCGCCGCTGTGGGAGCTCGGCCACATCGGCTGGTTCCAGGAGTTCTGGATCGCGCGCAACCTGCAGCGCGCGCGCGGCGCCGCGTGCGATCCGAAGCATGCGCGCCTGGCGTCCATCGAGCCGCAGGCCGACCGCCGGTACGACGCCTCGAGCGTGGCGCACGACACCCGCTGGCAGCTCGAACTGCCCGATCTGCAGACCACCCGGCAGTACCTCGTGGCCACGCTCGAAACCACGCTCGACCTCCTCGATGCGGCCGACGCGACCGACGACGCGCTGTACTTTTATCGCCTGGCGCTGTTCCACGAAGACCTGCATGGCGAGGCCTTGGTCACCCTGTCGCAGACGCTGGGCTTCGACGCCGGCCTGTTGCCACCGTCGACTACCTTCGCCGCGCGCGAGCCGCTGCTGTTTCCGGCGACTCAGCATTCGTTGGGCGCGAAGCCGGGAGGCTTCGTGTTCGACAACGAGAAGTGGGCGCACGACGTGGCCGTGCCGGAGTTCGAGATCGACGCCCAGGCGGTGTGCTGGGCACAGTACACCGAGTTCGTCGAGGACGGCGGCTACGACGACGCGCGCTGGTGGTCGCCCGAGGGCTGGGCCTGGGCGCAGCGCGTCGGTCGGCGCTGCCCGCGCCACGTGGACCAGATGCGCCACGGCGTGCTGGCGCAGCGCTTCGGCAAGCTCTCGCGCGTGCCTGTGGTGCAACCGGTGACCCACGTCAGCTGGTACGAGGCCGACGCCTGGTGCCGCTGGGCCGGCCGCCGCCTGCCGACCGAGGTGGAGTGGGAACACGCGGCGCAGGCCGGTGCCTCGCGCGGCTTGCGCTGGGGGCAGGTGTGGGAGTGGACGGCGAGCACCTTCCGACCCTACCCGGGTTTCAGCGCTGACCCGATCCGCGACTATTCGCAGCCCTGGTTCGGCAGTCACAAGGTGCTGCGCGGCGCGTCGTTTGCCACCCGCGCCAGGATGCGCGATCTGCACTTCCGCAGCTTCCATCTGCCCGAGCGCGACGACATCTTCAGCGGCTTCAGAAGCTGCGCCTGCTGAGCGGATCCGTGCTCAGCACCCGAGCAGATCGGCCAGGTGCCCGATGTTCTTTGCGTGGAACGTGTTCCGCGGATTCGGCGACACGTCCTTCGGCGCACCGCGACCGAACTCGTGCGGCCGCTCGATGTAGGCCGTGCGCAACCCGCAGCCTCGCGCGCCTTCGAGGTCGTCGTGGTGCGCCGCGACGAGCATCACTTCGTCGGGCGGCATGTCGAACACGCGCGCCACGCCGAGGTAGGCGGCGGGATCGGGCTTATAGGCGCGGAACACTTCGGCCGAAAGGATGCAGTCCCACGGCAGGCTGGCGCGCTTGGCCATGTCGGCCAGCAGACCGAGGTTGCCGTTGGACAGCGTGCAGATCGTGAAGTGCGACTTCAGACGCGTCAGGCCGGCCACCGAATCCGGCCACGCATCGAGGCGGTGCCAGATCCTGTTCAGATGTCTGCGCGCGGTTTCGTCCAGGTGCGTGAGCCCGAAGCGCGGCAGCAACCCGTCGAGGGTCATCCGATGCAGATCGTCGATGAGCGTCCAGCCGAGTTCGCCCGAGCGCACGCGCTGCATCGCCGGTCGATAGCCGGCGCGCCAGGCGAGCGCGAACGCATCCGCGTCGATCTCCGGATACAGAGCCTGCAGCTCGCGCACGATCGAACCGTGCCAGTCGACCACGGTGCCGAAGACATCGAACGCCAGAACCCTGACGGACGCGCTTGCTGGCGTGTTCGGCATGTCGTTCATCGATCGCTACTCGACCCGCGCCCCGGAAGCCTTCACCGCGCGCTCGTACTTGCGCAGCTCGGCCTTCACGAACGCGGCGAACTGCTCGGGCGTGGTCGGCGACGGATCGGCGAGCAGGCTGGCCAGGCGTGCCTTCATCTCGGGCGTGGACAGCGCGGCGACGAAAGCCCGGTTCAGGCGTTGGGTGACTTCGGCCGGCAGACCCGCCGGGCCGAACAGGCCGAACCAGGTGTCGATGTCGAAACCCGCCAGGCTGCCGCCGCTCTCGGCGATCGTCGGCACCTCGGGCAGGGCGGTCGAGCGCCGCGCCGTGGTGACGGCCAGCGCCTTCAACTTGCCCGCCTTGATGTTGGCCGACGCGCCAGCCAGGTTGTCGAAGCTCAGGTCGACCTGGCCCGAGATGAGGGCGAGCTGCGCCGGGTTGGCGCCTGCGTAGGGAATGTGGACCATGAACACGCCCGCCTGTGCCTTGAACATCTCGCCCGCCAGATGGCCCGCGCTGCCGTTGCCGCCCGAACCATAATTCAGCGTTCCCGGGTGCGTCTTCGCGTAGGCCACCAGGCCCGCGGTGCTGGTGATGCCCAGCCGTGCTGCCGTCTCGGTGTTCATCACCAGCACGTTGGGCACGCGCGCGACGAGCGTGATCGGCGTGAAGTCGCGGATCGGGTCGTAGGGCAGCTTCGCATACAGCCACGGGTTGATCGCATGCGTGGCGACGGCGCCCATCAGCACGGTCAACCCGTCGGGGGCCGATTTGGCCACGAGTTCGGCACCCAGGTTGCCGCCGGCGCCGGGGCGGTTCTCCACCACGACCACGCCCAGGCTGTCTTTCACGCGCTCGGCCAGAGCACGCGCCACGATGTCGAGCGGCCCGCCTGGCGGGTAAGGCACGACGAAGCGGATCGGCCGCGCTTGCGCCAGCGCGGACAGGGCGCAGGGCAGCGCGAGCGAGGCGAGGGCTTGCAGCGTGCGGCGGCGGTCCATCAGCGGGCTCCAGCAGGGCTCGAGTGCGCGCAGTCTAGGGCCTGTTCGCGCTGCCGCCGGCAGTGTGAATGGGCCTTGGGGCTTGCCCGAAGGAACCGGCAGACCCCAGCGCCAGACAATGCACCATCGCGGGCCGCACTCGAAGGGCACGCGATTGCGCCGCAATGCCCCTGCATGAACCCGCTCTGGTGCTGCTCAACCCGCGTGCTGCGGGCGAGCGTGCACACGCCATTTGCGCGCCCGTGGCGCAGTGGCTCGCGGCGCACGCTCCTCAGGTGCGTTGCCATGCGGTGGACGGTGTCGACGCGGCGCTCGACGTCATCGTCGCGCAGCCCGCGGGCTCGCGCATCGTGCTGGTCGGTGGTGACGGCACGGTGCACTGCATGTTGCCCGCGATGCTGCAACGCGACTGCACGCTCGGCCTCGTGCCGCTCGGCAGCGGCAACGACACCGCCCGCGCGCTGGGCGTCGCCGGCATGGCCTGGAACGATGCGCTGGCACACGCGCTCGTGGCGCCGGCCACGGCGATGGACCTGGGCGAACTCGCCACGCCGCGGGGCACCGTGCCCTTCGCGAGCAGCTTGACCGCGGGCTTCGACTCCGCGGTGGGTCTGCGCGCCTTGCGCGCGCCGCGCCTGCTGCGCGGCCTGCCGCGCTACCTCTGGGCCACGTTCGGTGAACTCGTGGCGCTGCAGACCTGGCCCATGAAGGTCGAGGTCGACGGCGTCACGCTGCACGACGGCGACGCGCTCTTCGCCTCGGCGCTGAACACGCCGAGCTTCGGCAGCGGCATGCCGGCCGTGCCACATGCGCGCATCGACGACGGTCGCCTCGACGTGCTGGTGGCCGGTCGCTTCGGCCGCGTCGGCACCGCGCTGATGATGCCGCGCCTGCTGGCCGGTGCCCACCTGTCGCATCCGCGCGTGCAGACCCGGCCGTTCACGACGATGAGCGTCGCGAGCGCAGTCGGCGTGCCGCTCGCCGGAGACGGCGAGCCGCTGGGCGTTGCGAGCGCTTGGCGCATCACCGTGCGACCTTCGGCGCTGCGGGTGGTGCGGCGCGCGGCGGGGAGCGCGAACCACTGAAGGCGCTGCAGCACGCCAGCATGACCCGCCATTGCTGCCCGTTCTCCGTGATCACGCTGACGGTCTTGCGGTTGTACTTCGAGATGATGCCGGTGAGGAGCGGATGACCCTCGGGCTGGAAGGACACCCGTTGCACTATGCTGAAGTCCAGCATCTGCGCATGGGCGCGCATCTGTTGCAGGAACTTCAGACGCGCGACGACACGGTTGGCCAGGTGTCCCAGGCAGTGGCCGCGGTCGGCTCACCCCAAAGGTCCACGCTGATCGGCGTGCCGCGGTGCGCGCCGTTCGCTGCATCTCCGCGCAGGTAGCCGAGCGCCACGCAGCACCCGGCCTTGAAGCCCCAGCCGGCCGACGAGAGTTCGCCCGCCGCCTCGCCCGCGATAGCCAGCGCCTCGCCGCCCCACACGTAGTGCGCCGGCGAATCGAGCACGACGGTGACGAGCTTCTTGCGCAGCGGCTGCCCCTGCGTGGCGATCAGCGCGGCCTTGCCGATGAAGTCGCAGGGCTTGTCGAGCTTCACCGCGTACGACAGTCCGGCCTCGAACGGCGTTTCGTCGGGTCCGAGCTCGGCGCCCCAGGCGCGGCGGCCGACCTCGATGCGCAGCGCGTCGAGCGCGTAGTAGCCGGCGTCTCTCAGTCCGAGATGGGCGCCCACCTCGTGCAGTGCCAGATAGACGTGGCGCGTCATCTCCACCGGCACGTAGAGCTCGAAGCCGGGCCCGCCCACGTAGCTCATGCGTGCGGCGCGAACGCGGGCGTGGCCGAGGTCGATCTCGCGCGTGTGGCTGAACTTCAATGCCCCGGGCGACAAATCGTCAGGCGAGACGCGCGCCAGCAGTTCGCGTGCCTTCGGGCCCATCAGGCCGAGCACGCAATACTGTGCGCTCACGTCGCTGAGCTGCGCGTGTTCGGCGGGTTCGATGTGGCGGGTGATCCAGTCCGCGTCGCGCATCGCCTGCGCCGAGCCGGTGACGATCAGGAAGCGGTCCGGCGCCAGGCGGATCACGGTCAGGTCGCTCTCGAAGCCGCCACGCTCGTTGAGCATCGCGGTGTAGACCATGCGGTCCACTGCCACGTCCATTTCATTGGCGCACAGCCGCTGCAGCAGGGCCAGCGCGTCAGGGCCCTGCAGCAGCAGTTTGGAGAACGAGGTCTGGTCGTATAGCGCGACGGCCTCGCGCGTGGCGCGCTGCTCTTCGATGACCCACGGCAGCCAGTCGGGGCGACCCAGGCCGTGCACGGCGGGCGGTGCATCGTGCGGCTTGAAGATGTTCGCCCGCTCCCAGCCGTTCTTGCTGCCGAATACGGCCCCTCGTGCGGCGAGCAGGTCGTACAGCGGCGAGGTGCGCAGCGGCCGCGCGGTTTCGAGTTCCTGCCGTGGCCAGCGCATTGCGTAGTGCAGGCCGAGCGTCTCGCCGGTGCGCTCGGCCAGAGCCTTGCGGTTGGCGGTGAACGCGCCGAAGCGGCGGATGTCGACGTCCCACAGGTCGTGCGGCGCTTCGCCGCCGTCTATCCATTGTGCGATGAGGCTGCCCGCGCCGCCGGCGTTGGCGATGCCGGCCGAGTTGAATCCCGCGGCGACGTAATAGTTGCGCAGTTCCGGTGCCTCGCCGAGGATGAAGTTGCCGTCGGGCGTGAAGCTCTCGGGGCCGTTGAGCAGCATCTTCACCCGGGCCGTCTCCAGGCACGGCGTGCGGTGGATGGCGTTGGTCATCAGGATCTCGAACTGATCCCAGTCTTCGCCGAGCAGCTCGAAGCGGAAGGTCGAAGGGATGGGATCGACCTTCCACGGCTTGGCCTGGGGCTCGAAGCCTCCCATCACCAGGCCGCCGACTTCCTCCTTGTAGTAGATCAAGCCGTCGGGGTCGCGCATCACCGGCAGCATGGGGTGCACGCCGGCTATGCGATCCGTCACGATGTAGAAATGCTCGGCCGAATAGAGCGGCACGTTCACTCCTGCGAGGCGCCCGAACTGCCGCGCCCACTGGCCGGCGCAGTTGACGAGGATCTCGCAGGCCACGTCGCCCTGCGCCGTGCGCACGCCGGCGACGCGGCCACGGTCGCTCAGCACGCCGGTAACTTCGACGCCTTCGACGATCTTCACGCCACGATGCCGCGCGCCCTTGGCGAGCGACATCGTCAGGTCGGCCGGGTTGGCCTTGCCATCGCCGGGAATCCACAGCCCGCCGTGCAGGTCGTCGGTGCGCAGCAGCGGGTAGAGATCGCCGGCGCGCTGCGTGCTGATCACCTCGACCTCGACACCGAAGCTGCGCGCCAGCGTGGCCTGCCGGCGCAACACCTGCATGCGTTCGGGCGTGGCAGCCACGTTGATGCTGCCGCATTGCTTCCATCCGGTCGCGAGGCCGGTCTCGGCCTCGAGCTGCGAGTAGAGCTCGATGCCGTACTTGCTCATTCGCGTCATGTTGCGGTTGGGCCGCATCTGGCCGACGAGCCCGGCAGCGTGCCAGGTCGTACCGCAGGTGAGCTGGCCCTGTTCGAGCAGCAGCACGTCGCTGTGGCAGAGCCTGGCCAGGTGGTAGGCCGTTGAGCAGCCGACGATGCCGCCGCCGACGATGACGATGCGGGCCTGCGTGGGAATCGACATCGCTCGGTCTCCGTGTTCAGGCCTGCGCCAGGCGCAGCGCGATCACCCCAGCGACGATGCACAGCGTGCCGGTTGCCCGCCGCGCGCCGAAGGGTTCGTTCAGTAGCCGCGTGCCGATCACCGCGGCGAACAGCACCGAGGTCTCGCGCAGCGCCGCCACCGCGGCCACCGGCGCGCGCGTCATCGCCCACAGCGCGATCGCATACGAGCCCAGCGATGCGAAAGTGCCGAGCAGCGCCAGCGGCCATCGCTTGCGAATGTGGGCCCACGCGGCAGGCCGCTCGGCGCTGCCGCGGCCGTGCATCACGAGCAGGAAGTAGGGCAGGCCGTCGAGCAGGAAGAGCAGCGCCACGTACTGCAGCGCATTGCCGCTGGCGCGCACGCCGATGCCGTCGACGATGGTGTACACGGCGATGATCGCGGCGTTGAACAGCGCGAACTGCAGCGCACGCCGGTGGTTGCCGCCCGACACCCGCGACAGGCCCACCAGCAGCACGCCGCCGCTGATGCCAGTCACGCCGAGCAGCGTGGCGAACGAGAGTTTCTCGTCGATGATGCTGCCGCCGCTCACGCCGAGAATCACCGCCACCAGCAACGGCCCGAGGCCGCGCATGATCGGGTAGGTGAACCCGAGGTCACCGTGCCGATAGGCGCCGGCGAGCGCGATGTAGTAGCCGATGTGGATCACGAGCGACGCTGCCAGCCATGGCCACGCGGCCGGCACCGGCAGCCCGACCCACAGCAGCAGCGGCACCGCCACCACGCAGCCCATCACGTGGATCAGTGCGGTGTCGAGCGACTTGTCCCGGCCCGACTTGATCAGCGCGTTCCACGACGCATGCAGCAGCGCGCCGAACAGCACCGCGGCGACCACCGGCCAGGTCAGGGTCATGGGCCGGCAGTCGCGGGCGAGGGCAGGGCGCAGCGCGCGGCGCGCTCCAGGAAATGCGCCAGCGTCGGCGTGCGGAAGTCGGCCTGCTTGGCCAGGTCGTCCCAGACGCGCAGCCTGACCGCGTCCTGCGCGCCGGGCAGGGCGATGAAGGCGTCGGCCTGCGCCGCGTTGAAGATGCCGCCCTGCAGTTGCAGGCTGCGCCTGGAGTCTTCCGACAGCTTCTCGAAATAGCCTGGCCGCGTGTGGCACAGGTAGCGCTTCGCATCGACGTGAAGCTCGATCGCGGCGAGCACGCGATCGGGGAACAAGCCGCGCAGGAACGGCAGTGCGAAAGTCTGATGCCTGTCGTCGATGCCCTGCAAGGTCGGCGTGTCCTGCAGACCGCGGCCCTGCGGGTTGAGCAAATGCCCCAGGTCGTGCAGCAGGCAGGCGGTGACGAGTTCGTCGTCGGCGCCGGATTGCTCGGCCAGATGGGCGGTCTGCAGCGCGTGTTCGAACTGCGTCACCGGCTCGCCGCTGGACTGGCTGGCGCCGTACTTGGCGAACAGGTGATGGATGTCTTGAAGTGTCAGGGCCATGGTCTCGGCGATGCGTCAGTCTTCCAGCGAAGCCGGACGCGTGATGCCGCGCAGCCGGCTTTCCTCGAAGCGCATGCCCTGCTTGAGCCGCGTCGGCGTCAGGGCACCGGCCTGTTCGAGGATCGGATAGGCGATCGAGCAGATGTGCGAGTTGATGCGCTTCAGGTCGCTGAGCAGGTCGATGTGCAGCGAACTCGTCTCGACGCTCTGCAGCGTGTTGTCGCGAAGCCGGGCGAGGTGCGCATTGGCATACTCGCGCTCGAGGTCGCGGAACTCGGCCTTCTGCTGCAGCAGCCGGTGCGCGTCGCGCACGTGACCATCGAGGAACACGCTCATCCCCAGACGCAGGTTCGCCAGCAGCCGCTCGTGCAGGTGGCACACCTCGGCCATGCCGGCGTCGGAGAAGTTCAGTCCGCGGCGGATCTTCTTGTCTTCCACGTCCTGCAGCACGCGCTCGACGATGTCGCCGATCTGCTCCATGTTGATCGTGAACGAGACGATGTCGGTCCAGCGCTGGCCTTCGCGCTCGGACAGCGCCTCGCGCGAGATCTTGGTCAGGTAGGTCTTGATCGCCGAGTACAGCGCGTCGACCGTGTCGTCCATCTTGCGCAGCTTCTGCCCGAGCGCGAGGTCGTCGTTGCGGATCACGGTCAGCATGCCGCGCAGCATGGTCTCGACGACGTCGGCCTGGTGCAGCGCCTCGCGCGCAGCGCAACTCATCGCGAGAGACGGCGTGTCGAGCGCCATGGCATCCAGGTGATTCGGGCGTTCGGTGCCCGTGGGCTCGGGCACGGCCAGCCAGCGGTCGACTCGGCGCGCCATCGGCGTCGTCAGGCCGATGAACAGCAGTGCCAGCGCGGCGTTGAACAGCAGGTGAAAGCCGACCACCTGCGCATGCGGTGGCAGAGAGAGCGTCGAGAGCCAGTCCCGGGTGTAGGGCAGCAGCGGCACCACGCCCAAGCAGCCGAGCAACTTGAACAGCAGGTTGCCGAGCGGCACACGGCGCGCCTGTGCCGCCGAGCGTGTGGTCGCCAGCCAGGCCAGCACGCCGCCGCCGAGGTTGGCGCCGAGCACGAGACCGAGGCCGATCGGCAGCGGCACCAACTGCGAGGCGACGAGCGTGGCGGTGAGCAACACGATGGCCAGGCTCGAGTACGACAGCACCGTCAGCAGCGCGCCGACCAGGATCTCGAGCATCACCTCGTTCGGAAGCGCGGCCAGCAGCGCCTGCACCGCGGGCGACGCGGTGAGCGGGCGCGTCGCGGCGATGATCAACTGCAGTGCCAGCGTGATCAACCCGAGGCCGATCGCCACGCGTGCGAGCCGCCCGGCGGTGGTGCTCTCGCGCGAGACGAACACCAGCACGCCGCCGAAGATCAGCAGCGGCGACAGCCACGACAGGTCGAACGAGAACACGACCGTCATCAACGCGGTACCGACGTCGGCGCCGAGCATCACCGCGAGCGCCGGCGCGGTGGCGATCAGCCCCTGGCCGACGAACGAGGCGACGATCAGGCACGTGGCGGTGCTCGACTGCACCAGCCCCGTCACCGCCATTCCGGCGACGGCGGCGAGCCAGCGGTTGCGCACGCTGGCAGCGAGCACCTCGCGCAGGTTCTCGCCGAACACGCGCAGGATGCCGGTGCGCACGATGTACGTGCCCCAGACGAGCAGCGAGATCGCCGCGAGCAGGTTCAGCAGATGCAGCATGTCAGACCTTCCTGGCGATCGATTGCCCAGTGTCGCCAGCCACTGCCTCGCGTCGCAGAATGCGCTCGCGGCCTTGGGCGACGTGCTCGCGCATCGCGCGGCCTGCCCGCTCCGGGTTGCCGCTTGCGATGGCCTTGAGGATGCCGTCGTGTTCCGAAGTCGACAGCGGCAGCGTCTTCGCGTCGATGGGTTTGAACCGCCGAAACAGCGACAGCTCGTTGATGAGCTGGCGGTACATCAGGGTGAGCTTGCGGTTGCCGCTGAATTCGACAAGTCGATCGTGGAATTCGAGGTCGAGCGGGTGGTAGGCCCCGGCGTCGCCAGACTTGACGGCGCGACCCATCGTGTCGAGCAGCGAATGCATGACCTTGAGCTGCGCCGGTGTGATGGCCCGGGCGAGCGCGCGGCCGACCGACTCTTCGATCATGGCCCGCACCTCGTAGAGCTCCATCGCCTCGTCGGGAGCGACCTGTCGCACGAAGCTGCCGCGGTTCTTCTCCAGCCTTACCAGGCCGGCGGTCTGGAGCATTCGAAAGGCCTCGCGCACCGGCCCGCGGGAGACCCCCAGCCGCTCGGCGAGGTGGGCTTCGTTGAGCTTGGCGCCGGGCTCGAGTTCGCCGCGCAGGATGGCGCGCTCGATCTCCTGCTCGACTGCGCTCGCGAGCGAGCTCGAGCGCAGCAACGCCAGCGCCGTGTGCGGCGGGTCCTTCTGACTCATGTTCGAATTACAACCCGACAACAATAGATTGTCAACAAAAGGCAAACTACCGTTGACAGCGAAACAGCCGGCCCGCTAGATTGCTGACCTGCGCCTGTCACGAAGCTGTTGCACACTGTGCTGCCTGCGACCACCGGCCCCGACCTCACCCACAGGAGACGAACCATGCGCTTATCGCTTGCCCTGAAGACCTTCTCGCTCGCGGCGCTGCTCGCCGTGACCGCCGGCGCCTCGGCGCAAAAGACGCAACTGCTGGTCTACACCGCTCTCGAGACCGACCAGTTGAAGGCCTACCAGGAGGGTTTCAACAAGGCCTATCCCGACATCGAGCTGAAGTGGGTGCGCGACTCCACCGGCGTGGTCACTGCCAAGCTGCTCGCCGAGAAGGCCAACCCGCAGGCCGACGCGGTGATGGGCGTTGCCGCATCGAGCCTGGCGCTGCTGAAGAAGAACGACATGCTTGTCCCGTACGCGCCGCTCAACCTCGACGGCATCATGAGCCAGTACCGCGACAAGGCCAACCCGCCGGCCTGGTTCGGCATGGACGTGTGGGGTGCGACGATCTGCTTCAACACGGTCGAAGCGCAGAAGCGGGGCATCCCCAAACCCGAGACGTGGAAAGACCTGACCAAGCCGGTCTACAAGGGCCAGATCGTGATGCCCAACCCGGCTTCGTCGGGCACCGGTTACTTCGACGTGACCGCCTGGCTCGCGCTGTTCGGCGACGACAACGGCAAGGGCGGCGGCTGGAAGTTCATGGACGCGCTGCACGAGAACATCGCGCAGTACACGCACTCGGGTTCGAAGCCGTGCAACATGGCGGCTGCCGGCGAGTTCGTGCTCGGCATCTCGTTCGAGTACCGCGCCAACACGAACAAGGCCAAGGGCGCGCCGATCGACCTCGTCTTCCCGAAGGAAGGTCTGGGCTGGGACCTTGAGGCCTTCGCGATCCACAAGGGCACCAAGCACCTCGACGCTGCGAAGAAGCTCGCCGACTGGGCGTCGAGCAAGGATGCGATGCTGCTCTACGGCAAGAATTTCGCGATCACCGCGCAACCCGGCATCGCGCCGCCGCTGGCCAACGTGCCGAAGGACTACGAGGCGCGGCTGGTGAAGATGGACTTCGGTTGGGCCGCCGACAATCGCGAGCGCATCCTTGCCGAATGGACCAGGCGCTACGACGCCAAGAGCGAACCCAAGAAGTGAACGCGGACGTGTGAACGCGACTTACCTGAGGCTGGCCGGGATCCGCAAGGATTTCGGCGACTTCACTGCGCTCGCGAAGATCGACCTCGATATCGCGCAGGGCGAGTTCATCTGCTTTCTCGGTCCTTCGGGTTGCGGCAAGACGACGCTGCTGCGCGTCATCGCCGGGCTCGAAGTGCAGACCGCCGGGCGCATCGAACTGGCCGGACGCGACATCTCGACGCTGCCGCCGGCCGAACGCGACTACGGCATCGTCTTCCAGTCGTACGCGCTGTTCCCGAACCTCAGCGTCGCCGACAACGTGTCGTATGGCCTGGTCAACCGCAAGGTGCCCAAGGCGCAGGCCCGTGCCCGCGTGACCGAACTGCTCGCGCTCGTCGGTCTGCCGGGCAGTGAGGCCAGGTTCCCGGCGCAGCTCTCGGGCGGGCAGCAGCAGCGCATTGCGTTGGCGCGAGCGCTCGCCACCTCGCCGGGGCTGTTGCTGCTCGACGAACCGCTGTCGGCGCTGGACGCGATCGTTCGCGTGCACCTCAGGCACGAGATACGCAGCCTGCAGCGCAAACTCGGCGTGACCACCGTCATGGTCACACACGACCAGGAGGAGGCGTTCGCCGTGGCCGACCGCATCGTCGTGATGAACCAGGGCTCGATCGAACAGGTCGGCACGGCGATCGACGTGTATCGCAATCCGGCCACGCTGTTCGTGGCCGATTTCGTCGGCCGCATCAACTCCCTGCCGGCGACGCTGCACGAGGGCGGACTGCTTGTCGGCGAGCAGGTGTTCCGCTGCGAACACGACTCGCTCCACGGCCATGCGCCGGGGCGCGACCTGCGTGTCTACCTGCGGCCCGAGGACGTGCTGGCGCGGCCGATTCCGCAGGGCGACCCGAATGTCTTCGAGGCCGAGATCGACACGATCGATTTCATGGGCCCGTACTGTCTGGTGCGGGTGTCCAGCACGAGGCTGGGAAGCAACAAGCTCACGGTCTATCTCTCGCTCAACTACCTTGCCGAAGCGCAACTCGAGGTGGGCAGCCGGCTGCCGCTGCGCCTGCTGCCCGAACGCATGAGGGTGTTTTCGTGACCAGTCTGGCACTCGGCATGGCGCCGGTGCGGCAGAGCGTGCATTGGACAGAGCGCCTCGCCCATGCGGCGCTGGCGATCGTCGCGCTGGCGCTGCTGGCGTTCCTGGCCGCGCCGCTCGCGACCATCCTGCAGAAGGCTGTCGAGGACGCGCAGGGCCGCTTCGTCGGCCTGGGCAATTTCGTCGACTATGCAAGGTCGCCCGCGCTGCTCGGTTCAATGTGGAACAGCGCCTGGGTCTCGCTGCTTGTCACCGCGGTCACTCTGCCCGCGGCCTTCGGTTTCGCCTATGCGCTCACGCGCAGCCACATGCGCTTCAAGAGCCTGGCGCGAACGATCACGCTGGTGCCTCTGCTGGCGCCCTCGCTGCTGTCGGCGATCTCGCTGATCTACTGGTTCGGCAACCAGGGCGCGCTGAAGTCGTGGCTGGACGCGCTCGGTGTGGAGCAGATCTACGGCGCGCCCGGCATCGTGCTGGCGGAAATCTTCTCGACCTTTCCGCACGCGCTGATGATCCTGATCACCTCGCTCACCGCGGCCGACGCCCGCCTGTACGAAGCCGCCGACGCGATGGGCACCAGCGCGCGACGCAAGTTCTTCACGATCACCTTGCCGGGCGCGAAGTACGGCCTGATCTCTGCGGCGCTGGTCACCTTCACACTGGTTATCACCGATTTCGGCATTCCAAAGGTCATCGGCGGCAGCTTCAACGTGCTCGCCACGGATGTGTTCAAGCTCGTGATCGGCCAGCAGGACTTCCAGAAGGGCGCGGTCGTCGCGCTGTTGCTGCTGGCACCCGCCGTGCTGACCTTCGCGGTCGATCACTGGGTCGCGGCGAAGCAGACCGCGATGCTCTCGGCGCGCGCCGTGCCCTACCGCCCATCGCGCGCTCCGGTGTTCGACGCACTGATGTCGCTGTATGCGTTGTGCCTGTGCGGGTTGATCCTCGCCATGCTCGGGATGGCGGTGTTCGCGTCGTTCGCGACGTTCTGGCCCTACAACCTCAAGCCCAGCCTGCGCCACTATGCGATGGGCCTGCTCGACGCCGAGGTCGGTGTGGCCTTCGTCAACAGCCTGATCATGGCCGGCGGCACCGCGCTGTTCGGCACCTTGCTGGTCTTCGCAGGCGCCTATCTGCTCGAGAAGACGCAGGGCGCGCGGCCACTCCGCGCTTTGCTGCGCCTGCTCGCGATGCTGCCGATGGCAGTGCCGGGTCTGGTGCTGGGCCTCGGCTACATCTTCTTCTTCAACGAGCCGGCCAACCCGTTCAACGGCCTCTACCACACGCTCACGCTGCTGACCGTCTGCACCGTAGTGCACTTCTACACCACCGGCCACCTGACCGCGGTGACCGCGCTGAAGGGGCTGGACCCCGAGTTCGAGGCCGTCAGCGCCTCGCTGAAGGTGCCGTTTTACAAGACCTTCTGGCGCGTCACGCTGCCGATCTGCACGCCGGCGCTGGTGGACATCGCGCGATACTTCTTCATCAACGCGATGACGACGATCTCGGCGGTGGTGTTTCTCTACTCGCCGCAGACCAAGGTCGCGTCGATCGCCATCCTCAACCTCGACGAGGCCGGCGAGATTGGCGCCGCCGCCGCGATGGCGGTGCTGATCGTCGCCGCCAATACCGTGGCGACGCTGGCGTTCATGCTGTTAGGCTGGTGGGTGGGGCGGCGCACCGAGGCGTGGAAGCTGACTTCGTCGCAATGACATTGAACTCGGTTTCGTCGTAGGAGGTTTGCGATGCGCCAGGTGGGGGCTAGACGAGAACCGGACATGGTCGAACACGCCAGCGGCCTACTGCTGGCCGAGGGAGCACGCTTCAACGAAGCGGTCTCCCGACTGGCCCCGACGACGTTCGTGCCCAAGGGCGTCTACCGCTTCAGGTCGCATGACGAGGCGGACCGACAACGGCTGGATTGCCTCGTGCACGGCATGGGCCGGCTGGCCCTGAAGCGCAGGTGATGGACGAATACAGTCGCCCCCCGACGCTCGAAGACCTGAAGCTGCTGCTGCGTTCTCTGAACGAGCACGCGGTCGACTACCTGCTGATCGGCGGCTATGCGCTCGCCGCCCACGGCTACCAGCGAGCGACGATCGACATCGACCTGCTGGTGCGGGCCACGGTCGATTCCGGCCAGCGCGTCAAGGATGCCTTGATGATCCTGCCGGATCGAGCTGCCAAGGACCTCGAGCCTGGATGGTTCGAGGAGGGCGAGAACATCCGGGTCGCGGACACCTTTGTCGTCGACATCATGCTCAATGCCAATGGCCAGACGTTCGACACCTTGCGCAAGTACGCCGAGACAATCGACCTTGACGGCGTCCCAGTGCAGACGGTGAACCTCGAAGGCCTGCTGCTGACCAAGCAGACGATGCGGGACAAGGATGTAGCGGATCGAGCGATCCTCGAGCGTGCCATCGAGGTGTCGAAGGCGCGCTCCGAAGGCAGCACGAAAGATTGAAATATAGCGACGACCATGGACCGCGACCCCATCCTCCTGACGCCCGGCCCGCTGACCACCACGCTGCGCACCAAGCTCGCGATGCTCAGAGACTGGGGCTCGTGGGACGGCAGCTTCAATGCGGTGACGGCGCGATTGCGCGCGCAATTGCTGGACATCGTGCACGGCCATGAGACGCATACAGTCGTGCCCTTGCAGGGCAGCGGCACCTTCAGCGTGGAGGCCGCGGTGGCCACCGTCGTGCCCCGAGACGGCCACGTGCTGGTGCTCGACAACGGGGCCTACTGCAAGCGCGCCGCCAAGCTGGCACAGCTGATGGGCCGCCGCACCACCGTCGTGACCTTCGCCGAGGACGAGCCAGTCGCGGCCACGGTGCTGGACGCGCGGCTGAAGGAGGACCCATCGGTCACGCACGTGGTGCTGATCCACTGCGAGACCGGCACCGGTGTGCTCAACCCCCTGGCGGAAGTGGCGGCGGTGTGCGAGCGCCACGGCAAGGGGCTGATCGTCGATGCGATGTCCAGTTTCGGCGCCTTGCCGATCGACGCGCGCGAAGTGCGCTTCGACGCGCTCGTTGCGGCGAGCGGCAAGTGTCTCGAAGGCGTTCCGGGGATGGGCTTCGTGTTGCTGCGCAAGGCCGTGCTCGACGGCTGCGCGGGCCGTAGCCAGAGCCTGGCGATGGACCTGCACGACCAGCACCAGTACATGGAGAAGACGGGACAGTGGCGCTTCACTCCGCCCACGCACGTGGTGGTGGCGCTGGCCGAGGCGGTGGCGCAGTTCGTCGAGGAGGGCGGCCAGCCGGCGCGCCTGGCACGCTACCAGGACAACTGCCGAACCTTGATCGACGGCATGGCGGACCTGGGCTTCAGACCCTTCCTGAAGCCTGAACTGCAGGCGCCGATCATCGTCACCTTCCACGCGCCGGCCTCGCCCGTCTACGACTTCAAGCGCTTCTATGGCGCTGCCAGGACGCGCGGCTTCATCCTCTACCCGGGAAAGCTCACTCAGGTCGAGACCTTTCGCGTCGGCTGCATCGGCGCCATCGGCCGCAACGAAATGAGGCAGGCGGTCAGCGCGGTGGCCGATACGCTGCGCGAGATGGGCATTGCCAGCGGCGCGCCCGCCCTTTGAATCTTGTCCCAGGAGTCTCCATGAGTGAACTGATTTCCCGCCTCTCCAGCATTGGCCGCGTCCCCGACGACATCCGCCACGCGGCAGCCCAGCAGCAAAAGTTCGACAACGAGGACACGCAGCGCAGCGTGGGCTATGTGATGCTCGACTGCTCGGGCACGACGATGGACCGCTATGTGGACGCCCCGGCGATCGTCTTCGTCGAGGTGTTCAAGAACTACGGCCTGGAGATCTCCATGCCCGAGGCGCGCGCACCGATGGGGCTGCGCAAGGACCTGCACATCAAGGCCATCACGCAGATAGCCTCGGTTCGCGAGCGATTCGTCGCCCGATTCGGACGCGAGCCGAACCAGGGCGACGTCGATGCGATGTTCGCCAACTTCGTCCCCGCCCAGCTCGAACTGCTGCGCAAGGGCAACTACCACGAGCTGCTGCCCGGTGTCGGCGAGCTGGTGAAGAGCCTGCAGCAGCAGGGCATCAAGATCGGCGTGACGACCGGCTTCACGCGCGACATGCTCGACCTGCTGTTGGCCGGGGCGGCCCGGCAGGGCTTCGTTCCTGACACTTCGTGCGCCGGCGACGAGGTCGAGATGCCGCGCCCGACTGCCTACATGGTGATCAAGAACCTCGAGCGCATGGGCGTGTACAACCTCGAGAACGCGATGCGCCGCACGATCAAGGTCGACGATACCGTTTCCGGCGCCGGCGAGGGCGCGCCGCTGTGCTGGCGGGTCGGCGTCTCCAAGTGGAGCAACTACGTGGCCGACAGCTGGGACGCCGTCAGGAAGATGAGCGCCGAGGAATTGCAGGCAAGGGAGCGCGCGTCCAAGGAGAAGCTGATCAGGGAAAGCGGCGCCCATTACGTCATCGACGACCTGCGGGACCTGCCGGCGGTCATGGCCGATGTCAATCTCAGACTCTCCAGCGGCGAGAACCCCTAGGAGCCCGCGTCATGGCCATGCCGAAGCAACACCCCGCCGTCGAAGCCGTTCGCAAGTCGGGCGCGAACAAGGTCAAGGTCGCGTGCAGCGATATCGACGGCATCCTGCGCGGCAAGTACCTGCACAAGGACAAGTTCTTCGGCGCCACGGAGCCCCATCCCAAGGGTGGTTTCGGCTTCTGCGACGTGGTGTTCGGCTGGGACTCGTCGGACCAGTGCTACGACAACACCCAGGTCACCGGCTGGCACCACGGTTTCCCGGATGCGCTGGCGCGACTCGACCCGGACACTGCGCGCCACGTCCCGTGGGATGGCAACGTGCCGTTCTTCCTCGGCGAGTTCGTCAATGCCGATGGCAGTCCTTCGGCGATCTGTCCGCGGCAGACGCTCAAGCGCGTGCTGAAGCGCGCAGAGAAGCTCGGCGTCTTGCCGATGGCCGGGATGGAGTTCGAGTGGTTCAACTTCGCCGAGACGCCGCGGAGCTGGGCCGCGAAGAAGGGTGTCGACCCCGAGACACTGACCCCGGGCATGTTCGGCTATTCGTTGCTGCGCATGGCCGACAACGGAGGCTACTTCAACGCGCTGATGGACGACATGCTGGCCTTCGGCGTGCCGATCGAGGGCCTGCACACCGAGACCGGGCCGGGTGTCTACGAGGTCGCGATCACCTTCAGCGAGGCGCTGGAGGCGGCCGACCGCGCGATCCTGTTCAAGACCGGCGCGAAGGAGATCGGCAAGCGCTTCGGCATCATGCCGAGCTTCATGGCCAAGTGGAGCCAGGCGCTGCCGGGTTGCTCGGGCCACATCCACCAGAGTCTGAGCGACGGCAAGACCAACCTGTTCTACGACGCGAAGAGCCCGCGCTCGATGAGCAAGCTGTTCGAGAGCTACCTGGCCGGCCAGGTGGCCTGCCTGATGGAGTTTGCGCCGATGTTCTGGCCGACGATCAACAGCTACAAGCGGCTGGTCGACGGCTTCTGGGCGCCGGTGAAACCGACCTGGGGACTGGACAACCGCACCGCGAGCTTTCGCGTCATCGCCGGCAGCCCGAAGGCGACGCGGCTCGAAACGCGCTGCCCGGGAGCCGACGTCAACCCCTATCTGGCGATGGCTGCGGTGATCGCTGCCGGTCTGCACGGCGTCGAGAAGGGATTGAAGCTCACGACGCCACCTATCACCGGCACCAACCAGGGGGCGGACGACATTCCGCGCGCGCCGCGCTCGCTGATCCGTAGCACGCAGACCTTCAAGGCATCGGCGATCGCCCGCGACTGGTTCGGCGACACCTTCGTCGACCACTTCGCCGCGACGCGTGAATGGGAACACCGCCAGTGGCAGGACGCGGTGACCGATTGGGAGCTGAAGCGCTATTTGGAGATCATCTGAGCCCGGCGATGGACAACGACAAACCGCTGCTGATCGGCATCTCGGCCAGGATCTATTTTCCGGGTACGCCGGGCATCGCGGTCAGCGGCGTGTGGACGAAGACCCTGCACTACCTCGAGCAGTCGGTCGCGCACTGGGTGCTGGCCGGCAACGCGATGGCGGTGATGATCCCGGCCGTCGACAGCCGCAGCATCGTCACCCGCTCCGACCTGCACCTGGGTGACTACGCGCTGGCACTCGACGGCCTGTTGCTGCAGGGCGGCAACGACGTCGCTCCAGAGACCTACGGCGAGACGCCGCTGCACGCTGACTGGCAAGGCGACGCCGTTCGCGACCGCTACGAGATCGACCTGATCCGCGCCTTCGTGGACGCCGGCAAGCCGGTGTTCGGCATCTGCCGCGGGCTGCAACTGCTCAACGTGGCCTTCGGCGGCACGCTGCTGCAAGACATCGCTACACAGCGCCCGGACTCGCGCGCGCATCGCGACGGATCGAAGTACGAGCGCCACTTCCACGACGTCGAGTTCGTTCCCGGATCGCACCTGGCGACGTTGTATCCGGGAATGGCGCGCGCCACCGTGAACAGCATCCACCACCAGGGAATCAAGGACCTTGCGCCCGGGTTCGACGTCGAGGCGCGCTGTCCCGACGACGACACGATCGAGGCGGTGCGCCGCAGCGGCGCGGGCTACGTCGCCGCAGTGCAGTGGCACCCCGAATTCCACGACCCGGCGGACCCGGCGACGCTCGACGATTCGCCGATGCAGCGCGACTTTCTCGACGCGGCGCGCGCCGCGCGGCGATGAGCTCAGCGCCGCCGCTTCGCGGGCCGTCGCAAAGCGAAGGCGACGTCAACACGACGCCGCTTCGCGCCGCGTGGCAGCGCGATCATCTCGACGCGACTGCGCAGGCGATGCTGGCGCGCGACAACGCGGCGTTCCTGCACCAGTCGGTGTCCACGCCGTGTCTGTCGGCGATCCGCAAGGCCGAGGGAATCTGGATCGAGGATGTCGCCGGGCGGCGCTACATGGATTTCCACGGCAACAACGTGCACCACGTCGGCTATGCGCACCCGCACGTCATCGCGGCTATCAAGGCCCAGCTCGACGAACTGAGCTTCGCGCCGCGCCGCTTTGCCGCCGAGCGGGCGGTGGAGCTTGCCGAGGCGCTCGGTGCGCAGTTCAAGTGCCTCACCGGCAGCGCCGGCCGCGTGCTGTTCAGCACCGGTGGCACCGACGCCGTGGAGGTGGCGATCAAGCTCGCACGCGCCGCGACAGGGCGCTTCAAGACGCTGAGCTTCTGGGATTCGTTCCACGGCGCCAGCTTCGGCGCCGCCAGCGTCGGCGGCGAGTCGCTGTTCCGCTCGGGGCGCATCGGCCCGCTGCCGCCAGGCACCGAGCACGTGGCGCCGTTCGGCTGCTATCGCTGCGCCTATGGGCACCAGGTGGACGGCGACGGTGCGCCGCGGCTCGAGCAGTGTCGTCTGGCCTGCGCGGCGATGGTGCGCTACGTGCTCGAGCGCGAGGGCGATGTCGCCGCAGTCATCGCCGAGCCGGCGCGAGCGGTGCCCTACGTGCCGCCACCCGGCTACTGGCAGGCCGTGCGGCAGGCCTGCGACGACCACGGCACGCTGCTGATCTTCGACGAGATCCCCACCGGCCTCGGAAAGACCGGGCGCTTCTTCGCCGCCGAGCACGACGGCGCCGCTCCCGACATCGTCGTGCTCGGCAAGGCTCTGGGCGGCGGCGTGCTTCCGATCGCGGCATGCATCGCGCGCGACGAGCTGAACGTCGCCGGCGCCTGGGCCTATGGCCACTACACGCACGAGAAGAACCCGGTCACCGCGCGGGCCGCGATCGCCACGCTCGAGGTCATCGAACGCGAAGCGCTGGTCGAGAACGCGGCGCGCGTCGGCGCGCATGCGCTGGAGCGGCTGCATGCGATGAAGCAGCGCCACGCCCTGGTCGGCGACGTGCGCGGGCGCGGATTGCTGCTCGGCGTCGAACTCGTCACCGATCGCGACGCGAAGACTCCGGCCAACGATGCCGCCGAGCGCGTGCTCTACCGCGCGCTGTCGCGCGGGCTGTCGTTCAAGACGACGATGGGCAACGTGCTGACGCTGACGCCGCCGCTCGTCACCACCGTCGCACAGATGGACGAGGCACTCGACATCCTCGACGCCTGCCTGGCCGACGAGGCGGGCGGATCGAGGCTGCGCGGGGCCTAGGGACGCCCGAAGGGGTGCGAAGCTCCCTGCTGGCACGAGCGCAGCGACCGAGGGCCAATACTGGCGGGGGCGCGACAATCGCACTCTGGCGCCGCCGAGACGCTGCAACACCTGACCCTCAGCTCATG
>Ga0209048_10000951_pt1 | contig 30580 bp, 26 predicted proteins | sample FrelakmetCRP12CR_FD_187146 | JGI IMG/M metagenome (GOLD analysis project Ga0209048, IMG submission 187146) | Freshwater lake sediment microbial communities from the University of Notre Dame, USA, for methane emissions studies - CRP12 CR (SPAdes)... | ecosystem: Environmental > Aquatic >... | reverse complement strand
CTTGCCGCAGCCGTTGGGACCGACGATGCCGACCAGTTGGCCCGGTGTAGCGATGGTGGTCGGGTCGACGAACGACTTGAACCCGGAGAGCTTGATCTGCGTTAGGCGCAAGGGAAACTTTGCAACGTGCGTGCTGCCGTCAGGAAGAAATGCGCCGCGAATGGCGCGCCCAAACGTCGAATTATAGCGGAAAGGGGCGCGTTCCCGCTGCCCCTTGGCACGTCAGGCGTGCGGCGCCAAGGTCACACCGTCTCCCGGCGTGGCGGCAGACGGCCTTCCTCGACCGCGTGGCAGGCGACCATGCCGCTATCCGGCGTCGCCGCGGCGTTGAGGATCGGAGGTTCGCGGCGACAGCGTTCATTGGCGAGCGGGCAACGGGGGTGAAACGTGCATCCGGCCGGCGGATCGAGCGGGTTGGGCACTTCTCCGGCCACGGCGATGCGCGACTTGCCCGACATGGCCAGATCGGGAACCGCGTCGAGCAGCATGCGGGTATAGGGATGCCGGGGCGCGGCGAACAGTACGTGCTTCGGCGCCAATTCGACGATCCGTCCGAGGTACATGACGCCCACGCGGTCGGCGATGTGATGCACGACTGCCAGGTTGTGCGAAATGAACAGGTAAGTAAGTCCGAGCCGCCGCTGCAGATCGCGCATCAGGTTCAGCACCTGCGCCTGCACGGAGACGTCGAGCGCGGAAGTGGGCTCGTCGCAGACCAGGAACGACGGATTGGTCGACAGCGCGCGCGCGATGGAGATCCGTTGGCGCTGGCCTCCGGAGAACTGGTGCGGAAACCTGGAGCCATCGGCCGCATTGAGTCCGACCTGGTCGAGCAATGCGGCAACCTGGTCCGTCAGTTCACCCTGCGTGATCTCGGGTCGTAGCGCCCGGATCGGTTCCGCCACGATGGCCGCGACACGCCAGCGCGGGTTGAGGCTGGCATAGGGATCCTGAAAGATCATCTGCATCCCCTGCCGCGCGCGGCGCTGCTGCGCCCCATGATTTGCGCCCTCCCCGGCGATCACCACACCGTCGTAGGCGATCGCGCCGCGAGTCGGTGCGTAGAGCCCGACGATCAAGCGCGCCACGGTCGACTTGCCGCAGCCCGACTCGCCGACCAGCCCCAGGGTTTCGCCTTTGGCGATGGTCAGGTCAACGCCATCCACGGCTTTGACGACGGCGCACCGACGGCGTTCGAGTACGCGGTTCAACCAGGGCGGCGAAACGTCGAAATGACGGACGACGCCGCGCATTGCCAGCAGCGGGGAACTCATGAGGGAACCTTCGCCGCATTCCGGGCCGGCAGCCAGCAGGCGGCCCGCGTGGCACCCGCGGCCAACAATTCCGGGCGCTCGCGCCGGCAGCGGTCGAACGCCTGCGGGCAACGCGGATGAAATGCGCATCCCGCCGGAACCGCCGTCAGTCGCGGCATGGTCCCCTCGATCTGCGCGAGCCGTTCGCGCTCGTCGCCGAGCGACGGAATGGAGCCCATCAGTCCGACGGAATAGGGATGCTGCGGCCGGTGGATCACAGCGGCCACCGGGCCGATTTCGACAATGCGCCCGGCGTACATCACGGCAACCCGGTCGGCGGTCTCCGCGATCACGCCCATGTCGTGCGTGATGAGCATCACGGCCGTACCGTGTTCGCGGCAAAGACGCTTCAGCAGCTGGATGATCTGCGCCTGGACCGACACGTCGAGCGCCGTGGTCGGCTCGTCGGCAATGATGAGCTTCGGATTGGCCGCAAGCGCCAGTGCAATGACAATGCGCTGGCGCATGCCGCCGGAGAAATGGTGTGGATACTGGTCGACGCGGCGCGCCGCCGCAGGAATGCCGACCTCATCCAGCAAGGCGATGGCCCGTTGCAGCGCGGCGTCTTCGCGCAGTTCCAGATGGGCGCGAATCGTCTCGACCAGCTGTCGGCCCACCGTGTACAGCGGGTTGAGCGAGGTGAGCGGATCCTGGAAGACCGCGCCGATCTCGCGCCCGCGGATGGTGCGCAGCGCGCTCGCCGACAGGTGATCGATGCGCCGGCCGGACAAGCGTATTTCTCCTGAGGCGATTCGCCCGGGTGGATCGATGAGGCCGATGATCGCGGCACCCGTCAGCGACTTGCCGGCGCCCGACTCGCCGACCACGCCGAGGACTTCACCCGGCGCGATGTCGAACGATACGTCGTGTACCGCCACCAGCGTTCCGTGGCGCGTGGGAAAGTCGACGCGAAGATTGGTGACCGACAGGAGCGGAACGGCAGCACTATGCCGCGGGCTCATCGCAACCTCGGGTTCAACGCGTCGCGTAGCCAGTCGCCGAGCAGGTTGATCGACAACACCATGGCCACCAGCGCGGCGCCAGGGAAGATCGTAATCCACCACTCTCCGGAAAACAGAAAATCGTTGCCGATGCGGATCAGCGTACCGAGAGACGGCTCGGTCACCGGCATGCCGACGCCGAGAAAGGACAACGCCGCTTCGGTCAGGATCGCCGAGGCAATGTTGATCGTCGCGATCACCAGCACCGGCCCCAGCACGTTGGGCAACAGGTGCGTCGTCATGATTGCCAGCGGCGTTCTGCCAATGACCCGCGCGGCCTGCACATATTCCTTGCCCTTCTCCACCATCGTCGACCCGCGCACCGTGCGCGCGTACTGCACCCAGTTGGAAAGGCCGATCGCCAGGATCAGCACCGGCAGCACCGCATCCGCGTGGGCATCGCGAGGCAACACGGCCCGCGCGACACCGTCGATCAGCAGCGCGATCAGGATGGCCGGGAACGACAGTTGGACGTCGGCCACGCGCATGATGAACGCATCCAATCGCCCTCCCGCATATCCGGCGATGAGCCCAAGGGACACGCCCAGCACCATCGCCAGCGCGACCGAGGCCAGCCCCACGATCAGCGAGACCCGCGCGCCGTACATGATGGCCGAGAGCAGGTCGCGGCCCTGGTCGTCGGTGCCGAGCAGGTATCCCGCATTGCCACCCGCCATCCAGCGCGGCGGCGACAACGCGTCCGAGAGATTCAATGTCCGGAGATCGAAGGGATTGTGCGGGGCGAACACCGGTGCGAAGAATGCCGCCACCAGGCAGATGAAAAGGACCACGAACGCGCCGACGGCCACCGGCGAGTGCCGGAAACTCCACATCACGTCGCCGTTCCAGGCCCCCGCAAGGCGGGAGTGCAGGGACGGTGGCGCTGCGGCGACTGCAATCGGGCGCGTCATGTGCGGCGCCGCCTGGTCTCAGGTGTTCGCCGCAAGTCGCGCCACGGCCTTCAAGCCGGCGGCGCGCGCCTGCGCGTATACCGTTGCTTTCCAATCGTCCGCGTCGCAGTAGAAGGCGTCCCGGATCTGCCGCTTGATGGTCCTCCGTAGCGCGACACTCGCGTCAGGATGATTGGTCAGCCATTGATCGGCGCGCAGCGATTGCATCATTTCGCGCAAAGGCACGGTGCCGTACTCCATGGCCATCCCTGCGTAGGTCACGCCGGGGCATTCGTCGTAAACGGCGTTGCAATTGACACCGGACAGCGCGGCCGACGCCGATGAGCCGTCGAGGAACGATGTGACCTGGTCGCCCCACCACGCCCTGGTGCGCGAAAGATCGGCAGCGACGTTGCGACCGGCGTAGATCTTTTCACCGTGTCCGCGGGGACCCAGTCCGGTGTGAAAATCGATCCACCCGATCCGCCGCCGGTCGGCGCCCTCTTCCCGCAGGATCGAGCGCAGTACGCCGTTGCTCCAGGCAGGACGCGTTCCGCCATAAAAGACCCCTTCGGGGTATTCGCATTGGCCGCCCGTGATGGCCTGTTGCAGGGCCTTCTCGCCAAAGCGTGCGACGTACGCGGCGATCTTGGCTTCATTGTCGGTGGCCGGCGGCCAGGTGGCTGGCACGATGAAGTCATGCACGGCGGCGTATGCGGCGCTGGGGTGGGGTGGCGACGAAAAATCGCGGAAATTGCGATTCATGTCGACGTTGTCCTCATTGGTCCGGTGCAGATGCGAGAAACCGTAGGGATTCAGCGCGTGCAGGAAGACGACCAGGACTCCCGCCGCAAGCACTGCGGCGACGAATTCCGCATCGTGCAGCAATGCGACCTGGCAGCCGGAGCCGCAGAATCCTTCGACACCATGGGTGCCCGACAGCAACATCAGCATTCCCGGTGCCGACGCATCGCCCAACGCGGCCACGTCGATGGAAAGCTCTTCACCCGCCGCGCCGCGGGCCGTCGGATGGATCCGGCGGCTCACCGCCATGCCGTGCGCTTGCGCTGCCGCGAAGAACCTGTCGCGCGCCTCGGCGTAGGTCCCGGAGAAATGGAGGGAGGGATCCACGACTACCGGTGGAGCGGCATCGCGGCTTCAGCCAGCGCCGCCAGATAACCGGCGCCAAGCGGAATGACCGCGTCGTTGAAGTCGTACTTGCTGTTGTGCAGGAAGCAACCGCCTTCGGCGCCACCCTGCCCCAATCGCGCAAACGCGCCGGGCCTGACCTGCAGCATGAACGAAAAATCCTCCGAACCCATCGACGGGTCGAGATCGCGCTCCACGTTGTCCGCACCCACCAGTGCTTCTGCCACGTCCGCCGCGAACATGGCCTGGCGATCGTGATTGAGCGTTGCCGGATACACCCGCTCGTAGTTGAGCGTCGCCACCGCGCCGAAAGCGGCGCCGATCGAGCGCACGAGTTCGGTGAGGCGCTTTTCGATCATGTCCTGCGTCGCCGGCTTGAATGTCCGCACCGTTCCCACCAGTTTGGCATGCGAAGGCACGACGCTCATCGCGCCGGGATGGCCGGCGTGCATGGCGCACAGGCTCACCACCGCGGTGTCGATCGGACTCACGTTGCGGCTGACAATGGACTGCGCCGCCGTGATGATGTGCCCGGCGACCAACACCGGATCAATAACGGTATGCGGGTGGGCACCGTGACCGCCACGGCCGTCGATCGTGATCTCGATGCGGTCCGCGGCAGCCATTGCGTAGCCCGGCGTGATGCCGATGCGACCGGCAGGCAGTCCTGGCCAGTTGTGAAGCGCGAAAATCTGCTCGGCGGGAAAACGTTCGAAGAGGCCGTCCCCGATCATCGCCTTGGCGCCGGCATAGCCTTCCTCGCCGGGCTGGAAGATGAGATACGCGGTACCGTCGAAATTCCGGGTTTCGTGCAGGTAGCGAGCGGCGGCCAGCAGCATCGTCGTGTGTCCGTCATGCCCGCAGCCGTGCATGCGGCCTTCGTAGCGCGACTTGTGCGCGAATTCGTTTTCCTCCAGCAGCGGCAGCGCATCCATATCTGCCCGCAGGCCGACGCTGCGCCCGCTGGCGTTGCTCCGGCCGGGGATGACTGCCACGATGCCGGTCTTGCCGATGCCGGTATGGTGCTCAATCCCCAGTTGCGCCAGATTCTCCTGCACGACGCGCGCGGTACGGTGCTCCTCGAAGCCCAATTCCGGATGTGCGTGCAGGTCGCGGCGGATGGCGGTGAACTCGTCGTGCCAGCGACGGATGTGTTCGTTGGGCTTCATCAGGCGGCAACCGTCCGTTCGATGCGCAGGCGGGGATCGACCACGTAGTACATGAGGTCGACGACAAGGTTGAGCATCACGAACACGAGGGCGATGAAACAAAGATAGGCCGCCATGACCGGGATGTCCGAGAAGTAAACCGACTGGATGAAGAGCAGGCCCAGTCCCGGCCATTGAAACACGGTCTCGGTCACGATCGCGAACGCGATGATGCCGCCCAACTGCAAGCCGGTGATCGTGATCACGGGGACCAGCGTGTTCTTCAGCGCGTGGCCAAAATGGATGGCGCGATCGGACAGGCCCCGGGCCCGCGCGAACTTGATGTAGTCGGTGCGCAGCACTTCGAGCATTTCCGAGCGGACCAGCCGCATGATCAGCGTCATCTGGAACAGCGAAAGCGTGATCACCGGCAGGATCAGCGCTTTCAATCCGGACCGGGTCAGCAGACCGGTCGTCCACCACCCCAGCGCCACCGTGTCCCCACGCCCGAACGACGGCAGCCACCCCAGCTGCACGGCGAATACCAGGATCAGCAGGATGCCGATGAGAAATGACGGCAGGCTCACGCCGACCAGCGATGCGGCAAGAAGAAACTGCGCGCCCCAGCTGCCGCGCTGCAATGCCGCATAGACGCCGGCTGGAATGCCGACGACCAACGCCAGCAGCGCCGCGCCGAAGGACAACTCGAGCGTGGCCGGCAATCGCTCCTTGATCAGCACCGCCACGCTGCGTCCCTGGCGCAGCGATCTTCCGAAGTCGCCCTGCAGGGCATTGCCGGCAAAGTGGAAAAATTGCACGACAACGGGTTGATCCAGGCCGAGTTCGCTGCGCAACTTTGCCTTCTCCTCCATGGTGGCGTCCTGCCCGACCATGGACACGACGGGATCGCCGACAAAGTTGAACAGACTGAAGGCGATCAGCGCCACCACCGCCATGACGGCGAGCGATTGCAGCATGCGACGCAGGATGAAGGCAAGCACCTAGGAATTCTCCTCGAGCGGCCTTGCGGCGACAATATCAGGCATTCAGTTCTTCCGCACGATGGCAGGCGACGAGCGCGGACCCCAGCGGCGCGAGCGCCGGGGCCCCGATCGCGCAACGCGGTAGCGCATGCGGTTTGCGGCATGTAAACCTCTTTGAAGGGAATCGAATCTATCCAGGCGGGCAAATCGTCCGCCCATGCTAGTCGTACCGCCCCGGTCAAGGCAACGCGCGACCTTGATTGCGGTCATCCAGTTCGGAACCTGGCTGACTGCGTCGCGTACAGGCAGATGCCCGCGGCGACGGAGACATTCAGGCTCTCCACGCTTCCGGCCAACGGTATCCCCACGATGCGATCGCATGATTCGCGGGTGAGGCGCCGCAGTCCCTGCCCTTCGGCGCCCAGCACCCAGGCGACGGGGCCGCCAAGTTCAGCGGTGAAAAGGCTTTCGCCGCCTGCATCGGCGCCAAGGAGCCAGATCCCCCGCTCCTTCATTTCCCGCAGCGCCCGGGACAGGTTCGTCACCGCAACCACCGGGACCGTGTCGGCGGCGCCGCAGGCGGCCTTGGCCACCGTGGCGTTGACGCCTACCGCGCGATCCTTGGGCACGATCACGGCCTGCGCCCCGAAGGCATCCGCGCTGCGCAGGCAGGCACCCAGATTATGCGGGTCCGTCACGCCGTCCAGAACCAGCAGCAAGTGCGGCACATCCGCCGGCTCGAGGACGTCGTCCAGCGTGACGTGCGGCAACGCGTCGTCGACGATCGCCACCACGCCCTGGTGCCGGCCGTGGCCGGCCAGTGCGTCGAGGCGCGCGCTATCGACCGGATGGACCGCAACGTTCGCTGACTCCGCCCGCGTGACCAAATCGCGCAAGCGCGCATCCTGCCGCCCGGCGAGAACATAAAGATCATGCACGGCATCCGCGCGCTGACGCAGGCGGGCGGTGATCGCGTGGAATCCGAACAGGGGACGGGTGGCGGGCATCGAACGGGGATCGGGTCAGGCCGCGCGGGTCGCCGCGGCCGCGAAACCATGCGATAGTGTAACGCGCACGCTGCAGCGGCCGAATTATCCGACGAAGCAATCCCTCGATGTTCGACGAAGATCTGCAACAACTGATCCGCGCCATTCTGGTCGTGGTCGGCGCGATTCTTCCGATCGTCAATCCGGTCGGAAGCGCGCCGATGTTCCTGGCCATGACCCATGGCGCCGACAGCAGGACCCGCAGTACGCTAGCCGGACTGGTCGCGGTCAATTCCTTTGTGCTGCTGCTGGGATCGCTCATCTTCGGCAATTTCGTGCTGCGCCTCTTCGGCCTGTCGGTGCCTGTCGTGCAATTTGCCGGCGGCCTGGTACTGTGCTCGCTGGGCTGGCGCCTGCTGACCGACGATGCGCCCGAGGCCGCGCCGGCGGCCGCGCCGCAGGACGTCAACGCAATCTCCCGCGCGTTCTATCCGCTGACGCTGCCGTTGACGGTCGATCCCGGCGCCATCTCCGTCGCCGTCACCATCGGCGCGAACCACGCATCCAGCATCGCCCGGATCCTGATCGCCCTTCTGGGCGCAATCATCGGCGTTGCGGTCATCTCGGGCACTGTATGGCTGACCTATCGCTATGCCGAACGCGTCGCCCTCTGGCTCGGCCATTCGCGCCTGATGGTCGTGCTGCGGCTGTCGGCGTTCATCGTGCTGTGCATCGGCGTGCAGATCGCGTGGAACGGTGCCAAGGCCCTGGTCGAGGAGTTTCCGTTCGCTGCACCCGCCGCGCCGACGACAGTAGCGCCAAGGCATTGACCCATGGACCCGCGGCATTTTCTGGAAGGTGTCTTCCTCGTATTCGCGGCGCTGCTGCCCATCGTGAATCCACTCGGCGCGGCGCCGGTGTTCCTGGCGATGACACGTTATGCCGACGATACAACGCGCACCATCCTGGCCCGCAAGGTCACCATCAACTCCTTCATCCTGCTCATGGCGTCGGTGCTCGTCGGCACCTATGTTCTGGAATTCTTCGGCCTGTCGGTCCCGGTCGTGCAAGTGGGCGGCGGCCTCATCGTCTGTTCCGTCGCGTGGGATCTGCTGCGCGGCGCGGATGCGTCGAAGAAGTCCAACGCCGAAGGCGTGCCCGATCCGGAGGCAGTGGCCACCGAGGCGTTCTATCCGCTGACGCTGCCTCTGACGGTCGGTCCGGGCTCGATCTCGGTGGCCATCACCATCGGCGCCAACCACCCGCAGTCCGTGCGCTCGTTCCTCACCACATCGGTGTCGTCGCTGCTGGGCGTTCTCCTCATCTGCATTTCGGTCTACTTCTGTTACCGCTACGCCGAGCGGTTGTCGAAATTCCTGGGAGGCACCGGCACCGCCGTCGTGGTGCGCCTGTCCGCGTTCATCCTTCTGTGCATCGGCGTGCAGATCATGTGGAACGGCATCGATGCGCTGGTCGGGATCACCGGGCCGGCGCACGTGCCGCGGCCGTGACCTTCCCTTGGCACCGGGCATTGCGGTCGGCTATAATGTCAGGCTTCCCATCGCCGGCGTAGCTCAGTTGGTAGAGCAGCGCATTCGTAATGCGAAGGTCGGGAGTTCGACTCTCTTCGCCGGCACCAATCGCCAGGGCCCGTCATCGCGACGGGCCCTTGCGTTGCCGCCCGTCGGCCCCGTGCTCTCCGGTAGCATTTAACCTGATGGTTCGCGGCGTTGGCGCCTCATTGACGCAAATCATGGGGAGGAATGGCATGCCGCGGCAGAATGCGCCAATCATGCCGTCCGATCCCAAAGCATGTCCTCAGACGGCAGCCACGCGACGCGTGCACGACGCGATTCGCCACCCGCGTCTCGCGCGCGAATTTGCGACGTTGTCCGCGATGATCGAAATCCATTGCCACGAGATGCACGGCAAGGGCGCGGGACTGTGCGACGACTGCGCGGTCTTGCTCGCCTACGCGACGCGCCGGCTGGATCGCTGCGTCTTCGGTGACGACAAGCCGACGTGTGCGAATTGCACGGTGCACTGCTACAGCGCGGCCACACGCGACGAGGTCCGCGCGGTGATGCGTTACGCGGGCCCCCGAATGATCTGGCGCCACCCCGTTCTCGCCATCCGCCATCTGCTGGATGGGCGCCGTGCTGCGCCGTCGTTGCTCTTGCCGACGCGTCCGCAATAGAAGCAGCGGCGCGCTCCGGCCCGACCCGCGGTTCGGTGCTGTTGCCGCCTTCCAGTCAGTTCTGTGCCACCACGCGCCGTATCCACTGCGCCGTCAGCTTTTCCTGCAGCGCGTTTTGCTGCAGGCGCAGGTCAAGTCCGGGAAAGTCGACGAGATCGAGGGGCTGGTCCTGGTTGAAGCAGGAGAAGACATAGGTCACCTTGCCGGTCACCGGGTCGCGCTGCGGTTGCAGGCACTGCGCGCAGATTTCCTTCAGCATGCACTGCATCGGCGAGTTGATCGACCCGATCGCCCGATGGTCGGGCTTGAGGTAGGGGGCCAACACCGTATGGCGCGCGGCACCGACTGCTGCCATCATCTTGTCCGAACCTATGGCGATGACGCGGTCGCACGCGCTGAATTGGATCGCCTGCGCACCGAGCTCGCCCGAAGCGTACGCGCGCATCGCCTGCACGATGTTGCCGACGAACGCATGGTCCTGCCGCCGCCGTGCGGAGAATCCCGGCGCCTCGTCGCAGCACCAGACGACGACGTCCGCCGCCGCCTCGATCTCGGCAACCTTGTAGCGGTCCTGCATCTTCTTGTAGCCGGCGAAATACAGCACCTTCGAGCCGGCAGCACGAAACGCCTGTCCGATCGAGAACAGCACGGCGTTGCCGAGGCCCCCTCCGGCGAGCACGACGGTTTCGCCGGGCTCGATTTCCGTGGGTGCGCCGGTCGGACCCATCAGCACGACGGGTTCGCCTGGCCGCAGCAGCGCGCACAGGTCAGAGGAGCCCCCCATTTCCAGGACGATGGTCGAGACCAGTCCCTGGGCGCGGTCGACCCAGGCCCCGGTGAGCGCCAGCCCCTCCATCACCAGCCGCGTGCCGTCGCGCCGCGCGGCCAGCGTTTCGTAATTCTGCAGCCGATAGAACTGACCAGGCTGGAATCGCTCTGCCGCCGCCGGCGCATGCACGACGACTTCGACGATCGTCGGCGTCAGTCGCTCGACGCGAACCACGGTGGCGCGCAAGCTTCGGTCGAGACGTGCATAGAACTCGGCGTCGCTCAATGCCGATGCCGGTGCGACCTTGGCAAGCATGCGCGACACGATCGGATAGCCCTGCTTGGCGCTGGCCATCGCCTTGACCACGTTCCCGGAAAAAGACGGATGCAGGTCGCCGAAGAAGCTGGTCGCACGACCATCCGGAAGAATTTCCGTCACCACGGCCGGGCATGCGGGCTTGGCCAGACCGCGGATGAACTTGGCGGGCATTCCGTCTTCGTCGAGAAGGCGAAAGTACTTGCCGTCCAGATGGAAATGCGCGGCGTCCTCGCGCGCCAGCACGGTGTTGGGCTGAGTGCCCGCCGCAATCAGGATCGTATGGGCGGGCAACACGGCGTCCCCCACCTCGTGCCACACGCCGTCGCCGTCGTTGTGCTGCACCGAAACCCTGAGGCCCGTGGCCGCACCGTCGGCATCGACGTCGATCGCCAGCGGCGTCAGCCCTTCGGCAAAATGAATGCCCTCCTCCAGCGCCTTCTCGATTTCTTCATGGTTCAGCGTATACGAGGGACTGTCGATCAGGCGTCGGCGATACGCCACCGTCACCCCGCCCCATCGTTGCACCAGCTCCGCGATGCGGGCCGGACGAGCTTCGCGTTGCGCCGCTGCGCGTTCCGCGCGCAGTGCGCGCGCATGCGCGAGGAATTCCTGCGCGATGGCACGGTCGCGCGTTGTCCAGCCGGCCTCCACCGCCGCTGTGCCGCTGTCGGCCGCCAGTGCCTCATACCGCGTCAGGAACTTCTCGACCTGGACCGGGTAGTAGGCGAGCGACTCGGTGGCGGTGTCGATCGCGGTCAGGCCGCCGCCGACGACGACCACCGGCAGCCTGAGCTGCATGTTCGCAATCGAATCCTTCTTTGCCGCACCGGTCAGCTGCAGCGCCATCAGGAAATCCGACGCGGTGCGCACGCCGTTGGCCAGACCATTGGGCAGGTCGAGGACCGTCGGCTTGCCGGCGCCGGTGGCCAGCGCGACGTGGTCGAACCCCATCGCAAATGCGCCGGCCTCGGTCAGCGTGCCGCCGAAGCGCACGCCACCGTACAGGGCAAAGCGGTCGCGCCGCTCCAGCAGCAGCCGGATCATCTTGAGGAAGTTCTTGTCCCAGCGTACGGTGATGCCGTATTCGGCCACGCCGCCGAAGCCGGCCATCACACGATCGTCGAGCGGCTCGATCAGCGTCGCAATGTCGCGTATCGGCTGGAACGGCACACGCTCGCCGGCAATGGTGATCCCCGACAGCGCCGGATCGAGCGGTTCGACCTTGAGGCCGTCGACGGCGATCACCGTGTGCCCGTCGTTGACCAGGTGGTGGGCCAGCGTGAATCCGGCGGGCCCCATGCCGACGACGAGCACACGCCTGGCCGTGCGCGGCAATGGCACGGGTCGGCGCAGATTGAGCGGGTTCCAGCGGGTCAGCAGCGAGTAGATCTCGAAACCCCACGGCAACGCCAGCACGTCCTTCAGAATGCGCGTCTCCGACTGCGGGATGTCGACCGGGTCCTGCTTCTGGTAAATGCAGGATTTCATGCAGTCGTTGCAGATCCGGTGACCGGTCGCCGCCACCATCGGATTGTCGACGCACATCATCGCCAGCGCGCCCAGCGGCCAGCCTTTCGCGCGGAGCTGGTTGAACTCGGAGATGCGCTCCTCCAGCGGACACCCGGCAAGCGTCACGTTGAACGGCGACTTCCTGAACGGGATGTCACCTGCAACGGGCTTCTTTTCGGGGAGTCCGTGCGCGCAGGAATCCTTCCCCTGTTCGTGGCACCAGATGCAGTAGTGCGCCTGGTCGAGTCCGCCGACCACGTCCATCCCGGCATCGGTGAGCGCAAAACCCTCGCGGCGGCGCAGCACATGGTCGACAGGCAGAGCCCAAGCCGTGACGCCACCGCGCGCAACGGCCTCGAGCGGCACCAGCTTCATGTAGTCGAGCTTGCGTGGCGCGCGAAACAGCACGCCACCCCTGGTCGCGGCGCGGCCCGCCGGCGTGTGCAGCGCCCATGCGGCATAGCGCGCGGCGAGTTCCAGATCGTCGGCGTGCGCCGTCTCATCCTGCAGCCATCGGGTCACCGCCTGCGCGAACGCGAGTTCCCCGGCGTGCCCGGCGAGTCGCGCATCGATTCGTTCCTCGAGCAGGGCCCGCAGCGCCGGACCATCGAAGGTCGCCGCTTCATCCGCCTTGTAGGCATTGGCCGCCTTGCGCTGGACGAACTGGCGCTTGACGGCAAACAGTGGCGCCAATTCGTGATGCCTGGCCTCCAGCGCCTGCACCTCGGGCGCGATGCCGAACAGCTGCGCGAGAAAATCCTCCAGGTGCGGCGCCAGCGTGACCAGGAGCACCGCCTCCGCCTTGGGCTCCAGCGCATCCGGCGCGGCGCGTGCCGCATCAAGCCGGCCGCACAGCGCTGCGTCCGTCGCACGCAGGTGGTCGACGAACAGCCGGTCGATGCGGTTGGCTCCGGCGATCGAGTACAGGTCGGCGAACCGGAGTCCGTGGGCAAGGGTGATCATGGGCGAAGGGTGGGCCCGGCCGCAGCGGGCGGCAGGGCGATGCGCAAAAGCCTTCCATTTTACCCGCTTCGGGCCGCCCGCCGGGCCTGTAACGGCCCATAGGCATGACCCCGCCGGTGGCCGGTTATCATTGCGGGCATGGTTTCGACCTGCCCGCCGGGAAGCAACTGCCTGCCGTGCCGTCAACCCGCATACCACCCGGTGCGTTCATGGCACCCCGACCCCTGCGTTTCGTATCGGAGAGCCGCATGACCGTGTTTCGCCGTATTGTCGCAGCCACCCTCGCCCTGCTGGTGGTCGCGCCGTCGTTGGCGCAAACCATCAAACTCGGCGAATTGAACAGCTACAAGGTCTTTCCGGCGTTTCTGGAGCCCTACAGGAAGGGCATGGAATTGGCGCTGGCGGAAGTAAACGCCGCCGGTGGCGTGCTCGGCCGCCCGCTGGAAATCGTGTCGCGGGACGACAACGGCACGCCGGGGGACGCCGTGCGCGTCGCCGAAGAGCTGACTTCGCGCGAGAAGGTGGCCATGCTGATCGGCACATTCCCGTCGAACGTGGGCCTGGCCGTCGCCGATTTCGCGAAGCAGCGCAAGATTCCTTTTCTCGCCGCCGAACCGCTGACCGACAAGATCGTCTGGGAAAGCGGCAACAAGTACACGTTCCGTTTGCGCGCGTCGACGTTCATGCAGACGGCCATGCTCGTGCCCGAAGCGGCCAAGCTCGGCAAGAAGCGCTGGGCCATCGTCTTCCCCAACTACGAGTACGGGCAATCGGCCACCGCGGCGTTCAAGAAACAGCTGAATGTCCAGCAAAGCGGTGGGCTCGAGTTCATCGAGGTTGCGGTGCCACTGGGCAAGATCGAGGCCGGCCCTGTGGTGCAGGCCATGCTCGATGCGCAGCCGGACGCCATTTTTTCGTCGCTGTTCGGTGCTGATCTGGCGAAGTTCGTGCGCGAAGGCGAATTGCGGGGCCTCTTCAAGAATCGGCCCGTGTTCAACCTGCTGGGCGGCGAACCGGAATATCTCGACCCGCTGAAGGACGAGGCGCCGGTCGGCTGGTACGTCACCGGCTATCCCTGGTACGCGATCGACACGCCGGAACACAAGCGCTTCCGCGACGCCTACCAGGCCAGATTCAACGACTACCCGCGCCTGGGTTCGGTGGTCGGGTACAGCACGGTGATCGCGGCGGCAACGGCCATCCGCAAAGCCGGCTCGACGGATCCTGAAAAACTGGTCAAGGCGATGCAGGGACTGGACGTGGCGACGCCCTTCGGCCCGGTGACCTTTCGCGCCGTGGACCATCAGTCGACGATGGGCGCCTTCGTCGGCCGCACCGCGGTCAAGGAGGGCAAGGGCGTGATGGTCGACTGGCACTACGCCAACGGCAAGGACTACCAGCCCAGCGACGACGATGTGCGGCGGATGCGGCCCGCAGATTGAAGTGAACCGCTAGAATTCGGGCAGCGCCGCCGCATCCTGTCGTCCGCGTTGCCCAAGCTTGTCCCTCGCCTCCTTCCTTCTCCAGTTACTCAACGGCCTGGCCTCCGCCTCGGCGCTGTTCCTGGTCGCCGCGGGACTGACGCTGATCTTCGGCGTCACGCGCGTGGTCAATTTCGCGCACGGCTCGCTGTACATGCTGGGCGCGTATTGCGCGTACACGTTCGGGAATGCGCTTGCCGGCCTGGTCGGTCGCGGGCCGCTGTCGTTCTGGCTCGGCTTGTTCGGCGCGGCGCTCGCGGTCGCGCTGATCGGCGCGCTGCTCGAAGTCCTGCTGCTGAAACGTCTGTACGACGCTCCCGAACTCATGCAGCTGACGGCCACTTTCGCGGTTGTGCTGATCGTTCGCGACATGGCACTCGCCCTGTGGGGTGCCGAGGACCTGCTCGGGCCCCGCGCTCCCGGACTGGCGGGAACCGTGGAGATCTTCGGCCGCGCGATTCCGCAATACGACCTGTTCCTGATCGTCGCGGCACCCGTGGTGCTGGTTGCGTTGACGTTGCTGGTGACGCGCACCCGCTTCGGCTTGCTGATTCGCGCGGCGGCGGAAAATCGCGCGCTCACTGCAGCACTGGGTGTCGACCAGGCCGGGCTCTTCACCGCCATTTTTGCGTTGGGCGCGTTCCTGGCAGGATTGGCCGGCGCATTGCAGCTTCCGCGCGAACCGGCCAACCTCGGCATGGACCTGGCGATCATCGCGGACGCCTTTGTCGTCACCGTGGTCGGCGGACTGGGATCGATTCCCGGCGCATTTCTGGCAGCGGCGCTGATCGGCGTGACCAAGACGTTCTGCATCGCCTTGGGCAACGTCGATGTCTTCGGCATGACGTTGGCCTTTCCGAAACTCACGCTCGTCGTCGAATTCGTCATCATGGCCATCGTGCTGGCGTTGAAGCCGCAAGGTCTGCTCGGGGTCCCGCCGCCGGCAGCCGTGACGACGCCGCTGCCCGAACAGCGCGCGCTGGTCGTGGCGCCCGGACGGCGCGCGGCCCTCACCGCCTTGGTGGTGTTGCTCTGCCTTGCCGCGGTGCCCTTCGTGCGCGACGAATACGCGGCGGTTCTGGCCACCGACATCGTGATTGCCGGGTTGTTCGCGGCCAGCCTGCAGTTCCTGCTGGCCACCGGCGGGATGACATCGTTCGGCCACGCCGCGTATTTTGGCGTCGGCGCCTATGCGGCCGCGCTGGCGGTCCGCGCAGGCGTGCCGATGGTGGCCGCTATCGCCCTCGCACCCCTGGCATCCGGCATCGCGGCGATTGTCTTCGGCTGGTTCTGCGTGCGCTTGGCCGGCGTCTACCTCGCCATGCTTACGCTCGCTTTTGCGCAAATCGTCTGGTCGATCGCCTTCCAGTGGGAGAGCGTCACCGGGGGCTCGAACGGTCTCGTCGGCATCTGGCCTTCCTCCTGGCTCGCCGACCGTACCGCGTTCTATTTCTTTGCGCTGACGGTCGTCGCCATGGCGGCGGTCCTCCTGATCCGCATCACGAACTCGCCGTTCGGCCTGGCGCTGCGCGGCGTCCGCGACTCGCCACTGCGCGCCGCCGCGCTCGGGATCGACGTGTCACGCGTGCGCTGGCGGGCGTTTGCGCTGGCCGGAGCGTTCGCCGGAATCGCCGGCGCCCTGTTCGCATTCTCGAAGGGCAGCATATCCCCGGAGTCGCTGGCGATCCCGCGTTCCGTCGACGCCATCGTCATGGTGCTGCTCGGAGGACTCAACGCGCTGTTCGGGCCGCTGCTCGGTGCCGCTGCGTTCACCTGGCTGTCAGATACGCTCGCCCGCGTCACCGAATACTGGCGGATGGTGCTCGGTTTGCTGATCCTGGCGATCGTGCTGATCTTTCCCGCCGGCATGGGCGGCGCCGCCCATCGGTTGCGGCAAAGGGTCGTGCGTCGATGAGTTCCGCGATCCTTCAGGTAAGCGACCTGGCCAAGGCCTTCGATGGCGTGCGCGCGGTCGACGGCGTGACCTTTGCCGTTGCCGCCGGCGAACTGGTCGCGCTGATCGGTCCCAACGGCGCCGGCAAGACCACGTGCTTCAATCTGGTCAACGGCCAGCTCAAGCCGGATGCCGGGGCGATCCAGCTCGCAGGCCAGCACATAGAAGGCGAATCGCCCGAGGCCATTGCCCGGCGCGGCGTCGGCCGCACGTTTCAGGTGGCGGCCACGTTTGCCTCGATGACCGTCCGCGACAACGTCGTGCTTGCGCTGCTTGCCCATGCCGGAAAGCATGGCGCGATGTTCTCCGGATCGGCCGCCGAATTCAGCGAGCAGGCCGACACGCTGCTGGCGCGCGTGGGCTGTCTCGAACTTGCGGATACGCATTGCGCGACACTTGCGTACGGGAACGCCAAGCGGGTGGAACTCGCGTTGGCGCTTGCCGGCGAACCCCGCTTGCTGCTGATGGACGAGCCCACGGCCGGCATGGCGCAGAATTCGCGCGGAAAGCTGATGCGGCTCGCCTCCACGCTCGCCAAACGCGACGGCATTGCCGTGCTGTTCACCGAGCACGACATGGACGTGGTGTTCGGATTCGCCGACCGCGTGATCGTGCTCGACCGCGGCCGGATCATCGCGGAAGGCACGCCTGCCGCCATTCGCGCCGATCCGCGCGTACAGGGTGTCTACCTTGGCGCTGAAGCCTGACTGCCGAGACGGGCAAAGCCCTCTGCAAGGTCGGCGATCAGGTCGTCCGGATCCTCGAGGCCGATGTAGAGCCGCAGCGACGGCCCACCGACGTCCCAGCGCGACGCCGTGCGCACGCGTTCGGGGTAGATGGGAATCATCAGGCTTTCGAAGCCGCCCCAGCTCCACCCCATGCCAAAGAGACCCATGCCGTCCAGCATGGCATCGATGCGCTCCTTGGCCACCGGATTGAGGACAATCCCGAACAGCGACGTGGCCCCTGCGAAATCGCGCTTCCACAATTCATGGCCGCGCGAGCCGGGCAATGCCGGATGAATGACCTCCCTGACTTCCGGCCGCATGCGCAGCCATTCGGCGACCTTGATGCCGCTGGCCTGGTGGCGCGCAAGGCGGACCGCCAGCGTGCGCAAACCACGCAGGCCCAGGAAGCAGTCGTCGCTGGACGCGGTTACGCCCATGTCGGTCCACAATCGGTGCAACGCGGGATACGTGGCGACGCTGCCGACAATGAGTCCCAGCAGGACGTCGGAATGGCCGCCGATGTACTTGGTCGCCGCGTGCACGGAGACATCGACGCCATGATCGAACGCGCGGAAGTACAGCGGCGTCGCCCATGAGTTGTCCATGATGACCAGCGCGTTGCGGGCGTGCGCGACCTGAGCGATGGCCGGCACGTCCTGCACATCGAACGTCAGTGATCCGGGTGACTCGACGAACACGATCCGGGTGTTGGGGCGGAATTCGCGGGCAATGTCGGCGCCCAGCAGCGGGTCGTAATAACTCACCTCGACGCCCAGACGCGTCAGATGCAACTCGCAGAAGCGCCGGGTCGGGCCGTAGACGGAGTCGGTGACCAGAACGTGGTCGCCCGGCTTCGCGAGAGCCAGCAACGGCAGCGTGGTCGCCGTCAGCCCGGAAGGAACCGCCAGCGCCGCGTGACCGCCTTCGAGTTTCGCGATGGCCGCCTGCAGGTCGGTGACGGTCGGCAGTCCGTGCAGGCCGTAACCGATGCCCTGGTATTCGCCGCGCACCGCAGCCTCCAGGTCCGCCACCGTCGAAAACAGCATCGTCGTGGCCCGAAATACGGGTGTGTTGACCGCGCCCAGAAACTTCTGCGGACTGCGGCCGAGATGTCCGACCTGCGTGGCCTTGTTGCGCGGCTTGTCGCTCATGACTTCTCCGGTGCTTCGCTGGCGAGGCCTTCGCGGATGTGCGCGACCTGAATGGGAACCGCGTCCCGAATGTCGACGACCAGCACACGCTGGGGCTCTTCGAGCGCAGCGAACTGCGACGGCAGCAGCGACGCCGGCATGAAGCGGTGCGCCCGGGCCGCAAGCCGCGCCGCAATGGTCTCGGCATCGCCCTTCAGGTAGACGATGCGGACGTCGCCTGCGCGCTGCAGTCGTTGGCGATGGGCCAGCTTCAATGCCGAGCAGGCAAAGACGGCATTCCCGCCGCGCGCCAGGATCACCTCCATTGCCTCGCCGATGCGGTCGATCCATGGCCAGCGATCGGCATCGGTCAGCGGCTGCCCGGCGGCCATCTTGGCCACGTTGGCCTTGGGGTGCAGATCGTCGCCATCGTAAAACGGCCAGCCCAATGCGTCGGCCAGCGCCTGTCCGGTCGTGGTCTTGCCGGAACCGCTGACGCCCATCAGCAGAACTATCATGACGCGATGCTACCGAATCGCGCGACGGTATGCCATACACGGCACTCCCCATCGACTGCCGTGCACGACCGCGGGGCTCATAATGCCTTCACTGCGCTAGAATTTGCCTTCGGGCCAACGCGGCCTTGGCGCACGACAACAACAGGAGCAAACCATGCCCACGCCGGTCACGCCCGCCAAGGTCATCGACGCCGTTCGCAAGTCTCCCGGCAACCGCGTCAAGGTCGCCTGCTCGGACATCGACGGAATCCTGCGCGGGAAATACATGCACAAGGACAAGTTCGTCTCCTCCGTCGAAGGCGGATTCGGATTCTGCGACGTCGTGTTCGGCTGGGATTCGCAGGACGTCTGTTACGACAACACCAAACTTGTCGGCTGGCACAAAGGCTATCCCGATGTTCTCGCCCGCCTCGACCTCGGGACGTTCCGGCACGTGCCGTGGGATGACAACGTTCCTTTCTTCCTGGGCGAGTTCGTCTGGCAGAAGGACGGCAAGGAAGCGCCGTTCCCGCTCTGTCCGCGGCAGGTGCTGAAGCGCGTGCTGCGGCGCGCCGAGAAACTGGGCTTCACGGCGATGTGCGGCATGGAATTCGAGTGGTTCAACTTCTCCGAAACACCCCAGTCGTGGGCCGAGAAGAGGGGAATCGCACCGGACCCGATCACCTCGGGAATGTTCGGCTATTCGCTGTTGCGCGCCAACGCCGCGCAGCCGTTCTTCGAGGCGCTGTTCAACGAGATGGGCGCCTTCGGCGTGCCCATCGAAGGCCTGCACACGGAGACGGGTCCGGGCGTGTACGAGGCGGCGATCCTGTTTTCCGAAGCGCTGGAGCAGGCCGACCGGGCGATCCTGTTCAAGACGGGGGCGAAGGAAATCGCTTCGCACTTCGACATCATGCCGAGCTTCATGGCGAAGTGGAGCCAGCAGTATCCGGGATGTTCGGGCCACATTCACCAGTCGCTGTCGGACGGCAAGACCAACCGCTTCTACGATCCCAAGGGGAAGCACGGGATGAGCAAGCTGTTCGAGAGCTATCTCGCGGGACAGGTCGCGGTGCTGATGGAATTCGCGCCGATGTTCTGGCCGACGATCAACAGCTACAAGCGGCTGGTCGACGGCTTCTGGGCACCGGTCAAGCCGACGTGGGGTGTGGACAACAGGACGGCAAGCTTTCGTGTGATTCCCGGATCGCCCAAGTCCACGCGCCTCGAGACCCGTTGCCCCGGTGCCGATATCAACCCGTACCTCGCGATGGCCGCAGTGATCGCAGCCGGCATTCATGGCGTCGAGAAGGGATTGAGGCTCACCGCCAAGCCGATCACCGGGACCAACCAAGGCGCCGAACACATTCCGCGCGCGCCGCGCACGCTGATCGAGACCACGCGCATTTTCGAGAAATCCGATATCGCGCGCGACTGGTTCGGCGACGACTTCGTCGACCATTTTGCCGCGACGCGCGACTGGGAATGGCGGCAGTGGCTGGACGGGGTCACCGATTGGGAATTGAAGCGCTATTTCGAGATCATCTGATGGACGCCTGCGGATGTCGGTACGGTTACTGAACAGCGCAGACGCCGCTGCGTTCCGCGAGTTGCGGTTGCGGGCGCTCAAGGAACACGCCGATGCCTTCACGTCGAGCTACGAGGAAGAGGTGCGCAAGCCGCTCGCGGCGACCGAGGAGCGATTGGGCGCCGGTGACAACACGTTCTGGGGCGCCTTCGTCGACGGTCAGTTGCAGGGCATGGTCGGCCTGTCGCGGGAGCCGCGCGCGAAGAACCGGCACAAGGGCCATGTCATCGCGATGTACGTCGCACCGGAGTGCCGCCGCCGCGGGCTGGCGCGCGCGCTGCTGCAGGCGGTGATCGAACATACGCGGGAGGCAGCGGGAGTGGAACAACTGGTGCTGACGGTGACGCGCACCAACCAAGCCGCCAGCGAGCTTTACCGCGCGGCCGGATTCACGACGTTTGGCGTGGAACCGCGCGCCATCAAGCTGGCTGGCGAATATTTCGACAAAGAGCACATGATTCTATTTCTTCGAGATCACCATGAGCATTGAACGCTTCAGCTTCCCGACCACCATCCATTTCGGCCCCGGCGCGCGCAGGCTCCTTGCTGACCATCTGACGGCACAGGGCATCGCGCGCCCGCTGCTGGTCACCGACCGCGGCATCGCGGCATTACCTATGTTGGGCGCGCTGGTCGCGGACCTGCCCGGTCTGCAGGTGGCGGTCTTTTCGGAGATCTTCGGCAACCCGGTGCGCAGCCAGGTGATGGCCGGCGCCGCTGCGTACAACGCACACAAGGCGGACGCCGTCATCGGCGTGGGCGGCGGCGCGGCGCTCGACGTCGCCAAGGCCATCGCGCTGATGGCGCATCACGACGGCGACATCCTCGACTATGCGTGGGACCACCCGCAGGTCCGCGCGATTACGCAACCCATTCCATGGTTCGTCGCGCTGCCCACGACCGCCGGAACCGGTTCGGAAGTCGGACGCTCGGCGGTGGTCTCCGATGACCGGACCCACGTCAAGAGGATCATCTTCTCGCCGCTGCTGCTGGCCAAGGCCGTGTTCGCCGATCCGGAATTGACGCTCGATCTTCCCGCATCCATCACCGCCGCGACGGGGATGGACGCGCTGACCCACAACGTCGAGTCGTACCTGTCGCCCGCCTACCACCCGATGTGCGACGGCATTGCCCTGGAGGGCGTGCGCATCGCCGCGCATGCACTGCCACGGGCCGTGAAGGATGGCCGCGACCTCGCCGCGCGCTCCGACATGATGATGAGCTCGCTGATGGGCGCGGTGGCGTTCCAGAAGGACCTGGGCGCCGTGCACTCCTGTGCGCATGCACTGTCGACGGTCGCCGACCTGCATCATGGACTCGCCAACGGCATCATGATCGACCATGTGCTGCGGTTCAACCTCCCGGCCGCCACGGTGAAGCTGGCCGAACTGGCCCATGCGGCGGGCGTGCCCGGAGCCGAAGACGGAACCACCGAAGCCCGCGCCATCGCCTTCATCGCGTGGCTGACCACGCTCAAGGCCGTGCTGGCGATTCCCGCGAAATTGTCCGATTACCATGGCGCGCGTTCGGTGACCAGGGCGGACATCCCGCGCCTGGTGGAAATTGCCACGGCCGACATCTGTCACCAGACCAATCCGCGCAAATGCACGGCGGCGGACTTCCAGGCGCTGTTCGCGGCCGCCCTCTGACCGGCACAACCGCAATGCTCAAAGTCGGCATTTCCGCATCATTTCTGCACGGCGACCAGCCACGCGCCATCTTTCAGGGGATGACGCTGCAATTCATTGAACAGAACGTCGCGCATTGGCTGATGCAGCGCGACGTCCTCGCCTTCATGGTGCCCTCGCCCGACGGCGCGACGCGGCGACCCGGCAGCGGTGTCACGGTGGATGACTACGCGCGCGAACTCGATGCGCTGGTCCTGATGGGCGGAGCGGACGTTTGTCCGGAAACCTACGGCGAGACCGCATTGAATCCCGCCTGGAACGGGGACCGCATCCGCGATGTCTACGAAATGGCCCTGTTGCGGGCGTTCGTGGCGCTGGGCAAGCCGGTGCTGGGATTGTGCCGCGGCGCGCAGGTGATCAACGTCGCGATGGGCGGTACGCTGTACCAGGACATTCCGACCCAGCGTCCGGACGCCTTGCGGCACCGGATGCAATCGATCTACGACCGGAATTGCCATGCAACGTCCCTCGTGCCGGGAACCGGGTTGGCGCAGCTCTACCCGCATGCGACGCTCGTCAAGACCAATTCCGTGCACCATCAGGCGGTGAAGGACCTGGGTTCCGGCCTGATGGTCGAGGCCTGGTCCGAACCGGATCACATGGTCGAAGCGCTCCGCTGGAACGGCCCTTCCTACCTCTTCGGCGTACAGTGGCACCCCGAGTTCCATCCGCTCGGCGATGCGACGTTCATCGACGACACGCCGCTGCTCGACGACTTTCTCGCCACTGCAACGCAGCACAAATCCGCTGCGTACGCGCTTTAGGTAAAACCGCCCATGAAGATCATGAATCCCGCCACCGGCGCCGTCTTAGCCGAGGTCGCTGCCGACAACCTGAAAACGGTCCGGGCCAAGTATGACCTGGCCCGCGCGGCACAGGCCAAGTGGGCCGCAGTACCGATCAAGAAACGTCTGGCGATCATCGCCAGATTCCGCGAGCTTCTGATCGAGCGGCAGGACCTGCTGGCGAGAACGCTGACCGCGGAGGTCGGCAAGCCGATCAGGCAGTCGCGCAACGAGCTGAATGGCCTCGCCTCGCGCATCGATTTCTTCCTGGCCGAAACCGAACGCGCGCTGCGCGAGCAACGCGTGTTCGCCAATCCCAAGGGCAAACTCGAGGAGCGGATCGCCCATGTGCCGCTCGGCGTCATCGCCAACATCTCGGCGTGGAACTATCCGTATTTCGTCGGCGGCAACGTGTTCGTGCCCGCGCTGGCAGCCGGCAACGCCGTACTCTACAAGCCGTCGGAATTCGCCACGCTTACCGGCCAGCACATCGCCGACCTGCTGCATGAGGCGGGTGTTCCGCGCAACGTCTTCGTCGCCGTGATCGGCGACGGCGCGACGGGCGCCGCGCTGGTGCGGCAGCCGGTGGACGGCGTGTTCTTCACCGGGTCGTACGGAACGGGCGCAAAGATCGCCGCGAGCAGCGGTCGGCGCATGATCAAGACCCAGCTCGAACTGGGCGGCAAGGATCCGATCTACGTCTGCGAGGACGTGGACATCCGAGCCGCCGCCGCAAGCGTGGCCGACGGCGCGTTCTACAACACCGGGCAATCGTGCTGCTCGGTGGAACGCATCTACATCCACGAGCAGATCTACGACGCGTTCGTCGCTGCCTTCGTCGCCGAAGTGAAGAGCTTCAAGATCGGCGATCCGCTCGACGAGTCGACCTATGTCGGTGCCATCACGCGCAAGCCCCAGCTGGCCGTGCTGAAGGCACAGGTGGCGGATGCCAGGAAAAAAGGGGCGAAGCTGTTGCTTGGCGGCCATGTCCTCAAGGGCAAAGGCAACTGGTATGCGCCCACCGTACTCGCCGACGTCGACCATTCGATGCTGGTCATGCGCGATGAATCCTTCGGCCCGATCATCGGCCTGCAGGCCGTGGCCGACGACGAAGTCGCCATCGACCTCATGAACGACACCGAATACGGGCTGACCGCGGGCGTCTACACGACCAGCGAGAAGCGCGCGAAGAAGATCCTGAGCAAGGTCGCCGCCGGCAGCGTCTACTGGAACTGCTGCGATCGGGTCAGCCCGCGACTGCCGTGGTCAGGGGTCAAGCGCTCGGGGATCGGCCTCACGCTGTCAACCTACGGGATCCAGACGTTCACGCGACCGAAGGCCTGGCACCTTCGTGGCGCCTAGGGAGAAGCCTGCCACTGCGCCGCGCGCAGCGTATTCGCCAGCAGCGTCGCAATCGTCATCGGGCCCACGCCGCCGGGCACGGGCGTGATCCATCCGGCGATCTGCCTGACGGCATCGAAATCGACGTCACCGCACAGCTTGCCGTCAGGCATCCGGTTGACGCCGACGTCGATGACGATGGCGCCCGGCTTGATCCAGTCGCCGGCGACGAATTTCGGTTTGCCCACCCCCGCGACGACGATGTCGCCCTGCCGCACGATGCCCGGCAGGTCGCGCGTCGCGGAATGGCAGATCGTCACCGTGCAGCGCGCCATCAGCAGTTCCAGCGCCATCGGCCGTCCGACGATATTGGACTGCCCGATGACCACCGCGTGCATGCCGACCAGATCCTGCCCGGTTTCCTGCAGCAGGCGCATGCAGCCATAGGGCGTGCACGGCCGCAGCATGGGCATCTTCAGCACCAGCCGGCCGATGTTGTACGGATGGAAGCCGTCGACGTCCTTCTTCGGGTCGATGCGCTCGATGACACGCTCGGGGTCGATGTGTTTGGGAAGCGGTAACTGCACCAGGATGCCATTGACGGCGGGATCGGCATTGAGACTGTCCACCAGCGCGAGCAACTCCGTTTCGCTGGTCGTTGCGGACAGGTCGTGCGCGTAGGAGCGCATGCCGACCGATTCCGTAGTTCTGCGCTTGTTGCGGACGTAGACCTGCGATGCGGCGCTGTCGCCGACCAGCACGACCGCAAGTCCGGGTGCGACACCTCCCCCAGCCACGTGGGCGGCAACCCTGGTGCGAACTTCGTCGGTGACGCTTTGGGCGACGGCCTTGCCGTCGATGATGTGAGCGGGCATCGGGAATCAGTTGCGCATTGTCGGTCGCCAAGAGGCGGCAGACCCGCATTTTGGCACACCCGGCAAAGTCTTCATGTGGGTACGACCCGACAACCAAGGTCCGACAGCCGGCCGCAGGAACCCTCGCTCGGCAATCACTTCGCGGCAAGTCCTCACGCGCTCATGACCTAATGGTGAACGCGGCAATCCCGGGGATCCGGCGGCGGGAGGACTATTGTGATCTTCCGGAATTACCCGTCGGCGGTGGCATGGACTTCCTGCTCCTTGTTCTCGTTCTCGAGACTATCCTGGGAATTGCGCTGATCGGAGCGCGACAGGTTTTCAGCTTCTCGCTCGGCGCTCGCATTGCGCCGAACCGCGGGGTATACCGCCTTAGTGGTCGTCCTTGGTTCGCTATTTGCAATGCTCGAAGCGCGCCTCGATGATCTTCTCCACGAAGTCGCCCCTGGCAACGCGACTCCCATTGCCTTCACGGCCAGCCTCGTCGTCTTCCATCCGACCAAGCACCTCTGCGGGACCGGCGTGCGAAAGCTGTTTGGTTGGCTGTTCGGGATGGACGAGCCAGCATGACATTTCCTCCCGAGGAGCTCAGTCGATCGGTGCCTCGTGCGATCTGGTACCGGCCTCTGATCACCCAATGACGATCTGCGGCCAGCCCTTGTGGCGTGCGTGGGCCGAAAGCACCGGGTCGGCATTCACGGCAACCGGGTGCGTGACGTGCGACAGCAGCGGCAGGTCGTTCTGCGAATCGCTGTAGAACCAGCTTTCGCGAAAGTCGGACAGTTTCATGCTGCGCTCGGCAAGCCAGCCGAGCAGCCGCTCGACCTTCCCTTCCTGCATGTTGGGCACACCCTTGACGCGGCCCGTGTAGCGACCCTGCTTCACTTCCGGCTCGGTCGCGATGTGATGCTCGAAACCCAGTTCCCGGGCAATGGGCGCCGTGAGGAAACGGCTGGTCGCCGTCGTGAGGATCATGAAGTGGTCGAGCCTGCGATGCTTGGCGATCAGGTTGCGCGCAGCCAGGGCGATCGAAGGCAGGATCCGCTCGCGCATGAAGGTGCGGTGCAGCGCATCGAGTTCATCTGTCGTGAATGGCTTCAGCGTCGACAGGTAGAATTCGGTGAACTCGATGGCGCCCGCTTCGCCTCGCCGATACCGCTCGCCCAGTTCCCGGTTGGCGGCCTCGTAGGCTACGCGATCCAGCTTGCCGCGCTCCAGCAGGAATTCCACCCACTGCTCGTCGCTGTCGCGGGGAAGCAGCGTATGGTCGAGGTCGAACAGCGCGAGGATGTCCTGCGTCATGGGTCGGATGCCTCAGGCAACGAGCGGTTTAGAATCGCGCCCATGATCGACGACGCCACGGCAATGGCCATTCTCGTGCGCCTCGGCAAGGCACTGGCGGCGCCGACACGCATCCTGCATCCGTTGCGCGTGGACACCGCCAACGTCGGCTGGCTCGACGAAGACCGCGCCGCGCGCGTCGGCAAATTCGACAACGTTTTCGTGGCCACCGGCGACGGCATGACGTTTGTTCCCGCACTGCGCGACGAGCCCTCCCGCAGCGAAGCGATGGTAGAAGTCACGGCCACGCTCGCGGCCGAAGGCGCGCTCACGCCGTGGCGGGATGAACTCTATGCAGTGGCGCCGGCATTCGGTGCCCCACCCTGGTTCAGGCTCGAACGGGCCGCCGCGCGGTATTTCGGCGTGCACACCTGGGCCGCCCACATCAATGGCCTCGTCCGCGGACTGGGGGACCCGCGAATGTGGCTCGCCCGCCGCAGCGCTGACAAGGCGATCGACCCGCGGAAGCTCGACAATCTGGTCGGCGGCGGCATTGCGTCCGGTGCGACCCTTGCCGAGACGATCGCCAAGGAAGCGTGGGAGGAATCCGGCATTCCGCATCCGCTTGCATCGCAGTCGTTGCCCGCCGGTGCCCTTAGCATCCGCCGCGAACAGCCCGACGGACTGCAATCCGAGACCATTTTCGTCCACGACCTCTGGCTGCCTCCGGATTTCGTTCCGACCAACCAAGACGGCGAAGTGCTCGAACATCGCCTGGTCGCCATGAACGAGGCAGCGCGACTCATTGCGTTGCCCGGCGGGCTGGACGAGGTCACCGCCGACGCGAGCCTCGTCGTGCTCGACTTCCTGTTGCGCCGGGGCGCCATTGCTCCCGCGTCGCCAGCCTGCCCCGGTCTGCAGCAACTGCTTCACGCTCAGGCAGCCGCGCGTCGCGCGTGAGCGGGTGCGACGTGCTTGATGCCCATCTCGGACAACGTATCGCGCACGGCATTGACCGCGTGGCGCATTTCGTCGGGACCGATCGCTCCGATGCACCCGACACGAAAAGTCTCCACTTGCGTGAGCTTGCCCGGATACAGGATGAAGCCCTTGTCGCGCACGCGGTCGTAGAACTCCCGGAAGTCATACCGGGAATCGGCCGGCGCATGGAACGTCACGATGATGGGCGCCTGGATGGCGGGGTCGAGGAACGACTTGAAGCCCAATTCGCGCATCCCTGCAACCAGTGTTTCGTAATTGGCCGTGTAACGCGCCAGGCGCGCGGCCTGCCCGCCCTCGGCAATGTACTGGTCGAGCGCCGCATTGAGCGCCACCACGACGTGCGTCGGCGGCGTGAAGCGCCACTGCGTCGTCTTCTCCATGTAGGCCCATTGGTCGGCCAGATCCAGCGCGAGCGACGTGGAATTTCCCGCGCAGCGCTCGAGCAGTCCGCGTCGCACCAGCACGAAGCCCATGCCCGGGGGCCCTTCGACGCACTTCCCCGAAGCGCCGATCAGCGCATCGAACGGCGTCGTGCGTGCATCGATGGGCAGCGCGCCGAAAGAACTCATCGCGTCGACGATGAGGCCCTTGCCATGGCGGGCCACGACGCCGGCGATCGCGGCGAGCGGGTTGAGAATGCCCGTCGACGTCTCGCAGTGGATGAGACCCACGTGGGTAATCGATGGATCCATGGCGAGTGCGCGTTCGACATTGTCGGCCGTGGTCGGCACGTCGTCGGCGGTTTCGAACGTCGACAGGCGGCGACCCATCATCTCGGTCAGCTTGGCCAAGCGCTTGCCGTAGGCGCCGTTGATCAGCACCAGCACGTGGCCGGCGCGCGGGACGAGCGTGTTGACCGCAGCCTCGATCGCGAACGTCCCGCTGCCCTGCATGGGCACGCAGGTGTGCGTTTCCCGCGCGTGGATGATGTCGGTGAGCTTGCTGCGGACGTGCGCGGTTACGGTGTTGAACTCTGCATCCCACGAACCCCAGTCGCGCAGCATCGCCATCTTGGTCGGCAACGACGTGGTCAGCGGACCGGGGGTAAGAAGGATCGGGTCGCGGGAATGGAGGCTCATGGCAGTTCCTTTGTTGTGGCGCAAAGTCTGAAAATCCTGAACCACGGAGAACACAGAGAAGACCAAGGCGAAAACAATCCGATGATCTTTTCAATATTCTCGATCGAATATCAGTGCATCGTCATTGTTCAACTGGTATTTGGGCGTCCTTGATCTTCTCTGTGGTCTCTGTGTTCTCCGTGGTTCAGGATCTTGCACTTACTCTGCCGGATAGGTTCAAAGATCTTCGCTTTACATCACAACCGGCGTCCGCCACGCCTGTGTGCGCGCGACGACGAAACGGGTCAGCACGGCGTAGACCAGGCAGATGGCCGTGGACGTGGCCACGATCAGTGTCGCCATCGCCGCGGCCGGGCCGATTTCCCCCGCCTCGTCCAGGTTCAGGATTGCCACCGAGGCAAGCTGCGTTTCAGCAGAATACAGAAACACGACGGCCGAAATGGTGACCATCGCGTTGACGAACATGTATCGGCCTATGTCGAGAATGGCGGGCAGGCACACCGGCACCGTGACCCGGAAGAACGTCTTGTAAAACGGAACCTTCAGCGATGCCGAAACCGACTCGAATTCGTCGTCGAGCGCCTTCAGCGCCGTCACCGCAGTCATGTGGCTCGACGTGTAGTAATGGACGACCGTCGACAGCACGAGAATCGTCAGCGTGCCATAGATCCCGTTGAGCGGATTGGCGGGATCATTGAAGAACAGGATGTAACCCAGGCCCAGCACCATCCCGGGGACCCCCATCGGTACCGCGGCGAGCAGACGCACCGCCGATTTGGTCACCGGCATGCGGCGCGTCTTTTCGAGCAGGTAGGCGCAACCGAAGATGAAGAACGTGCCGCCCACGGCGACCATGAGCGCCAGCTTGAGACTGTTGAAATAGGACCCGAGCACGCCGGCGTCGATCAGCCCGAATTGGTAATGCCGCAGGCTTAAGGACTTGTCGTAGGGCCAGAACTTGATGAATGACGTGTATACCGCCATGCCAAGCACGGCGAGGATCAGCAGCGCCACGACCAGGCAATAGGCGAACATCGCGCGATCGAACCAGGGCGACGGCTTCGGCGCATAGGGCACGGCGCGCGCCGAGAATTGCGCCTGCAGCCGTCCCTGCATGATCCAGTCGACGACGAACGCGACCAGCACCGGCAACAGCAGGACCAGGCTGACCACGGCGCCTTTGTTGAAGTTTTGCTGGCCGATCACCTGCTTGTAGATGTCGACCGCCAGCACGTTGAAGTTGCCGCCGATCACCTTCGGGATGCCGAAATCGCTGACCGTGTACGAGAACACGACCATCGTCGCACTGACGAGCCCGAACTTCGCGCCGGGAAGCGTGATGGTGAGGAACTTGCGCCAGGTCGGCGTGCGCAGCGATTCCGCCGCCTCGTACATTCGCCCGTCGGCCAGCAGCAGTGCCGTGAGGATGATCATCAGCGCGTGCGGAAAGGTCGCGTAGATGGCGGAAAGAATGATGCCCAGCGGACCGTAGACCGACGCTCCGCCGAGCAGGAATTTCATGGCGCCCTGGTTGCCGAACCACTGAATGAACGAGATCGCAGCCATCAGCGACGGCGCGAGTATGGGCGTCAGTGCGATCATGCGGAAGAGGATTTTCCCGCGCATGCACGAGCGCGTGAGCGCGTACGCATACGCGAACGCGAGAGGGATCGTGACTCCCGTCACCACGATGGCCACCCAGAACGTGTTCCAGATCGAACTCTGCAGCACCGGCGACGCGAAATATTCGCGGAATTGCAGCAATCCCACGAATGCGCCGGACTTGTCCTGGACGCTCTTCACCAGGATTGCCGCCATCGGTCCCAGCAGGAACAGCGCAAGCAGCCCGCAACAACCGAGCAGAAGAACCTGCGCCAACCGGTCGTGCCAATGCACGCGAGGGCGGGTCGTTCCTCCCGCAACGG
>Ga0209048_10000950_pt1 | contig 30633 bp, 26 predicted proteins | sample FrelakmetCRP12CR_FD_187146 | JGI IMG/M metagenome (GOLD analysis project Ga0209048, IMG submission 187146) | Freshwater lake sediment microbial communities from the University of Notre Dame, USA, for methane emissions studies - CRP12 CR (SPAdes)... | ecosystem: Environmental > Aquatic >... | reverse complement strand
ATGGCAACACCGCAATCGTCGGCGGGTGGAATGACAACAGCGGTACCGGCGCCGCGTGGGTGTACACGCGCAGCGGTGGGGTGTGGTCGCAGCAGGGCAGCAAGCTGGTCGGCACGGGCATCGTCGGGACTGCCAGTCAGGGCACCTCGGCGGCGCTCTCGGCAGACGGCAACACCGCCATCGTCGGCGGGTATGGCGACAACTCCAACGCCGGCGCCGCGTGGGTGTTCACGCGCAGCGGCGGGGTGTGGTCGCAGCAAGGGAGCAAGCTGGTCGGCACGGGCGCCGTCGGGGCTGCCAGTCAGGGCTGGTCGGTAGCGATCTCGGGAGACAGCACCACCGCCATCGTCGGGGGGAAAGGGGACAACTCCCTTGCCGGCGCCGCGTGGGTCTTCTCTGCCGCGACTTGGGTCACCGTCTGGGTGCCGGTGGCGAGCCACAACGCTGGCCTCAACCAGAGCCAGTGGCGCAGCGACCTCGGCCTGCTCAACATTGGCACGGCGACAGCCAACGTCCAGCTCAGCTTCTACGGCAGCGGCGGCGTCGTGACCAACACGGTCTACGTGCCGGCCGCGACGCAGTCAATCCTTACCGATGTGGTCGGGCAGCTTGGCGGGAGCGGCTCAGGAGCGATCCAGATCGTTTCGGATCAATTGCTCAAGGTCACGGCGCGCAGCTACAACCAGGTCTCGTCCAGTGCGACGTGTTACGCAGGTGGCACGCAGGGGCAGGACTACCCGACGGGGGCCGCCAGCGGCGGGCTGAGTGCGGGTCAGAGCGCGTACCTTGCGGGGTTGAGCGAGAACGCCTCGTACCATTGCAACATCGGTGTGGTGAACGTGGGGTCGGGCGCCGCGACGGTGTTGGTGGAGCTCTTCAACGGTGCGGGGACCAAGCTCACGGACTACTCGGTACCGTTGGCTGCAGGACAGTGGGCGCAGGTGACGCAGCCGTTCAAGAACGTGGCTGGGCAGACGGCGATGGATCGTGGGTACGCGAAGATCACGGTGCAGTCGGGGTCGGGGGTATTCGGGTTTGCCTCGGTGATTGACAACATCACCAACGATCCGACGACGGTCACCATGCAGCGGTAGCGGTGATCCCGACCGCGCGGCTGTCTCGACACGCGAGCGAGGCGGGGCAACTGCCCGCCGCCGCTGGTCCACACTTCGATCTCCCGCTCCGACTGTGGCCGGGCGCCGCAGAAAGCCCCGGGCCCGGTGAGACCCGACCTCGGGCCTCTGGAGGATCCCCTGGGGCGAACAGGGCGAGGGCGAAAGGGCTTGAGTGAGTCAACGGCAGGCGTCGAGACGAGCGTACTATTATCTGTCGGAGTTGATTTGGAGACCGATATGAACGCTCTCAAAGCCATCGTGGTCGCCGCGCTCACAGTGATTGCGCTCCCGGTCGCCGGGCTCGCCCAGGAGGCCGACGTCGAGGGGAGCAAGGACCACCCTTTGCTCACACGCATGCCGGGGTACTACATCTCGCGCTACGAGGAGTCGGAGTTCGACAGCCGCTCCTTCTGGGTCGGGGAGCAGGAGGTCAAGGTCGAGGGCCGACTCACGCACATCCTCTACACGCTGAAGGCCGGCGCGAAGGAGCCGAGCCGGCTCCAGATCTTGCGCAACTACGAGGCCGCGATCACAAAGATCGGCGGCAAGGTCACGCGGAGCGACTACGACGGCAGCTCGTTCCTCAAGGTGGCCAAGGACGGCAAGGAGATCTGGGTCCAGGTGGACGCTTACATCACCTCCGACTGGAGCCTCTGGATCGTCGAAAAGGCGGCGATGAAGCAGGACGTTACGGCCAACGCCGACACCTGGCGCAACGAGATCGCCAACACCGGGCGCGCGGTGGTCTACGGCATTCTCTTCGACACCGACAAGGCGACGCTCAAGCCCGAGTCGGAGGCCGCGGTCAAAGAGGTCGCGGTGCTGCTGTCCAAGGAGCCAACGCTTAACCTGCTCGTGGTCGGCCACACCGACATGACCGGCGACCTCGCCCACAACATGAAGCTCTCCGAGGACAGGGCGGCCGCTGTTGTCGCGGCGCTGGTCGGCAAGCACGGCGTGGGCGCGGCGCGCCTGAAGGGGTACGGGGTCGGGCCGCTGGCCCCGGTCGCCTCAAACACCACGGACGAGGGACGCGCGAAGAACCGGCGCGTGGAGCTTGTCGCCCGGCCGTAGACGCGAGGCTGAGGCTAGCCTTTGTTGCCAGTCTGCGGGAGCTTGGCGTGCAGCGCTGCAATCGCCTCCATGGCGCGCGCCTGCACGAGCGGGCTGGGGTCATCGAGGTAGGCAAAGAGATCGTCCAGGTCGTCCTTCCCGCCCAGCTTGGCGAGCAGGAGCAGCGCCTGCCCGCGCACGGCCTCAGACCATGTCGTGTCGGCCGCCGTCCGACGCGCGAACGCGAGCAGCTCGTCATCGTGCGTCACGCCCATCTGCAGGAAGGTCTGCAACACGAAGTCGGGTACGTCACAGGCGCCGTGAGCAGATGGGGCGTCGGTCTCAATCTGACGCAGCGTGCGCTGGAATTCGGCCTGCGCGTCCTGGAGACGCGCAAGCTGTTCCGCCTGTGACGCCGGGTTGGTGATCCGGCGGCTGATCTCGCTCTTGGTGCCCTCAAAGGCGACGGAGAAAAAGCGCTCGAAGAGATCGCCGCAAGAGCCGGCGGCGCCGCGACGCGCGCGAGGAGGCGTCTCGCGGAAGCGCTGCAGCAGCTTCGGCTTGGCCTGTGCGCCGAAGGAGGCCAGCGCCTTTGACAGGGCCTGACACTCGCTGCCGTCTTTCAGCGCTGCGGGGTCGTCGCTCAGGATACGGAGGAGCTGGTCCAGCGCCGCGCTCGAGTTCATCGCCTGCAGGGCTGCGATTCCCTCCACCTTGGTGGCCGGGCTCCCGGCGCGCAGCACGGCGTCGCCAAGCTGAACCGCATGCGAAACCACCGGCTTCGAAGTGCGCAACTGGATCGCGAGCGCCATCGGCGTCCGATGACCAGGCAGCTCGACCAAATTAGCGGCGGCGAGCGTCGCAAGCGGGATGACGACACCGCCGAGGATGAACTTGACCAGCCGTGACCAGGGGTCGGCTCGGTTGAGGAGCTGCTTTTTGCCCCGCTTGCGCCGTCGCGCCAGGGTGAAGCCATCCACCCGGACGCTGACGAGGAGGCTGAGGAGCACGAGTAGAAGGCCGAAGATGCCCAAGCCGATGGCGCCGCGGAAATCCCAGGCGGGGATGTAGCTGGCTGCGGCCAGGAGGATGGCGGCCGAGAGCGCCACCGGAAAAACAAGCTCAAAGAGCAGGCCGCCCAGGCCCAGCGTGCGAGCGCGGTCGCTCTTGGGCTGGGAGGACGCGTCCCGCGAGGGGCGGTCGTCAGAGGATGGATGGTCGGGGATGGCTGCGTCCTTTCGTTCCGCCGCGATGATACCAGCCGCCTGTGACCCGCCCGCGAGGAATTGGCCGGGGTCGGGAGTAGGGTAAAGTCAGCCAGAGATGTTCTGCATGCACGCACGCGAGACCTGCGCTGGAGCTTTGCCCACACGTCGCGGCTGCCGTCACCATCGGGCCGCGGCGTTGCTCGCCGCTCTCGGTCTCGCCGCCACCGCGGATGGCGCCGCCCTGCCTCTGCATCTTGAGTTCTCTCCATCCGGATACGAGTGCGCTGATGGGGGGGCAAAGCACTCCCAGCTTTGGGCGCTGGACGTTGACGCTGATCTGGCCACGCTCGGTGCGCGCGACGCGAGCGGCAGCCCTGATCTGACGATGGCATACGCGACCGCTACGCCGGGCGCATCGAGCAGCCCGGCCATGCCTGCTCTGTCGGCGTTCCCACGCCGCATCTGGGATGATCTGCTCGCGTTCGTGGTGCGGCCGCTCCACTTCGACGGCCAGGACTGGACGAGGCTGGGGCTGGGCACGGCCGCGGTTGGGGTGACCGCCGCGTTCGACGAGCGCGTGCAAACGTATGTTCAGGAGCACAGCACTGCCGGCTCGCGCGACCTGGCCAACCGCCTCCGTCCGCTCGGAAGCTGGCAGGGGACGGCACTGATGGTCGCGCTTCTGGGCGTGGGCGAGCTCGCCGGCAACGCGAACGTGGCTGCCACCGGGGCCGACGGTATCGAGGCCACGCTCTTTGCGACCGGTCTCGTCACGCCATTCATCCAGACGGTCGGTCGCGAGCGCCCGAGCGCGGAGCAAGGCCCGCATTCGTTTCAGCCGTTCTCGGGCGCAGCATCGTTTCCGTCCGGGGAGGTCACGCAGGCGTTCGCCCTCGCCTCGGTCGTGACAGCGCACACCGACAGCGTTGTGCTCCGCAGCGTCGTGTGGGGACTGGCGGGTCTGGTGGGATGGGAGCGCATCGAGTTGGATCGCCACTGGGCCTCGGATGTTGTGGCGGGCGCGCTGATTGGCAGCGCAGTGGGACGCTGGGTCGTTCGTCGCCAGGAGCCGAGCCGACGCGCCGGTGTCGTGTGGGGGTGGCAGCCCATCGTCGGGCCCCGGAGATTCGGGGTGCACGTGGCGGCGTCGTGGTGAAGGACCCTAGGGCATCTCGAGCGCGTCTCCTGCACCCGTCAGTCCGAGGAGAACGAGAGCATGTGGCGGCTCGGCGAGGCGGGTTGAAAACTCACGGCCAGGCAGGTGGTCTCGTGATCGCGCTGCTTCTGGCGGCAGGCACGGCCTGGACCCAGGAGCTCGACTTTCAGAAAGGAATGACCAAGCAGCAGGGTGGCTCTCAGGCGCGGTCATCGTCGTATTCGCTCGGATACCTGGAGGTCTGGGGCGAGCATGCAGCGTGGAGCGTGACCTATTTGAACGAGGGGCATGTTCCGTTTCACAAGCGGGACGGGTTCGCCTTTCAACTCTGGGGGCGCGAGCAGCTCATCGCGCGCCGGCTGTCCCTGGCCGCAGGCGTGGGGCCGTATCTCTACTACGACACACATATCACGGCATCGCCGACGGGAACGTCCTATGCGGACGAGCACGGCGTGGGCGCGATTGCGAGCGTGGCTGTCACCTTCTACGCTGGTGGGCGCCTGTTCGTTCAGGCACGCGGCAACTGGATCGCGACCGGTCGCACGAGCGAGATCGTCACGGCCACCGTCGGGCTCGGCTTCCAGCTCGAGCCGTTGCGGATGCCCCAACCGTCGAACGGAGCTGGCGTTGAGAGCACGCGGGCAACCGACAAAGAGATCACCGTGCTGGCCGGCCGGGCCACGCTCAACAGCGTTGAGCATGGGGATGCGTTTAGCCAGGACATCGAGTACAGGCGCGCTCTCACACACGCCCTCGACTGGACAATCGGATGGTTGGACGAGGGGAAGCTGATTGCGCGCGCCGGACCCATGGCACAGCTTTGGGCGGTCCGGGCTTTTTTCGCTGACCGCTTGGCCTTGGGGATTGGGTTCGGTCCCTATCTCGCGCGCGACAGGCACGGCGAGGACAGCACGACCAGGCTGGACTGCCTCGTCTCCCTGACAGGCCGCGTCCGGCTAATGCCGCGGTGGGCGCTGCGTGGGACGTTCCACCGCGTCGCCACCAACTACAGCCGTGACTCCGACATCTTCCTGATCGGGGTGAGCTACTTGTTTTGAAGCGAGAAGCGCAACCTCATTGGCTCGTCCTGCTGACCTGCCGCACAAAGCCCAGACGACATCACACGCCGCGCCGGCACGCTGCACCTCGACATGGCGCCTCCCCGCCGTTCGACTCACATGCGAGGGTGGTTCGCGACCCGCCGCCGGGCATGAATCAGATATCCTGCTCGCGGGAGGGAACCGCCAGTGCGCCGCCTGTTGCTGGCTCTTGCTGTGCTCGGCTTGGCGCTTGCCGGTCGCGCGTTCGCCCTCGACGCGCCGCGCAAGGTCGTGGATTACCAAATCGAGGTCACCTTCAAACCCGAGACGCGCGCGCTCGAGGGACGCGAGACGCTGCGCTGGACCAACCCTTCGGATGACGCCATCACCGAGTTGCAGTTCCACCTGTACTGGAACGCCTTCCGCAACAACCGCTCGACGTTCTTGCAGGAGATGCGCAGGGGCAGCTCCAAAGAATCCGAGGACGCGGAGCGCTGGGGCTTCATCAACGTGACCGCGCTGCGCTGGGAGGGTCGTGACCTGCTTGCGGCTTCCAAGTTCGCGGCCCCCGACGACGGCAACGCCGAAGACCGCACCGTGCTCACGGTGCCGTTGCCGCGACCGGTGGCCCCCGGCGAGACGATCGCGCTCGCGATCGCCTGGAAGGCGAAGGCGCCGCACATCGTCGAGCGCGCCGGGCAGGTGCGCGACTTCCTGCTCGCGGGGCAATGGTTCCCAAAGCTCGGCGTGTATGAGCCGGCGGGCCGGCGGGGGCGCACCACCGGCGGTTGGAACTGCCACCAGTACCACGCCGAGTCCGAGTTCTACGCGGACTGGGGCGACTACCGCGTCGCGATCACCGTGCCGGAGCGTTTTGTCGTGGCTTCAGCCGGCAGGCTCGTCGGCGAACGCCGCGACGGCGGCAACAAGACGCTCACGTTCCAGCAGAACTCCATCCACGACTTCGCGTGGAGCGCCGATCCGCGCTTCGTGGTGCGCGAGGATGTCTTCGACCCGGCGCGCGATCTGCCCGAGGACGAAGTGCTGCGGGCGGCGAAGCTGCTCGGGCGCGCGCCGGCGGAGCTGCGGCGCGGCTTTCACCCCGTGCGGCTGCGCTTCTGCATGCAACCGGACCACGTCACGCAGTGGACTCGCTACCGCGCCGCGCAGAAGTGGGCGCTCGCCTGGCTCGGGCTGTACGCCTTCCCGTACCCCTACGACCAGGTCACGGTCGTGGACCCGCCGGAGGACGGCTCCGGCGCCGGCGGCATGGAATACCAGACCTTTTACACCGCGGGCACCTCGAAGTGGCGCGCCTACTGGCCCCTGAGCCTGTCGCGATCGCCGGAAGGCGTCGTCATTCACGAGTTCGGTCACGGCTACTTCTACGGCTTGCTTGCCTCCAACGAGTTCGAGGAGGCCTGGCTAGACGAGGGGATCAACAGCTTCGCCGAGAGCGAAATGCTCGACCGCAAGTACCGTTACTTGTTCGAGTTCCCGTTCGGGATCGGGGTTGCTGATCACGACCTGAATAGGTTGGGCGCCACCCTCACCGACTACGACCCGATCATCGCCCCGGCGTGGACGTACTCCGACAGAAACTCCTACTTCATCAACTCCTATAGCCGTCCGGCCGCGACGCTCGAACAGATCCGCACGTTGCTGGGTGATGAGACCTTCTGGCGGGCGTTCCGGGCCTACGCCGAGCGCTGGCGTTACGATCATCCCGGCTCGGAGGACTTCTTCGCCGTCATGCGCACGGCGGCGCGCGGCGCCGGCGCGGCGCCGGCGCTCGAGGAGTTGATCGCAAAGATCTTCCGCGGCGCCGGCTCGATCGCCGTCCGTGTGCTCTCGGCCGAATGTAAACCGGTCGCAAAGCTGGCCGGCTTCAACGACAAGGGCATGCTCGTCGAGCCCGACCACCGCGGTCACGATGGGAAGGGACGCAGCAAGGCCGCGGCCAAGGACGAGAAGTACCTCGCACGGGTCGTGGTCGGCAGGACGGGGGATGTGGCGTTGCCGGTTGATATCCGCCTCACCTTCGCCGACGGCACCGTCCAGTGGACGCACTGGGACGGGCAGGGGCGGTGGCTTGCCATCGAGCGGACGGTCACGTCGAAACTCGTCAAGGTCGAGGTGGATCCCGACCACCATCTCGTCCTCAACGCCGATCCCTGGAAGAGCGGATGGGTCAGCCCCGACTACGCCGGGCCGTCGGCCGCGCGCAAGACGCGCGCATACCTGATCGCGGCGGTCGCGTCCGTGCTGGCCGCGGCGGCCGGGATCCTGTGAGGTCGCCATGAGCCGACCCTCTCTTTTCACCCTGCTCGCTGCCGGCGCTCGCACCGCCGTGCGCCACTGGCGCCTCGCGTTGGTCCTGTGGCTCATCCTGGCCGCAAGCGTGCTGCTGGCCGTGCCGACACTTTCGTTCCTCACGCGCGACTTCGACCGCTCGCCGTTCCGCGACGCCTTGCTGCGCGGCTGGGACGCGCGCGCCGTCCTGGGCTGGCTCGCGTCGCAGCCGAACGAGTTCCTGGCCGCAATTCCGGGTCTGCTCGCCGCCCTGGCAGTTGCCGGCTTTGTGCAGTTTTTCCTGACCGGCGGCGCGATCCGCCTGCTCGCCGATGCTCCGGGCCGGCCCTTGGTCCGCCGCCTGCTGGGCGCGTGCGGCGATCTCCTGGTGCCGTCATTGTGGGCGCTGCTGCGGTTTGCAGGCACGGGTGCGCTCTGGTGGGCCGGACTCGTCGGCGTGCCGGTGCTCGCGCTCGTCAAGCTGCCCGGCAAGACGGTTCCTCCCAACGCGCCGCTTTTCCTGCTTGCCGTGGCGTGGGCGCTCATCGGGACGCTCGCGGTCTTCATCCGCACGCTGCTGCGGTTCGACCTCGCCCGGATCGCACTTGCCCGCGTCGATGCGGGCAACGCCCGCGGCGCCTACCGCACCGCGAAGCGCTGGTTGCAGCGCGGTCGTCTCGTTCCGCTGAACCTGCTGCTGCTCTGGCTGGTTGCGATCGTTACGTTGGAGGTGGTGTTTGTGCAACTCGGCGTACGCCTGAACCCGCGCACGAATGCGGGGATCGTGCTGCTCGTCGCGCTGTCACACGTCAGCGTGTTTCTCGCGACGCTGGCGCGCCTCGGCCTGTGGGGGTCGCTGCTCGCCTGGCAAGCGGGGGTGAGTCCCGAAGTCATGACGGCGCCGGCGCCGGCAGAGGAGAGCGCTCAGGCACTCGACCCAGGCATTTGATCACACGAACGAGACAACGTCCGACTCGGGCGGGGAGCAGAATGAAGAAAGAACTAGGAGAATTCATTAGGAGCAATGAAAAGACGTTAGTACTGAAAAGAGATACAGCTCTTGAGGTCGTTTCCCATTGGAGAAAGGTGAGAAATCCATTAAGGCCCTCGATAAACTTTACTGTTATCCAGTTATGTAAACTCAGTCCCTCGCAAAGGCTTATTCGGTTCTTGTTCAGACGCATCTTGGGGGTGAGAATTGGAAAGAATGTCAGTTTCTCACCGGTAAACCTGGATCCATTGCTGCCAGAACTCATCGAGATTGGAGACAATTCTGCTCTTGGTTGGAGAGTAAATGTGATGTGCCATTACTTCACCCAAGCAAGACAGAAATTTGGCAGGGTTGTAATTGGGAAAAACGTCTTGATAGGTGCCTTTAGCACAATAGGTCCTGGAGTCACCATCGGAGATAACTCTGCTATTGCAATGAATAGTTCTGTAACAAGAGATGTACCTGCAAACGAGCTTTGGGGCGGCGTTCCTGCGATACGAATCAGAGGATTGGACGGATTGCTCTAAAGGAAAGCGGGCTGCCCTGCACGCTGGGGAAGACTATCCTGCTCCCCTGTTGATGCAGGTGAATCCACGTCGGACGGGTTTGCGTAGAGAAGTTTGTGCTTCGTCCTACCATTTCATTTTATGTCAATCCAAAACTGCCGCGAGTTGTACACCCGGGGTGTCGTGCAATTTGGGCCCAGGCACCCCTCCATGGCGAAGATGTATCCGGTCGTCGATAGATAGCTAGGATTGTAATTAGCCGGGTTGGTCCCATCGCCTTTGATCCCCATCGACATGAAGGATGGGTACCACCCCGTGTAGCGGTCAAGGCCACACCCCAAGGTCCCCCAGTCCTCCCCGGATTTAAGGCAATCGTTTGGGGTCGGCCAGCCACAGCTATTATCTACGCCTACGATTTTGCTGCAGTCGCTGTCCCGCTTGCATTGTTTTAGATCGTGCTTGCACACCTGCGTGTCCGGCTTAAACGGTTCCCAGGAACTCGGGACCTCCTGGGGCGGGCTCCATCTATCCTGGTTGGAAGGGTCATAAAGGTCAGCATCCAGTGTGGAGTAGAATATGGCCTCTCCACGCTGAGTGTCGTCGAAGCTTTTTGGCTGCCCTTGGGCCGGTTCCGACGGGGACGAACACAGGAAGGTCAGCAGATACTGTCCAGTCGCTGGGACGTAGCTGATCGAGCCCATTAGCTGATGCTGGTCATGCTCATCGCCAGTCCCCCCAGCCTGACAGGTGAGGTAGCTCTTCGGGCTGCGATTGGGATCCATGGGAAAGATGGGGCTGTCGAGGCCGCCGCCGTCGTGCCCGGTACCGGCATTGGTGAATGGAGTATTCAGGTAGTACTCAGTCTGCAAATCAAAAGAGGCGTTGATCGTTCCACCGACGTAGTTGTCGTAGCTTACCAGCTCCGGTGGGCCATACCACCTCGTGAATTTGAGCGGCCCGGTCCCGCCGTTGAGTCTGGCTCGAGCAACGCTGATCGTACCCTCATGGACTTGCTGGGAAAGCGGACAGTACGTGTGGGCACAGCCCGAGTTCTGCACCGTGTAGAGGAAAATGTTAGGAGACGCATGCACGTCATCGACAAATGCGCTCGGCTCCTGCGAGCCTATCGTATGCGCGAGCCTCTTGCCGGTGGCCACTGCCTGTTCCACCGTGTAAGACGGGGTCAGGGCGGGGTAACGGCCGTAGTTCTCGTGATTAGGCGGCGTGCACCTCTCGTCCAGACTGGACCTGCAGACGTCATTGTCGAACGCACCCTCGGGGGCGTTCGGCCCCAACACTGCATCGTCAGTGGATATCTCAAAACCGGTTCGATAGATGGGCCAGAACTTGCCGTACTGTTCGGACGTAGCCACACCGGTCGTGGCGTAGTAGCCGCTCATAATGTCTTGGGCATCCGTAGGCGGTCCGTTATGCCCAATACAGTTGTTGTTCCCGTTATAGATCGCCAGCAATTCTCTTGGTCCTAGGTTTGTCGGATCAATCACGACTGACCCAGCCCCCACGTAGGTTAGGTCGAACGTGGCGTCCTGGGTACCTCCGGCCGGAATGGACGGGCACGAGTTATGCAATATTGGGGATCGAAGTACTGAACTGTGCGTGTCGCAAAGTGAGCCATCACCGGAAGGGGTGCCATTACCGACCTTGGTGGAATAGCCATAGTCAGGAGCGAAATCGAGCGTCCATTTGCCGGTCTTGTCTGGTCCCGACGACGACAGAACAACGAATCCGGACGTTTGCCCGGTGTTGCTGTTAGACACCGTATTCACGTACGTCCCTGTCATCACGAAGAACAGGTAATCCGTCTGCTGTGGTAAGGTCCCGGGCACAAAGACGGTTGTGTGTGCGTCAGCGAGGAGATACATGTTGCAGTACCCGTCTGCGGATTCATAACCCGGAGCGCCCACCGACACATGAGAGCCAACCCTAATTCCCGTGATTCGCGATCGCGTGAGATGCCGTCGCGGGATCCGCGGTTGAGGTGGGCCAGGCAAACTCCCTTTCTGGTCAGTATTCGCCACGTTTGCCGCTGAACTCACGCTGGCCGTGCCCGCGCATACCACTACCAGTGTCAGTAGAAAGGACGTCGTCCTCCGAAACATCTTTCCCGCCTTCCTTATGGCAGCTCGCTTACTGCTCAGAGCACTATATAAACCTTCCTTCTGACCTGCGCCGGGAGTCTACCGGATCGTGGCCGTGCTGGAAGTCGCCGGCAAGGAGGCCAGAGCTTGGCAGGGTCGCGTTGGATCGGAGCCGGTGATCCTGACGGTCCAGGCTCGTCCCGCGAACTTGCAGGGTCCCGGCGCCGTGGAATCAGACCTGGACCTGACCGTAGAGCGGGAACGCCTTGGTCAACTCCTCGACCTCGCCCTTGACCTGCGCCCACACGGTCTCGTCCTCGCTGCGCAGGACGCGGTCAATCAGCCTGGCGATGACCTTCATTTCGCTCGCGCCCATGCCGCGGGTGGTGACGGCCGGGGTACCGATGCGGATACCGGAGCCGATATAGGGCTTGCGCGTGTCGAACGGCACGGTGTTTTTGTTGACGGTGATGCAGGCTTTGCCGAGGCGCTCCTCCGCCTTCTTGCCGGAGATGCCGTCGGCGCCGAGGTTGATGAGCATGAGGTGAGTGTCGGTGCCGCCCGAGACCATGCGATGCCCGAGCGCCTGCAGTTCGCCGCACATGGCATTGGCGTTCGTGAGCACCTTGGCGATGTAGTCGTGGTACGCGGGTGTGAGCGCCTCGGCAAACGCGACCGCCTTGGCGGCGATGACGTGCATGAGCGGACCGCCCTGCACGCCGGGGAAGACCGCCTTGTCGAGCGCTTCGGCGAGCTCCGCCTTGCACATCACCATGCCGCCGCGCGGGCCGCGCAGCGTCTTGTGCGTCGTCGTCGTGACGTACTCGCAGTGCGGCACCGGCGACGGGTGCAAGCCGACCGCGACCATGCCCGCAATGTGGGCGATGTCAGCCATCACCATGGCTCCAGATTCGTGCGCGATGTCTGCGATCGTCGCGAAGTCAATGATGCGCGGATAGGCGGAGGCGCCGCACACGATCAGCTTCGGCTTGTGTTGCATGGCGAGGTCACGGAGCGCGTCGTAGTCGATGGTCTCGGTGTCGGGACGCACGAGGTACGGCACGACCTTGAACGTCTTGCCGGAGTAGTTGAGCGGGTGGCCATGGGTGAGGTGGCCGCCGTGCGAGAGGTCCATGCCAAACATGACGTCACCGGGCTGACAAGTGGCGAGGTAGACGGACATGTTGGCCTGGGCGCCGGAGTGCGGCTGCACGTTGGCGTGCTCGCAGCCGAACAGCTTCTTGGCGCGCTCGCGCGCGAGCTCCTCGGCCACGTCCACGAACTCGCACCCGCCGTAGTAGCGTTTGGCGGGGTAGCCCTCGGCGTATTTGTTGGTCATCACCGAGCCCATCGCGGCAAGCACCGCGGGCGAGACGAAATTCTCTGAGGCGATCAGCTCAAGGCCCTCATTTTCGCGTCGCCGCTCGTGGTTCAGCGCTGCGGCGATCTCCGGATCGGCCTGGCGCACGGCGGTTTCGAGGAGGCTGAAGAAGGCGGTGCGTTCGTGCTGGTTCATCGTGATCACCTCTTGATTTCGATGTTTTCGACGCGCCGCACGTGGCGTTCGCCGTCAAACGGCGTGGCGAGAAAGATGTCGAGCATCTGCACGGCCACGCCGGGCCCGGTCGTGCGCCCGCCCAGGCAGAGGACGTTGGCATTGTTGTGGCGGCGCGCGAACTCGGCGGTGAACGCGTCGTGGCAGAGCGCCGCGCGCACGCCGCGATGGCGGTTGGCCACCATCGTCATGCCGAGGCCGGTACCGCAAATGAGCACGCCGCGCTCCCCGTCGCCTGCAACCAAACGCTGTGCAAGCGCGTGGCCGAAGTCGGGGTAGTCCACGCTGTCCGTGCCGGCCGGGCCGAGATCAATCGCGTCGTGGCCGGACTCGCGCGCCCACTCCAGGAGGAGTTCCTTGAGGTCAAAGCCAGCGTGGTCGGAGGCGAACAAGATGTGCATCGTCAGCTCCTTGTGGCGCCGCGCAGCGCCGCGGAAGGGTCGTACAACGACTCGTATTCCTCGAGCGCGTAGCGGTCGCTCATGCCGGCGAGGTGATCCACCACCAGGCGCACGAAGCGTGCGTCGGAGTGGTAGTAGGTTGCCACCTCGCGCGGGGCCTGCGGGATCGGCACGTCGCGCAGGTAGGGGCGGCCGCTGAGCTCGTGATAGCGCAGCAGCGCATAGGTAGGCAGCGTGAGCGGGTTGTCATGGTAGACGCGGAACAGGCCCGTCATGACGAGGTGGGCGCGGTTGTCCTGCCGGTTGACCTCCTGGTGGTTGATGATGAAGCGGTAGACGAAGCTCTTCAGGTCGGCGAACAGCTTGGCCACGCGCGGCGACATCGCGACCACCGCGGCCGGGATCTCGTCGGCAACCGCCCGCCAACGCGCGTGATCTCGCGCCTTGAGGCGGGCGGCAACCCGGTTGACCGCGCGGGCAGTGTTCTGAATCGCGTCGGTGACGAAGAGATGGATGAGGCCGCGTTGAAGGAGCGCAGCGCGCCGCCAGCGCCGACGCTCTTTCTGGTACACCTCACTGGCGTGCTCCATCACCGCCACCGCCGCCCCGAGGCGCTCGATCTCCTCGAGCGACACCGACTCCGCCATGAGGCCGTCCTCGAGGTCGTGAGTCTGTTGGGCGATCTCGTCGGCGAGCGCCACAATCTGGCCCTCCAGGTGGCACGGCAGTCCGAGCCGGAGCCCGTCCCGGTTCGGCAGCGGGAAGGGGAAGCGCTTCTTCCAGGTCGTGTGCTTGAGAATGCCCTCGCGCACCTGGTCGGTAAGGTTGATGCCGGGGTGGTCGTAGCGCCGCTCGAGCAGGTCCACCACGCGCAACGACTGGTAGTTGTGTTTGAAAGTTCCGGCCGCGCGCACCACCTCCTGAGGCAATGGGCAGCCTAACTCCTCGCCGGCCAGGATGCGCGCAAGCGTGCGCTCGCCGGAGTGACCGAACGGGGTGTGACCAAGGTCGTGGGCGAGCCCAATCGCCTCGACGAGGTCCTCGTTGAGGCCGAGTGCGCGGGCAATGGTGCGCCCGATCTGCGACACCTCGAGCGTGTGGGTGAGGCGTGTGCGCGGGTGGTCACCGGTGTGCGGCATGTACACCTGCGTCTTGTGCTTCAGCCTTCTGAACGCGCGCGAGTGCAGGATGCGGTCGCGGTCGCGCTGGAAGGCGGTTCGGTAGTCAAAGTGCCGTCCTTCCTCCCGGATCGGCAACCGGCGCGTCGCCTCGTTCGCGCGCATGGCGCAGAACGCGAGCGCCGCATCCTCGGTGGTTTCGAGCTCGCCGCGGCCACGTACTTCGAGATCAGCCATCGCGACCCTCCAGGTGTGCGAGCACGGCGCCGACAAGTCGAAGCGACCCGGTCACGAGCGTGGGCCGATCAGACGGCAGCGCCGCCAGCGCCTCGCCAATCCCCGACCGCCCAACACTGCCGGGGAAGTGCTGTGCGATGCAGGTGAGCGACGTCGCTCGCGGCGACTCCAGTTCCACGATCGTGACACCGGTGACGCGAGGCCGCAGGAGCGCCGCCATGTCGGCGATGGGCTTGTCGTCGAAGCACGAGAACAGCAGGTGGACCTGTCCGGACAGTGAGAGCTTGTCGAGCGCGTGCGCGAGCGCCGCGGTCGCCTCGCGGTTGTGCGCGCCGTCGAGCAGCAGCCGGCGCCCGCCGGCTTCGATCGGCTGCAAGCGGCCGGGCCACGCGACCTCGTGAATGCCCTGGGCAAGCGCCGCCGCGCTGACCTGCGCGAGGACCCCGTGCTTGGCCAGCGCAGACACCGCCGCGAGCGCGAGCTGCAGGTTCGCGCGCTGGTGCGGCCCCGCCAGCGGCAGCACGGCGGTGCCTCGAACTGTTCTGACGGCGAAGGCCACTTCTTGGGCGAAGGGGGCAGGGGACGCGAAGTCGGCATCCGCGTTGCCGGTCCTCTGCATGCTGGTCCCCGTCACCAATGCCCACTGCGTCGCGAGCGAGATGGGAGTGGCCGGATCGGCGCCGGCGCGGATGGTGCTCTCCACCTCGTCGTCCCACGCGCCGACGATGGCCGCGCGGCCGCGCAGCGCCGCGGCCTTCTCGCGTGCAATCGCACGCCGGCCCTCGCCCAGCCATTTTGCGTGGTCGGTGCCGACGTTGGTGAGCAACGCCACCACCGGGTCCACGGCGTTGCTCGCATCCCAGCGGCCGCCAAGCCCTGCCTCCATTACGGCGACACCGACCTTGACCTCGGCGAAGTGGAGGATGGCAGCGCACGTGAGCGTCTCGAAGTAGGAGAGGTCGGGGAAGCGTCGCAGATCGTGGAGGCGGGCCAGAAGGCTGTGCGGCGTGATCGGCTCGCCGTCAACCCGGATCCGCTCCTCGACCGCGACGAGGTGCGGGGAGGTGTAGAGGCCGACGCGCACGCCATGGGCGCGCAACATGCTGGCGAGCAACGCCGCCGTTGACCCCTTGCCGTTGGTGCCGAGGACGAGCACCGCAACGAGCCCGCGCTCGGGGTGGCCGAGGGCGGCAAGCGCGCCGTGCATGCGGTCGAGCCCCGGCAGGATGCGCTGTTCTAGACGCGGGGCGAGCAGCGCCTCCGGCGTCGCCGTTAGCAAAAATGCTTGAGACACCGTGCCAGCGTCTCCCGAAGCTCGTGCCGCGGTACCACCATGTCCAGCATGCCGTGTTGGAGGAGGAACTCGGAGCGCTGGAAACCCTCCGGCAGCTTCTGGCGGATGGTCTGCTCGATCACGCGCGGACCGGCAAAGCCGATCAGCGCTCCCGGCTCGGCGATGTTGAGATCGCCGAGCATGGCGTAGGAGGCGGTGACGCCGCCGGTGGTCGGGTCGGTGAGTACCGAGATGTAGGGGATGCGCGCGGCGTGCATTCGGGCGAGCGAGGCCGAGATCTTTGCCATCTGCATCAGCGACAGCACACCCTCCTGCATGCGTGCACCACCTGAGCACGACACCACGACGAGCGGCGTGCGACTCTTGCAGCAGCGCTCGATCGCCCGCGTGAGCTTCTCGCCCACCGCCGAGCCCATCGAGCCGCCCATGAAGGCGTACTCCATCGCCGCGATCACGGTGCGGACGCCGGCGAGGCGTCCGGCGCCAACGAGCACGGCGTCGCTGCGGCTGCCCTTGTCGCGCAGCGCCTTGAGGCGCTCGGCGTACGGCTTGGTGTCGGCGAAACCGAGCGGGTCGGTTGAGAACACGTTGCCGAAGAGCTCCTTCCAATGGCCGTCGTTGAAGAGCTGGCCCAAGCGCGTGCGCGCGGACACACGGTGGTGGTGGCCGCAGCGCGGACAAACGAAAAGCGCGCGCTCGAGCTCCCGGCTGTAGAGCGTCTCCTTGCACCCCTCGCACTTGACCCAGAGCCCCTCCGGCACCCGGCTGGCTGGGCGGGCAGCGGCATCGGAGCGGCGGAACCACACCATGGGCGCCGAATCTAACACAAATGCCCGCCGGCGCTGGCCGGGAAGAGTGTCCGAAGCTGGAACATGTTTTAGGCGAGTTGGTTACAGCGCTGCGGCCGGGTCGAGCCCGGCGTCCCCAAGGGTCAGACGCGGTACCACGACGGGCAGGCCGTCAGGCCCGTTCAGGAACTCGGCCTCGACGCCGAAAACCTCGCGGAACAGGCGCGCACTCAAGATCTCGCCCGCCGCTCCCGCGGCCCAGACGCGACCGTGGTGGATGACGACGAGCCGGTCCGCGACGCGCAGCGCGAGCTGCCAGTCGTGGGCGATGAGCACGATGCCGACCCCACTGCCGGCAAGCGTGCGCACGATCTCGACCAGGTCGAGCTGGTGCCGGATGTCGAGCGCGGCCGCCGGCTCATCGAGCAGGAGCAGCCGCGGCTCACTCGCAAGCGCCCGCGCCAGCAGCACACGCTGGCGCTCTCCGCCGGAGAGGCTGGCAACCGAGGCCTGGCGGCGAGCGGCGAGACCGACGCGGGCGATGGCGGCGTCAACGATCTCGTGATCGCGCCGTGTCGGTGGCCGCCAGGGGCCAAGGTGGGGCGCGCGGCCCTGCTCGACGAGCTCGTGCACGGTTACCGGGAAGGCGAGGTTGACGAGCTGCGGCACGAACCCGACCGTTCTCGCGACGTCACGCCGCCGCCACGCAGCCAGGGGTTGCCCGTCGAGCTCGACGACGCCGCTGCGCACCGGCAGGATGCCAGCGAGCAGCCGCAGGAGCGTGCTCTTGCCGGCGCCGTTCGGGCCCATGAGCGCGACGCACTCGCCGGCGCTGACCTGGAAATCAACCTCGTGCACGATCGTGTCGCGGCCGTATCCACCGCTCAGCGCGCGCGCGCGCAGGAGCGTCATGACGACCGCCGCAGCAGGACGACGAAGAACGGCACCCCGAGCACCGCGGTCACCACGCCGACGGGCAGCTCAACCGGCGCGAGCGCTCGACGCGCGACGAGATCGCCGAGCACAGTAAGAGCGGCGCCGGCCAGCGCCGCGCGCGGCAGCACCCGGCGCGGCTGCTGTCCGAAGACGAGGCGACAGATGTGGGGCGTTACCAGGCCGACGAAGCCGATGACGCCGGCGAACGCCACCGCCCCGGCGCACAGCATTGCGGCGGCGAGGAAGACGCGCCGACGCACGACGCCAACGTCAACACCAAGCGCGGCGGCGGACTCCTCGCCGGTCGCAAGCAGGCCGAGGTCGCGCCCGTGGTGGAGGAGGAGCGCCGCAGGAAGCAGGATGTAGGGCACGAGCCACGCCACCGCCTCTGTAGACGCGGACGCGAATGAGCCCATCGTGACCGCAAGTGCGCCCGGCAAGCGCGGCGAGGACGCCATCGCGAGCACGGCCAGGATCACCGCCGACGTCGCCGCGTTGACGGCGACGCCGGCCAGGATCATGCGGGTCGGCGACGGACCGAGCGGACCACGTGCCAGCCACCAGACCATGGCGGTCGCAAGCGCGGCGCCCGCGAGCGCCGCGGCCGGAACGAGCGCGATCGCCAAGGGAGGCAGCAACACGACTGCAAGCGTGGAGGCGGCGGCGCCGCCGCCGGAAATCCCGAGCAGAAAAGGATCCGCGAGCGGGTTCGAAAGCAACGCTTGCAGCGCGGCCCCTGCGAGCGCGAGCGATGCGCCCACGAGCAGAGCAAGGACGATCCGCGGCAGGCGCAGGCCGAACACGATCGTGCGTGCCTCAGGTGGACCGCCGCCCGCGAGCACGCGCAGGACATCACTGCCGGAGAGCGCACTCCCGCCCCAGAGCAGCGCTGCGAGCACGGCGCCCACAAGAGCCGCGACCAGGAGCGCGTCGGCGCCGCGCCTCACGGTTCCCTCTCCCGTGCCAGCACGAGCGCCGCGAGCGCGTCCACGAGGCGTGGTCCGGGCCGGTTCGCGGCATCAGCCGGCAGCCAGATCGTACGCAGGGCGCGCGCTCGCAGTCGGGAACCTGCGGTCGTCGAGAGCAGGCGCGTGAAACCGTCGCGCATGTCAGGCTCGTCGGGCACGACCACGACCTCGAGGCGTGAATCGAGCAATGTTTCCGGGTCGAGTCTCGGGTAGCGGCCTCCTGAGCCGGGCGCGACGTTGGCGAGGCCCGCGCGCAGTAGCAGGTCATCGTGGAAAGTCCCGGGCGAGGCGACAATGAGCGGCTCCCACCAGGCGACGTAGAGCGCCGCCCGCCGCGGCAGAGCTGCGCTCGCTCGCTCGAGCGCAGCGACTCGGGCGCCGAGCTCGGCGGCAAGTTGTGTCCCGCGGGGCTCGCAGCCGACGACGGCGGCGACGAGCCGACACGCCTCCGCAAGACGGGCGAACGAGGTCACGTCGGTGCAGCACACGGCCAGGCCGAGCGCGCGAGCGCGGGCGACGAAGCGGAAATCGTTGCCGGCGGTGGTCGCGAGCACGAGGTCGGGTCGTAGTGCCACCACGGACTCGAGGTCGCCGGGATCTACGCGCCGGAGGTGCGACGCCTGAGGCGGATAGTCTGCCGTTGCTGGCGCCGCCACGAGCCGCGCACCCGCGCCGACGGCAAAAGCGAGCTCGGTCACGTCGGGCGCCAGGCTGATGATGCGGGTCGCTGGACCGCTTGGGACGATGGCACCGGTCTGGTCGCGCAGCCCGGGGCGTCCCTGCGGCCCGGCGCAGGCGATCGAGACGGCCAAGATGAAAAACCCACACCGCCGGGTGTGGGTCCGCACGCAGAGCACGCCCGTCGTCGCCGAGCTATGCGCTTCCCTGCTCCTCAAGGTCGTTGGGGATCCCAAGGCGCTGGCAAGCGGCGTCGTACATTTGTCGGGCAGCTTTCTGGGCGCCCTGCAGATCGGCAATCCGGTGCTTGACCCGCTGCAGCTCCTCCTGGATCTGGTTCTCGATGTCGACGATCTCCTGTTTGGTGACGCGCCGGGTGTCCTCGTAGAACTTGCGCTGTTGCTCGTTGAGAACCGACATGCAAGCCTCCAGCCGCTAGAGTCTAAACCCAACCGCCGTGATGATCCTGACCTTGACCCGGACGCCGTTCTTGACGGCCGGTCTGTAGCGCCACGTCTGCACCGCGTTCACAGCCGCCGCGTCGAGGCCAAGGTCCGGCTTGACGCCGCGCAGCACCTTGACTTCACGGACGGCGCCATTCTCGTCGACCAGCACGTCGAGGAGGACGCTACCACTCACGCGCTGGCGCTCCGCCAGCGGTGGGTAGCTTGGCTTCGGGGTGTAGATCGGCTCGGGGGGCGTTACTTCGGCGTCAAGCTGGACAAGTTCGCCCTCCTGAACCGCCGGGGCCTGCGGCTGCGCGGGCGCCGGGTTGGCCGGCTGCGGCACGGAATTGGGCGCGACCGGGGCCGACTGGCGCTCAAGCTGTGCCGCCGCCGCGGCAACGGCTGTCTGCTGTACCGCCGGGACCAGTGCTGGCGGCGACTGTCCCTGGGCTACGACCGCGACGGGCGTCGGCCGGATCCGCTGTGGTGCGGGTGCCGGAGGAGCGGCGGCAGGCTGCGCGGCAGCCGGCACAGCCGCAGGCGCACGGGCGGTTGCCGCTGTCGGCTGCACCCCGACCTCGCCTGCGAGGCGCTCGCGCAGCGCCTGCGTCTGCCTTGAGACCTCCTGTTTCACCGCCTCCTTGGCGAGCGCCAGCGTCTCTGGCGCAGGCGTGGCCTGGGCTGCGGTGCCCTTGGCGAACAAGCCCTTGCTGCGAGCGAAGTAGAGTCCGGCCGCTGCCGCGGCGAGCAGAACCGCCAAGCCACCCACGACCACGATCGGGGACGACCGCCGTGCTGGCACAGGCCTCGGGACGATGACGTGCGGCGCCGCCTGGAGCGGCGACAACGCGGGCTCGAGCGCGGGTGGCGTGGGCTCGACTGACAGAGGCGCGGCTTCGAACGCTGGCTCAGGAGCGGTCCGGGCCGGCGCGCTCGTCTGAGCAGGGGTGGGCAGGGGCGGCGCTGACGGGTGCGGGACGAACCCCCGCTGCCTGCTGATCATTTCGCTCAGGAAACTACCCAGCTCACCTGCCGCCGGCGCCGGTTGCTGGCTCTGCAGCATCTGCGCCAGCGTGGTGGCGAACTCGGCCGCGGTTTGGTAGCGCTCCTCCCGGTCGATCCGAAGTGCCTTGAGCAGCACTCGTTCTGTTTCCGGCGGCAGCGAAGGGTCTACTTCCCGAGGTGGCACCAGATGCGGCGCTCGAACCTGCTCGAGGATGGACATGTCGGAGTCACCGCTGAACGCCTTGCGTCCGACGATCATCTCGTACATGACGAGGCCGAGGGAGTAGATGTCCGAGCGGTGATCGATGTCCTTGCCCCAAGCCTGCTCCGGGGACATGTATTGAAGCTTGCCTTTGAGTGCGCCGACGCGCGTGTGTGATGCCTTCGAGGCTGCCTTGACGATGCCGAAGTCGCACAGCTTGATCTCGCCGTCGAACGAGATCAGCACGTTTTGCGGCGATACGTCGCGATGGACAAGCCCCATCGGCCGGCCCTGTAAGTCGCGCTTCCGATGCGCGTAGTCGAGCGCCGCCGCGACCCGTGAGCCGATCAGGAGCGCAAGACCGAGCGGCATGCGCTGCGCCTCGTTCTGCAGGGTCTGCAAGATCGAGCGCAGGTCCTTGCCTTCGATGTACTCCATCGCGATGTAGTAGAAGCGATCGATCTTTCCGAGGTCGTAGATGTGGGTGATGTTTGGGTGCTGAAGCTGGGCCGCAAGCTTGGCCTCGTCGATGAACATCTTGACGAACTCGTCGTTGTCCGTCAGATGCGGCAAGATGCGCTTGATAGCGACGATCTTCTGGAAGCCCTCAACGCCGCGCATGCGCGCCTTGAAGACCTCGGCCATCCCGCCGGCGGAGATCTGCTCAATGAGCTCGTACTGACCGAACGCCACGGGTGCGGCGGTCGGCGCCGGCGCCGGTGGCGGCGGCATCGTGGCCCGCGCTCGGGCCGGCGGGGCTACCTCTGCCGTGGCCGGCGGTCGCTCCGGTGCGGGCGGCAGAGAAACTTCCCGGGGCGCCGTCGACACTGGTGGCGCGGTTGGCGCCTGAGGCGGCGGTTGCGGGGCCGGTGCCGGGCCGGAGGGGGCGGCGGGCGTGGCCGCGCCCTTGCTGCGGCTTAGCAAGCCCTTGATGTCGAGGCCGGATAGCGTGTCCTCAAGCAGCTTGTCGACCGCTCGCTCGGTGTCGGGTCCGAGCGGCTTGGTAACGCGCGCCGGGGGTGCGAGGAGCTCGCCGAGCGTGTCCTCAAGGACCTTCTCTGGGCTGCCGGCGGTGCTGGCGGGTTTCGGGGTGCCGACATTTGCAGCGGCGGCAGGCCTGCGCGGCAGGCCTGCCGGAGAGACGCCTTCCTCGCGCAGGATCTCCTCGAACAGCTCGCGCGAAGTCATCGGCTCTTGGTTCTGGGAGTTGGCGCCGCGGCGCAGCGCGTCAAGCACCTCGGCACGCACCTCGGCGCTGGCGGCCACGCTTGTCCTGGGCTGCTGCAGCAGGCCGCGTACGCACGCGAGCAGCTCCTCGGTGACGATCGGCTTGGCGACGATATCCTGCGCCCCCAGGCGCGTCGCATCGGCGCGAGCGTCGCTGCCGTTGTAGCCGCTCATGAGCACCACAAACGGTGTCTTGCGCAGGCCGGCGAGCGCTCGCAACTGGGTGATGGCATCCTCAACCGTGACGCGGGGCAGAACGGAGGTGATGAGCACAGCTGCGGGCTCTACGCTGGCACACGTGCTGACGGCGGCATCGATGTCCCTCACGGCGACCACTTCGCCGCCGAGCGGCGCCAACGCCTCGGTCACGCGCACGACCGTACGAGAGTCGTACTCCAGCAGTAAGATTTTTGGGCTCATCACTTTCCCACGCTGCCAGCGAACCTCGCGAGGTATTGTGGTGGTGGGTCCCAGGCAAGTCAAGACCGACAATGTGACGAACTCAACATGGCAGAGCGCGCGGCAGTGTAGAATTCCGGTTCGCGGGCCACCGGGCTCGGTGCGGGGGTCGTCATGTCGGGCCACAACAAATGGAGCACGATCAAGCACAAGAAGGGCAAGCTTGACGCGAAGCGCGGCAAGCTCTTCACCAAGATCATCCGCGAGCTCACCACGGCCGCGCGTGAAGGCGGTGGCGATGCCGACGGCAACCCGCGCCTGCGCGCTGCGATCCAAGGCGCGAAGGCGGCCAACATGCCGAACGACACGCTGAAGAAGGCGATCCAGCGCGGCACCGGCGAGCTGCCTGGGGTGTCGTATGAGGAGGCGATGTACGAGGGCTACGGCCCCGGCGGTGTCGCGGTGATGCTGCAGGTGCTCACCGATAACCGCAACCGCACGACGGCAGAGCTCCGGCATCTCTTCGGCAAACACGGCGGCAACCTCGGTGAGAGCGGCTGCGTCCACTTCCTGTTCAAGAAGCAGGGCTACCTTATCGTGCCGAAAAGCTCTGGAAGTGAGGACACGGTGATGGAAGCGGCGCTCGAGGCCGGCGCCGAGGACTTTTTCGCGGACGACCCAGAGCTGTTTGAGATCTACACCGCGCCGGAGGACCTGCACAGGGTGAAAGCGGCGCTTGAGGCGCGCGGGCTCGCGATCGAGCAGGCAAAGGTCGAGATGGTCCCGAGCACTCAGGTCCGGCTTGAGGACAAGCGCGCCGACCAGATGGTGCGCCTGATGGAAGCCTTTGAGGATCACGACGACGTCCAAAACGTCTGGGCGAACTTCGACATCGACGCCAAACTGCTCGAAGTCGGCTGAGCCAAAGCGAGTGCTGGGGCTCGACCCGGGTTCCCGCTTCACCGGGTGGGGCCTGCTCGAGGGCAGCGCCCGCGCTGCGAGCGTGCTTGGCTGCGGACGTCTGTCGCCGCGCCGCGGCGCCGCGCGCCCGGCAGCCCTCGCGTCGCTGGCCTCCCAGCTCGAAGAGCTGCTTGCGCGCTTGGCCCCGGACATCGTGGTGGTGGAGAGCCTGTTCACGGCGCGCTTTCCACAGGCCGCGCTCGCTCTTGCCGAAACCCGTGGCGCGCTTCTCGCCGCGCTTGGCCGCTGGGGCGGACCCGTGTTTGAGTACGCACCGGCGCGCGTGAAGGCGGCGATCGTGGGCTCCGGCAGGGCGGAGAAGCGGCAGGTCTCCTTCATCGTGCGCCACGCGCTTGGGCTCCAAGAGCTGCCGTCGCCGGACGCTGCCGACGCGCTCGCCATCGCGCTTTGCCATCTGCGCCAGGCGTCGCCTTGACCCCAGAAAAATGCGTGTGCTAGCGTTGCCGTGCGTCGCACAAGGCAATCGGGTTAAAGGCGCGGGGCAATCTGATTGGTTGGCGTGCAGCCGCAGAATCGGAAAGACTCGCTCCCGTCCAAAGAGGTCAATGGCCGAGCAGACCGTGGGCCGCACGGCTGCCGGTTCGATGCAGAGGACAGGCTGAATCGCATGGCACTTAAGGGCTCGCTCGCCGAAGTCGCGTTGCCGGATGTGCTCCAACTCGTGAGCGTGTCGGGCAAGACCGGCGTTTTCACCCTCACCGAGGAGGGTGTCGAGGGCAAGATCTTCCTCAAGGACGGCTTGGTCACGGATGCGGCCGCGGGCTTCCTGCGCGGCGAGGATGCCGTCTATGAGATGGCTTCGTGGCGCCGCGGCAGCTTCATCTTCACGGCCAACGTCGAATCGGAGCGCGTGACCGTGACGCGTTCCAACACCGCGATCATGATGGAGGCGGCACGGCGCCTCGACGAATGGCGCGTGCTGGAGCGCAAGATCCCCTCGCTTGATCTGGTGCCGTACTTCCTTCCACGCGAGAGCGCGAACGAGCAACTCATGCTGTCACCGGCGGAGTGGGCCGTGGTCGCAAAAGTGGACGGCCAGGTCAGCATTCGCAAGCTCGCTATCGTTACCGGCTTGCCGACGTTCAGCCTGTGCAAGTTGCTCTATGGTCTCGTAACGTCCGGAATCGTCGGACTGCATCCGACGCAGGAGCGGCCGGCCACAGCGGCGTCGCCCGGCCCGTCGCACCGCACGCTGCTGGCCCAGGCCGAGCGCGTGCGCAAGGTGGCCGAGGAGATCGTCGGGCTCTCGGGCGCGCTCGCGGTCGAGAAGCAGTACCGGCTCTCCTGCGCTGACATCGAGTCGGGCAAAGGTCAAGCCGTCGTGCACGAGCTGCTTGAGCGCCTGGCACGCATCATCCTCCTGCTCGAGGGCGCCGAGAAGTCGGACGAGTTCCGGGATCGGGTCACCCCGCTGCTTGGAGGTTAGCGCCAGATCTCGCCCTGTTGCTCAATCACGGGCAATGGCGCAACTGTCAGATGCCGCATGCGACGATCGTTTCCGGCGCCGGGCGCTATGGCTGCGGCGTGTTGGCGAGCTGCCACGTCATCACGGCGAGCACGGCGACGCCTTCACGGAGTTGCGCGGGGTCCACCTTGTCGACTGTGTCGGCGCGGGTGTGGTGAACGTCGAAGTAGCGCGCCGGGTCGGGGAACATCCCCACCGCCGCGACGCCTTTCTCGGCGAGCGGCGAGATGTCGGCGCCGCCGCCCCCCACCTGCACCGGCACTGCTGTCGCTTGCGCCGCGAGGAGCACCGACGCCTGCTGCTGCGGCGTGCCGCTCACGCCCCAGTGGTCAGGGCGATCGCCGCCGAGATCGCTCTCGATCGCAACCAGGTGGCGTTCCTGGGCGTGCGCTTCCGCGTAGGCGCGGCCGCCCGAGATGCCGTGCTCCTCGTTGGCGAAGAGGACGGCGCGAATGGTGCGCTCGGGCGCCACCCCGAGGGCGCGGATCAGGCGCAGCGCCTCGATGACGTGCACCACGCCGGCGCCGTCATCGTGCGCGCCTTGACCGATGTCCCATGAGTCGAGGTGACCGCCGATGAGCACGATCTCGTCGGGCTTGCTACGGCCGTGAATCTCGGCGATGACGTTGGCGTCCTCAACTTCGTCGCCTTCGTGCGCCTCCATCTCGAGCCGCACCTTGACTTCGACACCCTGTGCGGCGAGGCGTGCGAGCCAGCCGCCGTCCTCGGCTGTGATCGAGGCGGCCGGGATACGGGGTTTGTCGGGCTCGTACCGCATCGCGCCGGTGTGCGGCGTGGCAAGGGAACGCAGTGGGGCCGAGCGCACGAGTGCCGCGACGGCGCCGTAGGCCGCTGCCTCGGACGCGCCACGGCTGCGGAACCGGACATAGATGCCGTAGCGCTCGCCCGCAGTCGCCTCGGGCGGCATCGGCGGGTCGTAGAGCACAACCTTGCCCTTGACCTGAGGCCCGAGCTGGCCAAAGTCGGAGACGACCACGAGCAGCGCCTCGACGCCGGGCGTGCCGATCGAGCCTCCGAGCCCGAGCATGGGCAGCTCGCGCGCGAACGGCGCCGTGACGACCAGGCGTTCGTGGCCGCGCACCCAGGGCCGGACCTTCACCGGCTCGAGGCGGACGCTCTCCTGTGCGTCTTCGCGAAACACTGACTCGCCCCAACGCGCCGCCTGCAGGTAGGCAGCGGAACCCGCCGGGCGGGCGCCGATACGGTCGCAGAGGTAGCTCAAGCGCTCGTAGGCGAGCATGTCCGCAAGCGCGGCGGCACGCAGCTTCGCCAGCAGCAGATCGGCGGCCCTGCGCTCCGACCGCTGTGCCAGGCCTGCGGCCGCTCCGAGCAGCATCGCAGTCGCGACCAGCACCGCCGCCGCGACTGCTCTCGCTGCGGGCGCCCTACCCTTCGAGTTCTGTTTTTGGTCGTCCATCGTCGCTTGTCTCCCGTCCCTTGCCATGGGGGCGCAAGCGTACTACGGGTCGGCTGGTGGTCTATCATCGGGCCGAACAACCGGGAGGATGCCATGGCAATTCGGCCGCTGCTCATGGCTGGGCTGCTCGCGCTCGTGTGTGCCGCTGTGATTGCACCGGCCGCGCTGGCGCAGCCTGTCGCACCGAATCGTGTCAGCGCCGCTGCTCCGCCGCCGTCGCCCGCGAAGGACCCGTACACGGTGGTGGTCACCGACGAGATGCGAGCACACCAGCGCTGGGTGGACCGCCTCTACTTCACCGACGCGCTCTACGGCTTCCTGGTCTTGCTCGCGCTGCTGAGCCTCGGCGTCTCACGTCGGCTGCGGAACATCGCCGCCCGTGTCACGCGGCGTCCGTTTCTGATGGCGATGGTCTTCTTCGCGCTGTTCGTGGTCGTCACGACGGTACTGTCGTCCCCACTCGACTACTTCTCGCAGTTCGTCATCCCGCACCGGTTCAAGCTCAGTCAGCAGGGCCTCGGAGGCTGGATCTGGGATCTTACGAAGGGCATGCTCCTCCAAATTGCCGTGGGCGCGCCGATCGTGGCCCTCGCCCTTCTGGGGATCAGGAGAGTACGGCGCTGGTGGCTGGCGATCTGGATCGGTGCCATACCGATCACGCTCTTTCTCGCCGTCATCAGCCCGGTGCTGCTCAGTCCGGTGTTCAACAAGTTCGAGCCGCTCAAGGACGAGAAGCTTAAGGTTGAACTGCTCGACCTAGCGTCGCGGGCGGGGATCTCCGGCGCGCGCGTCTACCAGGTGGACAAGTCGAAGCAGACCTCGACCATGAACGCCTACGTCAACGGCCTCGGCCCAACCAAGCGCATCGTGCTCTGGGACACGATCATTGCGAAGATGAGTCATGACGAGCTCCGGTTCGTGATGGCGCACGAGATGGGCCACTACGTCCTTCATCACATGTGGAAGGGTCTTGCCTTCTTCCTCGCACTCCTGTTCGGCGTCCTGTGGCTGGCGCAGCGCGCGGTCGAGGCTGCGACCTGGCGCTGGGGATCCTCGTGGGGCTTCGACGTGCTGCACGACCCGGCCGCGGTGCCGCTTCTGCTGCTCGTGGTCAGCGTCTTCTTTTTCCTCCTGACGCCGCTGATCAATGGGTTCTCGCGCCACTACGAGCATCAGGCCGACGTTTTCTCGCTTGAGCTCACGCACCTCAACGATCCCGGTGCGGCCGCGTTCGTCAAAATGGCCGAGGACTCAAAAGTACTGCCCGACCCGCACCCGTTCATTCGCTTCTGGCGTTACTCGCACCCCCCACTTGCCGAACGCATCGTGTTCTGCCGCAGCTACAAGCCGTGGGAGAGAGGCGAGCCGAACCAGGTCTGGCAGCGTCCGGGCAGCTAATACTTGGCACGGCTACTGGACGGGAGCGACGGCGAAGATCACCGCGCTCCACAGCGCGTGCGAGACGATGAGGGCGAGCAGGTCGCGCTTCCACAGATACTGCGCGCCCCAGAACGCTCCCGCCACAAGCGCGGCCAATATCAGCATCGGGTTGCGCGAGAAAACGTGGACACACCCGTACAGCAGCGTCGTTGCGACATAGCCGGCGACCTCGCCCCAGCGTTGCATGAGCCGTTCCTGGAGAAAGCCGCGCCAGAAGATCTCCTCGCCCGGGCCGGTGACGAGCAGGAGGAGCAGGAGGATCAGGATGCGCGGTGATCCCGCGCCGAGGCCGTAGACGCCGCCCACCTGGGTGTGCGCGCCCGGCACGACGTACGGCGCGAGCAGGTTGCCGATAAAGAACACGAGGTAGAGCAACGCCGCCGAGAGCAAGCCGAGCGCGGCCGAGCCCGCGCGCCAGTTCACGCGTGGCCGCTGCCAGCGCAGCGAGTACGCGCACACGGCCACGACCGTGATGCCGATCTTGATCCAGAAGTTGCCCCAGTGGAGGCCGAAGGTGAATGCCCAGCCGACGGCGGCGAGAACGAGCGCGCCGGCGATCATGTGCCCAGAAGCTTCTCGACGACGAGTGCCGCGATGAAGAGCAGACCGAACACGGTGTCAAGCTTGGCCGTGATCGCATCCGCCTCGTCAGGGATGCCGCGCCGGAAGGAGCGCAAAAGGCCGACCGCCATCGGCAACGACAGGAAGACGAGCAACGTCCACGGGCTTAGCGCGCGCACGGCCACCGCGAGCGCAACGTAGACGTAGGCGGAGAGCATGAGCCCTGCGAAGAGGACGAGGGAGCGCTGGTGGCCGAGCAGGATGGCGATCGTCTTGATGCCCGAACGTTTGTCATAGTCGATGTCGCGCAGGTTGTTGGCGAACAGGACGAGCGCCACGAGCACCCCGAATGGTACCGAGGCGATCAGCGCCTCGCGCGCGAGCTGCTGCCGCTGCGCCACGTACGCGCCCTCGAACATGAGCGGGCCCCAGATCAGGAAGATCGCAACCTCACCCAGCGCCGAGTACTTGTACCCGATCGGCGGGGCGGTGTAGAACACCGTCAGTACGAGGCCGGCGGCGATGATCCAGAACAGGTGCGGGGAGCGCAAGAACGCAAGCGCGAGGCCGATCACGCCGGCAAGCACGAGGAACACGACCGCCTCGAGCAGTAGGGTGCGCAAGGACATCATCCCGCCCATGATCGGGTGCGGACGGTAGCGCGCGGTCGGCGAATCGGGCTGATCGACCTTGTTCTTGGAGTCGAAGTAGTCGTTGATGACGTTGCCGGCCGCGTGCGTGAGCACGATCGCGACCGCCACCGCCGCGAAGACGCCCCAGTGGATCCGCCCGTGCGCCGCGGCGAGCAGGGTGCCGAGCGACACCGAGATCAGCGACATCGGGAACGACCACGGTCGGGTCGCGATGAAGTACTGCTTGAGCGTCGTCATGAGCCCTCCGGTTGCAGAGCATGCCTCGACGCGGGTCCTGAGCCAGCGCTCGAGAGCAGCCTCGTCGCCGTCAGTGGCTCCCGCCGGATGCCGGGTGCCAAAGGTTGCGTTGCTGGAGCGTATCTTCCGCCGCCGCGACGCCGGCGCGAAACTCGTCCCAGAGTTCCGGGGTGATTGTCACGCCCTTCTTCGTCGGGGCAAGCTCGCCCTTGTCGTCTTGATAGAAAAGACGGATGTCAACATACGTGCGGCCCTTGAACGTCGAGAGGGAGATCCGCAACGTCTCTTCCGCGTTGCGCTTGAACTCGTGCAGCACCGTGCGATCATCAGGCATGAACGCCTCCGCGAGGCGCGGAGTGTAGCAGCTAGGGTAGACGGGGGTGGTGATGAACGACGCGAAGACAAAGCCGGTTGTGATCCCGGCGAACACGGCGACGGCCCAGCCCGTGCAGCGGGCGCGAGGCGCGCGTATGGCGGTACTGCTTGGCCCAACGGAAGGTGCGCCGAACTTCATCACGCGCCGCTTCCTGCTCGCGCCCGGGGCTATCATTCCCACCCATCTCCACCCAACCATCGAGCACGAACAGGTCGTCATCCGGGGCGAGATGGTGCTGGGGCTCGGCGACGAGGTTCGCACGGTGCGCGCCGGCGATGCGGTGCTGATCCCTGCCGGGTGCTCGCACTCCTACCAGAACCGCGGCAGCGAAGAGGTCGAGTTCCTGTGTGTGGTGCCGACTACGAGCGACTACGCGACCGAGTGGCTCGAGCAGCCGCCCGCCGGCGCATTCCTGGGCTAACAAGAGCGCGCGCCGAGCCGGGACTGCCGCTGCGATCGGCAGCGCAGGTCGGTGACAGGTTCGCGCGACGCGTGTCACTCAAACAGATTCACCGTCGGCCGTAGAGGAATCGTTCTCACTGCGAGTCCCCGAAGGGGCTGGCACAGTCCTGAAGTTTTGTCATTGCGAGGTTCCGGAGCGTAGCGAAGGAACCGTGGCAATCCCGCCGAAATTGACGAGATTGCTTCGTCGTCCCGCCTCCGGCGGGACTCCTCGCAATGAACCTGGTATATGAAAGTCAAGAGGCAAGAGCATCAGCTGGGGAGTAGGTAGGAGTGATGCGGCGGAGTGTGTGGTAGAGCTCACGG
>Ga0209048_10000949_pt1 | contig 30643 bp, 28 predicted proteins | sample FrelakmetCRP12CR_FD_187146 | JGI IMG/M metagenome (GOLD analysis project Ga0209048, IMG submission 187146) | Freshwater lake sediment microbial communities from the University of Notre Dame, USA, for methane emissions studies - CRP12 CR (SPAdes)... | ecosystem: Environmental > Aquatic >... | reverse complement strand
CGTTTGCCGTCGAGTCGCCCAACCTCATAGCACTGAGTAGGTTTTCCATTTCTAGACGAGCAGTGACGTGCGACATGGTTGGGCGCGTACCGAGCGTGATTTCATCGAGATCATCGACGGCTGTCAATCCGCGTGGATAAAACTCGCGGAAGATCAGCCGCTCGGCTAATCCTTCAATGCTGCGGAAATTAAGTCTTTGTGAAAGCTCATGCAGCGCCTCGCCGACGAAACGCTTATTACGCGAACCAAGCATCGAAAGGCGATTTCGCAATACAATCCAATCAGGCGTTACATGATCGACAAGCTGACGCTGACGGCGCGCCTCCTCCACCATCTGGGAGTAGTGGCTGGTGCCGGTGAGGCCGAAAGTCTCAGGATCGACGGTGCCAAGCACATCGAAATCAACAAAACTGTCGTTAAGCGGCGTGATTAAGGTGTCAGCCACCGAATGAGCCAGCCGCGACAGATCACTATCATGACCGGGAGTATCGATTACGATAAAGTTGTGGGTATGCCCGAATGCATCAACGGCATCGGCGAGTGCCTCGCATCCTCCGGCATCCTTCGGATAATCGTTCTCACCGAGACAAAGATGGTCGGGGATTTGGAGATCGCGACTAATATGCTCAGCCCAAGCGCGTCTGTTTTGAATATAATGGGTGAAGCTCCTTTGCCTCGAATCGAGATCGATGGTGGCGACGCTTTGGCCTGACTTAATCAGCGCGACCGCAATATGCATTGCAATAGTGGATTTGCCCGATCCGCCCTTTTCATTGCCCACAACGATCGCACGGGCGGACCGCACTCGAGTTTCTTTTTCAGACGACATGGGTATCCTCAAAACTCTTGTTGAGCGATCGGCTCACGGCAAGTTTATTTTGCGAAGGACTATTAGTCCTGATTCTCCAATTTTCCGCAAGCTGCTCAATCCTGTTGCAAAGCTCGGCGACGAGCAGGTGCTAGCAATAATAGAATCGGGGCGAGCCGAATTTTGAATCAATATTGCGCATATGAGTTTTAGTGACGGCGTAAAGGTAGCCGGTAAAAACCTTAGAATTTTGTTCCGCTCGGCTCGTTGCGGCCCAGAGCGTCACAGGAAAAAGGCGCAACAGTTAATCCGCGAGCGGACGCATTGACCCGCAGACAACATTTGTGACTTCGGACGATGGCTCTATGGTTCGACCATCCCCAAGGATGCGCGTTACGATCCGAATTACATCATCGTCCGATTTCTTCACTCAAAATTTCACGAATGCGCCGAGAACGTAGTGTATTTGTTGTCTGAGAGTAGAAAATCGGAGGCAAGTGCGCTGATGGCGAGCGACGGCGAGTATACAAAGATTTCGGAGCAGCTCATGGCGACAATGGTGAAGTGGCAGGAATCAGTGCATAAAACCAGGGGCGGACACGCTGTTGCGCCGCAATAAGACGCTCTGATTTACGTTGACGGTCGTTCATTGATTTGAATCAACGCGCAATGCAATCGTCGAGATTTAACTGGCTCTGCACTGGGGGGATTGCGAGCTTTGTGGAACCATATTTCCACCGCACCAATTAATTGCGATTTACAACTTGCCGTAATTGATAAAGACGGCACGCATGCACTCGTGTTCCCATGCCGTTATTGTCTTGATGGATGGATAGCCTCAACTACCAAGCAGCGGATATACGTGAACCCGACACATTGGCGGGACTGGGGTCAAGCGCAAGAAAACGGCGATCGCGTGATCGCGTAATCCTCGTAAACTAAATTAGCCTAGAAAAGAGCGGGCGCTCAGCAGGAAGAGTGGAGGAATATTGTTGCCACTCGTTCCTCAGACCCTACCCGAAGGCGTCCGCTCGGCTTGCGCATCGAAAAAGCGAAGCTCCTCACGCAACAAGCTTGTCCAATGCTTAGAAAAAGCAAAGGTGGAAATTTCGGAAATGTCTTTGACGTAGATCAGACAGCGACATTGCCCCATTTTTTGAATGGCTAGTGAAGGGCTTAGACTAGAATGCGCGTTGTAATGCCGTAGATCGAACCTATTATCATGAAACTGGACATGTTCGCGCCCCATACACCCCCCTGTCCAGCCAAGACTGACCCCAGCGGGGCCCCCTCTGGGGTCATTTCTTTATGTTCCACCGCTCCTGATCGACGCGAGCTCCGGACAGATTGTTTGCAGTGCGCATTCAACGGCCTCTTTAAGAGATCATATCGATTCTGAGGGTCTCTCCGCGACCATCCCATTCAAATGCAGCTTTGTATCCGCCCGCGCCTCGATGAAGTCCCCGAGCTCCTGCTCGCTGAATTGAAACTGGATCGGTGTAAGCTTGCCGCGAAACAGCTCGTAACGCAGCCACACGCGATCCGAAGCTCCGCAAACTCCGCCATCTCCTTCGATAGCGGCATATTGCGCGCTAAAGGTTTTCGACCTACGCCTACTGACGTCCCCGCGCTCCTAGTGCTATTTGCTATCGGCTTCACGACGGAGCCGCTCGATCTCTTCTTTGATGTGTAATTTTCGGCGCTTTAAGTCGACTATTATCAAATCATCGATCGAGCGGTGGCGCAGAGCCTCGGTAATTTCATCTTCGAGGATTTTGTGCCGTTTCTCCAAATCAGCTATATTGGCTTGTATCGTCATGATATTTTCCAATTTCATGAATTCCCTTCGCCTGATTTAATGACAAACCAGAACGGGAATATTGGTATGTGTTAGTACCTTATTGGTTACGCTGCCGAGCAGAACCGCAGAAAGTCCGCTCCGCCCATGCGAAGCCATGACGATGATATCGCAGCCTTTCTCCTTGGCTGTCGAGATAATGGCTTCATAGGGGTGCTCATGCTCAAGCTGCACCCCCTCGAAAGCGACACCAGCCGCCTTGGCTGCGTCCGCAACATGGTTCAATACCTTGGTGGCGTGTTGTTTGGTGTGCTCGGCATGCTGCGCAAAGACTTCGGACATCTGCCGTGTTCTTGATGCAGGCACATCGTAGACATTGAATGGAGCCTCGACGATCAGTGCGGTTGCCTTGGCGCCAACGCATTTCGCCAGCGCCAAACCATGCTCGACAGCCTTTTCAGCGAGTTCCGATCCGTCCGTTGCAATCAAAATATTCCGATACATATGCTGCTCCCTGGATTCTTGCCTGCACACCGAAGCCGTCATATTTCTTCTTTGATATGCAACTTGCGGCGCTTCAAATCAACTATCATTAAATCATCAGTCGACTGTCGAGTAGAGCATCGGTAATTTCATCTTCGAGCGTTTTGTGCCTTACGAACAGCGATCGATTTTTCTTTATCCAGAAGTCAGTATATCACCTTCAAATATTCAATATTGGACTAGCATTTAGAAAATTTTATTTGCATCAATCTCTCCCGATTTTGGGTGCTTACACTTTTATTTGCGATAATTGAGAAATCGGACCAGGCCCGTCGCGGACGATCGTTTGCTTCAGCTTCACGATATCCGCCTCGTTCAGCGTCTCGGTCTCGAGCAGCGCGATGGCGGTGCGGTCCAGCAACGCGCGATTGCGCTGAAGTATAACCGCCGCATGCTCCAACGCGTGATCAACGAGCGTACGCACCGCAGCGTCCACGGTATGCGCCGTATCTTCGCTGTAGCTGCGCTCCTGCGGCAACGGCAGGTTCGGCTGCAAGAACGGCGAACGATCGCGGTCATAGGCGACGCTGCCCAAAGCGTCGCTCATACCATAGCGCAGGACCATGGCGCGCGCGATATCGGTGACGCGGGCGAGATCGTCCGCTGCGCCAGTCGATATCTCGCCGAAAACAAGCGTCTCGGCGGCACGGCCACCTAACAGCACCGCCATCTTGTTTTCAAGCTCCGCGCGGGTCATCAGATAACGATCCTCGGTCGGACGCTGTATCGTGTACCCGAGCGCGCCAACGCCGCGCGGAATGATCGATACCTTGTGCACCGTGTCGGTGCCCGGCAATGCCAGCGCAACCAGGGTGTGACCGAGCTCGTGATACGCCACAACGCGCCGCTCCATTGGATTGAGCAGACGGTTGCGCTTCTCCAGGCCGGCGACGATGCGCTCGATCGCGTTGGTGAAGTCGGCCATCGTGACGGCGTCGCCGTTGCGCCGCGTGGCGAGCAGCGCCGCCTCGTTGACCAAATTGGCCAAGTCGGCGCCGGTAAAGCCGGGCGTCAGTGCAGCGATTTCCTCTGGCCGCACATCGCTGCCGAGTTTCGCCTTCTTCAGATGCACCGCCAGGATCTGCTCGCGGCCTTTCTTGTCCGGCCGATCGACCAGCACCTGACGGTCGAAACGCCCGGCACGAAGCAATGCCGGATCGAGAATCTCCGGCCGATTGGTCGCTGCAAGAAGCACCAGCCCACTAGAGGGATCGAAACCGTCGAGCTCGCCCAGGAGCTGGTTTAACGTTTGCTCTTTCTCGTCTTGTCCACCCATTGCGTAAGGACCACGGGCGCGGCCAAGCGCATCCAACTCGTCGATGAAGATGATCGCTGGGGCGTGCTTGCGAGCCTGCTCGAACAGGTCGCGCACCCGGGCGGCACCGACGCCCACGAACATCTCGACAAACTCAGAGCCCGAGATGGAAAAGAATGGCACACCCGCTTCACCGGCTACGGCGCGGGCAAGCAGCGTCTTCCCGGTGCCAGGTGGGCCAATCAGTAACACGCCTTTAGGCGAACGGCCCCCGAGGCGCCCGTAACTCTGCGGATCCTTTAGAAAGTTGACGATCTCGACCAGTTCCTCCTTTGCCTCGTCGACGCCGGCGACATCAGCGAAGGTGACCTTGGTTTCCTTCTCGACATAAATCTTAGCCCGGCTCTTGCCGATCGCCATCAACCCGCCGAGCCCACCGCCTTCACCCACGCGGCGAATCACGAACATCCAGATCGCGACAAAGAAGATCGCAGGGACGATCCAGGACAATATGTCGCGAAGCCAGGTGTTCTCGATCGCCCCGCTATAGACGACACCGTGCTTGTCCAAGCTTTGGGCAAGGTCGGGCTCGACACGCGTGGTAACGAAATCCTTGAGCCCATCCGGTTGGGCCTCCTTCAGCGTGCCGCGAATGTAATTCTGGGTGATCCCGATCTCGGCAACCTTGTCTTCGTTGAGCAGAATCTGGAAGCGGCTATAGGGGATCGGCGGCGATTTGGTGGTTTCCAGATAGAGGCTCTGGATCCACAACATCAGCAGGATCGCTGCGGTCACATACCAGAAGTTGATGTGGATCTTCTTATCCATGGGCTTCCCCGGCTGACCTTACATTTCCCTCAAGGGCATTGAGTCGACATTCCGGGAATTCCGGCGCTAGCGAGCGGCATTATCCGGTCTTTGGGTGTCCGGGGCAACGAACCGCCCACGAATTTCTGTGCCTAGCGCAGACCCAAAGCGGCTGATGAGGAACTGCGAATCGGGTGATGCTTTTGCCCGATGTGCAATCTTTGCAGACCAATTTGGTCTTCGCTCGTCGGGCGCTTTCGGTTGCGCGCCTAGCTGGAAGCAGAGAACCTGGCGCTTCGCCACCAGCTCAATATTCTGCGGCGCAGGTCACCGAAGAATCTGACTCTCAGTAATATCGACCGGCTCGTATTTGCTGGGTTGTGGCGTTGGGGATCCCGGTATTCGGCGCGCTCTGACAATCATCAAGCTGCAGACGCTGATCCGTTGGCATCGCGCAGGCTTCCGCTCGTATTGGCGGTGGAAATCGAGATCTCAAGGTAGCCGGTTCGGCAGCTACCTGCACCCCTGATCCTGATCAAAGGATCAAGAAAATTTATTCGTGATCGATAGCAGTCAAGCGATATTGAGATAGGTCAATGGGTCTCTTGGGTATTTGAGCGATCTTTATCTTTTAACATTGGATCAGTTCATGCCGGGTGTTGAATTCAACGTTTCGTCGACCCGTGTCCTCGATACTGACGGTAAGCTCGTCGGGGTCGTGCCGGACTTCGCACGCGATCCGGCCGAATTGCTGCGGCTCTATCGCGCGCTTGTCCTCACGCGCACATTCGACACCAAGGCCGTGGCACTGCAGCGTACCGGACGGTTGGGTACATACGCTTCGTCATTGGGTCAGGAGGCGGTACCGGTGGGAGCCGCCGCCGCCATGCAGCCGGCCGACGTCTTTGTTCCGAACTTTCGCGAACACGGCGGGCAGCTTTGGCGTGGGGTCACACTCAAGGAGCTATTCCTTTATTGGGGCGGCGATGAACGCGGCAACGACTTTGCCGGCCCCCGCGGCGATTTTCCCAATTGTGTCCCGGTTGGTTCGCAAGCGCCTCACGCGGTCGGCGTAGCGCTGGCCTTTCGCCTGCGCGGGGAAAAACGCGCCGCCGTCTGCGTGTTCGGCGACGGCGCAACGTCAAAAGGGGATGTCGCCGAAGCGCTGAATATGGCCGGAGTCTGGAAGGTCCCGGCGGTGTTCGTGATCAACAACAATGCTTGGGCAATTTCGGTGCCGCGCGAAAAGCAAACCGCCGCAACGACCTTGGCGCAGAAGGCGGTAGCTGCCGGCATTCCCGGTGAGCAAGTCGACGGTAATGACGTGATCGCCGTCCGATTGGTGGTGGAACGGGCGCTCGCGCGAGCGCGGGAGGGTCTTGGCCCAACATTAATTGAAGCAATCACGTATCGCTTGTGCGATCACACCACCTCCGACGACGCCAGCCGTTATCGCGACGATGCCGAGGTTAGCCGTCACTGGCCCGCCGATCCGCTGGTTCGTCTGCGTAATTTCCTTACGAGTTCAGGGCTCTGGGACAAGCATAAGGAAGAGGGCCTGCTGCATGAGTGCAGCAGTGCCGTCGAGCGAGCGACCGAAGAGTATCTCGCCACACCCCCGCAGCCACTCTCGGCTATATTTGATTACGTCTATGCCGAAGCCCCAGCCGAGCTGGTCGAGCAACGGGAAGCCGCTGTTCAAGCGCAAGGTGGAGCATGACCGAGCTCAGCCTGGTGCAAGCGATCAATATCGCGCTCAAGCGCGCGATGAGTGAAGATGCGCGCGTCCTGGTGCTGGGCGAGGATGTGGGCGTCGACGGCGGCGTATTCCGTGCAACCGAAGGGCTGCTCCAGCATTATGGCGAGCAGCGCGTGCTCGATACCCCGCTCGCGGAGGTATCGATCGCGGGCGTATCCATCGGGCTTGCGGCCCAAGGCTTTCGCCCGGTCGCGGAGATCCAATTCACCGGCTTTGCCTATGCCTGTATCGACCAGATTCTCAATCACGCCGCGCGTCTGCGCACACGCACGCGTGGCCGGCTGACCTGTCCGATGGTGTTGCGCTCGCCGGCGGGCGGTGGGATCAAGGCAGTTGAGCATCATTCCGAAAGCCCCGAGGCCATGTTCGCGCATATCCCGGGCGTCAAGGTCGTCATGCCGTCATCACCCGTGCGCGCTTACCGCCTGCTGTTATCGGCCATCCGGGATCCCGATCCGGTCGTGTTTTTGGAGCCAACGCGGCTATACCGCGCCGCGCGTGAAGACGTTTCCGATGACGGCGCGGGCATGCCGTTGTGTCACTGTTATACGCTGCGGCCGGGCCGGGACGTCACGATCGTGGCTTGGGGGGCAATGATCAAGGACGTGCTGGAATCGGCAGAACAGCTCGCGGCAGAAAATATCGAGGCCGAGGTCATTGATGTCGCGACGCTAAAGCCTCTCGACAGTGCAACCATTCTAGAGTCTGTGACGCGCACTGGCCGGTTGGTCATCGTCCACGAGGCGCCGATGACATGTGGATTCGGTGCCGAGATTGCCGCTCGTGTCGCCAGTCGAGCAATCACAAGTCTGCTTGCTCCGATCGAGCGTGTTACAGGCTACGATACAATGATGCCTTATCTACGCATGGAAGCCCATTACATGCCAAATGTCGGCGGTGTTCTGGCGGCGGTGCGACGCACGATGACCTACACATGAATACATTCGCGCTTCCTGATCTCGGTGAAGGCTTGCAGGAGGCTGAGGTCGTCGGCTGGCACGTGGCGGAAGGCGACCATGTAGTCGTCGATCAGCCATTGGTGGCGGTCGAAACCGAAAAGGCCGTCGTGGAAATACCGTCGCCAAAGGCGGGCCATATTGGCAAGCTGCTGGCCAAAGTGGGACAACGCGTGAAAGTTGGCGTGCCGCTGCTTGAATTCGAAGAAGGCCGTCATGCCGAGGCTGGTACGGTCGTCGGCGAATTGGCCGCGCCGGCCACGGCGCCGCAGGTAGCCGCAATACGCGCCGCACCCGCCGTACGGGCGCGCGCTCGCGAACTTGGCGTAGACCTTTCACACGTAACGCCGACCGGTCCCGGCGGAACGATCGCGCTATCGGACGTTAAGGCCGCGGCGTCCGCCTCCGGTGGGGGGCAAGCGCCGGGGACATTACGGGGCGCGCGGCGGGCCATGGCTGCCAACATGGCGCGGGCATGGCGCGAGGTAGTGCATGCATCGCTCCATGATGAAGCGGATATAGAGGCTTGGCCGTCGAGCGAAAACGTAACGTGTCGGCTCGTGCGAGCGCTGATTGCTGGCTGCAAGGCCGAGCCCGCGTTGAATGCAAGCTTCGATACGCCGACACTGTCCCTTCGTGAGAACCTCACTATCGACCTCGGCCTCGCGATCGACAGCCCGCATGGTCTCTTTGTCCCGGTGCTACGGAACGTGGCGGGTGCGACGGCGCAGGACTGGCGTCAAAAAATCGACGCTCTTAAGCGCGGCGTGCAAGATCGAAGCCTGACACCGGCCGATTTGCGCGGCGCGACGATTACGTTGTCGAATTTTGGTTCGATCGCCGGTCGCCACGCATCTTTGATCATCATGCCGCCGCAAGTAGCGATTCTGGGTGTAGGGCGGATTGCTGCGCGGCCGATCCAGACCGCAGATAAAAGCGTCGTGCTGCACCGCGCCTTGCCGCTGTCGCTGACTTTCGATCACCGCGCCATCACCGGCGGCATGGCGGCACGTTTCCTGGGTGCCGTTATCGCCGATCTGAAATGTGCACCCTGAGCGGGAGAGAGCATCATGGAGGATATGTTTCGATTTGCGGATGATTTCGGCCCCGCTCGCATTCTCCATATTTATCGGCCGAGTCTTGCGCTGAAGGCCATCGTCGTCGTGGACAACACCGCATGCGGTGCAGCCATCGGAGGAGTCCGCATGGCGCCAGACGTGTCCGTCGACGAATGCTTTCGGCTCGCACGCGCGATGACGTTGAAAAACGCCGCCGCCGGCCTGCCGCATGGTGGCGGCAAGGCGGTCATTGTCGGCGACCCGCACATGGTGCCAGCAGAGAAGGAACAACTGATCCGCGCCTTCGCCGCCGCCATCCGCGATATCGTGGATTACATCCCGGGGCCGGATATGGGCACGGACGAACGCTGCATGGCCTGGATCAAAGATGAAACCGGCCGGGCCGTCGGTTTGCCGAGCGCTATCGGTGGAATCCCGCTCGACGAAATCGGTGCTACCGGTTTCGGGCTGGCGGCTTGCGTCGATGTCGCGCGTGAATTTATTGGGCTCGACCTGAAAGGCGCACGCGTTGCTGTACAGGGTTTCGGCGCTGTCGGAAAACATGCGGCGCGCTTTCTCGGCGAGAAGGGCGCCGTTCTCATTGCCGCAAGTGACACGAGCGGAACATTGGCCGATCCATCGGGCCTTGATGTCGGAGCGCTGATTGCTCTCAAGGAGGCCGGAAAACTGCTGCGCGATCACGCGAAGGGCTCAAAACTTTCCGCGGATGCGATCCTCGACATTGACTGCGACATTTGGATACCGGCAGCTCGACCCGACGTGGTGCGTGCCGACAATGTTGCGCGGCTGCGGACTCGTCTGATGCCGCAAGGCGCCAACATCCCGTGTACGTTGGAAGCCGAGGAAGCACTGCATGATCGCGGAGTACTTGTTATTCCGGATTTCATTGCTAACGCAGGCGGGGTCATCTGTGCTTCGATGGAATATCGCGGAAGCACACAGCGTGCCGCATTCGAATATATCGACGAGCGCATCCGCGCCAACACCCGCACCGTCTTGGAAGAGAGCCGGCAGAACAAGAACCTTCCACGAACTGCCGCAGTGGCCCTGGCGGAGCGCCGCGTGCGAACGGCCATGCAAATACTGCGTTGGCACTGAGTTCAATCGGCCGGCAACTTAAATTATCTGTTCTTGCCCAGCCTCAGTCCTGTCCTTTCCGAAAAACCCATCCGGCGCTTAGTTCGTTCGGAATGCGCTGTAGTCGCGCGCCATCCACACCGTCGGCCGCATTATGCCTGTGTCCATCCTGGGCGGTTTGCATCACCAATATTTAGGATTTAGATTTGGACGGGGACAAGTGCGGCTATCTCGGAGGGAATGGTGAGCGATCAAGCTGCTTCTGAGAAGGTGGGATGAAAGCCTACTGGCTTCCAAGCGTTTGGAGACGCAGTGTTAAAAGCTCAGATCATCAGGTCCCAATGCATTTGAGTGATTGGAGGAAGCGATGTGGGGTCTAAAGCGAGCGCACATGGGAAATATTCGTATCCACAGTTCTGTCGGCGTATTGGTCTGTTTGCTTATGTGCGGACCGGTTGTAGCTCAGTCTCAGAAAATTGGTGACCCACCAGAATTCAGCAATATGCGTCTCGTTGGGTTTAATGATCTTCAAGGCCGCTCTGCCTACCAACCGACGATTCATCATCAAGGAGATCGTTGGATTGCCTATGTTGGGCATCACGGCGGGACAGATGATATTCCGAAGCCGATCAATCCGATAACGGGGCAAGCCGAATTCGACGGCACGTCAATTGTTGACGTGACCGATCCCGCGCATCCGATCTATTTGCGCCATATCCCGGGACAGGCGGGAACTTATGAGGCCGGCGGCGCGCAGATGACGCGTGTGTGCGATGGTAAGGATCTTCCCAAAGGAGATCCAACTGCGGTTTACCTGCTCCGCACCTTTGGTGGCGCGGCGCATGAGGTCTGGAATGTCGCCGATCCGACGAATCCAAAACTAATCGTCCGCCTCGAGGGTCTCAACGATACCCATAAGAGTTGGTGGGAATGCAATACCGGGATTGCCTTTCTAGTGTCTGGCGTGCCGGGGTGGCGCGTTCGTCGCATGACCGAAATCTATGATCTCAGCGACCCCGTGAAGCCGGTAAAAATTCGCGAGTTTGGTTTGCCGGGCCAGGAGCCCGGCTCGGCGGGTCGTGTTCCGACTGAATTACACGGGATGATCTCAACCGGACCGGCCGGTAACCGCGTGTATTTTGGCTACGGTACCAACAAAGGCGGCATACTTCAGATCGTCGATCGCGAGAAACTCATTAATGGCCAGAAAGAACCAACACCAGACAATTTGCGCTTTCCCGTAATTGGTCAGATGGAAATGACGCCGTTGAACGGTGCGCATACAACTTATCCACTTGGGAAAATGACTATTCCGGATTTTTCTAAGGACAAATTCGCAAACCAGCGAAACATGGTGATGATCGTTGATGAATCGCTGATCAACGAGTGCCAGGCCGGTGAATCAAGGCAAATGATCTGGTTCGTGGACGCGACGGTTGAGACGAAACCGATGGTCGTGTCGAGCTACACTGTGCCGGAGGCAAGCGGGACGTTTTGCGAGCGCGGTGGTCGCTTCGGTTCACACTCCTCCAATGAAAGCATGGCTCCAGTTTTTTTTCAGAAGCTTGCGTTCGTGACTTGGTTCAATGCGGGGGTGCGCGCCATTGATGTCCGCGATCCGTACAATCCGAAAGAGGTAGGGTATTTCATCCCCGCGATCACCGCGTCAACAGATAAGCGCTGCATCAAGGTCAATGGGCAGGACGCTTGCAAGGTCGCAATACAGAGCAACAATGTCGAAACTGACGAGCGTGGTTATATCTACGTTGTAGATCGCGCGAATACCGGACTCCACGTTCTTGAGGTGACCGGACCGCTACGCGCACTTGCGGGCCTCCCCGGAAACTGATGCGATAGGTTAACGATAAGTGCGATGAGACATGCTGGCGTAGTTGGCGCTGCTGCTTTCGTATTGGGCGGATTGGCTGCCGTGTGTGTTTATTATGGGCCCATTTTGCAGAGCGTAGGTCGCCCAGCCGCAATTCCAAAGCATGGGATATGGATCGAGACGAAGTGGCCCTTCCCGATGGATCAGTGGGGGGAGGGTAAGGCGTTCCAATGCAAGGCGGCAGACTGCGGTACGGAACTTAACCTGTATATTCGGGCCAAGATCGGATTCTGCAATTGTACGACAGGCGTCGCGGATGACGAGGAACTCGAACGGCTTAGCGACTTCGATTTTATTGGTCGCGATGTTGCTGCGGTTGGCGATGGTCATGCCATCAACATCGCATCGATGAAGGGGCGAATCCGGGCATACGCAATTGCCAGCCCCATTTTTTTACAAAGGTCCGCGCTATCCGCTGCCTTTAATAACAACTGCGATGCTATGGTTGCGACAGTTGCGCTCAATAACAAGCAAGCAGTGGCTTTTGAGCCGACGGTAATCGAATTCCTAAATGAAAAGACAATGTTGCGGTGGGCTAAGAGCACACTTGGAATGGAATGATGCTGCCCCTAGCCTTGCTCTTCCCTCTAATGTGGGAACCGCAACTGCCACTCGCATCAAATTCTGCACTTGGGTCGACGGGACCTTCGCTCTTCGCAAAGATATGGTCTTCGCGCTGCGCGCCTGCGACCACCAGGTGATCAATTTATACCGTTCAGTTCCATTATTGGCCCTAAATGGATATGCCGACTGCGCCGACGAATGTCTGTTTTCGGAGGAAGAGCGGACATCACAAATTCGCGCCATCATTTCCTGTGCGTACTGAAAGCCTCATTCAGCGATGATTTCGTTCTCGTGAAGCTAGCGGTTTTACATGAACTGTGGGGGCAGTATAGTTGGTCCGTTTCCGCCGGCTTCACAGGCGTTAAGCCCAAAAAAGAAATGAACGCGTCATTGGTAGGTCCGACAGACCATTTCTACAAATCCCAGGGCCTGCGGCTGCATTATGCCGACTGGGGTAATGACGCAGCGCCGCCGATGATCCTCATCCATGGTGGCCGCGACCACTGCCGCAGTTGGGACGTGGTCGCTCGAGCATTGCAGGCACACTTTAATGTTATGGCCCCGGATCTCCGTGGCCATGGAGACTCCGACTGGGTTAAAGGCAGCAGCTACAGTCTGTCCGACTACGTATACGACCTGACACGTTTGGTGCGGTCCGCGGCAGTGCAGAAAACGGCAATTGTCGCTCATTCGATGGGCGGGATGATCGGACTAATGTATGCGGGGACTTATCCGGACAAAGTGTCGCGTCTTGCCGTCTTGGACGGTGTGACAGTCCTGACGGGGTCGCCGCGAGCACCGATCCACGAACAGATCGCTGAGTGGGTCGCTCAGCTCGACAGAATTGCGGAACGAAAAACCCGCTACTACCTCACCGTTGCCGAAGCAGCCGAACGAATTTCTGCGCACAACAAACGGCTGACGTCCGAGCAGGCGCTGCATCTAGCCAGCCACGGCGTTAAACGGAACGCCGACGGCACCTACAGCTGGAAATTCGATGAATATCAGCAGGCCAGGGCGCCGTACCGGCTATCGCCGGATGACCATATTGCGCTTTGGTCACGCATCACCTGTCCTACGCTGTTGCTGCGTGGGAACGAAAGTTTCCTTCCTGATCCGGAAATAGCCGGTGTGCTTGCGCATTTCAAACAGGTACATTTGGTGACGATTGCGGGGGCGGGACACTGGCTTCATCACGACAAGCCTGATGAGGTCCTCGGGGTGCTCCGGCCATTCCTCGGAATTTGACCGCGGCAAGAGTGGTGGGCCTACTCGAGGCACACCTAATAAATCTACATGTGTGTTACCGAAAATGTCGTCCAGCGATGGTTTCGATTTTCGCAGGTATCAAAGTACGTATTGAGATAGAGTTGCCAGCGGAAGTCAAAGTATCCGCCTGAGATCGTACAATTCACGATGTATTTTATCGAATGATATTTTTTCGCCGGGCTTCGTACACCGCTTCCATATTAGAATGCACGGCTAGCTTTCGGTAAATGCTCTTAAGATGAGCATGAACGGTCTCGTTTTTGATATGACAGTACGCCGCCGTCTCTTTGTAGGAAAACCCCTGACCAATAAGTTGTAATATTTCAGCTTCCCTTGGCGTAAGAGAGGTCTCCTTGTTTTGAGGGGCAATCTGTTTGGACTTTTTGGCGCTAAGTTTGTCAAGAAGTTTGCGGGCAATTCCCGGCGACAGCGGCGATCCGCCGTCGCGCAAAAGTCGGACGTCTCGCCGAAGTTCTTCTGCGGTCACCCCCTTGAGCAAATAGCCACGAGCTCCAGCTTCGAGGGCAGAAAATATAGAGTGGTCGTCACCAAAAGTCGTGACTACCAGTACGTCGCACTGTGGACGGGTTGATACGATCTCCTGAATGACTTGAATTCCCGAGATGTCAGGTAGACCAAGGTCGACGAGCACTAGGTCGGGCTCTGTTTGCTTAAGACTAACCAGAGCCGCACCGCCTTCGCGAAATTCAGCCACAACGTTATATTCGGCGTCAGCCTCCAAGGCGTCGACCAGCATTTTTCGTGTTGCCGCATGATCTTCCACAACAACAACACGAGTTGGCTTAGCTGAAGATAGTTGCTGTGCGGCTTGCATTTTTAAGTTTCTTGCCCTTCGTGGGAACGTGAGGAACTCGCCGCGAGAACCCTGCCACCACTTATTATGAGATTTGGCTGGCATCCCCACAAATGGGGATGCCCTACCAGATCCGGCGAGCGCTTCTTCGCATCCAATAATTTATCCCAAATCCGGGAATACTCCCAAGTCTAATCTTTAGATAGCTCTTACGGTCGCTGCGTGAGTTCAGAGGGGAGCATAATGTCGATTATGACTCTAAAGCCGGAGGTTTCCCCACGCGATTTTGAAATCGGGGCGGGCGACCTGTTTGTTTCCTCAAGCGAAATTGCCGTCTGCCTCGTTTGGCTCGGGCTTTATATCGTGATGATGACTTCGGTGCTGCTTACCGGATTCAACTTTGACGCCTACTTACAGGACCCACTGATGCTTATTGCGCTCCATTGAGATCGGGCGATGGAACTACACCAGCTACGCTGTTTTCCGCCGCTTTGTGAAGAAAAAAATTTCACTCGGGCGGCAAAGCGCTGTCAAGTTCGCAGTCTTTGCTCACGAATGCGATCAGACGGTTGGAACAAAAATATGGTAGATAGCTGTTCCATAGAGAGCACGCAAACATAGAACTGTCCGAACTTGGAAGAGTGGTATGAAAACTTGCAATCTGATGCTACCTTACCTGAACATATATATCATTCTTAAACTTGCCGATCTAACCGTGCGGTGACCTAGGGTATGCTTACGGGTGCATGAAGCGGAGAATATGTTGTTATGAGCAATTTCGAAAAACCTATCGGCGGAGACAAAAATCATCGATCAAAAAAGTTCGACATAAAGACACAATCTAACGACACCACTGACGCTGTCGCTAAAACTGCTGAGACACCAAGAAGCGGCGTTAAGAATGACGCAAAACGCGCTGTAGCATTAGTCAAAAGCATTTACGACCGAATCGGCGCGTCGCCAGTTGCTTACAACGAGCAAGGTAAAGCGTATTTTCATCCCGAACTCGCTCGTGAACTGGAAAAGCCAGGTAACGAAGGCATTATCGAGTTACTGAAAAACCGCTTTGGCACGACGCACAATCAATCGTAAAGCGGCAATTAAATCATTCGAGCCAACAGCATCCTGATTGTTCGGCGGCGTCGCAAGTCCGTTATTCACTTCAAAAGCTGTCTGGCGGTTCCTTGCTATCTCTCTCGACAGCGGCAGGTTGCGCGCGTAGAATTTCCCATCGTGCTTGACGGACATGCCAGCGTTCTCGGAGAGGTTGTGGGCATTGAATCGTACGACGTGCTGATATATATAAATTAATATGTTTCAATCAGTACTTAATTTCCTTTCTTCTGTGGTGTTCGCAGTGTCTTCTATTTTTGGCATCAACACGGGGACTGAGCAGCTGCGTTACGAAGTAGTTGAGCGGATAGGCGACACAATCGAAATCCGTCAGTATCCGATCCGCATCGTGGCTGAGACCTCGCTAGATGCCAATAAGTCAGATAATCCGCGAGGCGAAGCATTTCGAATTGTGGCTGGTTACATCTTTGGAGCAAACAAAAGGCGCAAGAATATTGATATGACTTCTCCAGTCGAGATCAGCTCACCAGGTACGAAAATCGCGATGACGGTACCTGTGGAAGCCAAAAAGTCTGAAACCGCTTTAGTCATGCGATTTTTTATGCCCGCAAGTTATTCGAAAGATAACTTACCTGAGCCTTCTGATCCACGAATCAAGCTGATTGAGCTTCCGCCGACAACAGTCGCGGTTTTAAAATTTTCGGGCTCGACCGATGATGCTGCGGTATCCACTCGAACTGAAAAGCTGTTAAAAACGCTTCAAGCGACAAAGTGGAAAATCTCGGGACCTACGACAGCGTTCTTCTATAATCCCCCTTGGACGATACCTTTCCTACGGCGGAATGAAGTCGCAGTCCCAGTTGTTTCCAAATAACCGCGAAGCGGGCGGCGTGCAGAAGCGCCGCCCTCAGTTAGCAATAGCGCTCTTGCGACCAACAAATTCGGCAGAAATGTTTCGATGAGCTCAACGTCGGATGGTACTTTTTCAACACTTTTATCAGTTGTTTCAAATTCGTTCCCGCAAATTGCGCAGTGCCAAATATTAATAGTGTCCCGTGCACCCACGCTTTCGGACCACTCAGGAAAAATCAACGTTGCCCCACAATGTGTACATTCTGCCGAACATCGAAGCGATGCAATGGTTGCCATGTTGGTTCCTTCTTTTTGTTTGGAAGAAAGGTCAATCAGGTATCAGCAACATGTCGCCTCTCGCCAAGAATGCAATCACCCATCCAAATAATTTTGAAAATGTTCTATAGTTCCATGAGTAAATGACAGAGTAGGCATGCGAAGCGCCTAGAACGAACCACTTCGCTTCACTCGCCCGGGAAACCCCGCAAGATCCTCGCCATTTCCTTCAATAATAGCTAGGCGCGCAAACAAAAATTTTTGAGTTAACAATCTATTAACAACTGTAATTCAGCATTCTAGGCGTCTTGGCGATAGACGGGGTGTCTCATGAAATCGACTATTCTGACTAATTTTTTGCGCCCTGAATGCTATGTCCTCGAAATCGATGGAAAAATAAAATCGGAATATGGAATCTTTACGGAAGCATTGAAGGCAGGCTTGGAACTAAAGCAGAAATATCCGCATAGCGAAGTCAAAGTGCACGACGGAAATGAGAAAATGCCAACCGAATTGTCTAAGAAATCAGAAAATAAAACAGAGGCCGCGGTCATAGGCTGAGACTGAATATTATAATTAATCAACGAAAGCAGAATTATTGCTCGCGATCAACGTGAGCATCGCAATCATCGGTCTACGGAAAAGTTGCGTGTAGCGTTTTGTGCCTTTCATAAAAACTCTACGCTATAAAATACTTGATACAAATCAAAGAGAAAAATGGGTCACGATTGAAGATGAATGAACGAGTAAAAAGGGTAGAGCACTTTACAAAAATAGTCAAAAATGAAGCGCAAGTGATGTAATTGCGTCTCGGATGGTGGGATTATGAAGCAAAGGGAATTTGGAGCGCAAATCATACGTACTATTGTTTGTTCGAGTTTATTAGCGATTGTGTTGTCACCTATTTCGCATGCTGAAAATTCTAAAGATGCATCCTATTTTTGTGTACGCGAAATGACGGCGGGATTGAAATACAATAATTCATTTAAAAAGTGGGAAGGAGTTCAGTTACATTCGGAAGGTTCATTCAATAAGTTCATATTACGGATGAAATTCTTAAAAGAACGCGTACAGAGAAATATCCTGGGTGACGAGGAAGACGTAAGCGACTATGAAGTGACGATCACTGAAGCGGAAACAAATTATGGGTTTCCCTGCAGGAGCGCGGGCACGGGGTTTGCTACAAAAATTGTAACCGTCGTGGACGACGAAGGTAACTTGGATTGTTCAGCGAGAGCTTTTAGTTTTACGTTCAATTTAGAGAACAAGCGATTTATATCGGTTTTTCTCCACGGGTATGTGGATGGGATAGACAGCAATGAAAATTCACCGATGGTGTCAGGTGGTACCTGCACTGAGATCGATCCTGCGAGGTGAGAACGCCGATTGATCTGGCGCACATACTTACTTACTCGCCCCCGAAACTCTGCAAATTCCTCACCATCTCCTTCGAGAGCGGCAAGTTGCGTGCATGGAAACCTCAATTTACTCGATGCCGTACCGCATTCCGCCGCGTGATCAATTTCTGTGGGTCATCAGCCATACTAGCCAGGCTTAAATTCAGCGGCTTGCAGGCTCAGGAACCGCACCGAGCTGTTGAAGCAACCCCAAGCGGTCGCTGCTTAGCCACTCTTCCGCGATTCTGCCGTTCACTATCCGAAAGATTGCAATTCCGGTAACGCTCACCTGCCTGCCAGTCGGGGCGATACCTTGAAATACACCCTTATGCGTGCCCTTCTGGGTTACCCGAACCGCGAGTTTGTCCCCTTCGGAAATCACGTCTTCAACAATTACACGGCGGTCCGGAAATCCGGCGTGAAAATTCTCAGCCACACGCTTTAGCCCTTCGACACCGCGTATCGGTTCTGGCGATCCGGGCAAATGAAGAACGAAATTGGCATCGAGAAGCTGATCGGCAGCCGCCAGGTTTCCCTTAGACAAGACCTCGTCGATTAAGCGGAGTATGAGCGCTTTATTATCCGCAAACGTTGACATGTTTATTTCCGCTGATTTAATCCCGAATTCCCTAGATATCTAAAATGGTAGGTAATTTTCTGAATTGGTTGGAAACGCGTTTCGACTTGCTCTCAGTATACTGTTCTCGAAATTTAGTCACCTCCGTCGTCATCTTCGGGTCTCGCATCCGCTTCTTGCCATAGGACTTCTCGATCATCTCGACCGATGTTCCCATTTTGGCTACAAGCTAAAACACGCTGACCCTCCGAGATCCTCATCGTGGCGTAAGTGAGCCTGAGTGAGTAGAGGGCGCCCTTCTTGCCATCAGAACTGTGACACTTTCAGGGTCGCTCCCCGCCGGTTCAACGGCTCGCACGCAAATCATGCCCACGAAAGGTCGATCGTAGCCAGAAGAAAATAGCGCAGCAGAGCAGGATGCGGCGAAGTGCGCTGCGTGACCCAAAAAACTCTACGCAGAAGCTCCGCTCAAAATGTCCAACGAATGCTACGCAGCTATTTTCGCCGCGTGCGTTTCCTAGTTCTTAATGCGATCTGCAATATGGAGGCTTTCTGCCGTACAGCGCCCACTGTGCGGCGAAGCGTCTTTGCGATCACTCGGGCAGGCGTTTTCTGTTTAGCAAGTTTTTTGAGCGTTGCAATTTCAGATTTGAGCCATGGTTTTCTTTTAGCCATTTGATCTCCAAATGTTCATGTGTGACCCGAACTATATAACAGTTTAGTTGCAAGCTGTCAGCTGCATCTTGACTAGCTACTAGGAAATCTCATTATTACGATGCGTGGGACGCCCCGGCGATGATCCTAGATTGGGTTGACGGCGATTTAGACGCATCTCTGATTGCGAAAGTCTTCCAAATTCTTGATTGAGTTGTTCCTGCTCAAGAGCATTTGCACAGCTATTAAAAAACTACGCCCAAACTTCTCGATTAGCCTTAGATCCCCTTGCCGGTCGGTCGGTTGCCAGCGGCTTCGAGTTGGAGCCGTTCGATTTCTTCTTTGACGCGCAACTTGCGGCGTTTTAGGTCGACTAATAGTAAATCATCAGTTGAGCGGTGACGCAGAGCCTCGGCGATTTCATCTTCGAGCGCTTTGTGCCGTTGTTCCAGCTCAGATATGTGGGTTTGTTTCGTCACGATATTCTCCAGATTTGTTCGAAGTCAGAATCACGGGCGTTAATCTATTGCTCGGGCGGGAGGATCTCCTGAATACAAACTTGGTCGATAAGGTGCTCACGACGCAAGTCAGCTAGATGAGCTCTCTTCTCGTCATTTGTCAGATGTGCGCCGATTCCACTGACCATCACCATTACGAGTGTGCGATCATCCATATCCATCCAGTAGGAGCGGCGAACGAGCTTATTGTTGCCGTCTCGTATAAATGGGCTATCAATATTGACACTTAGGTCTGGCTCGTAAAAGCGGGTCATTCCTTTGGCTTTCATATTGTCGGATCGTCGCCATCGAGATTTTTGTGTTTGCTGCGAGTGTTTTTAATCTTCGTCATTCCCGAAGCTTTGCAGGTGCCTCGCCATCTCTTTCGATAGCGGGAATTGCGCGCATGGAAGCGCGTTTTGCTCATTAATTGCAGACCCATCTCTTTGCTTCACATTTTGATGTTTAATCGGAGCAAAGAGCGATGGCTCTTCGTTCCGCTTGCCTGGCGCCCACGCACCCGAGCAACTTACGCCCAATAGGGGCGGTGGGACACTCGAAGCAAAAAGCCCTGTCATTACTTGGGAAAATTAAGTGCCCCACCAAATTGCAAGTCATTGAATCGCCTCGATAAAGACAATCTGCGCTGGGTACCATCCTTCTCGACCACCACTAAACCTGCTCGGCGTTGAGATAAGCAAGCCGCGCGCCGCAGAAGGCGCAGATCAGCCCAAGTCCGAGTGAGGTGAGGCCCGCGATCACATCCACGGTACCGCCAAGATTGCCGCTCTTGCTCATGATGCCGCCGGCGGTGGCGACTGCGAACACCACCGCGATCAGGAATCGTTGCGCCAGCCGATAGATGAATTCGCGCTCGCGCGTCGCCGCGATCAGATAGGCGCCGGTTCCCCAGCCGCCGACAAAACCAGCGGCGGCGATCGCCCACCAAGCCAACGCCGACACAAACTGCTTTATGGAGCCGGCGGCAGCATCGCGCAGCACGGAGTCGAGGCCGAAGCCGAACACGGTGAGCACGATGTGTACGACAAGCGCCGCGAACACACCGCAGGCGACGGCGGCGGCATAGTGCAGTCGACGGAGCGCGTCAGTGTCCATTTATGGGAGCCATATCTTTTTGGATTGAATCAGAGCCTGGACCTCACATTTTGCGTGAGCATAATCTTTTCCGAAATTCGGTTCCCGCTTATCGGGATCACGCTCTCGTGACCGAAATGGTAGCTGCGACGACTTGTCGCCGCCATCGCAGAATAGCCGATCACGCTTCTCGCGAACCACGTCGTCCGGATTTTAAGGTACCCCGCTAGCGTGGCAGTGCGTTCAACAGCTCGTGGAATTCCCGCTCCAGCGCGTTGAGTGCAGCGCGGCGCGCCGGCGTCATTAAACTCTGCTGTCATCGCCTTGAGACGTACGCTGTTCGGGCTAGATTGATCGATAGTCGACCGTGTCCAAGCGCATCATTTCCCCCATTGCACCTTCGATTCGCTAATGCCTATCTGAGTCGACCAACCGGCAACCGTTTGTGGATAAGTTGATCCTCCGAATTGATTGCAGCTGTTGTATTTCGGCGACAGCCGCCACGGCAATAGGCCGAAATCGGCTAACCCGCCAATTTTTTATCGATGAGGCATCAAATCCCGGCCAACTCGCGCATGATCCGGTAAAGCGCGGCTTGGCCTTCAAACCCGATGCCGGGGCGATCCGACAAGGTGATCTTGCCGTTCTCGACGCGCGCGTCGTCAGCAAAACCGCCGAAGTCGCCAAAAACGCCGGGATAGGATTCCGCGCCGCCGAGGCCGAAGCCGGCAGCGATCGCCAGCGACATCTGATTGCCGCCATGCGGGAATAGCGAACGGCGCTGCCAGCCGCGGCGAGCCAGCATGTCGAGCGTGCGCGCATATTGCCCGATGCCGTAAGCCTGCGGCGGATCGATCTGGATGATGTCGCGATCGGCGCGGAAACCGCCGAAGCGTACCAGGTTTTCGACGTCCTGGGTTGAATAGAGGTTCTCGCCGGTCGCCAGCGGCGCCGCGTAGACGCTCGTAAGCTCAGCGAACAGCGCGAAGTCGAGCGGATCGCAGGGCTCCTCGAACCAGCGCAGGTTGAACGGGGATAGCGACTTAACGTAGCGCAGCGCCTCCGCGCGCTCGAACTTGCAATTGGCATCTACGGCGAGATATTCGCCCGAGCCGACCACCTTCAGTACCGCTTCCAGCCGGCGCACGTCTTCCTCGAGCGGCAGGCCGCCGACCTTCATCTTCACCAAGGTATAACCGGCGTCGAGATGCCGGCGCATCTCATCCTGCAGGTCTTTGATGGTCTGGCCGGGCCAGTACCAGCCGCCGCCGACATAGCAGAACACATTCCCGGGCACTTTGCCGTCGTTGAAGCGTTCTGCCAGCAAGCGGTGCAGCGGCTTGTCCGCTATCTTGGCGGTCACGTCCCAAACTGCCACTTCAATGGTGCCGATGGCGATCGAGCGTTCGGAATGGCCGCCGGCCTTTTCCCGCCGCATCATGCAGGCGAAGATCTTCGCCGGATCGAGATTTCCGCCGCTTGCGTCGATGAGCGATTCCGGCTCGGCGGCGAGAATGCGCGGAATGAAGCGCGCACGCATGGGCTCGCCGCAGGCATAGCGGCCGGTGGAATTGAAGGCGAAGCCGCAGACCGGCTTGCCGCCGCGCATCATGTCGGTTATCACGGCGACCACCGATGTCGTCATCTCGGTGAAGTCGAAGCTCGAATTGGCGAGCTTCGACTTGAGCGGGATCGCTGTCTCGCGGATGTCGACGATGCGCATTTAGCGCATGATCCCGAAAAGTGGAAACCGGTTTTCGAAAAAGATCATGCGCATCAGTCTTTAGATAGAATGGTGAGGGCTCACTTAATCTGCGGGATATTGGCATCCTTGATTACTTGGCCCCACCTGTCTACCTCCGCTTTTATATAGGCGGCGAATTCCTGCGGCTTGTCTGCCACCACGTCGAAGCCAAGCTGGGCGCATTTCGCTTGAACGTCCGGCAGCGCCATCACCTTGGCGATTTCGCGATTGAGCAGGTCAATGATCTCCTTCGGCGTCCCAGCCGGCGCCAGGATGCCCTGCATCGTCTCCGATTCCTGGTCCTGCACGCCGGCTTCCGCCAAGGTCGGCACATCCGGCAACGCGGACGAGCGTTTTTTGGAGGTGACCGCCAGCCCGCGCAGCGTGCCGCCCTGCACCTGCGGCGCGGCCGGCGGCAAAGCCGCGAAGGCAATCGGCGTGTGGCCCGCAACCGCCGACTGGATCGCGGGACCTGCGCCGCCGAACGGCACGCTGGTGGCGTCGAGTTTGAGCGAAAGCTTGAACAGTTCGGCGGCGAGTTGCGGCGTCGTGCCGATGCCGGGATTGGCGACGGTATATTTGCCGGGATTGGCCTTCAGCAGATCAATGAGCTCTTTCACCGTCTTGGCCGGAATCTCGGGGTTGACCACCAGAATATTGGGCGAGGCCGCGGCGAGTGTGATCGGCGCGAAATCCTTGAACGGATCGTAGGGGTTTTTGGCATAAAGGCTCGGATTGACCACGAAGCTAGAGCTAGCAACCAGGATGGTGTAGCCGTCGGGCAACGATTTTGCGGCCGCCAACATGCCGATATTGCCGCCGGCGCCGGGGTGGTTCTCGACGTAGAATTGCTGCTTCAGATTTTCCGATAGCTTCTGCGCGATCAGCCGCGCCATCACGTCGGTCGGCCCGGCGGGCGCAAACGGCACGATGACCTTCACCGGCTTGTCGGGATAGCCGACAGCCGAGGCCGGCCCGATGACGATGATCGCTGCCAATAGCGCGGCGCAAGCAGCCGAGCTTCTTGCAATCGAGCGCATGAATTCCTCCCCAGTTTTTTTGGATCGTAGCATTGCGGACAGCCATTGCCAGCGGGGGCTTGCATCGCAGGCTTCCGCAGGCTGTATTCCAGCAGCCCGCCAATCGACCGCTATCATCAGAGGAAATACAATGTCAGCTCGAAAAATAACGCGCCAGGACATGCGCGACGCCGCGGAGAAATATAAGAATTGGGGCAAATGGGGTTCCGCCGACGAGATCGGCACACTCAACTACACGAGCCCTGACGACATCATCGGCGCCACCAAATTGGTCAAGAAGGGCAAAGTGATCTCACTCGCGCTCAACTTCGACCACACCGGGCCGCAGGGCGCCAAGAGCAAATATCCGGCTATGGGCCGGACTAACCCGATCCACACCATGCTGCGCACCGGCACCGACGCTTATTCCGGCGTGCTCGACAAACGCGGCATCCGCGCTGCCGACGATATGGTGACCATGCCGCTGCAATGCGGCACGCAATGGGACGGGCTCGGCCACGTATTCTATGAGAACTACATGTGGAACGGCTATGACTGCCGTGAGGTGACGAGTGCCGGGGCGCAGAAGTGCGGCATCGAGAAGACCAAGAATAAAATGGTCGGCCGCGGCGTGCTGCTCGACGTGGCGCGCGCACTCGGCAAGGAATCGCTGGATGACGGCTACGGTATCACCTGCGCCGACCTCGACAAGACCGCAAAGCAACAAGGCGTGAGCCTCAAGCGCGGCGATTACGTGATCGTGCGCACCGGACAAATGGAGCGCTGTCAGAAGGCCGGAAGCTGGGACGGCTATCCGGGCGGCGACGCGCCGGGTTTTGCGTTCGAGACGTTGGAATGGATCAAGCGCACGGAGTTGGCGGCGCTTGCCAGCGATACCTGGGGCTGCGAAGTGCGCCCGAATGAGAGTGAGGAGGGCATCAACCAGCCCTGGCACTGGATTACCATCCCGATCATGGGCATGACCATGGGCGAAATCTTCAACCTCAAGGAACTCGCGGACGACTGCGCCGCGGACAAAGTCTACGAATTCATGTTCGTGGCGCCTGCAATTCCGATCACCGGCGCCGTCGGCTCGCCCACCAACCCATTGGCGATCAAGTAATGACCAAGCTCGGACACAATGCCAAGCGCTTAGGCGCCGAAGTGCTCGCCGACATGCTGGCGGGCTATGGCGTCACCCATGTCTTCATGGTGCCGGCGGTGCTGCGACACACCTTCGCCGAGATGGAGCGGCGCACCAAGATCGCGCGCGTGCACTGCCACGGCGAGAAATCCGCCGCCTACATGGCCGACGGCTATGCGCGCGCGTCCGGCAAGCCCGGCATCTGCATGGCACAGGTGATCGGCGCACTCAATCTTGCTGCCGGTCTGCGCGATGCTTACCTGGCGCATTCGCCGGTGATCGCGATGACCGGCGGGCGCGATCCGAAAACCAAGTTCCGGAAAGTCTACCAGGAAGTGGACGACGTACCGGCATTCGAGCCGGTGACCAAGTTCAACGCCACCGTCGACGACGTGGCGCGCATTCCCGACATGCTGCGGCAGGCGTTTCGTGTTGCCACCTCGGGGGCACCCGGTCCCGTGCATTTGCAATTCCGCGGCAACGAGGGGCAGGTGGACGTCGAGGAAGCCGAGATGGAGGCGCTCGTGGAGGCGCAGTTCGCCTGCGTGCCACCGTTCCGCCCGGAGCCGGAAGCCGCACATTTGAAGGCGGCGCTCGATCTATTGCAAGGCACGTTGCGTCCGATCATCGTCGCCGGCGGCGGCGTGCGCGCCTCGGGCGCAGGGCGCGAGCTGGTCGCGCTGGCGGAAACCTTGCAGATTCCGGTCGCCACCTCGCTCAACGGCAAGGACTGCATCCCCGGCACGCACTCACTGTCGGTCGGCGTGGTCGGCAGCTATTCGCGCGAGAGCGCCAACCGAGCCGTCAACCGCGCCGATCTCGTCTGCTTCGTCGGCAGCGAGACCGGCGGCATGACCACGCATTTCTGGTCGGTGCCGAAGATCGGCACCCCGGCGATCCAGATCGACATCGAACCGGAGTCGCTCGGACGCAATTATCCGCTGCAGGCAAGCGTGTTGGGTGACGCCAAGACCGTGCTCGCGCGCATGCTGGCGCATGCGGACAAATCGAGCGCCAAGAAGCGCGAAGCTTGGGTCAAGGAAATTTCGACGCTGCGCAGCGAGTGGACCGCGAAATATCGGTCGATGCTGGAATCCGATGCGGTACCGATCCATCCGGCGCGCATCTGCCACGAGCTCACCCAGCACGTTCCGGACGATGGCATCGTGGTGGTCGATACTGGGCATGCCGGCATGTGGATGGGCGGCATGTATGATTTGCGTAAAGCCACCCAGAGCTACATGCGCAGCGCTGGGCATCTAGGCTGGGCGTTCCCGGCCGGCATCGGCGCCAAGGCGGCGTGTCCGGAGCGGCCGGTGGTGGCGTTCACCGGTGATGCCGGCTTCTGGTATCACATCGCGGAAATCGAAACAGCCGTGCGCTGGAGAATCAATTCGGTGACCGTCGTCAACAATAATGGCGGCGGCAACCAGTCCAAGCGCGGCTTCGACCGCGCCTATGGCGGCGCGCCGACCGACAGGTCGCGCGAATTGTGGACTTACAATCCGATGAATTTCGCGCGGCTCGCCGAGGACATCGGCGCGCTCGGCATCCGCGTCGAACGCGCAAGCGACTTCGCGCCGGCGCTGCAGCGCGCACTGGCCGAAAACCGTCCGGCGGTGATCGACGTCGCCACCGACATCGAAGCGCTGGCGCCGACCGCGGTGTCCTAACGCATGATCCCGAAAAGTTGGCGACCGGTTTTCGGTAAAGATCCTGCGCGAGAAATTGTACCAAGGTCGATAACCGGTAGGGAACGAAATGTTTCCCCTGCCCAAACCAGAATCCACGGTGCCTTGCGTTGGGCCGAATTCCGTATTTGAAAAATCACTAATCAATGCGGGATATCTGTCTGCAGGACCTTCGTGGCCCACAGCAGCGAAGTGTCGGCGGGAGAAGGGGTCACCCAGAACTCGAGGTCCCTAGAGAGGCTGAGCATCCGCGTCTGATCGGCAGGAAAGACGAGCATTGCATGGCGGATTCCCTGCGTCGCAATCGCGCGCAGGAGTGCCTGCAATAGTCGCGTCGCCAGGCCCTTTTCCCGCAGGTCGCGGCGTATGATCACCGCACATTCCGAACTTTCGAAGTTAGGATCCGCGGTCGAACGCGCAAGCCCCGCCATTTTCCCGCCTTCCCAGGCGACCAGCGTCATCTCGCGGTCGTAGTCGATCTGACTTAAGCGCGCCGCGGTCTCGTGGGTGCGATCGCGCAGCGGCGAGAAGAACGCATGCCAGAGGTCGTGCGCGTCAATTTCATCGGCGAAGCCACGCAGTGCCGGCTCGTCTTCCGGCTTGATCGGACGCACACGATAGGATTGCCCTTCAAGCGTGAGGATCTCGGTCTCTAACTGCTGAGGGTAGGGCCGGATGGCTAGCAACGATTGGGCCGGAACAGTGGTCGCACGCACGCGAATCCGACAGTCGACCGCGATCACGCCCTGTGGATCGCAAAGCAGCGGGTTGATATCGATCTCTGTGATTTCAGGGTGGTCGGATACAATCTGACTCAACTTAATGAGCGTGTTCACGACGCCGTCGATATCGACTGCCGGCCGATCGCGATACCCCTTGAGCAGTGCGGCAATGCGCGTTCGCTCGATCTGCGCGCGCGCAAGCGATGTGTTGAGCGGCGGTAGCTCGAGCGACTTGTCGCCCACGATTTCGACCGCAGTTCCGCCTTGTCCAAAAAGGATTACTGGCCCAAAGGTTGGATCGGTCGAGACGCCAGCGATCAGCTCATAGGCGCCGGGCCGGTGAATCATCTCCTGGACGATGAACCCCTCAAGTCGCGCCTGTGGCAGCGCGCGCGACACCCTTTCGTTCATCTGCAGGGCGGCGGATTCGACCTCGGCGGGAGTGGCGAGATTCAGGGCCACACCGCCAACGTCGGATTTATGGATGACGTCACGCGAGCGAATTTTCAGCGCCACCGGAGCTTTGATCCGGGCAGCAAATTGTGCAGCTGATCTTGCATCGGGCACGGCTTCAGTGCGTGCGAACGGAACACCATAACAGGCGAGGAATGCGGCGACCTCGGCTGGATCGAGCCATTCGCGTTGGTCACGGAGTGCGTTACTAATTGTCCGTTGCGCCCGCCCGATATCGACCTGCTGACTCGGCGCATATGACGACGGGGTCTCCAGCAAAATGTCCTGGCTCTGTCTATAATGAACAAGATACATGAACGCGCGCACCGCCCGCTCCGGGGTTTCGTAATCTGGCACATGCGCGGCAACGAGTTGAGCGCGCCCCTCCGCGACGGTTGCCGCCCCCATCCAGCATGCGAATACGTTCTTCCGGGGCACGGTGGTCGACTGCGCTAAGACACTGATAAGCCCCTTGGCGGCCTCCGCGGACGAAACGATTGCAGTCGGACAATAGACCACCAGCAGAGCATCGATGTTGGCGTCCTCCATAAGGATCGCGACTGCATTCGCATAACGATCGGCGTCCGCGTCGCCGATGAGATCAATCGGGTTTGCGTGGCTCCAGGTCGGCGGCAGAACCGAATTGAGCTTGGATATCGTGTCGGGATTGAGGGACGCAAGCCGGCCGCCTTCTTCGATCAGACGATCGGTGGCCAGCACGCCGGCGCCGCCACCATTGGTAACGATGGCAAGCCGGTTGCCGCGTTGCGGTGACATGCGAGCCACCGTTGCGGCCGCATCGAAAAGCTCTTCGACTTCGTTGACGCGCAGCATCCCCGCACGCCGGAAGGCTGCTTCATACACAACGTCGGCTCCCGCCAGTGCGCCGGTGTGCGACGTCGCGGCGCGCGCACCCTCTTCCGCCCGGCCGCCTTTAACAACAATGACCGGTTTGATGCGGGCGGCACGCCGCGCGGCCGACATGAATTTGCGCGCGTGAGTGACCGCTTCAGCATAGATCAGGATCGCGTGCGTTGCTTCATCGAGCGCGAAGTAATCGAGCAGGTCGCCGAAATCAATGTCGCTCATGTCGCCCATCGAGACGATGGCTGAAAAGCCGACCCCGCGCGGCAGCGCCCAATCGAGCACCGTTGTTGCCATCGCCCCCGACTGCGTCAGGAACGCGATATTGCCGGACAGTATAGCAGCCGGTGCAAACGTCGCATTAAGCCCGATACCCGGCACGGCAATTCCGAGGCAATTGGGACCGACGATACGTAAGAGATGCGGTTGCGCAGCTGTGAGAAGCTGCACGGTGCGCTCTTTGCCGGCTGCAACTTCGCCTTCGGCAAAGCCTGCCGTTAGAATGACCGCGGCACGCGTACCGCGGCTTCCGAGTTCGGCGACCAGCGAAGGAACGGTATCGGGCGGGGTCGCGATGATGGCCAGATCAGGCGTGATCGGCAGGTTCGCCACGTCCTTATAAGCCATGATCCCGTGGACTGCGGCCGCTCTTGGATTAACCGGGACGATGGGACCGCTGAAGCCGGCGCGCAGCAAATTCGTCATGAGCGCTGAGCCGACGGAGTTGGGCTTATCCGAGGCGCCAATAACCGCGATCGATTGCGGTCGAAACATCTTGTCGAGATTGCGAATGGACATTCCAGCTGCTCAATCAGACGTTTCTTGATGGTGCAATATTAAACATCGGCCGTCGGAGTTTTCTTCCCGCGCGTCTCGGCTATAAAAGCTGTTCGGAGAACTATCGAAGCATGGAACGTTTGGGAAGCTGACCTGCTGAAATCAGCTTTCCCCGATTTCGCGCAGAATTTCCGCGGTGTGCTCGCCGAGGCGGGGCGAGGGGTGTTCGGCGGCGGCCTTCCAGCCGTCAATCACGATCGGCGTGCGCACGCCGGGTATCGTGCCGATCTTGGCGGCAGCGCTCGGCAGATCGAGCTTCATGCCACGGTGGATCACTTGCGCATCGTTGAACACCTGCTCGAGATCGTTTATCGGGCCGGCCGGCACCTGCATGCTCTCGAGCTTGGCGAGCAGGTTGTTGCGGCGCATGCGTGAGGTGAGCGCGGACAGCTTGCCGATCAACTCCTCGCGATGCTTCAGCCGTCCGACATTGTCCTTGTAAGCCGGATTTTGCGCGAGCTCAGGCGCGCCCAGCACCGTGCAGAATTTGATGTACTGGTTGTCGTTGCCGGTGGCGACGATGATGTGGCCGTCGGCGACCGGGAAGACCTGGTAGGGAACGATATTGGCGTGCGCATTGCCGATACGCTTGGGCACCTTGCCGGACACCAGGTAGTTCAGCGCCTGGTTCGACAGCACGCCGACGGTTGAATCGACCAGCGCGGTATCGACATAGCTGCCCTTGCCGGTCTTCTCGCGTTCCGCCAGCGCGGCCAGGATGCCAACCACGGAATACACGCCGGTGAAAATATCGGACACCGGAATGCCAATGCGGGTCGGCTCGCCGTCCGCCATGCCGGTCAGATCCATGATGCCGCCCATGCCTTGCGCCATCAGATCGTAGCCTGCGCGCTTGGCGTAGGGGCCGTCCTGGCCGAAGCCGGTGACCGAGCAATAAATCAGCCGCGGGTTCTCCGGCGCGAGGCTTTTGTAATCTAGGCCGAATTTGGCGAGCCCGCCGACCTTGAAGTTCTCGATCAGCACGTCCGAGCGCGCCGCCAGCTTGCGCACGATGCGCCGGCCGTCGTCGCTATCGAAGTCGGTCTCGATCGAGCGCTTACCGCGATTGGCGGCGTGGAAATAGGCGGAGCCGATATGCTTGCCGTCGGCGCCTTCCACGAACGGCGGGC
>Ga0209048_10000948_pt1 | contig 30645 bp, 25 predicted proteins | sample FrelakmetCRP12CR_FD_187146 | JGI IMG/M metagenome (GOLD analysis project Ga0209048, IMG submission 187146) | Freshwater lake sediment microbial communities from the University of Notre Dame, USA, for methane emissions studies - CRP12 CR (SPAdes)... | ecosystem: Environmental > Aquatic >... | reverse complement strand
AGAAGGTTCGCCATTCGCCGGCGCCGAGTGCCGCCGACGCGCTGGCGAGATTAGGATCGATGCGCGACAGCGTCGTCAGCAGAGGCAACACGATCAGCGGTAACTGCACCTGCGCCAGCACCATGACGACGCCGGTCTCGCTGAACAGGAGCTTCAACGGCTCGTCGATCAGCCCGACGGCCAGCAATGCCTTGTTGAGGACCCCCTGCTTGCCCAGGATCACGATCCAGGAAAAGGTACGGACGACGACGCTGGTGAGAATCGGCAGCACGATCAGGAACAGCAACATCGAACGCACCCTGGGCGAAGCGCGCGCGGCGAGCCACGCTAACGGATAGCCGAAGAATAGGCACACCAGCGTTGCCTTGGCGCCCAGCCAGATCGTCTCGGCGAGCACGCGCAGATTGAAGGTATCGCCCAGGAACTTGGTGTATTGCAGCAACGACCAGCTGCCGCGATCGCCGTCGCCATGCAGGCTCATCGCGATAAGCACGCACAGTGGCGCGACGAAAAACGCGATCATGAACGCCGCGAGCGGCAGTGCGAGTTTCCACTCGGATGCCGACTTGCCGCGTACCGCGACGGGCGCCGCCATGACCAACTCAGACCTTGATTTCGCGATTGAAGCGATCGATCGCCGCGCCCCGGATTTCATTGAGCTTCTTCCAGTCGAGGAAGATCAGTTTGGAGAGATCGGCGGGGGTCTTCGCGATCTTGGCGCTCATGACCGGCGTGAAGGCAACCTTGGAATTGGTCGGTATCACGTCGAAGGGAGGTTTGCTCTGCTCGGTCTGTACCTCCGGAGTGATCGCGCCTTCAATGTACTGGAACGCCAGCTCGGGCATGGCCGCGCCCTTGACGATGTGCAGGCTGGTGCGCCACGCCACGGGACCGGTATCCGGGACCACGAATTCGACGTCGACGCCTTTGCCTTTCAAAGTCTCCACGAAGTTGAAGTTGTAGGGCGCGATGTCGATCTGCTCCTGCTGGAACAGCGTCGCGTGCGCGCCGAGGTTCGCCGAAATCGCTCCGACGTTCGGCAGCAGCTCCTTCAGCGCCTTGAACGCCGGCTCGAGATTGGACTCGCTGCCGCCGCGCAGGCGCGCCGTTTCTGCCATGAAAGCCATGCCCAGCGTGCTGTTGAGCGCGGTCAGGCCGACGCGCCCCTTGTATGCAGGGTTCCACAAGTCGTTCCAGGACTTCGGCGGAGTCTTGATCTTCTTCGGGTTGTACCCGATGCCGATGACCTGGATCGAGATCGATGGACCCCACTCGCTCTGGAACATCGGGTGGAGTGACTTGTAGTTGGCTGACTTGTCGACCGGGTACTTGACCAGCAAATCCTGCTTGAGCGCGTCGAGCAGCGGTCCTTCGTCCATGATCGACACGTCGAAGGGCGGCTTGCCTCCCGACGCTGCGAGCTTGGCGACCTGGTCGGTCGCGAGCTGGATGGTCAGCGTGACGTCGGCCTTGGTGGCATTTCGGAACCATGGCACCAGGATCTTGCTCTGCGCATCATTCCACGTGCCGGGAAACGTGGCCGCAACCAGCATGTCGGCGGCCCACGCCGCGCGCGGCAGCATCGCCGCGGCACCGAATCCCAGTGCGGCCTTCAGCATCTCTCTGCGATTCCATTCATTCATGATCTCGAGCTCCACGTGAAGAATTACTGCGATCGGGGGAAGACCTGTCCGGCCTGGCTGTCCGCGGCCTCGACGAATATGCGCACGCCAACGCTCAGCACTCGCGCGCTGGCCGCGCGCGGTTCGTTGATCCTCAATGATGCGGTGCCCGCCTCGGCCTCGTACACCGTGATCGGGCCCATCGGCAGCACGACGCGCACCGTCACCGGAATGCGCCCCGGGCCGTCCGCCGTCGCGATGCGCAGCCGCTCGGGGCGGATCGACCATAGCGCGTCCGCGCCCGGCGCGAGTTTCGCGGCCATCGCCGAAGCGGCGTCGCAAGCGATGTCGACGTCGCCAAAGCGCACCGTCGCGCGTCCGGCAACGAGCGTGCCGAATCGCACCGGCAGCAGATTTGTCGTGCCCACGAACTGGTTGACGAACAGAGTTGCCGGACGATCGTAAACGTCGGTCGGCGGCGCGCACTGCTCGACGTTGCCGCGATTGAGCACCGCGATGCGATCGGCCATGCTCATCGCTTCTTCCTGGTCGTGCGTGACGAGGATGGTCGTGATGCCGTATTCCCTCTGCAGGCGCTTGACCTCGATCTGCATGTCAAGGCGCAGGTTCTTGTCGAGAGCACCGAAGGGCTCGTCGAGCAGCAGTATCTTGGGATCAACGGCAAGCGCACGCGCCAGCGCAATCCGCTGCTGCTGGCCGCCCGAGAGCTGGCGTGGTAGGCGGCCGGCGAACTCCTCCATGCGCACCAGCGCGAGCATTTCCAGGACTTTGGCGCCAACTGCGGCACGCGGCACCCGTCGCGCCTCGAGCCCGTACGCGACGTTCTGCGCCACGGTCATGTGCGGAAACAGCGCGTAATTCTGGAATACGATGCCGACGCCGCGCTGCGCCGTCGGAAGATGGTCGACCGGCACGCCGTCGAAAAGAACGCTGCCCGAGGTCTGCGGCTGGAAGCCGGCGATGATGCGCAGCAAGGTCGTCTTGCCGCAGCCGCTTGGGCCAAGCAGCGCAACGAGCTCGCCCGCAGCGACGTCGAGCGAGATGTTGTTGGCGGCCATCATGCTTCCGAACCGCTGTGTGATGCCGCGCAGCGCCAGGGTATGGCCGCGACCGCGCCCAATTGCGGCCGATGAGGAACCGGAAACGATGGCGGAATTCGCTTGCATAGGGATTCCTCTGGCTCGCCTGCTGGGTGGTGACGTCGAAGGTACGCTGGTCACGTCGATCAGCGCGTCGGTGCGCCGGCGGCGATCCACGCGGCCACGACCGCACGCTCGTTGTCGGTCATGCCGGACAGATTGGCGATCGGCATCGCTTTGGTCACCACGGCCTGCTCGTAGATTTTCTGCGCGTTGGCAACGATCAGCTCGGGCGTGTGGAGCTTGACGTCCTTGGGTGCAACGGCGAACCCTTCCTGCGTCGGCTTGTCCGCGTGACAACCGGCGCAGCGCTGCACGACGATCGCCTGCACGTTGGCGAAAGTCGGCGGGCGACCCGCGGCGGCATTAGGCTTGTCGGGTGCAATGACGATCGCGAGAACAAACGTGGCGAGCGCCGCGGTGACCGGTATCGCCCATACCGTCCTGCCCCGATGGCGCAGATTGAAAAAATGCCGGACGTACGCCGCGAGCAGCATGATCGCGATCAGGATCAGCCATGCGTGTTTCGACCCGTAGGTCATCGGATAGTGGTTGCTGATCATGATGAACAGCACCGGCAGCGTGAAATAGTTGTTGTGCACCGAGCGCTGCTTGCCGCGCTGGCCATATACCGGGTCGGGAGCGATGCCTTGCTCCTTGGCTTCGACCAGCTTGCGCTGCGAGGGAATGATCACGTGTGCGACGTTGGCGGCCATGATCGTGCCCAGCATCGCGCCGACCTGGATGTATAGCGCGCGGCCACTGAACACGTGCGACAGGCCCCATGCGGTCGCCGCGATCAAAACAGTCATGGCGCCGGCAATCCACCCTTCCCGCTGGAGGCCCAGCCGCTTGCAAAGCTGGTCGTAGACAAACCATCCGGCGACGAGCAGCGCGCTGCTCATGCCGACCGCTTGCAGCGCGCCGATGTCAGCAACTTCCTTGTCGATCATGTACACGCCCGCGTGCAGGTAGTACATCACCGCAAGCAGGGCGAAGCCGCTCATCCACGTCGTGTACGCCTCCCACTTGAACCAGTGCAGCGGTTCGGGCAGCGCCTGCGGCGCGATCTTGAACTTGCGCACGACGTAGAAGCCGCCGCCGTGCACCGCCCAGAGTTCGCCGCCTATGCCCATGTCGGCGTCTTCCTGCGCCTTGGGCGCGAGCAGGCTGTTGTCGAGCCAGACGAAATAGAACGATGACCCGATCCAGGCGATGCCCGTGATCAGGTGTATCCAGCGAATGAGCAGCTGCAGCCAGTCACTGATGTACGCTTCCATGGGCGCTCAGCTTCCCCGATACGTCGAGTAGCTCCACGGCGATACCAGAAGCGGCACGTGATAGTGCGCGCCGGTGTCGGCGATCCCGAAATCGAGCGTGACTTCGTCGACAAAAGGCGGATCGGCGAGCGCCGTGCCGACGCGGCGAAAGTACGCGCCCGCCGCAAACACCAGTCGATAGCGGCCTGCCACCAGCGCGATGCCTTCGAGCAGCGGCGCGTCGCAGCGCCCGTCGGCGTTGGTCACCACGCGCTTGATGAGCTCGTAGCCTCGCGGCCCGTGCCGGTAGACGCGCACGTCGATGCCGGCACCCGGCGTGCCATGCGCGGTGTCCAGCACGTGCGTAGTCAGGCGGCCGGCGTGCATGTCAGGTTCGGCTCACGCCGCGGCACCGGCGCCCGCTGCCAGTACCGCGCGTAGGTCGACGACGGCACGCGTGGGGGTCGAGAGCAGCAGGCCCGCTTCGACGTGGCGCAGGTGGTGATCCATCAGGCGGGAGACGACGCGGGCCGTGCGACCGGCGAGTGCGTCGACGAGCTCGCCGTGTTCTTCGGACGCGCAATCGACGCTCGCAGCACGTTGGTAGAGCGCGATGATCAGCGACGAGCGCGCCACGAGCCCGCGCACCATGTCGGTGATGACATCGTTGCCGGCGAGTTCGGCGAGAAGCACGTGGAATTCGCCCGACAGCTTGATGCCCTCGTGGCGATCGCGGGCATTGCGCGCGGCCTCCTCGGCCGCGACGTGCCGTTTGAGGCGCTGCACCTGCGGCGTCCCCAGCCGGCCGACCAGCGACGCCGACAGCGGCGGCTCGACCAGGCGCCGCGCCGCGAACACCGCTCGCGCCTCCTTGATGGTCGGCTCGGAGACGAAGGCGCCGCGATTCGGATGCAGCGTAACGATATGCGCGAGCGCGAGGTGATGCAGCGCCTGGCGCACGCGCGCGCGACTCACGCCGTAGAGATCGGCCAGCGTCTCCTCGCCGAGCTTGGTGCCAGGCGGCAGGCGGTGCTCGCCCACCGCCCGAACGATGTGCTCGAAGATACGTTGCGCTGCCTCGGGCGATTTCGGCGCCGGCGCGCGGGCATGCGGAGCGCTGCCCACTGCGCTGGCGCGGCGTCGACGGGCGGGCGTTGTGACAGAGACCATCGGCGGCGATGAATCGAGCAGGGCAATCCCCGGTAGGCGTTTTATTGTACACAAGGAAAGCTTGACTGTGTATACAATTGTTGGCAGGATTGTTAACAAATTTGCGCCGCTGCGGCGCGAGCCCCGCGCTGCCAGTCGCCCCGACCATGCCCACGCCGAAGTTTGCATCGTATCCGCGCGACCTCATCGGCTACGGTGCCACGCCGCCACACCCGCATTGGCCCGGCGACGCCCGGGTCGCGGTACAGTTCGTGCTCAACTACGAGGAAGGCGGCGAGAACTCGGTGCTGCACGGCGATCCCGCCTCCGAAACGTTCCTGTCCGAGATCGTCGGCGCGGCGCCCTTCGCGCAACGCCACATGAGCATGGAGTCGCTCTACGAGTACGGGTCGCGCGCGGGCGTGTGGCGGGTGCTGCGGCTGTTCCGCGAACGGCGGCTGCCGATGACCGTGTTCGCCGTGGGAATGGCGCTGGAGCGCAACCCGCGGGTCGTCGAGGCGCTGCTCGAGGACGGGCACGAAATAGCGAGTCACGGCTGGCGTTGGATCTCGTACCAGCAGATCGACGAGCATATCGAGCGCGAGGACATGGCGCGCGCGGTCGACGTCATCACGCGCCTCACCGGCAAAGCGCCCGACGGTTGGTACACGGGCCGCGACAGCTCCAACACGCGGCGCCTGCTCGCGGAACACGGCGGCTTCGTCTATTGCGCCGACGGCTACGCCGACGACCTGCCGTACTGGGTGCCGGTGGGCACGCGCCTGGGCACGACGCCCCTGCTCATCGTGCCGTACGCGCTCGACACCAACGACATGCGCTTTGTGACGCCGCAGGGCTTCCACACCGGCGACCAGTTCTTCACTTACTTGCGCGACGCCTTCGACACCCTCTATGCGGAAGGCGATCCGCACCGGCTCGATCGGCCCAAGATGCTTTCGATCGGCTTGCATTGCCGCCTGATCGGCCGCCCCGCCCGCATCGCCGCGCTCGCCCGCTTTCTCGACCATGTGCAGGCGCACGATCGGGTTTGGGTCACGCGACGCATCGACATTGCCCGCCACTGGATCGCCCGGCACCCCTACCCGGAAGACGAATGACTCTGGACGACGTCAACAGGCTCGACCAGGCGGATTTCGTCCGGCGCCTTGGCAGCATCATCGAGCATTCACCCTGGATTGCCGACGCGACTTGGCACGAGCGACCCTTCGCAAGCGTCGACGCGCTGCACGCGGCCATGGTCGGCGCGCTTGCGTCGGCGCCGATCGACACGCAGCTCGCAGTCATCCGCGCGCATCCGGAGCTTGCCGGCAAGGCGGCGATACGCGGCGAGATGACCGCGGATTCGATCGATGAGCAGGGCAGCGCCGGGCTCACGCAATGCTCGCCGAAAGAATTCGCGCGCTTGTCGGCGCTCAACCGCGGCTACAACGCCAAATTCGGTTTCCCGTTCATCATCGCCGTCAAGGGGCTCGACCGCGCCACCATCATCGAGCGATTCGCGGCGCGCCTCGACAACGACCGCGCCACTGAATTCAACGAAGCGCTGGCGCAGATCGCGCGCATTTCGCGATTGCGCCTGGCGCAGCTCTTGCAGAGTTGAAGCGTCGGGACGCAACAACCGCGGTTGAGCGGTACCACCATTATTTGGGGAGCAGCAATGACTACAACGACGCAAGGCATTCATCCCGTCGACCAGGTGTTGCCGTTCGGGCAGATGTTCGCGGTCGGCCTGCAGCACGTGCTGGTGATGTACGCCGGCGCAATCGCGGTGCCGCTGATCCTGGGCGGCGCGCTCAAATTCCCCAAGGACCAGATCGCCTTCCTGATCAATGCCGACCTGTTCGCCTGCGGGATCGCCACGCTGATCCAGTGCATCGGCATCTGGAAATTCGGCATCCGGCTGCCGGTGGTCATGGGCGTCACCTTTGCAGGCGTCGGCCCGATGGTGGCAATGGCCAACGCCAACCTGCCGGTGACCTCGATCTTCGGCGCGGTGATCGCCGCGGGCGTGTTCGCGGTGCTGGTGGCGCCCTACTTCGGCAAGCTGGTGCGCTATTTTCCGCCGCTCGTTACCGGCACCATCATCGCCGTCATCGGCGTGACGCTGTTGCGCGTCGGCATTGTCTGGGCCATTGGCGGCTTCCCGGCGATGAAGGACGGCGCATCGCCGACGTCGATGATCATCGTCGGCATCGTCCTCGCCACGATCCTGGCGTTGAACCGCTGGAGCAAGGGCTTCATCGCCAACATCGCCGTCCTGCTCGGACTCGTCGTCGGCTTCGCGGTAGCGATGGCAGTCGGCCAGGTCAAGTTCGACGGCGTGGCCGAAGCGGATTGGTTTGCGGTCGTCTACCCATTTCGCTTCGGCGTGCCGACCTTCGACCTCGGCGCGGTGATCTCACTGTGCCTGGTGATGATCGTGGTCATGGTCGAATCCACCGGCATGTTCCTCGCGCTGGGCGAAATCTGCGGGCGCAAGGTCGGCCCGGGCGACCTCGGCCGCGGATTGGCGACCGATGGTCTGGGCACGATCATCGGAGGTATTTTCAATACCTTCCCCTACACGTCGTTCTCACAGAACGTCGGCCTGGTCGGCATCACCGGCGTGCGCAGTCGCTGGGTGGTTGCCGTATCCGGCGTGATCCTGCTGGCGCTGGGCCTGTTCCCCAAGATGGCGACGGTGATCGCGTCGATTCCGCTGCCGGTGCTGGGCGGCGCGGGCCTGTGCATGTTCGGCATGGTCGCGGCAACCGGCATCAAGATTGTGTCGCGCGCCGATTTCGAAAAGCGCCACAACCTGCTCATTGTCGCGGTCAGCATCGCGGTCGGCATGATTCCGCTGGTCGCGCCGACATTCTTCAACCAGCTGCCAAAATGGCTCGACGCGATCGTGCACAGCGGCATCACGCTGGCGGCGATCAGCGCGGTGGTGCTCAACGCGTTGTTCAACGGCGGCGGCTCGAGCGCAGATGTCAATCGCGAACTCGCGGCGGCGGCGAGCGCCGGTGGCGACCACTAGCTGGGTGCGACGACCGGTAGCACTCGCCCGCCTGGTCGCGGCGCTGACCTTCTTCTCTGGACTGGTGGCCGCTGCCGAGCCTCCCGACATTGGGCGCAATGCGCGCCCAGGAGCGCACCGAGCACCCGACTGACAGTGCAACTGCGCATGCTATGGCGCCCTAGCGTTTGAACAATTTGCCGAGCGCACTGCCCACGTCGCCGATGGCTTGCGCTGGGGCAGTCGTTGCCGCGTTCGCTTCGGGTTGCGCCTTGGGCGCGTTGCCCAGCGCGATCTGGCACGGCGCGCCAGGATCGGCGCGCGCGTTCGCCAGCAGCTCCTGGCCCAGCAGCGACATGCCGCCGGTGGCCGCCGCGGCGCCGATTGTCGCGACGGCTTGCGCGGACGCGACGCTGTCGACGCCGACCGTCGGCGCGCTGAACGGACCGTGGAAGCGCACCAGCGACGCGAACTGGCTGATGTCCAGCTTGATCCCTTGGCGGATCTGCGGCTTGATCGACAAGTCGAGCGTCTCGTTGCGAAAATCGAGCGTGCCGCTGGCGTTGGCACCGATCTTGTTGGTCTCGATCGCGATGCTGCGATCGACCTTGGCGATGCCGCTGGCGAGCGCCAGGCGCACCAACGCGCATAGAAATTCGGTCGACGGATCGCGCTTGCGAAACGGATTGACCGCATCTGCAAGGCGGTTGAAGGCGGCGTCCGAGTTGTCGCTCGGGTGCCCGAGGGTCGCAGGGCCCACGATCGCGGTTGCCATGCCGGTGGCACTGCTGGCCCATTGCCGCTCGGACCCGCCGCGCATGGCGAGATCGGCATTGACCGACGCGTTGCCGCCGCGCACCTCGCGCTTGACGCCCCCGGCCGCGAGCAGCGCCGCCAGGTCCATCCCCTTCGCGTCGAGACGCAGGTGCACCGCCGCATCCTTGTCGCGGTTGGCATCGACTTTCACATGAGCCGACACTGTGCCGCCAAAGACGCCCGCCTGCATAACCGGCGCATCGAGCACGCCGTTCCGCAGCGTCGCCTGCAGGCGCACGTGATCGAACTTGCGGCCATCGGGCAATACCAGCGCATCGATGGTCGTATCGACGCTGCCATCGACGGTCCTGAGTACCGACAGGTCGATGGGCTCCTGGCTGAAGAGGTATTTCGATTTGGCCACCGCTTTATTCGCGGCAGGCGCCGCCTTGCCCGCCGCCGGCAGATCCGCCAGCGCCAGCGTTGTCGCCGTCAGTTCGACGATGAGCTTCGGCCGCGGCTTGGTGGGGGACACTGCCAGCTGGCCGGTCACCTTGTTCTTGCCGATGCCGAGTTCCAGCGGGTCGAGCGTCACCGTCTTGCTCTGCTCCTCGACGCGCACCTGGATGACAACCGAGGTCTGCTGGCCGTTGACCTGGCCCTTGAGGCTGACCGGATACGGCCAACGGCGCTGCACCAGCGCGGTCAGCAACCCGAGATCGCCTTCGCGTGCAACGGCGAAGTCATCGACCGTGCCGCGAAAGCGTGCGCTGACCGGCGCCTGTGCGCCGCGCGCAGCGAGCGCGAAGTTTTCGATTGACACCGTCGTCAGCTTGCCGCTCTCGCCATCGCGATAGGTCAGCGTCCCGTTGCTGATGGCGACATCGCCAACGAAGAACCCGCCCGTCGCACTGGCGCCGGCCGGTGCCGCGGCTGCAGGCGCCGCGGGCGCATCGCCGAATTGCCAATTGCCGGTGCCCTTGGCGTCGGTTTCGAGTGCGATGGTCGGCTCGATGAGCGCCAGCGTGCGTACCTGAAAGTCGCGATGCAGCAGCGGCAGCAGCGCCATCTGCACTTCGACGCGCTCGGCCGTGATCATCTGCGGCGACTTGCCCCAGGGTGCGTTGCCAAGGCTCACGTCCTGCAGCACCACCTTCGGCTCCAGCGACAGCTTGAGGTCGATGCCGCCCTTGATGGCGAGATCGCGGCCGGTCGCTTCCTTGAACTTGGCCTAGATCGGGCCGATGAAGGTGTTGACGTCGATCGTGTTGATCGCGATCGCAACACCGATCAGCAGGAGCAGGACCAGGTCGCCGCCAATCGCCAGTATTCGCCAGAACAGGCTCATGCGGCGATTCTAACGCTTCCCGCGTACCTCCGGAACGGGTCGACCCGGCGACCCGTCCGTCGTTCAGCGCAGCGAAGCGTTGAATTTCTCGAGCGCGGCCTCGCCCGGGACGAGGTCGCGCTCGCCGAGCTGGTTGAGTGGCGTGTCGACGGTATTGAGCGCCGTGTGCAGATCGGTGGCGTCGGCATTCAGGTACAACAGGCCCGTCACGATTTCGCCGACGGCGTTGCGCTGCTGCAGGTAGTCCATCGCCACCAGCCGATCGGCGGGATCGTAGTCCGCGTGCAACTTGCGCAGCCGCAGCACCGATCCATCGTGCAGCACGATGTCGCGCACGCTGCCGGGGGCGTAGTCGGCGACGATTTCCTGGCGCGTCGGCATGAAGTCGAGACTGTTGACGGCCTCGTTGTGCTCGCGGACGTAGTCGTAACTCTTGGTCGAGCCGGGATGGTTGTTGAACGCCACGCATGGACTGATGACGTCGATGAAAGCGGCGCCCCGGTGTTCCACCGCCGCCTTGATCAGCGGCACCAGCTGCCTCTTGTCGCCGGAGAACCCGCGCGCAACGAAACTCGCACCGAGCTGCAACGCCAGCAGGGCCAGGTCAATGGGCGCATCGCTGTTCACGACGCCGCGCTTGCTCTTCGAGCCCTTGTCGGCGGTCGCCGAGAACTGTCCCTTGGTCAGGCCATACACGCCATTGTTTTCGACGATGTAAACCATGTTGACGCCGCGGCGCAACGAATGCGCGAACTGGCCCAGCCCGATCGACGCCGAATCTCCATCGCCCGAAACGCCAAGGTAGATCAGGTCGCGATTGGCCAGATTGGCCCCCGTCAGGACCGAAGGCATGCGCCCGTGAACGCTGTTGAAGCCGTGTGAATCGCCGAGAAAATAGGTGGGCGTCTTCGACGAGCAGCCGATGCCGGACAGCTTGGCCACGCGATGCGGGGGAATAGCGAGCTCGAAGAAGGCCTGGATGATGGCGCTGGAGATCGAGTCGTGCCCGCACCCAGCGCACAGCGTCGAGACCGAGCCTTCGTAGTCGCGATGCGTGAAGCCGAGTGCGTTGCGCGGCAGCTCGGGGTGGTGCAGAGTGGGCTTGGCGACGTAGGTCACGGGGCCACCTTCCTGATCGGCGTCACGTTGAACATCGCCAGTCTTTCGCCGATCTCGCGCGCGATGAAACGGGCGGTGATCGGCGTGCCGTCATAGTGCAGCACCGGTATGAGCTTGGCCGACTCGACGGCCAGCTCGTTGACCAGCATCGAGCGCAGCTGCGCGTCGCGATTCTGCTCGACGACGAACACGTGCTCGTGCGCGGCAATGAAATCGGCGACCGCGTCGTGAAAGGGAAAGGCGCGCACGCGCAGCGTGTCCAGGTGCACCCCCTGCGCCGCCAGCACCGCCAGCGTCTCGTCCATCACCGGCCCGGTCGAGCCGAAATAGATCGCCCCGGCGCGCGCCGCCCCCGGCGCGCTGCGCCGCACGGGTTGCGGCAGGTATTGCCTGGCCGACTCGAACTTGCGCAGCAGCCGCTGCATGTTGTCGACGTAGGTGGCGCCATCCTCGGTATATCGGGCGTAGCGGTCGCGGCTGGTGCCGCGGGTGAAGTACGAGCCGCGATGCGGATGCGTGCCAGGCAACGTCCGATACGTAATGCCGTCACCGTCGACGTCAAGGTAGCGCCCGAACTCCTTGCCGGCCTCCAGCTGCTCGTAGGTCATGACCTTGCCTCGGTCGAGCCGGCGCGTGTCGTCCCACTTCAGCGGTTCGCAGAGCCAGTCCTGCATGCCGATGTCGAGGTCGAGCATGACGAAGATCGGGGTCTGCAGCCGATCCGCCAGATCGAAGGCCAGCGCAGCGAAATCGAAGGCCTCGTTGGGATCGTCCGGAAAGAGCAGCACGTGCTTGGTGTCGCCGTGCGAGGCGTAGGCACAGGACAGGATGTCCGCCTGCTGCGTGCGCGTCGGCATGCCGGTCGACGGGCTGCCGCGCTGCACATCGAAGAGCACCGCCGGGATTTCGGCGAAATAGGCCAGTCCGATGAATTCCTGCATGAGCGAAATTCCCGGGCCCGAAGTGCAGGTGAACGCACGCGCGCCGTTCCACGCTGCGCCGATGACGATGCCGATCGACGCGATCTCGTCTTCGGCCTGGACGATGGCGTAGCGCGCCTTGCCGGTGCCGGCATCGGTGCGAAACTTCCTGCAATGCCGCGTGAATGCCTCCGCCAGCGATGACGACGGCGTAATCGGATACCACGCAGCCACGGTGGCACCGCCGTAGACACAGCCCAGCGCCGCGGCGCTGTTACCCTCGATGAATATCTTTTCGCCCACCGCATTCGCGCGCCGGACCCGGATCCCGAGCGGACAGTCGAGATTGTTCTGCGCGTAGGCGCGGCCCATATGCATCGCGTTCACGTTCGGCTTGAGCAGCGCCTCCTTGCCCTTGTACTGCTCGCCGATGAGTTCGGCGATCACCTCGGGCTCGATCTCCAGCAGCGCCGACAGAGCGCCGACATAGACGATGTTCTTGAACAGTTGCCGCTGGCGCGGATCGGTGTACTCGCGATTGCAGATTTCGGTCAGCGGCATGCCGATGATCGTGATGTCGTCGCGCGGCCTCGACGCCGACAATGGCCTGGTCGAGTCGTAGAACAGGTAGCCGCCTGGCTCGACTTCCTTGACGTCCTGGTCCCAGGTCTGCGGATTCATCGCCACCATCAGGTCGACGCCGCCGCGACGGCCGCGCCAGCCGGCTTCGGAAACGCGCACCTCAAACCACGTCGGCAGCCCCTGGATATTCGACGGAAAGATGTTGCGCGGCGCCACCGGCACGCCCATGCGCAGAATCGACTTGGCGAACAACAGGTTCGCCGACGCCGACCCCGAGCCGTTGACGTTGGCAAACTTGACGACGAAGTCGTTGGTGCGCCGGATCGGCGCCGTCGCGCTCAATCCGCCACTCCCACCACGCGATCGCGCCGTGTCGCCGTCGCGGGCGCGACGTGCTGGCAACGGTCGTGGGCCTGCGCCGGTTTGAGCAGGAATTTGTGCATGTCCCACGCGCCGGTCGGGCAGCGCTCGGCGCACAGCCCGCAGTGCAGGCACACGTCTTCGTCCTTGACCATGATGCGGCCCGTCTTGAGCCCCGCAGCGACGTACAGGTCCTGGGCAAGATTATGTGCTGGCGCATTGAGCCGCGCGCGCAGTTCGGCCTCCTCGCCGTTCTGCGTGAAGGTAATGCAGTCCATCGGGCAAATGTCGACGCAGGCGTCGCACTCGATGCACAGCTTCGACGTGAACACCGTTTCCACGTCGCAGTTGAGGCAGCGCTGCGCCTCGGCGAAGGCCTGCGCGGCGTCGAAGCCCAGCTCGACCTCGACCTTGATGTTCCTGAGCGCTATCGACACGTCCTTCAACGGCACCTTGAAACGCGCATCGTTGGACACGGCGTTGTCGTAGCTCCATTCGTGAATGCCCATCTTCTGCGAGACCAGATTCACGGTCGGCGGCAGCCGCGTGGTGAGGTCCTGCCCCTGGCAGAAACGGTCGATCGAAATCGCCGCATCGTGGCCGTGCGCCACCGACCAGATGATGTTCTTGGGACCGAAGGCGGCGTCGCCGCCGAAGAACACGCGTGGATTTGTCGATTGCAGCGTGGTCTTGTCCACTACCGGCAACCCATGCTTGTCGAAGTCGACCCCCGCATCGGGTTCGATCCAGGGAAATGCATTTTCTTGCCCGACGGCGACCAGCACGTCGTCACACGCGAAATGGATGTCGGGCTCGCCAGTCGGCACCAGCGTTCGGCGTCCCATGGCGTCGTATTTCGCTTCGACCTTCTCGAAGGCGACGCCGGTGAGCTTGCCATCGGCGTGCGTGAACGCCTTGGGAACGTGATAGTTGATGATGGGAATGCCCTCGTGCAGCGCGTCTTCCTTTTCCCAGGGCGATGCCTTCATTTCGTCGAAGCCCGAGCGCACGATGACCTTGACGTCGTTGCCGCCCAGGCGCCGCGAACTGCGGCAGCAATCCATCGCGGTGTTGCCGCCACCGAGGACGATCACGCGCTTGCCGATGCGGTCGACGTGCCCGAAGGACACGCTCCACAGCCAGTCGATGCCGATGTGGATGTTTTTTGCCGCTTCCTTGCGTCCGGGAAGGTCGAGATCGCGGCCGCGCGGTGCGCCAGTGCCCACGAACACCGCGTCGTAGCTGCCGCCGCCGTTACCCGCCAGCAGTGCCTTCAGGCTGGCGACGCGCACCCCACCCCGAAACTCCACGCCGAGGCCGAGGATATACCCGACTTCTTCGTCGATCACCGAGTCGGGGAGGCGAAACTTCGGGATCTGGCTGCGAATCATGCCCCCCGCACGCGGGTCGCCGTCGTAGACGACGCACTCGTAGCCCAGTGGCGCGAGATCGCGCGCAACGGTGAGCGACGCCGGACCGGCGCCCACCAGCGCGACGCGCTTGCCGTTGGGCCGCGCGCGCTTGGGCAGCCGATCGCGGATGTCTTCCTTGCGATCGGCGGCGACGCGCTTGAGCCTGCAGATCGCCACCGGCTCGGGCTTGGTGACAGCGTGCCGGTTCTCGCCGTCTTCGACGCGGCCGCGCCGGCACGCGGGTTCGCACGGCCGGTCGCAGGTCCTGCCGAGAATCCCCGGAAAAACATTGGATTCCCAGTTGACCATGTAGGCGTCGCCAAAGCGCCCCGCGGCGATCAACCTGATGTATTCGGGTACGGGCGTGTGGGCCGGGCAGGCCCACTGGCAATCGACGACCTTATGAAAGTAATCCGGGACCGCGATATCCGTCGGCTTCAATACTGCTCCTCCATGGCGGGTACACCAGGTCGCTTGGTCATCGCAGTTGGAAATCCCCGTTCCGTGCACCTTCGTCCGGGGATCAAGACCCGTGTCGCACCCTGCAAGTGGCGCCGATACTACGCCTCCGGCACGATGGTGAAAAGCCCTTTGCTTTCAACTACAAGCAGTGTGGCTATTCATGTGCGATATAAGCAACATGGTGGACATGGCCGCCACGGCGGACGCATACAATTTGTTCACGCGTCCGAAGGATCGCGAAGAAGCGCCAAGCCGCAGGCCGACGCCCCGCAGCGCTCAGGTTCCCGGAAAGCTGTGTGCCACAGGAAAGAAGAATTCCTTCCACGTCGCCGGGCGGGTCCTGATCAGCCCGGTCTTGACCATGAAATCGGCGAAAACCATGGTCGCGTTCGGCGTCGTCGAATAAACGACGTTGGGCGCCTTGATCATCGCGACGATCTCGTCGACCGTGTATTTTTCCTTCGTGGCGTCGAGGTAGATCTTCGCCGCCAGCGCCGGATACTGCGCGATCAACCTGTTGGCCTCCTCGAGCGCCGCGACGAACGCGGCAATCGTCCTGGGATTCGCGTCGTAAAACTTGCGGGTGCCGAACACGACGGCGTTGCTCGCCGGACCGCCGAACACGGTGCTCGAATCGAGGACGAGATGCACGCCCGGCGTCTTGAGCTCGGTGGCCTGATACGGCGGGGCCGAGAAATGGCTGTTGACCTCGCTGGATCCGCCGATCACCGCGATCATCGCGTCGGGATGGCCAAGCTGCACGGTCATCGCGTCGAGCGAATCGCGTGCCGCCGGGCCGTACAACTTCTCGAGCGCCATTTTCAGCACCATCGCCTGGCTCGACACCTTGACGGTCGGCACTGCGATCTTGTCCTTGTCGCTGAAATCGCTGAGCGCCTTCACGTTGGGGTCGCGCGTCACCAGGAGCATCGGCAGGCCGCCGACGCTGGTGACGCCGTTCACCTCGCCCTTGGTGCGTTCCCACAGCAGCAGCAGGTTCGACACCCCGCTGGTGACCAGGTCGACGCTGTTCGACAGCAACGCGTCGGTCGCCGCGCCGCCGCTGTTGAAGGTGATCCATTTGGCGGTGGAATCGCCCAGACCCGCCACCCTGGCGTGCTTCTCGAAGAGCTTGTTCTGCTCCATCACCACCAGCGGCAGATAGATGATCGACGGCTGCTTGGTGATGCGCAGCTCGGGGACTTCCGCGTGCGCCGGCGCCAGCAGCGCCAAGGCTACGACGAAGCTTCCTGCGGCGCCGGCGACACGTGCCAGCGACGAAACACGACGGCGCCCAGCCATCGCGCCATTTCGCTCGGATCGGAACATCGATTCCTCCGGGATGGGTTGTTCTACGTTTGCTGGCCGCGCCGTTCGCGCCACGTCCGATACCGCGTCAGCGTTTCCGCGTTCGGCGGATACGTGCCGACCAGGGGACTGCCGCCCGCCACTTCCTGCAACACGAATTCCTCGAGCAACTCCTGCTCGGCCGCGTCGCGAGCGACTTCGTCGGCCAGATGCGCGGGTACGACGACCACGCCTTCGGCATCGCCGACGATCACGTCGCCGGGAAACACCGCCACGCCGCCGCAGCCGATCGGCACATCGAGATCGACGGCGTGGTGAATCGCCAGATTCAGCGGGGGACTGCCGCCGGCGCCATACACCGGCAACGCCATCCCGGCGATGGCAGCGCTGTCGCGCATCCCGCCATCGGTGACCACGCCGGCGACTCCGCGCACCCCCAGCCGCGTGAGCAGGATGCTGCCACCCGACGCGGCGCGCGCATCGCGCCGGCAATCCATCACCAGCACGTGTCCGGGAGGCGTGACCTCGATCGCCTTGCGCTGCGGGTGTTCCGGATTCTCGAACACGCCGACATGATCGAGATCTTCCCGAGCAGGAATGTAGCGCAACGTAAACGCCTCGCCGACCATGTTGGCGCCCGGCGTGCTCATCCGCCGGACGCCCTGGATGCAGGCGTTGCGCAGCCCGCGCTTGAACAACTGCGTCGTCAGCGTCGCGGAACTGGCATGCTTGAAGCGCTGCAGCGTTTCGGTGGACAGGGCCATGGGCAATCAGGTTTGCATTGCGGTTCGAGTTGGGTCGCCGCTATGATAGCGCGATCGTGCAAGGCGCAAGCAGCGGCGATGCCCTTAAGCGCAGAGACCCCAGTGACGCATTCGAACCAGCGCAGTTCCCGCAGCGCCCGATGAACGCCCCCGACGCCAGCGCGCTGCGCCTGACGCAGTTCAGCCACGGCGGCGGCTGCGGCTGCAAGATCGCGCCGGCTGCGCTGCGCGAGATCATCGCCAGGGCGGCGCCGGGCATCGTGCCGAAGGAACTGCTGGTCGGGATCGAGACCTCCGACGACGCCGCCGTGTATCAGCTCAACGAAGCGCAGGCGATAGTCGCAACCACCGACTTCTTCATGCCGATCGTCGACGATCCTTACGACTTCGGCGCCATCGCCGCGACCAACGCGCTGTCCGACATCTACGCGATGGGCGCCACACCGCTGTTCGCGCTGGCGCTGGTCGGCATGCCCGTCGACCGGCTGCCGGTGGCAACGATCCGGCGCATCCTCGACGGCGGCGAAGCGATCTGCGCAAAGGCCGGCATCCCCATCGCCGGTGGCCACACCATCGATTCGGTCGAGCCCATCTACGGCCTGGTCGCGATCGGCGTGGTCGACCCGCGGCAGCTCAAGCGCAACGTCGGCGCTCGCGCCGGCGACGCGCTGGTGCTGGGCAAGCCGCTCGGCGTCGGCATCTACAGCGCGGCGCTAAGGAAGCAACAGCTGCCGGAGGGCGCGTACACCGCGATGCTGGCATGCACGACGCAACTCAACACGCCGGGCATGACGCTGGGCCGAATGGAAGGTGTGCACGCCCTCACCGACGTCACCGGCTTCGGGCTCCTCGGCCATCTGCTCGAAGTCTGTCGAGGTTCCGGCGTCGGCGCGCGCATTGAATTCGATACGCTGCCGCTGCTGCCCAGCGCTCTCGCGCTGGCGCTCACGGGCCTGGTTACCGGTGCCTCCGCGCGCAACTGGGCGAGTTATGCAGCCGAAGTAACCCTTGGACAACGCATCGATCCGGTGCGCCGTGCGCTGCTTTGCGACCCGCAAACCTCGGGTGGCCTGCTCGTAGCCTGCGCCCCCGAGGCAACCGGCGACGTCGTGGCGGCGTTCAACGCCGAAGGCTTCGCGGCTGCCGGGATCATCGGTTCGATCACCGCAGGAACGCCGCATGTCGACGTCGTGTAAGTTCGCTCCCTTGCGCACCGACCTCCCTCCCGGGCAACCTTTGTCGCGGCCGGCTGTCTGACCGTCCTGCGAGGAAGCCGTCGGTTTCCACCGTGGATTCGATCCAATGAGCGAAGCTCGCCGTCTGCATGCAGTCGCCCACCAAATTTCCGAGACGGGCGAACCGCTCGCGCCAGCGTTGCAGCGCTATTCCGCAATACGCGCTGCAACGCTGGCGCTCAGCGCCCCATTGTCGGACGAGGATTGCGCAATTCAGTCGATGCCCGACGCCAGCCCGGTCAAATGGCATCTCGCGCATACCAGCTGGTTTTTCGAGACTTTCCTCCTCGAACCGCGTCTTCCCGGGTATCGAACTCCCAGCCCGGCATTCCGGGTGCTGTTCAACTCCTACTACAACGCCGTCGGCGAAAGGCATCCGCGCCCGGCCCGGGGCATGCTGTCGCGGCCGTCGCGCGCCGACGTGCTCGCCTACCGCCAGCACGTCGACGCGGGCATGCGCGCGCTGCTGCAGCGGGTGGCAGACCTGCCGCCCGACGTGACCGACTTGATCGAGCTCGGCCTCAATCACGAGCAGCAGCACCAGGAGTTGATGCTGACCGACGTCCTGCACATGCTCTCCTGCAATCCGCTGCAGCCCGTCTACGTCGCGCGCGCAAGCGCTGCCGCGGCGGCGCAGGCGCCGCGTCTCGAATGGCACCGCTTCGATGCGACGCTGGCCGACATCGGCCATGCCGGGCCGGGCTTCGCGTTCGACAACGAATCGCCGCGGCATCGCCACTACCTGAACGGCTTCGAGCTCGCCGGCCGCCCGGTCACCAACGGGGAATACCTGGCGTTCATCGCCGACGCCGGGTATCGCCGCGCCGAGCTGTGGCTGTCCGAAGGCTGGGACTGGGTCAACGCGCAGCGCGTCGAAGCACCGCACTACTGGCGCCACGACGCCGAGGGCACCCGCCAATTCACCCTGCACGGCATGCAAGCCCTCGATCTCGCCGCGCCGGTATGCCATGTCAGCCTGTACGAGGCCGACGCGTATGCACGATGGGCGGGCGTGCGCCTGCCGACCGAGGCGGAGTGGGAGTTCGCCGCGGCGCGGGTTCCGCTCGTCGGCCATTTCCTCGAGGACGGCATCCTGCGACCGCTGCCGGCTGTCGCCGGCGAGGGCGCACCGACGCAACTCTACGGCGACGTCTGGGAATGGACGCAGAGCGCCTACGCGCCGTACCCCGGCTATCGTCCGGCGGCGGGCGCGGCCGCCGAATACAACGGCAAGTTCATGTGCAACCAGTACGTGCTGCGCGGCGGCTCCTTCGCCACGCCCGGATCGCATATGCGCGCCACGTATCGCAACTTCTTTCCTGCGGCGGCGCGCTGGCAGTTCACCGGATTCCGGCTGGCGCGCGACACCGTCGCATAGCACAAGCTGCGTGCACTCGCCCAACGGTTCCGAAGAGGTCCTTGTGGCAACGACACGGGCACGCCGCAGGCATACACTCGGGAGACAGCGACATGGTCGATGCAAACGCCATACCAGGCATAGCGATCGATCTGCGATCCGATACCGTCACGCGGCCTTCGCAGGCGATGCGCGCCGCGATCGCTGCTGCGCCGGTGGGTGACGACCAATACGGCGAGGATCCGACGGTCAATCGGCTGCAGGAACAAGTCGCCGCGCTGCTGGGCAAGGAAGCGGCGCTGTTCATGCCGTCCGGAACCATGGCCAACCAGGTGGCGCTGCGCGTGCTTACGCGCCCGGGCGACGACGTGATCGTGAGCCGCGAGTCGCACGCGGTGTGGCACGAGACAGGGGGCGGGGCCGCCAATGCCGGCGTCCAATTCACCGAGATCGGCACCGGCGGCGTGTTCGGCGTCGCCGAGTTCCTCGCCGCGCTCAAGCCGCGCGGCCACGCGCTGTATCCGCCCACGACTCTGGTCGAGATCGAGAACACCCAGAATCGCAATGGCGGCATCGTCTTTCCGCAGGACGATGCGCTGCAGATTTGCGATGCGGCCCGCGCCCGGGGCGTTGCGTCTTTTCTCGATGGGGCGCGACTATGGAATGCGGCCGTTGCGTCCCGGCGCCCGCTCGCGGAGCTGGCCGCCCCCTTCGACGCGGTCGCCGTCGCGCTCTCCAAGGGGCTCGGCGCACCGGCCGGCTCGTTGCTCGCGGCGTCGCGCGACATCGTCCACAGTGCGACGCGCTATCGGCGCATGTTCGGCGGAGCAATGCGTCAGGCCGGCATCGTCGCCGCGGCCGGCCTCTACGCGCTCGAGCACAACTTCGAACGGCTTGCCGACGATCACGCCAACGCGAGGACGCTCGGCGAACGCCTCGCCAGCTGCCCGAGCGTTGAACTCGATCTCGGCACGCTGCAGACCAACATTCTGGTGTTCAGACTCTCCGCCGGCGCTCCCGATGCCGCAACCGTGGTGAGCCGGGCGCGCGAGCGCGGCGTGCTGATCTTCGCGTTCGGGCCGCGCACCATCCGCGCGGTCACGCACCTCGACGTGAGCGCCGAACAGTGCGCCCGCGCCGGCGCGATCCTCGTCGACATCATAGAGGGCCGCTAGCGTCGATCGCGCGGCGTGCGCACTACTGCGCGTAGTAAACCGCGAAATCTCCGCGCTCGTCCTGCCAGATCGCGATCTCTGCGAATCCGGCCTGCCGCAGCAGCGTGCCAAACTCCGCGGGCGCGTATTTGTACGAATTCTCGGTATGGATGCGTTCACCCGCGGCAAACACGCGTTCGCCGAACGCGGTGTGCACCGCCTGCCGCGAACGCGCCTCGAGATGCATCTCGACGCGGCCGAGCGCGTCGTTGTAGAACGCAATGTGGGCAAACGCCGCGGGATCGAAATCGCACTCTGCGACCGCGTTGACGTGGCGCAGGATGTTGCGATTGAACGCCGCCGTAACCCCGATGGCATCGTCATAGGCGGAATTGAGCATTGCCGGATCCTTCTTGGTATCGACTCCGATCAGCAGACCGCTTCCCGCGGTGCAGAGCTGGCGGATGCGCTTGAGCAGGTCGAGCGCCTGCAGCGGCGCGAAATTGCCGATGCTCGAACCCGGAAAAAAGTAGGTCACAGGCCCCGCGTCGACCGCATCGCCCAGGTCGAGGCGCCGGGAGAAATCGGTGACCACGCCGATCAGCTCGACGTCGGGAAGGCTCGGCGCCAGTCGCGAGAGCGCCGGTCCGATCGCGGCGGCGGCGATATCGACCGCGACGTAACGCCGCGGCTGCAGCGCCGACAGCAGCAACGCGGCCTTCGCACAGTCGCCTGCGCCAAGGTCGACCAGCTGCTTGCGCCTGCCGGCCACGGCCGCGATGTCATCCCGCCTGGCGGTCAGGATCGCGCGTTCGATGCGCGTGGGATAGTACTCGGGGAGCGCGCATATCGCCTCGAACAGCGCGCAGCCAAGCGCGTCGTAGAAATACTTGGGCGCAATGCTCGCGGGATCTCCGAAAAGGCCCGCCTGAAGCGCAGCGCGCTCGTCGGGCAGGTCGCAATCAAGGCGATCGAGCAGCGCGACGCCGTGACGCGGGCTGCGTTCGTTGATCCGGTGGACGTTGGAAGCGGAAAGTGCCATGGCTTGGTCCGATGAACGTCGATCATGGTTGTCGGATGCGGCGCGCGAACCTTACGGCCGAACGGCGCCGACTGCGCGAACGGAACCCACGACTGGCGAACGTGCCGGGGTTACCGCACAATGTACGACGAAAGCACGGCGTTGGGTATGCCCGGTGACCTCCGCCGATTCCGGCGTCGCAAGATCGCTACCCGCCGTTCGCCGTGCCGCCCGAACCGCCTTGATCACCTCGCCAACAACGCCCGGCTCCGCCATTTTCGCTGGCTGGGTTGGCCCGTATCCCGCCGCCAATTTTGTGGTTTCTATCGGCAGCAACTGCAATTCGTGGTCGCTGCCGCAGGCACGCTGGTATTTCGAGCAGGAAACCGTTGCGCTGCCGCGCGCTGGCGCGCCGGTTGCCGGCTTCACGCGCGGGGCTACCGCGAAGGACGATGTCGCGCAGTGGGCCGCAACGCAGGCTATCGGCGACCCGATCGACTACGTGCCGCTGGTGTGGGCGGGCTCGCCGGCGGTGATCCATGGTGCGCTGTTCGATGCCAACGGAGCGCACATCCGCACGAACAGCGGCAGCTGGTCGTTCGCCACCGTGCCGAAGATCCCGCTCAACCGCTCCTACTACGACGCGACATCGCTCGCCTTCCTTGCCTCGCGCAGGTTGAAGGTGCGCGGCAGCTTCGCTGGCGACACGCTCACCGCGCGCACCGTTTGGCCTGAAGACTTCCGGCTGGACCTGAACGCCGCGATCCGACCCCTCCCGGCGACGGCGCAGGCATTGCGCCGGCTTATCCGCTATGAGCCCCGCGGTGGCGCGGCGAGCCCGTTCTCAGCCACGGTGCTCTGGGAGCGCGTCCCTGGTGCGCGCGCGTGGCAGGGCAAGCCCGTCCTGGCGCTCCTGCTCAACGGTGGGCAGGGCGACGACGACGAAGCGCACGGCGGGCACTTCGCGCTGGTCACCGGGCGTGTCGGTGAAGATGGCGCAATGGGCGACTGGCTGGCGAACAATTTCTACACGCTCGATTCGTTCAGCGAAAAAGGCATCATCGCGGCGCCGACGCCGCTCGACAACTACCTGGCCGACCTCAACAGCGGACAGGCGTGGTACCGCCCCACATATCTGCTGGTCGCGGTGTTGTCCGACGAGCGCGTGGCCACGCATTTGCAGAGCGCGCTTGCGCGGGTCTACAACCAGTTCTATCGACATCAGCTCGTCTACGAGCATGCGACCATGAACTGCGCGAGCATCAGCGTCGATGTCCTGCTGGCGCTGGGCTGGAACGTAGCGACGCGCGGGCCGACGAGTCGGATCGTCGCCGCGACAAGCCTGCCCTGGCATGCGCTGCGGCGGCGCAGCATCGACAAGGCGATCCAGGCGTATGACTACCTCACCGAAGACCGCACCCGGCTGTTTCCGGCGGCGGCGTTCGAGGATTTCGGCGCCGACCTGCTGCGCCTCGCATCCGGCCAATGCCGCCGGCGCCTGGGCGCGCTGGAGACGTTGATCGCGCAGGACGTCGAGGCGGTGAGTTTCTTGCGCGTGCCACAGCTGCCCTCATCGCGCGTCTTTGGCGACTGTCCGGTCGACACCGCGTGGGAATACACCGCGCGCGTGCCCAAAGATCCTGCCATGCAGCAAATCATTCCCGTCCCGCCGCGTCGCTTCCCGGAGTCGCTGCGCGATCCCGACCTGCTGCCCACGCCGCGGCGCCGGGGCGAAGGCGCCCTCGTCGTGTGGGCCGTGCTCAGCGTCGTCGGCATACCATGGATACTCTGGCGCTGGTGGCGGCGTCGGCGCGCGTCGGCAAGCTGACCGGGGCGCCGGCGCGGCGGATCCTCGCCATCGCCTCACGCCGACAGCGAAGCGTTCCCGATCGTCGAGCAAGGACCGACGCACGGCCTTGTTGGCGGCGCAAGCATCACGCCCGCGAGCTCCGGCTAGGTTTCACCTGCTTGATCGAGCCGCGAGCAGGTCGTAGAGCGACAAGGCAACGACTTCGGTCGCCTTGTACAGGTCATCGAGCCTGAGGTTCTCGTCGGCACGGTGGCCGTTGGCTTCGGCGAGCGTACGCGGTCCGGCGCCATAGAGTACCGTGGGGACGCCCGCCGCGCCGTAGTGCCGCGCATCGGTATACAGCGGCACGCCGTGGGCCCGGATGTCTTCACCCAAGACGGCCCGCGCATTCTTCCGGATCAACGAGACCAGCTTTTCCTGCCCGGGTATCGGCACGAAGGGCAGTGCGAGCAGGATGCGCCGGACGTTGAGCATCACGCCGGGCCACTTCGCCGCCGACACGCGCAGCGCGCGCGTCAGCGCCGCTTCCGCTTCCGCGGGATTTTCTTCGGGAATGATCCGCCGGTCGAGCCTGAAAACCACGCGGTCGGGAACCACGTTGGTGTTGATGCCACCGTCGATGAGCCCGACTACGAGCGTCGGTGAGCTGATGCCCTCGACCCTCGAGCGCATCGCCGCATAGGTCTTGCGCAACGCATAGAGGTCGGAGAGGATGCCGGTCGCGGCCTCGAGCGCGTCGACGCCCTTCGCGGGCTCGGCCGCGTGCCCCGACTTGCCGAGCACTTCGACTTCGAGATGCAGGCAGCCGTTGTGTGCGGTGGTGACACCGTAGGCGAAGCCGGCGGACAACGCGTAGTCGGGCTTGCTCTTGTCGTGGTCGAGCAGCCATGCCGGACCGATCGCGCCGCCGGCTTCCTCGTCATAGGTGAAATGCAATTCGACGGTGCCGGCGAGCTTGGCGCCGCCGGCGGCGGCTGCCTTGAGCGCGAGCAGGGCGTACGCGTAAGTCGCGAAGTCGGACTTCGACACCGCGACGCCGCGCCCGTACATCCTGCCCTCGCGCACTTCGCCGCCGTAGGGGTCGGTCGTCCAGCCGGTGCCCGGGGGCACGACGTCGCCATGCGCATTGCAGGCGATGGTCGGGCCCAGCCCGAAGCGCTCGCGCACGAGCAGGTTGACGCAGCTGACCATGCCGTTGGCACGCACCTCCGCGTCGTTGACCGGGAGGCGTTCGACGGCAAATCCCAGTTCCTCAAGCAGCACCGCCGCGCGCGCCGCGTGCGCCGCGCAATCGCCGGGTGGATTGTCCGAGGGAACCTTGACGAGCTCCGCCAGGAACCGCGTGGCATCCGCGCGATGCGCCGCAAGAAAGTCGTGAATCGTCGTTCGAGGATCGGCCATTGTCAGGTGCGGGGCTGGAAATTTTCGATGAAGTCGAGAAAGACGCGCGCGGCGACGTCCACGTCGTCCGCGGAAATCGCTTCGGCCGGGTTGTGGCTGATCCCGCCCTCGCAGCGCACGAACAGCATCGCGATGTCGGCGATCGCGATCATCGCCATGCCGTCATGCCCGGCGCCGGAAGGCAGGTGACGAACGGGAATGTTTTCGCGCGCGATCGCCGCGGCGATCTGTTGCTGCAGCCATGGAGCGCAGGCGGAGGTCTGCGCTTCCCACACCGGCTTGATGTCGACGTCGACGCGGCGCCGTGTGCCGATCGCCGCGAACGCTTCGCGGATGGCCGCGACCGCGCGCAGGCGTTGCGCGTCCGCCGGCGCGCGGACATCGAGCGAGAAGCGGCTGCGGCCGGCGATGACGTTGATCGCGCCGGGCAAAGCCTCGATCTTGCCGACCGTACCGACGAGCTCGGCTTCCGCGCCGCAAACGCGCTCGACCGCCAGCACGCACTCCGCCGCCGCGGCGAGCGCGTCGCGCCGCAGCTGCATCGGCACCGTTCCGGCATGGCCGGCCATGCCGGCGACCTCGATGGCGAAGCGATTACCACCGTTGATCGCAGTCACCACTCCGACCGCGAGCCCCTCGTTCTCGAGCACCGGTCCCTGCTCGATGTGCAACTCGGCATAGGCGAGCACTTCGCCACGCCGCCGCGCGGCGCCACCGATCGCGTCAGGGTCGAGGCCGAAGTCGCGCAGTGCGTCGCGCATGGTCAGGCCATTGCTGTCGGTGCGGCCCAGATTGCCGCGATCGAAGGTTCCGGCAATGGCGCGACTGCCGAGGAGTGTGGCGTTGAAGCGCACGCCCTCTTCGTCCGCGAAGCCCGCGACCTCGACTGCGAAGGGCAGCCGGCGTCGGTTGGCGTGCAGGGTCGCAACGCATTCGATGCCGGCGACCACGCCGAGCATCCCGTCGTACCTGCCGGCATCGCGTACGGTATCGAGGTGCGAGCCCAGCATCAGGCACGGCAGGCCCGGACGTTCGCCCTCGTAGCGCCCGATGACGTTGCCTATCGCATCGAGACGCGCGTCCATGCCGGCTTCGCGCATCCATTCCAGCGCGAGCGCGTTGGCAGCGCGTTGCTCTGGCGACAGGAAAACGCGCGTGAGCGCATCGGGCTGCTCTGAGCAGCGCGCCAGCGCGTCGCAGCGCTCGAGAATGCGCGCTGCGGAAGGTCGTACGGGACTAGTCATCGGCGAGGTCGGTCAGGTGCAATGATAGCGGACTTCGCTGCCGCTCCGCATCGCCGACGGCATCGCCGCGGCGGCTCCTGTCGGCAGCATTCAGTAGAATGGCGCGTCCCCACCGCCTTCTTCCGCGACGTGCCCCCCATCCTTGTCGACCCGGCGTTCTGGCTTAACGTGTTCATCGCCGCCGAATGGTGCGTGCGGCTCGCGATGGTCGTCATCGTGCCGTTTCGCCGTTCGCCCGAAGCCGCGAAGGGCTGGCTGCTGCTGATATTCTTCGAGCCGGCTGTTGGTCTGCTGCTGTACCTGTTGATCGGTCGGCCCGTGCTTCCGCAATGGCGCACGGAGCGCAGCGCGGAGTTCGACAGGCTGTCGAAGCCGACCTACGAGCGCCTCGCACGTGAGCCGAACATTTTCCACCCCGACGTCGGCGCCGAGCTCGACCACGCGGTGCGCCTGGCCGAGAACCTTGGCGAGCTGCCCATTCTCGGCGGCAACGGCGCCGACATACTGGCCGACTACGACGGCACTATCGACCGTCTCGTCGCCGATATCGATGCGGCGCACGACCACGTCCATCTCTTGTATTACATTTTCGGTGACGACTCGACCTCGGCGCGCGTCGTCGCGGCGCTGGGGCGCGCCGTCGACCGTGGACTGGTGTGCAGAGTGCTCGCCGATTCGCTGGGTTCGCGTCCGGCGTTCCAGAAACTGCTGCCGCGCCTCGAGAAGCACGGCATCCTGGCCGAGGAGACGCTACGCGTCGGCTTTTTCCGGCGCAGAACCGGGCGCATCGACCTGCGCAACCACCGCAAGATCGCCGTCATCGACGGCGCGATCGCCTACACAGGCTCGCAGAACCTTGTCGATTCGACCTTCAAGCCGGGCCTCGACTACGAGGAGCTCAACGTGCGCCTCGCGGGCCCGATCGCGCTCGAGTTGCAGGCGGTGTTCGCCGAGGACTGGTACCTCGAAACCGGCGAATTCCTGGGCGACGCGCGCTATTTTCCCAACCCGCGCCTGGGTGGCAGCGTCCCCGCGCAGGCGCTACCCAGCGGTCCAGGCTACCCGCGCGAGAACAATCAGCGCCTGATCGTGTCGCTGATCCACGCCGCGAATCGCCGCATCGTCATCACCATGCCCTACCTCATTCCCGACGATGCGCTGATGCAGGCGCTGCAGACCGCGGTGCTGCGCGGCGTGGAGGTCACGCTGATCGTGCCGCTGCAGATGGACCAGGTGCTCGTTTGCCTTGCCCAGCATTCATACTACGAGGAGCTGCTCGGTGACGGCATTCGCATCTGCCGCTACGGCCGGCGTTTCCTGCATGCGAAGTTCGTGACCGTCGACGAGACCATCGCATGGATAGGCTCGTCGAACCTCGACATCCGGTCATTCGCGCTCAACGCGGAGATCGTTGTCCTGCTCTACGACGGCGACGCCTGTGCCCGCCTGGGCGCGGAACAGGCGCGCTACCTGCGTGACGGCGAGTTCCTCGACCTGGAGACGTGGCGCGCGCGGCCACTGCGGCGCAAGGTGGCCGAGAACCTCGCGCGGCTGATGAGTCCGCTGCTCTAGCGGAGCGGGACGACGCATCCGTTGCCAATCGCCACTGGCTCGTCGTCTCCGCGAATGCGCGAACCCAGCGTCTTTGCCTCGAGGTCAATGGATCTCCGCGGTCGCGGGGATGACGCGTCTATTTCCGCTCGCTGCGACGCTGCGCGTCTTGCTCCTAAACAGCCGCGTCACTTGTGTTTGAAATCGGGCTTGCGCTTCTCGACGAAAGCGCGCATGCCTTCCTTCTGGTCCTCCAGCGCGAAGGTCGCGTGAAACTCGCGACGCTCGAACAACAGTCCTTCGGCGAGCGACGATTCGTACGCGCGATTGACGGCTTCCTTCACCTTGAGCACGACCGGCAGCGAATGGCTCGCGATCTTTGTCGCCACGGCCAGCGCCTCCTCGAAGAGCTTGTCGGCCGGAACGATGCGTGCGACCAGCCCCGAGCGCTCGGCCTCCACGGCATCGATCATACGTCCGGTCAGGCACCAGTCCATCGCCTTGGCCTTGCCTACCGCGCGCGGCAGGCGCTGCGTACCGCCCATGCCCGGTATCGTGCCGATGGTGACCTCGGGCTGACCGAACTTGGCGCTGTCGGCAGCGATGATCAAGTCGCACATCATCGCCAGTTCGCAGCCCCCACCCAGGGCATAGCCGGCGACCGCCGCGATCACCGGCTTGCGCGTGTGCTTCACCGATTCCCAGCTCATGATGTAGTTGTCGGAGTAGACCTTCTGGTAGCTCCACTCGGCCATGGCGCCGATGTCGGCGCCGGCGGCGAAGGCCCGGTCGTTGCCGGTGATGATGATCACGCTGATGCCCGCATCGGCGTCGAAGGCGCGCAGCGCCGAATCGAGCTCGAGCGCCAGCGCTTCGTTGAGCGCATTCATGCGCTGCGGGCGGTTGAGGCGGATGATGCCGACGCGACCGTTGATTTCGACGAGGATGTTTTCGAAATTCATCACGACTCCGTGGTGGGCTGGTTGGTGCGGCTGCGGCATCGTGGCGGCTGCATTGACCGCCGTCACGAGCCGAATCTGGCGCTGCGTTCAGCGCCGGTCAGGGTCGAAATGCCTGCGCAGGCCCTGCCAGCAGCGATAGTACTCGGGCTGCAGCTGCGCCGACTCGAGCGCGAAGCGGGTGGGCCGGATCACGCGAATCGTTTCGAACATGAAGGCCATGGTATCGGTGATGCGCGTCGGTTGCGACAGGTCGGCGGCACTGGCCTTGGAAAAAGTCTCCGCGTCGGGGCCGTGGCCGGACATGCAGTTGTGCAGGCTCGCGCCACCCGGCAGGAAGCCCTCCGCCTTAGCATCGTAGACACCGTGGATCAATCCCATGAATTCGCTGGCGACGTTGCGATGGAACCAGGGCGGGCGAAAGGTGTGCTCCATCGCCAGAATGCGCGGCGGAAATATCACGAAATCGATGGCGTCGACGCCCGGGGTGTCGCTGCGCGATTGCAGGACCAGGAATATCGACGGGTCGGGATGGTCGTAGCTGATCGACCCGATGGTGTTGAAGCGGCGCAGATCGTACTTGCAGGGCGCGTGGTTGCCATGCCAAGCGACCACATCGAGAGGCGAGTGACCGATCGCCGCGGTCCACAGATTGCCCATGAATTTCGCGACCAGCTCGAAGTCGCCCTCGCGATCCTCGTACCACGCCACCGGCGTCAGGAAATCCCGCGGGTTGGCGAGCCCGTTGGCGCCGATCGGTCCGAGGTCGGGAAGGCGCAGCGGCGCGCCGTAGTTCTCGCAGACGTAGCCGCGCGCCGTGGCATCGGGGAGCTCGACGCGGAAGCGCAGGCCGCGCGGAATGACCGCGATCTCCTGCGGCTCGACCAGCATGCGGCCGAGCTCGGTGAGCAGGCGCAGGCGACCCGCCTGCGGCACGATCAGCAACTCGCCGTCGGCGTCGTAGAAGAAGCGATCGGTCATCGACCGGTTGGCGGCGTAGAGGTGGATCGCGCAGCCGCTCAGGCCCGCGGGATCGCCGTTGCCCGCCATGGTGACCAGGCCATCGATGAAATCGGTCGGCGCGACGGGCAGCGGCAGCGGATCCCACCGCAACTGATCAGGTGGCGTGGCAAGGCCGTCAAAACGACTTTCGATGCGACCGGTGTCGCGAGGGCGAAACGGCTCGTGGATCGCGGCCGGCCTGATGCGGTAGAGCCACGAGCGGCGGTTCGCGCCGCGCGGCGCGGTGAACGCGGTCCCCGACACCTGCTCGGCGTACAGCCCATAGGGCGCACGCTGCGGAGAGTTCTGACCGACGGGCAGCGCGCCCGCCCGCACTTCGGTCGCGAATTCGTTGCCGAAGCCCGAGAGGTAGTGGAGCGCCGCGTCGCTGTCGTCGCTGCTTGTTGCGGGCTGGGCGTTACGTGCAGTTGTCACGGGGTGGTCGCTCGCAGGGGGTACGATTCACGCGCCCGTGGTGGGCGAGAGATCCTCCCGCGCCACCGCAATCGCCTGGCGCAGGACTTCAGCATCGCCGACATGATTGGCCAGCAGCAGTATCAGCTTGGCATTCACCAGCGCGCTCTGCTCGTCGTCGAGATCGCGGTGCAGGTCGATCAGGTCCTGATAGAAATCATCGGGCGCCGCGATGTTCGGGTCGGTGTTGAGCGTCA
>Ga0209048_10000947_pt1 | contig 30654 bp, 33 predicted proteins | sample FrelakmetCRP12CR_FD_187146 | JGI IMG/M metagenome (GOLD analysis project Ga0209048, IMG submission 187146) | Freshwater lake sediment microbial communities from the University of Notre Dame, USA, for methane emissions studies - CRP12 CR (SPAdes)... | ecosystem: Environmental > Aquatic >... | reverse complement strand
TGCGCGCGCCTCCGTGACACGGTGCGGCGCGGCGTGATCGAAGTACGCTTCGGAATGAAACAGCCAGACGCGGCGCGACTCGGGGCCGTCGGCGTGCGCCGCGCGATATCGCATCAAAGTCGCCAGGCTGGTCGGCATCTCGTGATCCTTTCGCGAAGGTGTATCGCCGGGATTCGGATCGGGCACATCCTCAAGTCAGCTTGCCCAGCCACCGCGAAAGGTCGTGCAGCGTCTCACGCAGGGCCTTGAAGCGCTGCGCGCCCAGATGCGCCGCCCACTCCTTTTCGATTGCCGCTACGCAACCACGGATCTGAGCCAGCGCTTCCCAGCCCCTGTCGGTGAGGCGTACCACCGTCGCTGCGGGACTGATCCCGGCATGCCGCTCAATGTAGCCGCGACGATCAAGGCCCGACAGTACGTAGTTCATCGCCTGACGGGTCATGTTGCACTGTCGGGCCAGATCGATCGGACGGCGCCCCTCGGGGCCCGGGTACCCGAACACGCCCAGCTCCGTGAGGGTGAGGTCAAAGCCATGGGCGTTAAGTGCCGCGAGCATGCGGGCCACGACCACCTCGTGCGGCAGGCGCAGCAGCGAGCCGATCAGGGGCGTGATCGCCGACCGTGCGGGTTTGCGGGAGAAGCGTATCTTGATCATTGACATCTTCGTAAAGAGTTTGTACATTGACGTACAGTTTTTTTACGAAGGGAGTTTGCCATGAATGACGCCAATTCGCCAGCCACGGCGGAGATCATCCGCGTCGGGCAACTGGAAATCCGGTACGTACAAGAGGCGGACGATGCCTGCCAGATGGGCTGCTTCGAGCTGCGCGTGCCGCCGGGTTCGAACGTTCCGCCGCCGCACAGCCATTCGGCCAACGAAGAACTGGTGTACGTGCTCGAAGGAACACTGCGCTACACCGTGGGCAGCGAGACGCGCGATCTGCGCCCCGGCGATGCCATGGCCACGCCGCGCGGCGTGGTTCATGCCTTCAGCAACCCGCACGCGGTCGTGGCGCGGGCGCTGGTGATCAACACACCGGATATCGGACCGGATTACTTCCAAGAAGTGGGATCGATCATCAATGCCGGCGGGCCGCCCGACCGGGCCGCGCTCCTGGCAACGATGCAGCGCTACGGCTTGGCGGCGGCGGTACCCCCGGGAGCATCACCGCACTGACGGCCTCCTCTGCGGCGGTTTGCCGCGTTGGCATCCCCACGATCGCACGCTCGGCCGAGCCGAGCGCGCCGGGGCTGAATCCCGAGCACGTGATGGTCGTGTTCAAAGAGACACAGTAGGAGAGCTGGTCGTTCGGTGGCGGGCGGCTGCTGCACGCGTGAGCGACGCGATGCAATCGTTGCAACCACCGCGACGGGGTGGATACTCAGACTGACGCGATCCGCCGATTGGGTCGGCAATGCATGGGGCGCTTTTGCTGCTGATTGGATGTCTGCTGAGCATCGAGGCCGCGGGCCAGACCACCGCGTGGCACTGTGCTCGACTTCCGGGTCGGTCACTGGCGCGTGCTCGATGACGAGGGCGCTGTGCTCGGTTCGAATCGCATCGACAAGGTCTTGAAGGGCGGTGCGCTGCTCGAACGTTGGCGCGGCGCGAGCGGCGGCAAAGGCAAGAGTCTCGTTCTTTCAACGCCAACCCCCAGTTCTGGGGCGCCAGATCTGGGTCATGGACGACACGCACTACCCGAGCAGCATCAAAAGACAAGACGCTCGTGCCGGTGCTCAGTGATCCGGCGGTCCGCTTCCAGGATAGGGTCGTCGCGCAGACGCAGGGCGGTGATTCTCGACCGCGCCGCGTTCTCGTCGCGCAGCCGGACCGCCGCGTCCGGCAGACCATCGAAATCCCGCGTGACGGGGGCAAGACTTGGACTGTCGGGCTCAATGCGCTCTATGAGCCCGGGCACTGATGCCGCGCGGTCAACTTTCAGACCGCAGTTGTCTCACGCAGCTTTCTTCAGTCCGGCCGCATCGCGCAGAAGCTGGACCCGATCCATCCGCTCCCACGTGAACTCCGGCTCGTCACGGCCGAAGTGGCCATACGCGGCGGTCTTCTCGTAGATGGGGCGCAGGAGGTCGAGCATCTGCACAATGCCCTTTGGGCGCAGGTCGAAGTGTTCGGCGACGAGCTGGCTGATCTTCTCGTCGGGAAGCCGGCCGGTACCTTCGGTGTAGACGGTGATGTTCATCGGCTTGGCCACGCCGATTGCATAGGCGACCTGCACCTGGCACTGACGCGCGAGTCCAGCGGCGACAACGTTCTTGGCGACGTAACGCGCCGCATATGCGGCCGAGCGGTCGACCTTGCTCGGATCTTTGCCGGAAAACGCGCCGCCGCCGTGGGGGCACGCGCCGCCGTAGGTGTCGACGATGATCTTGCGGCCCGTCAGGCCGCAGTCGCCGTGCGGTCCGCCAACCACGAAGCGGCCCGTCGGGTTGACGAGATAGCGCGTGTTCTTCAGCCACTCGGCGGGAATACTCGGTTTGATGATCATCTCGATCACCGCCTCGACGAACTCCTTCCTCATGGCCTTGCCGTCGCTCATCTCCGGGGCGTGCTGCGACGACAGCACCACGGTGTCGACCGAATGAGGCTTGCCGTCGACATAGCGCATCGTGATCTGGCTTTTCGCGTCGGGGCGCAGGTACGGCATGCGGCCGTCGCGGCGCAGATCGGCCTGGCGCTCGACCAGGCGGTGCGCGTAGTAGATCGGCGCCGGCATGTATTCCGGTGTTTCATCGCAGGCGTAGCCGAACATCAGTCCCTGGTCGCCCGCGCCCTGGTTCAGATAATCGTCAGACGCACGATCGACGCCCTGCGCAATGTCATTGCTTTGCTTGTCATAGGCGACCAGCACCGCGCAGCCCTTGTAATCGATGCCGTACTCGGTGTTGTCATAGCCGATGCGCTTGATCGTGTTGCGCGCGACGTCGATGTAGTCGACGTGCGCGTTGGTGGTGATCTCGCCGGCCAGCACGACCAGGCCGGTGTTGACCAGCGTCTCGGCCGCCACGCGCGAGCGCGGGTCCTGCGCCAGGATCGCGTCGAGAATCGCGTCGGAAATCTGGTCGGCCACCTTGTCCGGGTGGCCTTCGGAAACGGATTCGGAGGTAAAGAGAAAATCGCTTGCCATGCCGCTCTCCACGTTGGATTCGAACGTTGCGTCCGACTGCCGCGGAAAGTGCGGCGACGCTTTAGCAGTATTTGCCGGTGCTCCTCGGCGTGCCCTGCAAGTTGTTCGTTAACTCGGCTGGGCCAATTATAGGGCAACCTCCGCGGCCGTTCCTCTAGCATCCCGACTGCGGAAACCGCCCGCTTGTCGGCCCCGGACCAATCAGGATGCTGCTTCTCCTACGGCTCATTGCCCGCCTGCCGCTGCGTGCGGTTCATCTGCTCGGCGCGCTGGCTGGCTGGCTCACGTACGCGCTGTCGCCGACATACCGCCGCCGCGTGCGCGAAAACCTTGCGCAGGCCGGATTCGATCTGCCCGCGGTGCGCCGCGCCGCGATCGCTGCTGCGGGCAAACAGATGCTCGAGACTGCCTGGGTCTGGCTGCGACCGCGCGATGATCTCGTGCGCGCGATTCAGGTGGCGCAGGCGGAGATCGAAGACGAAGCGCTGCGCGATGGGCGTGCGCTGATCTACCTGACGCCGCATCTGGGCTGTTTCGAGATCACCGCCCAGTACTACGCGCTGAAGCGCGCGACGGCGGATCGACCGTTGACCGTGCTGTATCGCGTGCCGCGCATTTCGGCGCTGCGGCCGTTGGTGGAATCCGAGCGCGCGCGGCATGGCGTCAAGCTCGCGCCGGCCAACATGCGCGGCGTGCGCCAGTTGCTGCGCGCGCTGAAGAAAGGTGAGGCGATCGGCATCCTGCCCGATCAGGTGCCGTCCGAGGGCGAGGGCGTGTGGGCATCATTCTTCAATCGCCCCGCGTACACGATGACGCTGCCCGGCAGGCTCGCTGCCGCCAGCGGCGCGGTGTCGATCTTCGCCTACGCCGAGCGGCTGCCGCGAGGCGCCGGGTTTCGCATCTGCTTCGAGCGCATGAGCGCGGCAATGAGCGGCGATGCGCAGCACGATGCGGCGCTGATCAACCGCGATCTGGAGCGACTGATCCGCCGCCTGCCCGAGCAATACCTGTGGGGCTATAACCGCTACAAGACGCCGGCGGGGGTCGCGCCGCCACCGGGCGACAACGCATGAACGCGTTGCTGGCCCGGTGGTGGATTGCGCTGATCAACAGCACGCTGCGCTGGCCGTCGGCGGCGCGCCGTCGCCTGGGCCGATGGCTGGGAGGTCTCCTGTGGTGGATTGTGTGGCCGCGCCGGCGCGTGACGTTGGCCAACCTGCGCGCCTGCTTTCCGCAGTGGAGCGAGGCGCAACGGATTGCGTGCGCGCGCGCGTGTTTCCGCAACCTCGCATGCGGCGTAATAGACCACGCGGTGCTGTGGCGCGGCGGGCGCGCCGCGGTGGAGGCGTTCGTGCGCGTCGACGGCCTGGACCATCTACAGCGCGCGCTGGCGGACGCGCCGGTGATCCTGGTGGCGCCGCATTTTGTCGGACTGGACGCAGGCGGGATCCGCTTCAATACGTTGATGCGCGGTGTTTCGATCTACGCGCGCCAGAGCAATGCGGTGTGGGACGAGTGGCTTCTGAAGGGCCGGCGACGCTTCAACGATCCGGTACTGATCGCGCGCGGCAGCGGCGATCTGCGCATTGCGATCCGCGCGATGAAGCAGGGGCTGCCGCTGTATTACCTGCCTGACATGGACCTGGGCGAACAGCAGTCGATCTTCGCTCCCTTCTTCGGCGTGTCGGCGGCGACGATTCCCATGGTGTCGCGCCTGGCACGCATGATCCAGGCCAGGGTCTTGATGGCGGTGACCGAGATGACTGACCAGGGCTACCTGCTGCACTTCGAAGCCGCCTGGCGCGATTTCCCCGGTGCTTCGGTCGAAGAAGACACCGCGCGCATGAACCGCGAGGTCGAACGCTGGGTGCTGCGCATGCCGGAGCAATACCTATGGACACACCGGCGTTTCAAGACCCGGCCGCCGGGGACGGCGTCAATCTATTGAACTGACGCATGCCGCGCCTGCCGCGCGGCGTCGATCACGCTATTTCACTGTCAATGTGGCTGGGTTGCTCTCGACTGAACCATAGAGATTCGTCGCGACCGCCGTGAACGTGGCGCCGTTATCAGCCGTCGTCGCGGCGCGCAGGGTGTAGCTGGTCGTGGTTGCACCCGCGATCGTGCGCCCGCGCGGCGCCACTGTTGGCTGAGCGTGTAAGCGCGGGTCGCTGCGACCGAAGAAGTTGCAGGCTGGCCGGCCGACACCGTGAGGCTGGCGGGCTGCTGGGTGATCGTCGGCGCCAGGCTGGCGTTTGACATCGTGCTGCTGCCACCGCCAAGCGCAGTTGAGACGGCTGAATGGATCGATCCGCGTGATTCAAGCTTCCTCCCTTGCCCGCGCGAGGGCGAGTTGAGCAATCCATGAACACCGAGGCGCCGCATTGCTTCCCGGTCGTGTGTTTCCGGTTGTTTCATCGGCGTGATCGCGGTATGACGCGCTTGCTGGGGCATCCCCTGAACGCGTGCGCGATAATCGCCGCGTGAAATTGCGCTTCACCAAGATGCAGGGCGCCGGCAACGATTTTGTGATGCTCGACGGCATCGCGCAGCCCTTTGCGCTCGACCCTAATCAGTTGCGGCGCCTGGCCGACCGCCGCTTCGGCGTCGGGGCGGATCAGATTCTGCTGGTGCAACGCGCGACCCGGGCCGACGTCGATTTCAAGTACCGGATCTTCAATGCCGACGGCGGCGAGGTCGAGCAGTGCGGCAACGGCGCGCGCTGCTTTGTCAAGTTCGTACGTGATCTACGGCTGACCGATCGAAAGACGATTCGGGTCGAGACTCTGGGCGGCATCATCGAACCACGCCTCGAAGCCGATGGCGAGGTGACGGTCGACATGGGCGTGCCGCGCTTCGATCCGGAACAGGTGCCGTTCGATGCCCATGGATTGGTGGCGCAGGCGCAACATGCGGAGCGGCTGTGGCCGCTGCGGGTGGCCGGGGTCGAGCGCTGGATCGGCGTGGTCTCGATGGGCAACCCGCATGCGGTGCAGGTCGTTGCCGATGTCGAAGCGGCGCCGGTCGCGATCGAAGGCCCGCAGATCGAACAGCATCCGCGCTTTCGGGAACGGGTCAATGCAGGTTACCTGCAGGTCGTCGACAGGCACACGATCCGCTTGCGCGTGTGGGAGCGCGGCGCAGGTGAGACACTGTCGTGCGGCACGGGCGCGTGCGCCGCGGTGGTGAGTGGAATCCGTCGCGGCGCGCTCGACGCGCCGGTGGCGGTGCACACGCGCGGCGGACGATTGCGAATTGAGTGGCAGGGCGATGCGCATCCGCTCCTGATGACCGGGCCGGCCGAGAAGGTCTATGAAGGCGAGATAGAACTCTGAGAATCCTGATGAAATCCGACGACGTCGCTCAGTACCTGAGCCAGCACCCAGAATTCTTCGAGCAGCATCCCGAGTTGCTCGGCATGCTGACTGTGCCGCATCCGCAAAACGGGCAGGCGATCTCTCTGATCGAACGCCAGTCGATCCTGCTGCGCGAGCGCATCCGTTCGCTCGAAACCAAGATCGCAGAGATGATTCGCAACGGCGAGGAAAACGATGCGATCGCCGACAAGCTGGTGCAATGGAGCCGGGCGATGCTGCAGCAGTCCAGTGCGGCATTGCTGCCGGACACGTTGATCGCCGAGCTCAAACGGCTGTTCAATGTGCCGTACGCGGCCGTGCGCGTGTGGGGCGCGTCGTCTGTCTACGCCGGAATCGAAGCGACGCAACCCGTCAGCGGTGACGTGCTGCGACTGGCGTCGAGCATGCAGGCACCGTTCTGTGGCTCGAACGTGGGGTTCGAAGTCGCGCACTGGATGACGTCGGACGAGAAACTGATCGCCAGCCTGGCGATGCTTCCGCTGCGCATCGGCAGCCATTCGGAGACCTTCGGCATGCTGGTGCTCGGCTCGCCGGACCGCGACCGGTTCCAGATCACGATGGGCACGTCCTTCCTCGCGCGCATCGCCGAGCTGGCGAGCGCGGCGCTGTCGCGCCTGCGCGCATGATGGTGCAGCCGGCCGCGGAACAACCCCCCCTGCCGCCGCCGGCGGCCGAATTCCTTGAATCCCTGCGGGTGCAGCGGCGCATGTCACCGCATACGCTGGCGGCGTACCGGCGCGATCTTGAATCGCTGGTGACGGTGTCGGATGCCGCACCCATCGATCGCATCGGAGCCGCGGACATTCGTCGTTTCGTGGCACGCCTGCACGCGGGTGGCCTGTCGTCGGCGTCGCTTGCGCGGCGGCTCTCGGCGTGGCGCAGCTTCTATCGCTGGCTCGGGCAGAACCGACAAGTGGCGGCGAATCCAGTGGTCGGCATCCGCCCGCCCAAGCGCGCCAAGCATCTGCCGAAGGCACTGGCGCCGGATCAGGCCGTGCAGCTTGCTGCGCACAATACGGATGGCTCGCCGTTGCAGCTGCGCGATCGCGCAATGGTCGAGCTGCTGTATTCGAGCGGACTGCGCCTGTCGGAACTGATCGACCTTGACCGGCGTCACTTCGGCGCCAGCGGCAACCTGCCGGCTTCGGCGAGCTGGATCGATCTGGAATCACGCCAGGCGACCGTGCTGGGCAAGGGACGCAAGACGCGCGCCGTCCCGATCGGCGCCGGAGCGATCGAGGCGTTGCACAAGTGGCTGCCCGCGCGCGCCGCGATTGCGCCTGCCGACGACCGCGCGCTTTTCGTCTCCGCGCGTGGCCGGCGCATTTCGCCGCGCAGCGTCCAGCAACGGCTGCAGTTGCTCGCGCAGCGCCTCGGCCTCGGAATGCATGTGCACCCGCACGTGCTGCGCCACTCGATGGCATCGCACGTGCTGCAGTCCAGCGGCGATCTGCGCGCGGTGCAGGAACTGCTGGGACACGCGAACATCTCCACCACGCAGATCTACACGCGGCTCGACTGGCAGCACCTGGCAAAAGCGTACGACGCGGCGCATCCGCGGGCGAAGCGCAAGAGCGGAGGATGAGCATTGCCGGCGAACTGATCCTGAAGCCGGGCAAGGAGCGCTCGCTCGTTCGCCGTCATCCCTGGGTTTACGACACGGCCATTGCGAAGGTGCAGGGCAAGCCGGCATCGGGCGCAACGGTGGCCGTGTGCGCGTCGGACGGTGTTTTTCTCGCTTGGGCGGCCTTCGCGCCGCAGTCGACGATCCGCGCCCGCTGCTGGAGCTTTGTTGAGGCGGAGCGCATCGACGCCGCATGGCTCGCGGCGCGCGTGACCGCCGCGGTGCAACGCCGGGCACCACTCGCGGCTGAGTCGAACGCGCTGCGGCTGGTTTTCGGCGAGGCCGACGGCCTGCCCGGCTTCATCGCCGATCGCTACGCCGATCAACTCGTCGTGCAGTTCCAGGCGGCTGGCGTCGAATCACAGCGTGAGGCGCTGCTGTATGCACTGACGCAGGCCACGCGCTGCGATGACGTGTTCGAGCGTTCCGACAGCGCGACGCGCAACCGCGAGGGGCTCGTCGCGTCCAGCGGTGTCGTGCGCGGTGCCGAGCCGCCGGAACGCATCGAGATTCGCGAGCACGAATTGCGATTTCACGTGGACGTGCGGCGCGGCCACAAGACCGGCTACTACATCGACCAGCGACCCAACCGGCTGCTGGCGCGGCGGCTCGCCGAGCGCGCGCGCCTCGCACTGGAGCGCGACGTCCGCGCGCTCAACTGTTTTTGTTACACGGGTGGTTTTTCCGTCGCACTGGCAGCCGGCGGCACGGCGCAGGTGGTCTCGATCGATTCATCGGCCGATGCGCTGCAACTGGCGCGCGACAACGCGGCAATGAACCGACAGGATGGCCATGACTGGCGCGGTGCGGACGTGTTCGGGGCGCTGCGCGCTCTGCGCGACGCGAACGAATCATTCGACCTGATCGTGCTCGATCCGCCGAAATTCGCGTCCAGCCATCACCATGTAGATCGCGCCGCGCGCGCATACAAGGACATCAGCCTGAACGCTTTGCGGCTGTTGAATCCCGGCGGTTTCCTGCTGACGTTTTCGTGCTCGGGTGCGATCGGCGTCGATCTGTTCCAGAAGATCGTTGCCGGCGCCGTGATCGACGCGCGCGTCGACGCGCAGATGCTCTCCCGCCTGGCTGCCGGCGAAGACCATCCGCTGCTGATGACGCATCCGGAGGGCGAGTACCTGAAGGGCTTGCTGCTGCAGCGGATCTGAAGCGGCCTGGCCGGCGGCCGACGTCGCGTGCCGTAATTCATTAGAATCCTGCCCCTTTTCCGGAGCGCGGAATTCCACGCGCTCCGGCGCGCGTCACAACGAAGGATCGAGCGATGAAGCAAGCTTCTCCCGTGCCGGTCACCGTATTGACCGGCTTCTTGGGTGCCGGCAAGACCACGCTGCTCAACCGCGTGCTGAGCGAAGAGCACGGGCACAAGATCGCGGTGATCGAAAACGAGTTCGGACCGGAAGGCATCGACAATGAACTGCTGGTCACCGATACCACCGAGCAGATTGTCGAAATGAACAACGGCTGCATTTGCTGCACCGTTCGCGGCGACCTGGTGCGCATCCTCAACGACCTGAAGGCCAAGCGCGAACGCAAGGAACTCGACTTCGAGCGCGTGATCATCGAAACCACCGGCATGGCCAACCCCGGGCCGGTCGCGCAGACCTTCTTCATGGACGACGACATTGCGTCCTACTACCTGCTCGATGCGGTGATCACGGTCGTTGACGCCAAGCACGGCCATGACACGCTCGACAAACAGCCGGAGGCGCAGAACCAGGTCGGTTTCGCCGACCGCATCCTGATGTCGAAGACCGATCTTGCTGACCGCGGCGCGGTTGAGTCGCTGCGCGAGCGGCTGTTGCGGATGAACCCGCGCGCACCGATCAGGTTCGCCCATATGGGCCAGGTACCGATCAAGGACATCCTGGATATCCGCGGCTTCAATCTGAACGCGATTCTCGAGATCGATCCGGAGTTCCTGGCCAGCGAGCACCCGGATGCCGTCAAGGCGCGCCAGGACGATGATCATGCGCATGCGCATGATCACGATCATGATGACGATCACCGCGAGCACGATCATCATCACCATCATCACCACGACGATGCGATCAAGGCGTTTGTCTTCCAATCGAAGCGCCCGTTTGATTCGGCGAAGCTCGAGGATTATCTCGGCGCGCTCACTCAGGTTTACGGTCAGGACCTGCTTCGGTATAAAGGCGTGCTTTTCATGGACGGCACCAATCGGCGCATGATCTTCCAGGGCGTGCACATGCTGATGGGCGCCGATGTGGGCCGGCCGTGGGGAAAGGACGAGAAACCGTCGTCAAAGATTGTATTCATCGGGCGCAACCTGCCGAAAGACGCAATTCTCAAAGGGCTCGAAGCGTGCCTGAAACGCTGAGGGTCTTTGATCCAGCGCAGTAACTGAGGAACACACCATGGCAGCAAAGGCGAAGGCGGCAGCGAAGAAACCCGCGAAAGCGCCGGCAAAGAAAGCGGCCAAGACCCCGAAAACCTCCAAGGCGGTCGCCAGGAAAGTCACGAAGCTGGCGGCGAAACCGACGAAGAAGCCGGTCGCCAAGGCGGCGCCCGCGAAGAAGCCGGCCGCCAAGGCGGCGCCGGCGAAGAAGCCGGTCGCCAAGGCGACGCCCGCGAAGAAGCCCGAACCGGTCAAGGCGCCGGCAAGGTTCTCTCCCGGCAGGCCACCCAAGATCCATCGGCCGGCCACGGTGCCCGTGCCCGCCTCGACCGTCGTGCCGAGCGTGCGGATCGTCACGCCCAAGGCGCAGCCGGTGGCGAGTCCGCGCGATCTCGCGGCCGCGCACGAGTACCTGCTCAACCGATCTGCCAGTCGCAGCGAAGAGCCCGTGATCGTCAACGGCCGCCGGCTGCCGACCGAAGAGCAGCTGCTCAATATGTCGGACGCCGATTACATGAACCAGGATCAGCTCGCGTTCTTCAAGTACCGCCTGCAGCAGATAGAAAGGGAACTGCTGTCCAATGCGGGCGAAACGACCGAGCACCTGCGCGAAACGGTGATCGTTCCCGATCCCGCCGATCGCGCCACGATCGAGGAGGAGCACGCTCTGGAATTGCGCACGCGCGATCGTGAACGCAAGCTGCTGAAGAAGGTGCAGTCGTCGCTGGCGGCGATCGAATCGGGCGACTACGGATTCTGCGAGGAAACCGGTGAGCCGATCGGCATTCCTCGGCTGCTTGCGCGTCCGACCGCGACGCTTTCGCTCGAAGCGCAGCAGCGGCGCGAGATGAAGCAGAGGTTGTTCGGGGACTAGGCGCGAACAACTTCTTCCCGATCAGGACACAAGGGGAGGGCCGCCGCGCGTCCCTTTGACCGCCCGTAGCGTCGCCAAGGTATTGAGGTCCTGATGCAAACGGAGCGCGGCCTCCGTTGGATTCCCCGGGAAAGCCGTCGTGCTCTCGATTCGTTCTGTTCGTCACCGCTACGGTGACCGCACCGTGCTTGCCGCGCCCGATCTTGAATTGTCACGCGACGTGCACTGTGCATTGGTCGGACCGTCGGGCTGCGGCAAGACGACGCTGCTGCACATCCTGGCCGGGCTGCTGCAACCGACGCAGGGCGCGGTTGCACTCGACGGTGAGGACCTCTTCCAGCCCCCGCGGCCGGACTGCTGGCGCGGCGCGCGGATCGGGGTGGTGCCGCAGAATCTGCATCTGATCGCGAGCCTGTCGGCGCTCGACAACGTGCGGCTTGCCCAGCACCTCGCGGGCGCGAGCGACGATGCGTCGGCACGCGACTTGCTGGGTTCGCTCGGGCTTGCCGAATCGTTGCAAGCCCGGCCGGCGCAGTTAAGCCTTGGTCAGCAGCAGCGCGTTGCCATTGCGCGGGCCATCATCAACCAGCCCAAGCTGCTGCTGGCCGATGAGCCAACGTCGGCGCTTGATGACGCGCATGCGCGCGTCGTGGTCGATGCCCTGCTCGACTGTGCCGGGCGTGTGGGCGCGCTGCTGGTGGTGGCGACGCACGATGCGCGCATTGGCAGCCGCTTCGGCCGGATTGTCGAACTGGGTGCCGGATGAATTCGCTGACGATCGTCCTGGCGCAACTGAGGCGCCGGCCGCTGCAGACGGTGCTCTCGGTGCTGCTGCTCGCGCTGGGCGTGGCGACGATGGTGTTTGTCCTGCTTCTGCACACCCAGCTGGCACGGCAGATCACGCGCGACGTGCAGGGCATCGACATCGTGGTCGGCGCCAAGGGATCGCCGCTGCAGCTGATTCTTTCCGCCGTGTATCACGTGGACGTGCCAACCGGAAACATTCCGTTGGCCGCGGTCGCGCAATTGCGGGCGAATCGCTTCGTGAGCAAGGTGATCCCGCTCGGACTGGGTGACAACGTGCAGGGGTTTCGCATCGTTGGCACCGAACCCGCACTGATCGATCACTACGGCGGCCGTTTAACGTCCGGCTCCCTGTGGAACGACAAGATGCAGGTGGTGGTCGGCGCCGAGGTCGCGCGACGCACAAACCTGTCGGTGGGGTCGAAGTTCTTTGGCGCGCACGGCCTGACCGTCGGCGGCTCGCTGCACGAAGACGCGGAATACCGGGTCGTCGGTGCGCTTGCGCCCACCGGAACCGTGCTCGATCGGCTGGCTCTCACGAGTATTGAAAGCATCTGGTTCACGCACCAGGGCGAAATCGACGCAGAGGGAGGGAAGGTGCTCAAGTCCGAACGCGAAGTGACCGCGCTGCTGGTTCAGTTTGCCTCGCCGCTGGCAGCGGCCTTGTTGCCGCGACAGATCAACGCCGAGCCAAGACTGATGGCGGCCGCGCCGGCAACCGAACTCGCGCGCCTGTTTGCGGTCATAGGGGTCGGTATCGATACCCTGCGGGCGTTCGCGGTTGTATTCCTGGCCGCCGCGCTGATCGCGCTGTTCGTCGCATTGATGAACGCGCTGGAGGAGCGGCGTTACGATATCGCAGTGATGCGGATGCTTGGGGCGAGCCGCGTTCGGGTCGCAACGTTGCTCTTGTTGGAAGCCTGGCTCCTGGGGTCGATCGCAATGCTGATCGGGGTTGGCCTGGGGGTGGCGGCCGTCAGGATCGTTGGGATGTGGATGGCGCAGGCGCGGTCCTTTCCGCTCTCGTCTTGGGCCTGGACGCCGGAACTGATCGGGGCGCTGGCCATTGCACTGGCGGTGGCCACGCTTGCGGCCTTGATCCCGACTTGGCGGGCGAGCCGGATGAACGTGCATGCGACGCTTGCTGAGGGATAGGAGCAGACGTGGATGGGATTCTGATTGGGGGCGCGGGCTTGCTGGCGGCCGTGTCTTCCCCTGGCTGGAGCCGCTACAACCCGCGCCGCGGGGGACGAAGCAGCGCGAAGGAAGCCGGGCATCGCAGTGACGACATCGCCAGGCACCGGCAGATGGCGCGTGCGCACGAGGACGCGGCCAATTGGCGGGAACCGAAGGATGAGGAGGGCGGCTGCCATGCCCAGTGGCGCGAGGCCTGCAACGGCATGGCGGTCGGTACGATCTGCGCCATGCGACACGACAACTAAGCCAGCGTAGCATTATCCCCATGAAAGGAATCGGCGCGTTGTTTTTGGCTTCCGTGCTCGTCGCGGCCGGAGCGGCCGTTGCCCAGACCCCAGCACCGCGCACCTCGCTCGGCTTGCCCATTGACCCCGCGCTTCTGAACAACCTCCCCGAACTGAAGGGCGTGGTTTCCTGGAACATGCTCGGGCAGGTCAAGTCCAAGGCCGTCGGCAACCGGGTCATGCCCGAGTTCACCCCCCAGGTCGCCGCGCTGGACAAGCACGAGGTCAAGTTGCAGGGGTTCATGTTGCCGATCTTGACCGGCGAGGTTCACGATCGATTCCTGCTCACCATCCGCCCTGCCGATTGCCCGTTTTGCCTGTCGGTCGGGCCGGAGTACATCGTCGAGATGCAAGCCCAGAAACCGATCAAGCACACCTTCGAACCGATCGTCCTGAGCGGGCGCTTTGCGGTCCTCAACGATGACCCCTATGGCCTGTACTACCGGCTGAAGGGTGCGCAGCTCGCGAGTGCGGCTCGGCAGTGACAGTCGCCGTTGCCCTAGCGCCTAGGCGGTAGTCATTCAGATCGAGCGTCGTGGCGGATGATGAGGCCCGAAGGGGAAAGTTGTTATAGTGATTCGCACTTTTGTGGGGGCGGGCGGCGAATCGATCGGAAGTCGGCGACTAACGCCTCAACTTTTTCGATTGCGGGATCCTCGGCTCGATATGCTGGGCGGGGCGACAACCCGATGGCTGTTGGCAACAGCCGCCTGAGTTGTCGCTCGGGTTGACGATCCCACCACTGATCAGAGCACGCGTGGTTTTCTCGTTTTTCAAGAAGGACACCAAGGATCCAAAGCAGCGTCCGGCCCGGACAGGCACGGCCGCGCGCGCGCCGGCACCGCGTCCGGCCCCGGCGGTTCGAGCCACGCCCCTCGACGGCGTGCCGCCGGAGAGAGAGGTCGCGCGCTCCCTGGCCATGGAGACTGCCGCGAAGATCGATGCGATCGAAAACGAGATGGCGCGCGATTTCCTGCGACCGACCGGGCGCAATACCGGCGAGCCCATCACGGCGGCTCCGCCGCCAATGGGCCGGAATCCGCCCGCGCCAGGCGGGCCTGAACCGGCGCCGCTCAAGCCCGTGGCCAAGGAAAAGCCCGAAGCGTCCGTCGATGACGACGGCTTTGACCCGGGCACCGATGTGCTTGCCGGCAGCGTCGATGCGATTGAAATCAATACGTCGGGCGCCGGGTCGATCATCGATGAAACGGCGATCCTGTTCTCCAACGGCCAGATCGACGCCGCCGAAGCGGTGCTGCGCGCCGGCATTCGCGCCGACGATCTGGGCCACGCGACGCAGAACGCGTGGCTGATGCTGTTTGAACTGATCAATCAGCGCGGCGACAAGAAGGCGTTCGAGCAGTTGACGATGGAACATGCGCTGCGATTCGACAGTTCGCCGCCGGCGTGGTTCGATTACACCGATGCGCCGATGCGCGAGCCGGTGCGTGTCGCCGTTGCCGCCGCAGCGCCTGCCACGGCAAGCGCCGAGCCGAGCGTCCGCCTTTCAGAGCGCGTCGATGCGACGGTTGTCAAGCAACTGGAAGAACTGAAGGCGTTGGCGACAACGCACGCGGCGTTGAAGCTCGATTTCTCCGCGGTGCGCTCGATCGATCTCGTGGGTGCGGAACTGCTGCTGCGCGTGGTCAATGCGTTCAAGCGCGCGCGGCATGAACTGACGCTTGCCGGAGCCGAGTACTTCCTCGGCTTGCTGCGCGCCGCCATCGAGCCGGGCCGGCGCGATGCTTCCGATGCGTTGTGGATGCTCACGCTGGAGATGCTGCGCCTGCTGGATCGGCAAGAGGATTTCGACGAAACCGCGATCCAGTACTGCATCACGTTCGAGGTGTCACCGCCGTCGTGGGAACCCGCCCCGCCGAACATGAAGCCCGGACCGGCGACCGCGATCGGCGCGGCCCCCGTGATCGACGCCGCGGTCGACTATTTTGAGTGGCGTGGCGCGATCGAGGGTGAGGGCGAACCGCAGTTCGGCCGCCTGCTTTCGGCAGCGCACGCCAATCCGGCACTGATCGTCGAATGTGCGCAACTGCGCCGTATGGCTTTTTCCGCGGCATCGGCGATGCTGACGCTCGCACGCCGAGTGCAAAAAAGCGGCAGCGCCATCGAGTTGCGGAACGTGAACCCCATGATCGCAGCACTGCTGCACCTGCTCGGCGTCACGAGCTTCGCGACGGTGCATCTGCGGCGCGGGTAGTCGCGCGCGGCGTTGAAAGCCGTGCCTCCAGTCCCAACCTTGAATCCAATGGAACCCTTCCACGGCACGACCATCGTGTCGGCCCGCCGCGGCGCGGTCGTCTCGATGGGGGGCGATGGCCAGGTCACGCTCGGCAACATCGTCGTCAAGCAGAGCGCGCGCAAGGTGCGGCGTCTGTATCACGATCGCATCCTCGCCGGGTTTGCCGGTGCCACTGCGGATGCGTTCACGCTGTTCGAGCGATTCGAAGCGAAGCTCGAGAAACACCAGGGCAATCTGCTGCGGTCCGCCGTCGAACTGGCAAAGGACTGGCGCACCGACCGCATCCTGCGCCGGCTCGAGGCCATGCTGGCTGTCGCCGACCGTGAGGCGTCGCTCATCCTCAGCGGTAACGGCGATGTGCTCGAACCCGAGCTTGGCCTGATCGCGATCGGCTCCGGCGGTCCGTACGCCCAGGCCGCCGCGCGCGCACTGCTCGAGAACACCGATTTCGCGCCCGCCGACATCGTCAAGAAATCGCTCACCATCGCCGGCGACCTGTGCATCTACACCAACCAGTCGCACACCATCGAGTCGCTTGAATAGTCGGACGGCGAGCGTCGGGAGTCTGAAGACCCGTGCGCTTTCCGTTTCTTGCTTCCGACTCCCGACCGCCATGATGACCCCAAAAGAAATCGTCCACGAACTGAACAAGCACATCGTTGGTCAGGAAAACGCCAAGCGCGCCGTGGCCATTGCATTGCGCAACCGTTGGCGGCGACAGAACGTGGCCGAGCCGCTGCGCTCGGAAATCACGCCGAAGAACATCCTGATGATCGGTCCCACCGGTGTCGGCAAGACGGAGATCGCGCGTCGCCTGGCACGGCTGGCAGATGCGCCGTTCATCAAGATCGAAGCAACCAAGTTCACCGAGGTCGGCTACGTTGGCCGCGATGTCGATTCGATCGTGCGCGACCTTGTGGACATCGCGATCAAGCAGGCGCGCGAAGCGGAGATGAAGAACGTGCGCACCAAGGCGGAGGACGCGGCCGAGGAGCGCGTGCTCGACGCGCTGGTGCCGCCGGCGCGTGACTTTGGGTTCTCCGATGCCCGGCGCGACGATCAGAACGAAACACGGCAGAAGTTCCGCAGGAAGTTGCGCGAGGGCGAACTCGACGACAGGGACATCGAGATCGAACTCACCGTGCCGGGCGCGCAGATGGAGGTGATGGCGCCGCCCGGAATGGAAGAGCTGACGCAGCAGATCCAGTCGATGTTTCAGAACCTCGGCCGCGAGCGGCGCAAGCCGCGCAAGGTGAAGGTCGGCGAAGCGCTAAAGCTCCTGATCGACGAAGAGGCGGCGCGGCTCGTCAACGACGAGGACCTGAAGACCCGGGCACTGAGCAACGTCGAACAGAACGGTATCGTGTTCCTTGATGAGATCGACAAGATCGCCGCGCGCTCAGAGGTTCAGGGGGCGGATGTATCGCGCCAGGGCGTACAGCGCGATCTTTTGCCGCTGGTCGAAGGCACGACGATCAACACCAAGTACGGCATGGTCAAGACCGACCACATCCTGTTCATTGCCTCCGGCGCCTTTCACTACGCCAAGCCGAGCGACCTGATTCCCGAACTGCAGGGGCGCTTCCCGATCCGCGTCGAACTGGATTCGCTGACCGCGGCCGATTTCGAGCGCATCCTGACTGCGACCGATGCCTGCCTGACGCAGCAGTATCAGGCACTGCTGGCGACGGAAGAAGTCGAGCTCGAATTCACCGCCGACGGCATTACGCGCCTGGCGCAGATCGCCTATTCCGTCAATGAGAAGACGGAGAATATCGGCGCGCGCCGGCTATACACGGCGATGGAGCGCCTGCTGGAAGAAATTTCGTTTGACGCCGGCAGTCGTCGTGGAGAAAAGCTCAGGATCGATGCCGCCTATGTCGATATTCGGCTGGCGGGGCTGGCGGGCAACGAAGATCTGGCGCGCTATGTACTTTGAGCTGACAGGGAGTGCATCAATGCTTCGAGGGTCGATTGTTCTGCTGGCGGCGCTGCTCGCGGCCCCGGCGCTGGCGCAGGTTGATGTGACTGGCGCCTGGGCGCGTGCCACCGTACCGGGCCAGATGGGGACCGGCGCCTTCATGACGCTGACGTCGAAAGATGGCGCGCGTGTCGTTGGCGTGGCGAGCCCGGTGGCCGGCGTGGTCGAGATCCACGAGATGGCGATGGAGGGCGACGTGATGAAGATGCGCGCGGTCACCGCGCTCGAGCTGCCGGCCGGCAAGCCGGTTGAATTGAAGCCCGGCGGCTATCACGTGATGCTGCTCGACCTGAATCGGCTGCTGAAGGTCGGCGACAAGATCCCGGTGTCGCTCCGGATCGAGACGCACGATCGCAGGCTCGTTACGATACCGATCGAAGTCGAGGTCGGATCGCGCGCGCCGACGCCAGGCGCGGGCCACAAGCACTGACCGCGATGCCGCGCGGGAAAGCAGCCGGGCTCATCATTCGGACGGCAACGCTGCCAGCGCGAAATCCGGTCCTTGTGGCTGCCAAAGAGCGGGCCGCCGGACCGCATGGTTCAAGCACGAAAGCGCAGCGTCTACAGGAAAAGAGAAGATTGAAGAAGCTGCTCGAGCAAGGCTAGCCGATCGCTTCCGCCTGGTAATCGCCGATCTTTCCCAGTGCCGCACGGACCGCGTCGATCGAGAGCGCAGTCGATGTTTCAAACGTTGCGCGCGGCGGATCGAGAGTTACCTTCACATCATCGGCCAGCGGTTTCAGAGCCTTGGTCACGCGGTTCACACAACCGTTGCAGTGCATGCCTGAGATCTGAAAACTCTGCAGCATCGTTCGCTCCTCGCAGTTCAAAGCACGGGTATTTTGCACCCCCCTCCTGGTCGCAGGCGCGACGCTGTCCAATCGAGCGGCGGCCCACTGATACACTGCGCCGCGCTTCGCCACGTCGGAATCCGCTCGCGATGGATCGCGCCCACGTCCCGCCGCAACTCAAAGCCGACATCCTGTCCGAGGCATTGCCTTATATCCGCCGCTTTCACGGCAAGACCATTGTCGTCAAGTACGGCGGCAACGCGATGGTCGACCAGAACCTGAAGGAAGCCTTCGCGCACGACGTGGTGCTGCTGAAACTCGTCGGCATGAACCCGATCGTCGTCCATGGCGGCGGTCCGCAGATCGACGAGGCACTGGAGCGCGTTGGCAAGAAATCGACCTTCATTCAGGGCATGCGCGTGACCGACGCGGAGACGATGGAAATCGTCGAGTGGGTGCTGGCGGGCGAGGTGCAGCAGGAACTGGTGATGCTGATCAACGGCTTCGGTGGCCAGGCGGTGGGCCTGACCGGCAAGGACGGCGGGCTGATCCGCGCACGCAAGATGCGGATGCCGGACAAGGACGATCCCAGCAAGTCGCACGACATCGGCCAGGTCGGCGAGATCGAGGCGATCAATCCGGCGGTGGTCAAAGCGCTGCAGGACGACGCGTTCATTCCGGTCATCTCGCCAATCGGCTTTGGCAGTGACGGCACGACCTACAACATCAACGCGGACGTGGTGGCCGGCAAGATTGCCGAGATCCTGAAGGCGGAGAAGTTGGTGATGTTGACCAACACTCCGGGCGTGCTCGATCGGGAGGGCAAACTGCTGACCGGCTTGTCGGCACGCCAGATCGATGATCTCTTTGCCGACGGCACTATCTCCGGCGGCATGCTGCCGAAGATTTCATCGGCGCTGGACGCTGCCAGGAGCGGGGTGAACTCGGTGCACATCATCGACGGCCGCGTGGATCACTGCCTGCTGCTCGAAATCTTGACCGACGAGGGCGTGGGCACGATGATCAGAAGCCACTAGTCGGCCGCCGGCAGTGTTCAGTCGGCAGCGCTTTCGCGACGGTCGTGGCCGGCGACCCGGAAACCGGCAGGTCTCGTGCGCAGACAACGGAGCGCCGGCGGTCGAGCGCCGGCCGGTTTGGTTCTTTGACCTCGACGACACGCTGCACAACGCTTCGCACGCAATCATCGAGAGAATCGATGCGCGGATGACCGACTACGTCGAGCAGCACCTGCAGGTCGATCGTGCACAAGCCAACCACCTGCGCCTGATCTATTGGCGCCGCTATGGCGCAACGCTTCTGGGATTGATCCGGCATCACGAGATCGATCCGCATCACTTCCTGCGCGAAACGCATGACTTCGATGTCGCCGCGCTGCTGCGGTTCGAGCGCGGCTTGGGGCGGTTGTTCGCTCGGCTGCCGGGACGCAAGGTGCTTCTGACCAATGCGCCGCGCGCGTATGCCGATTCGGTGCTCGCCGGAATCGGCCTGCACCGGCAGATCGGAACGCGCTACGCGATCGAGTCGATGCGTCTGCACGGCACGTTCCGTCCCAAGCCCTCGCGCGCGATGCTGCGCCACATGCTCGCACGCGAACGCGCGTCCCGGGGCGTGGCGATCCTCGTGGAGGACAATGCGACGAACCTCAAAGCGGCGCGAGCGGCGGGTTTTCGCACCGTGCTGGTCCGTCGCCGCGGGCGGCCGGGCCGCTCGAGTTACGTCGATCTGCACGTGCGTTCAATGCGCGATCTGCCGCGCGCATTAGCGCGACTGCGCCGCTGAACCTTTGAGCTTTCGGTAAGCTTCGTTGCACGGTTGAGTGGTATTTCGGAGTTGCTGATGCCTGCTGGACGCCCCGGCCTGATTCGACGCTTCTTTGGCTTCCTGTGGAGGAGCCTCGATTTTTCGCGGCGGCTGGTGCTCAACTTGCTTTTCCTCGCCGCCGTCGTGTTCGTTGCGGTCTTTTGGCTGCACGACGGCCGCCCGACACTCGCCGAAAACACCACGCTGGTCGTCCAGATCAATGGACCGATCGTCGAGCAATACACGGGGGCGGCGGGCGAAGCGGCGCTCGCGCAGGCCGTGCTGGAGCGCGAGCGCGAAACGCAACTGCGCGACGTGCTGACCGCGCTCGATGCCGCGGCCAAGGACGCGCGCATCACGCGCGTACTGCTGATGCTCGACGAGTTCGAAGGTGCCGGCATGCCGACCTTGCGCGAGGTCGCATCTGCGCTTGAGCGCGTCAAGGCGGCAGGCAAGCAGGTCGTCGCATGGGGTTCGTCGTTCGACCAGCGCCAGTACTACATTGCGGCACACGCGAGCGAGGTGTATCTGCATCCGCACGGCATGGTGCTGCTGCGTGGCCTGGGCGGCTATCGCAACTACTACCGCGACGCGCTCGACAAGCTCGGTGTTTCCGTCAACGTCTTCAAGATCGGCAAGTACAAGAGTTTTGCCGAGCCGTTCATCCAGAATGCACCATCGCCGGAAGCGCAGGAAGACGAGCGCGTGCTGCTCAACGATCTGTGGCAGCAGTACACCGCCGCAATCGAAAGCGCGCGCCAACTGCCGCAGGGCAGCATTGGACGGTTGATCGACGAATTGCCGCAGCGCTTTGCGGCGGCGAACGGCGACGCGGCGCAGCTTGCCCTCAAGGAGAAACTGGTCGACGGGCTGCAGACGCACGACGAGGTTCGCGCGCTGCTGATCGAACGTGGCGCGCTCGATGCCGATCGCAAGACGTTTCGCCAGATTGCGTTCGGCGACTACGCCTCGCTGCAGGCGGCGAGCACGCGCGGCGACGTGGTCGCCGTGGTTGTCGCAGCGGGCGACATCGTCGACGGCGAGGCACCGCAGGGTGCGATCGGCGGCAAGTCGACCAGCGAAATGGTGCGGCGCGCGCGTGAAAGCGAGCGCGTCAAGGCAGTGGTGTTGCGGGTGGATTCTCCCGGCGGCAGTGCGTTCGGCTCGGAGTTGATTCGCCGCGAGCTGGAACTGACGCAACAGGCGGGCAAGCCGGTCGTCATCTCGTTCGGCGATCTTGCTGCGTCCGGTGGCTACTGGATGTCAATGGCGGCCGACGAGGTGATCGCCGATCCGGCGACGATCACGGGCTCCATCGGGGTCTTTGCCCTGATGCCTTCGGCAGACAAGGCGATGGAGAAGCTGTCCCTGCACACGGCGGGCGTCACCACGACTTGGCTGGCCGGCGCGGCCGACCCGCGTCGCCCGCTCGATCCGCGCGTGGGCGAGCTGATCCAGACGAGTGTCGCCCACAGCTACAACGAATTCATCCGGCTTGCCGCCGCGGCACGCAAGATGACCCCGGAGCGGATGAATGAACTGGCGCAAGGCCGGGTGTGGACGGGTCGGCAGGCAAGAGACCATCAATTGGTCGATCGGCTCGGCGGCTACACGGACGCGCTGAAGGCGGCCGCCGTGCGCGCCAAGCTGGGCGAGGACTTCCGCGTTGTCTACATCGAGATCGAGCCGCGCGGCATCGATCGACTGCTCGCCGTCCTGTTCGGTGAAACGGCGCGCTCGTTTCAGGCGAAACTTGGTCTGCTGCCGGATTTCGTCGACCGCGGGGTGGTTGACCAGCTTCGACGCGACCTTGCCTGGCTGCAGCGGGCCGCATCCAACCCATTTGCCGTGGTCGCCCACTGCCTTTGCGAGCCCCGCTGAGCGGTTTGAGCCGGGTGTTCGACTTAAGCCGGGCGGGTTAGCAAATCCGTGTATCGGCCGGCTTCCCGATGGAAGTAATTCCCCACGTCAACTTCGTTTACGGTAGATTTTGGCCACTTACTCGAGGTGGCAATGGACGCCGCAGGTCTGTCGGTCGAATCACCCAACAAGCGCAAGCCCGGCGCGCGCAGGCTTCAGATCCTGCAGACGCTGGCGACGATGCTCGAGGATCCGAAGGGCGAGAAGGTCACGACGGCCGCGCTGGCGGCCAAGCTCGACGTGTCCGAGGCCGCGTTGTACCGGCATTTCGCCAGCAAGGCGCAGATGTTCGAAGGCCTGATCGAGTTCATCGAATCGACCATTTTCGGCCTGATCAACGAAATCTCGACCAAAGAGGCCTCCGGGTTGAAGCAGGTGCGCCGCATCGTCGTGATGTTGCTGGAGTTTGCGCAGACCAACCGGGGCATGACGCGCGTGCTGATCGGCGACGCGCTGGTCAATGAACACGAGCGGTTGCAGGAGCGGATGAACCAGTTGCTCGACCGCATCGAGACATCGATCAAGCAGAGCTATCGGGTCGCCTCGACGCAGAACGAGATTCCCGCCGACTTTGATTTCACTGCGCACGCCAGCCTGATCGTCGCCTACGTCGTGGGTCGCTGGCTTCGATTCGCCAAGAGCGGATTCAGGCGGCTTCCGGCGGACGGACTCGAAGCGCAACTGCCGATGCTGCTTACGTAGGTCGCGGGCTGCACACCAGGCAATTCGGATCGCGCGGCACGCGCAGCGTACGCAGGCCCATCGTCAATGCATCCAGAAGCAGGAGCCGGCCGGACAGGGTCACACCGATGTCGGCGGCAAGCTTGAGCGCCTCTGCCGCCTGCAGCGTGCCGATGATGCCGGTCAAGGGCGCGAAGACCCCCATCACGGCACACAACTCATCTTCGCCGGCACCCTGCGGAAACAGGCACGCGTAACACGGACTTTCGGCGCGGGTAAGGTCGAACACGGCAAGTTGTCCATCGAATCGGATCGCGGCGCCCGATACGAGCGGCCGCCGGTGCTTGACGCAGGCACTATTGACGGCGTGGCGAGTCGCGAAGTTGTCCGAGCAGTCGAGCACCACCGTCGCGGCGCCGACCAGTTCGTCCAGATCGGCTTCGCCGACCCGCTGCGAACGGGCAATCACCTCGACCTGCGGGTTGATTGCGGCCAGCGTAAGTTGACCCGACGTCGCTTTCGGCTGGCCGATGCGATCGGAGGTGTGCAGGATCTGCCGCTGCAGATTGGTGAGGTCAACGTTATCGCCGTCGACCAGCGTGATCTTTCCGACGCCGGCTGAGGCGAGGTACAGCGCTGCCGGCGAACCGAGTCCGCCGGCGCCGATGACCAGCATGTGCGCTTCGCGCAGTCGCTGCTGACCTTCAACCCCGATCTCATTGAGCAGGATGTGGCGCGAATAGCGCAGCAGCTCCTGATCGTTCATCGCCGTTCTCGTGTCACGCGGACAGGATCAGAAAAGACAAGGGCCGCACCGCGGCCCTTGCGCCAACGTTCGCAGCGGGCTTACTTAGTCACCGCCGTAGCGGCCACACTCTCGCGCGGTTTGGCGGTCACCACCGGTTTGCCCTGCAAGTGATTCAGCGCCTGGCGCAACTGGAAGTCATCGGTCGAGCCAAACTCATAGCGCGGCTTCGCCGCTGCAGGCGGGTTTGTCGCACTAGGCGTCGCCGAGGGAGCAGCCGACTCACCCGCCGGTACCGCGGCTGCGTCCGGCGTCGTGTTGTTTTCCAGGTGCCGCGCCAGATCGGCCTCGCGCACGGTGAATCCGCCGAAATTGCCCTCCGGCGTGTCGTCGACGTTCATGTCCGGCACGATTCCCTTGGCCTGGATCGAGCGGCCACTCGGCGTGTAGTAGCGCGCCGTCGTGAGCTTGATCGCCGCCGGTTGATCGCCGTCGGTACGGATCGGAATGATGGTTTGCACCGAACCCTTGCCGAAGGTCTGCGCCCCGATCAGCAGGGCGCGTTTGTGATCCTGCAGCGCGCCGGCGACGATCTCGGACGCCGAGGCGCTGGCGTTGTTGACCAGCACCACGAGCGGCACCGCCTTGATCTCACGCGGCAATTTGTTCAGGGCGTCCTCGCCGCGACCGCGCATGTAGTCTTCCGGCGAGGAAAGGAAGCGGCGTCGCGCATCTTCGGTGCGGCCATCGGTCGAAACCACCAGCGTACGTGCCGGCAGGAATGCGGCGGAGACGCCGATCGCCGGATGCAAGAGCCCGCCGGGATCATTGCGCAGGTCGAGTACCAGACCCTTAAGCGGTCCCTGCTTGTACAGCTCGTTGATCTTGCTGACGAGGTCTTCGACAGTCCGTTCCTGGAAACTCGAGATCCGGACGAACCCGAAACCCGGCTCGATCATCTTCGCGCGTACGGATTGCGTGCGAATCACATCGCGCACGAGCTTGAATTCGAGCGGCTGTGCCTCGTTCTTGCGCAGTATCGTCAGTGTTACCGCGGTACCCTTCTTGCCCCGCATCAGCTTGACTGCTTCGTTCAGCGCCATGCCGCGGGTGAGTTTGTCGTCGATCTTGATGATCAGATCGCCGGACTTGATGCCGGCACGTGCCGCCGGCGTGTCGTCGATCGGTGTCACGACGCGCACCGCGCCGTCCTCGGGCGCGACTTCGATGCCGAGGCCGCCGAACTCGCCCTGTGTGCTGGTTTGCAGTTCCTTGAACGCGTCGCCGTCGAGGAACGCCGAGTGCGGGTCGAGCCCCGAGAGCATTCCGGAGATCGCTTCCTGCATCAGTTTCTTGTCATCGATCGGCTCGACGTAGTTGGCCTTGATCACGCCGAAAACGTCGGTGAACTGGCGGATGTCGTCGAGCGGAATCGGGCCGTGCGAATCGCGAAAGGCGTAGGCAGATATGCCCAGGCTGATGGCCACGCCCGCAAACGCGCCGACGGCGATCAGTCCAAAATTGCGCAAGCGTCCGCTCATGAGATCTCCTGGAGCTTCAACAGATCGCGGCGTCGATCGAAAGTTCCCGCCCCCTATCGGGCGGCCGCCCACCGCAACGGGTCCATCGGTCGGCCCTGATATCGAAGTTCAAAGTATAGGCCCGCCTCGGCCTGTCCGCCGGTGTTTCCAACCTCGGAAATGACGTCGCCGCGCCCGACCTTTTCCCCAACGCTTCGCATCAGGGTCGAATTGTTTCCATAGACGGAGATGAAGCCCTCTCCGTGGTCGACAATCAACAGGTTGCCGAAGCCGCGAAGCCAGTCGGCGAAGATTACCCGACCGGCGGCAAGGGCGTGCACCTCGGCGCCGGGTGCCGCGCGGATGAACACACCTTTCCAGGTCGGTGCGTCCACGCCCGCCTCGGTCCGGCGCGGGCTGCCGAAACGCGCCGCGACTTCGCCTTGCACCGGGAGCGAAAGGCGGCCACGTAACTGAGCGAAGGCCGAGGACGCCGGCGGTTCGACGTCCGTCGGCACCGGGATCGTCGATCGTGGCGTTGCCGGAGCGGCCGCACGCTCTCGCCGTCGCGCCTGCTCCGCAAGGACCTTGGCAAGCTGGTCAATCAGCGAAGTCAAGCGACGCTCATCGCGCTCCAGCGTTGCGATCGACTGCCGCTGCGCAGCGATTTGCTTGGCAGCGCGATCAAGCGCCTGCTTGCGCGCCGCCAGCTGCTGAATCAGTTGTGCCCGATTCTCGCGTTCCTCCTCGGCGACGGCGACCAGTTCAATTTGATGCATCCGCGACTCGGCCTCGAGTTCGGCAAGCTCCTCGCGCCGCGAGCGCAGTTCGCCAATCAGCTGTGCCTTCGCGCGCCCGATGTAGTCGAGGTAGTTCAGATCTCGACCGATGGCGCCGGGATTCTCGCCGTCGAGAAGCTTCTGCCACGGTGTGGCACGCCCCAGCGCATATTGCGTGCGCAGCACGAGCCCGAGCTGCCGCTCCTGCTCGCCCTGACGCGCGACGAAGGCGCGGTTGCGATCCTGCAACCCGGCGATTTGGCGTTCGAGTTGCGCGCGCGCCGCCGCGAGCTCGCGTAGGCGCCGATTCACCGACGAGATCGCGGCCTCTGAAGCTCGGAGCGCATCGGTCGCCTCCGAATGCGACGCTTCGGCATCGGCGAGCTGTTTCTTCAGCTTTGCGAGCCGCTCCTGCAGATCGCGCTGCTCCGCCTGCAACTGATCCTTGCGTGGCACGTCCGGCGACTTCGCATCGCGCTTTGCCACGGCGTTCTTCGTCGGCGCGTTCTTCTTCCTCGACGGGCCGCCGGTCTGCGCAAGCGCGTCGGCGCTGAGAGCGTTTCCCGCGATCCAGGCGCCAAAACATGTCACGAAGGACAAGGTCCTGAGCAACGCCGCGGGAATCAAGGAGGGAGTCCTGAAGGGGTGCAGCCCCCCGGCATCCTAGTGGTGCGCCGGCGGTGGCGCTGCCGCCACCCTCCCTTGTGCTGCAACCGCCGCGCTCGCGCGGGCGATCTCTTCGGGATCGCCCAGGTAGTAGTGTCGAATCGGCTTGAGTTGGTCATCCAGTTCGTACACCAGCGGCTGTCCCGTCGGAATGTTGAGGCCGACGATGTCTTCGTCGGAAACGTGATCGAGAAACTTGATCAGGGCGCGCAGCGAATTGCCGTGCGCGGCGACGATCACACGCCGACCGCGCGTGATGGCGGGCGCGATCGAGTCGTTCCAGAACGGAACCACGCGTGCAACCGTGTCCTTCAGGCATTCAGTGGCGGGAATCTCTTCCGGTTTCAGGTGCATGTAGCGCGAGTCATTGCCGGGCCAGCGCGGGTCATTGCGCGTCAGCGGATCGGGCGCGATCGCATACGCGCGGCGCCAGATCATGACCTGCTTTTCGCCGAACTTGGCGGCCGTCTCGGCCTTGTTCAGCCCCTGCAGTGCGCCGTAGTGGCGCTCGTTGAGGCGCCACGAATGCACTACCGGCAACCACATCAGGTCGAGCACATCGAGCGTCAGCCACAGCGTGCGGATGGCCCGCTTGAGCACCGACGTATAGGCGATGTCGAACGCATAGCCCTCGCGCTTGAGCAAGGCGCCCGCGGCGCGCGCTTCGCGCATGCCGTTCTCGGTCAGATCGACATCGGTCCAGCCGGTAAAGCGGTTCTCCAGGTTCCATTGGCTTTCGCCATGGCGGAGCAGCACGAGCTTGTACATGTCGGTCGTCGCTCGAGAAGTTGCGGGTAGGCCAATCAAAGCGCTGCCGGCGCAGGCAGGCAACAATGCAGCACATTCTATAATCCACCGCTTCGCTTCAATGGCCCGTCCCGGTGCAGTTCTTCATCGACAATATCTTCCTGATCGGCGTGGCGTTGGTCAGTGGCGGCATGCTGGTTTGGCCGCTGGTGCGCGCACGTGCGGCGGGACCGGCCCTGTCAACGCTGCAGGCGACCCAGCTGATCAATTCCAAGCATGCGCAGGTGGTCGACGTGCGCGCGGCGGAGGATTTCGGCAAGGGTTCGCTGCCGAATGCGAAGAACATTCCGCTTGCGAAATTGCAGGAGCGCGCGGTCGAATTGAAGAGGGATCGTCCGGTGATCGTGGTTTGCAACACCGGTAGGACCGCCGGACCGGCCGCCGCGCGGTTGCGTGCCGCAGGGTTGAGCGACGTCTACGTGCTCGCCGGTGGCCTGGCCGCTTGGCGCGAAGCGGGACTGCCGATCCGAAGCTGAGAAGAAGCGAGGATGACCGCCCGCGTCCTGATGTACAGCACGGCCGTGTGCCCGTTTTGTTTGCGCGCCGAAGCGCTGCTGAAGGCGCGCGGCGTGACCGAAATCGAAAAGATCCGGATCGATGTCGATGCCGGTAGGCGCAACGAAATGATTGCCCGCACCGGCCGTCGAACCGTGCCCCAGATCTTCGTCGGCGCCACTCACGTCGGCGGGTTTGAGGATCTTGCCGCGCTTGATCGCGAAGGCAACCTTGTTCCGTTGCTTGCCGGGTAGCGAGCGCGAAACCCACTCACGAAACTTCCGCCGGTGCCGCACCGGCACATAACGAAAGGGTCTTCATGGCCGAGAACCTCAGCCCGCCGCCCGCAGAACAGGCGCCGGTGTTTCAGCTGCAGCGCGTCTATCTGAAGGACGCATCGCTCGAACTGCCAAACGCGCCGCAGATCTTTCTTGAACAGACCGCGCCGCAGGTGGATGTCCAACTTGAGGTTTCCAACAGCAAGGTCCTCGACGGAGTCTACGAAGTCGTGGTGCGCGTGACGACCACGGCCAAGGTCGGTGAGAAGATCCTGTTCCTGGTAGAGGGCAAACAGGCCGGCATCTTCGAGATGCGCGGCATTCCGAACGAGCAATTCGAAGCAATCGTGGGTGTCGTCTGTCCGGGAATCATCTACCCGTACCTGCGCGCCAACATCGCCGATCTGATCAATCGCACGGGGCTGCCATCGATTCATCTCGCGGAGATCAACTTCGAAGCGATGTACCAGCAGCGGCTGGCGCAGCAGCAGCAGCCGGGCATCATCGTTCCGCCCGGAACGACGACCAAGCAGTAGCCCGAAGCAGAGAGTATGGCCGGCGTCGCGGTCCTTGGCGCGGGAGCCTGGGGCACCGCGATTGCCTGTGTTCTTGCCCAGCGTCATCAGGTGACGCTTTGGTCGCGCGACGTCGCGCAGGCGCGCGCCATTGCGGGTACGCGCCGCAACGACCGCTACCTGCCTGCCACCGTGCTCGATGCGTCGATCACGGTAACAGGCGATTTCGGCGCCGCGATCGCGCACGCCCGCCACGGCTTGATCGTGATTGCCGTGCCCACGGCAGCGCTGCGGGAAACCGTGCGCCGCTTGCGTGACGAGCCGGCGCTCGCGCCGTTCGTGTGGCTGTGCAAGGGTTTTGAGCGCGACAGCGCCAAGCTCGCGCACGAAGTCGTGCGCGACGAAATGGGGCCACACCCGAGCGGCCCGCTGACCGGTCCCAGTTTTGCAGCGGAAGTTGCACGAGGCTTGCCCACGGCGTTGACGGCTGCAGGGACATCCGAGTTCTGCGGCTGGGTTACGCAGATCTTTCACGCAGGGTCGTTACGCATTTATTCCAGCGAGGACGTCACCGGAGTCGAAGTGGGCGGAGCCGTGAAGAATGTGATGGCGATCGCCACCGGCATCGCCGACGCGCTCGGCCTCGGTCACAACGCGCGGGCCGCTCTGATCACGCGCGGACTCGCGGAGACCACTCGACTGGGGGTTGCGCTGGGTGCGCGCATGGAGACGTTCATGGGCCTGGCCGGCGTCGGCGATCTCATCCTGACCTGCACCGGCGAGTTGTCGCGCAACCGACAAGTCGGCATTCTCCTTGGGCGCGGCATGCCGCTGTCGCTGGCGCTCGAGCGGATCGGACACGTGGCCGAAGGCGTATGGTCGGCGCCCGCGGTGGCCGAACGCGCGCAGTCGCTTGGCGTCGACATGCCGCTGACCGCCGCGGTGTGCGCAGTCCTGGACGGGCGCACGTCGCCGCGGGATGCACTGGCGCAACTGCTCGCGCGCGATCCCAAGCGAGAATCAGCGGCATGAACGGGATCAAGTCAGTCTGCGTGTTCTGCGGTTCGCAGGCCGGTGCGCGACCTGAATATGTCGAGTTGGCACGCGCGCTCGGCGCCCTGGTCGCGCACCGGGGTCTGGCCCTCGTCTATGGCGGCGGACATGTCGGCATGATGGGTGCAGTCGCCGATGCCGCACTGTTCAACGGCGGCAAGGTGATCGGCGTGATTCCGGACCACTTGATGCGGCCGGAGGTTGCGCACCAGGGGTTGACCGAACTGGTGGTTGTCGATTCGATGCACACGCGCAAACGCATCATGGCCGAGCGCGCCGACGCGTTCATTGTCCTGCCCGGCGGCTACGGCACGTTGGAAGAAATGTTTGAAATGATCACGTGGTTGCAGTTGCGGCTGCACGCGAAGCCGGTCGGCGTGATCAACATCGAAGGCTATTTCGATCGTCTGCTTGCATTCCTGCGGCACGGCGCGGCCGAAGGCTTCATCCGCCAGGAGTTCCGGGACCTGCTCATTGTCGAGGGCACGCCCGAACTTCTGCTGGAGCGGCTGCGCTTGCACCAAGCAGCGCTCGCGCCCGGTGCGGCGTCCGACCTCACGCGTGCCTAGGAGTCTGGGCGGCAGAATGGAAATCGGTGACAACGGGATTGCGGAGCGAGCGTTAAGTCTCGATTCCGAGCACCTACCGCCCCTACGAACCCG
>Ga0209048_10000946_pt1 | contig 30655 bp, 24 predicted proteins | sample FrelakmetCRP12CR_FD_187146 | JGI IMG/M metagenome (GOLD analysis project Ga0209048, IMG submission 187146) | Freshwater lake sediment microbial communities from the University of Notre Dame, USA, for methane emissions studies - CRP12 CR (SPAdes)... | ecosystem: Environmental > Aquatic >... | reverse complement strand
TTCCGGGGATTCCTCCACGGTTGCGACGAGGCATTGCGCGGCCTGCGCCATCTGCTCCCGCTCCGTGAACTCCGCGCCTCCGTGGTGAATAAACTTCGCTGAAATAGCGAATGACGAGCCCTGACCCCAAAAAAATGACCCCAAAAAAAGGCGCTTGCCCACCCGTGGCCGACGCGGTTGGAGGCATTGTCTTCGTTCAGGTCGAGTTGAGTTTAACCATGCGGGCTGTGATGGCGCAATCATTGGGATCGTGGGTGGTGAAAGCGTCGCGGGGGTGTTGCTTCTGCTTTGGCGTCCAATGGTTGATTGCCGCCAGGTTCCCGCAAGGTGGTAATGCTCGGGTAAATTTGATATGAGACGTGACATGAGTGTGAACACTGCCGCCAAAAACATGCTTCAGGAATATTGCGGACGATTCCAATCGCTTCACACCGACCAGTATGAGGGACGGCCGCGGCCGCACAAGGCGGTGATGTTGCTGGCGGTTCTCTCGTTGGCGGACAACGGGCAGTTGATCGAGAACCGGATCGTATACGGTCCGGAACTGCTGGAACTGTTCAAACGGCTTTTCGCCGTGGTCCGCGGGCCGACGGATCAGTGCACACCATGGAATCCTTTCTTCTTCCTGCGCCGAGAGCAGTTCTGGCATCTCCAGCCCCTTCCCGGCAAAGGCGCCGTGCTGGAGGCCATGCAAGCGCCACACAGCGCCGGTGGTTTGCTGGCGGCGGTGGCCTATGCCTCGCTGGATGAGGAACTGTTCGCGCTGGTGGCTCAGTCGGTGGGCCGTGAGGCGCTACGCCTGGCGATTGTTGACCGGTACTTCAGTGTTCAGCGGAAGGAACTGCTGGTCCTTTGCGGGGAGGAGCAGGACATCGGCCGTGTGCGGGAAAACTGGCGGAAGGATCAGTACCATGTGGGCCGCGGTGAGGCCGACGGTGCGCCGGAGAATGTGCGGAGCGCGGCGTTCGCCCGGACGGTCAGGCAGGCTTACGATTATCGCTGTGCAGCGTGTGGGCTCCGATTCCAGTACAACGGCATCACGCTCATCGACGCGGCGCACTTGGTCCCCTTCGAAGAGACATGCGACGACTCGCCGCAAAATGGGATGGCCCTCTGCAAGAACCATCACTGGCTCATGGACCGGGGGTTGATGGCGCCAGGGCCGCGGCGGGGCCATGATTTCCGTGACCTGCGGTGGCACTTTCAAAAGACGTTGAGCGATCGCATCGAAGGACAGCGGGAATTGCTCCGGCTCAGGAACAAGAACGTTCTATTGCCCAGCGACGAACGGTTGTGGCCGAAGCGCGAAGCGATCGAGCGTCGGTTGGAAATTTTTGCGGAGGCATGCTGATGGGCCTGACGAAGGATTCGCCGTTCTTTCCGGTGGAGGAAGACCGGGTGATCCTGGAAGGGGCAAATTGCCTGGCGTTTTTCGACCGGAATCCGGTGAGTAAAGGGCATGCGCTGGTCGTGCCGTACCGGCCGGTGCTGTCCCTTTTCGAGTTGGATGAGCGGGCGCAGGCCGAGATCTGGGACACAGTTCGGCAGGTGCGGGAGATCCTTGAGGGGCGGTTCCACCCCGCGGGATTCAATATCGGCGTGAACGACGGCCAGGCGGCCGGACAGACAGTGCCGCATGCGCATGTGCATGTGATCCCACGGTACTCCGGCGACGTGCCGGATCCGCGGGGCGGGGTTCGGTGGGTGCTGCCGGAGAAGGCACGGTACTGGAGTTAAGCGGGGATTTGCACGCGCGGACCGAGGAAAAGAAGCAGCACAGTGTGGCGAAGGACGTTGTGGACTATCTGGGAAATAAAGTGGAAGATGCCGGGCTAGAGGTCGACAGGCAGGTACGATTGGCGGCCTTTAACTTCTTGGAGGAGCAGCGGCGGTTGCACGGGGACGTGTTTCCACAGAGAGTGCTGCGGGAGGGTTTTATATTCCGGGATGAGCGCGTGCCTCTGCTGAGTCCGCAAGGCATTTTCAAGCCGGCCATTCTTCCCGTTTATCCTCTTTCCTTCCGCACGGCGCCGCCAAGTCTTCGACATGCGGCGCCGTATGCCGACGAACTGGGTTCCGATGGGTTGATCAGGTATCGGTATCGAGGAACGGATCCCCAACATCGAGATAACATCGGACTGCGACTGGCGATGCGTGACGGCGTTCCGTTGGTCTACCTGTACGGCATGGTGCCCGGCGAATACTTCCCTGTCTGGCCGGCCTTCATCGTTGGGGATGATCCGCGCAACCTGACGTTCAGTGTAGCTGTTGACGAACGGTCGATGATCCAAGGCGAACCGTGGGTTGCGCGCGAAGCAGCGTCCGAAGACAAGAGACGATATATTACGATGGAGACGCAACAGCGTTTGCACCAGCGGAGTTTCCGGGAGCGCGTGTTGAGCGCGTATTTGGAGCGGTGCGCCATCTGTCGGTTGCATCATCCGGAACTGCTTGAAGCTGCGCATATTCTACCCGACGGGCATCCTGATGGGAGACCTGTAATCGCGAACGGACTTGCCCTGTGCAAACTGCATCACGGGGCATACGATCAAAACATCATCGGGATTCGCCCGGACTACAGGATTGAGGTGCGGAGGGATGTGCTCAATGAGCACGATGGCCCGATGTTGAGGTACGGGTTGCAGGAAATTCAGGGTGAAGTGTTGCATGTGCCGAGGCCCGAGGACTTCAGGCCGAATCGGGAATTTCTCGATTTCCGATACGAGTTATTTCGGAAAGCAGTGTAGTCCTCTCTTGTTGTCGACGCCGTGGCATGTTGTGGTAATATTTGAATCGCATTTGACGGGATTGAATTTGATGGACCGGGGCTGGCGAATTGGGCGCCGGTGCCCGGTTTTATTTTGCCCCGGCAGTAGCCCCGGCAGTAGAGCCTGCGGCACACTGCGGGGTTGGCCCCAGCAGCAGAGCCTGCGGCACGCTGCGGGGTTGGCCCCGGCAGTAGAGCCTGCGGCATGCTGCGGGGACGATGTTTTTCGAGCGTGGAGGGGCTGAAATCGCATGACGGCCACGGAGGGGATGTGCATCCGACGCTATTACCCAGTTTATTACCCAGATTAGCCCTATTACCCAATTCGTTCCCAACTCGATGACCGGCCGTGCTTTAGGCAGACGACTTGCCGCGCCGTCTGCATATTCCCCAATACGGTGCGGATCATGTCCAAGCTGTTCCTTGCTTGCAGGAATTATCAGTCGGGGTTGCTTCTCCTTGCGGAGGACTTACCTGGCGCGTACATTAATGTGGAAACAGAAAGGCATCGTTAGAACATGCCGGCCGGGAAGGCCGGGACGAAGCTTGGGCGGCTGCCTTCGGCTGGGCGGCCGAGCCCGTTCCATTGAAGAGCCGGAAAGGATACTGATCAACATGAAACGCTATACGATGTATCTGATGGTGGCAGCGGCCGGGGTATGGTCGGCCGGCTGCACATCGCCGACGGGCCGTCCGGACTATACGGCGTCCGGCGCGTTGGCCGGCGGGGCCACGGGCGCGATCATCGGCAGCATGGCCCGGCACCCCGGGCCGGGTGCGCTCGTCGGCGGGGCGGTGGGCGCCGTGGTCGGCGGGCTCGTCGGCCACGGCCTGGACCAGGCCCAGGAGGCGCAGTTGCAGGCGCAAGCCCCCCAGACCTGGCAGCATGTCGAACAGGGACAACCCCTGACGCTGGCGGACATCAAAGCGCTGGCCAAGGCCGGGATCGGTGACGATCTCCTCATCAGCCAGATCAGGAATTCGCGCACCACCTACCGCCTCAGCACCGTGGACATCCTTGACCTGAAGAACGCGGGGGTTAACGAGAAAGTCATTGATTTTATGATCAACACCCCCGCGACCGTGGTGCAGCCGCAGACGGCCCCCGCACCGAGCTATTATTACACCACACCTCCGCCCTATTATAATTATCCGCCCTACTATTATTATCCTTATCCCTATCCCTATGGCGGACCGTATTTCTTCTTTCACGGCTCGTTCGGGCACGGATACCGCCACTGGCGCTGACCGTTGCCGGAAAGGCGGACCGGTTTACGCCGGGACCGCCAGCAGGCCGCGGAGGGTGGCCAACACCGCCGCCAGGGGGACCTCGTCGAGCCGTCCATCCGGAGCCTGGACCATGCGCACGCCGGGACCGCGCGGACCCCAGGCGTCGGGATCGGTCGGCCCGAACAACGCCACCACCGGCAGCCCCAGCGCGGCCGCCAAATGCGTGATGCCGGAGTCGTTGCCAACATAGGCGCGGCAGGCCGCCAGTACGCCAGCCACCTCGACCAGCGTGCAGTCGGTCAGCCGGGCGACGTCCGGCAACTCGCGCGCCAGCAAGGAGGCCAGCGGCTGATCGGCCTCGCCCAGCACGAGCAGCGGCGCCAGGTCGCCGCGCGTCGCGCGCAGCAGCTCGATGAACCGTTCTACCGGCCAGTTTTTATGCGGGCTGCCACTGCCGGGATGCACGGCCAGTACCGGCCCGCGCAGGCCGCACGCGGCCAGCCTGGCGTGACCCTGCTGCCGGAACTCGGCGCGCAGGGCGAGCTGCGGCCGCTCGGCGCCCTCGGCATAGAGCGCCAGGGTCTCCAGCGGCCGGAGCAACTGCTCGATGGCATGGCCGGTACGCAGGATCGGCGAACCGTAAATGACCTGGCGCGCGCCGGCCGTCAGCAGGTTCTGCCGGACAATGTCCTCCGGGTCGTGGAGATAGCTGAGCACCAGATCGAAGGACTTCACATAGTCCCGCTGCGCGTCGGTGAACTTGGGCAGCCGGGAAAAAAAGCGGGCCATCTCGGCCTTGTCGAGGGAGGCCACCCGGTCAATCAACCCCCCGGCCAGCGCCAGCTCGGCGATGTGCGGATAGCCAAGCAATTCGATGTGTGCTTCCGGCCAGCGCGCGCGCAGCTTCTGCAGGGCGGGCAACGTCAGAATGAAGTCGCCGATCGCGCCGCCGCGCAACACCAGGATGCGAACTTGTTTTGGTTCCGGGGACATGATGGACGGGGGGAATTGGTCCACAGATTACACAGATTTCACAGCCCGGCACAGCCGCAATCAAAGAAAGAGGATTTGCCGCGAAAGATCGCAAAGATCACAAAAAATGAAGATCGTTTAACGGCGGCCAGCCTGCCGATCTTTGTGTTCTTTGTGATCTTTTGCGGCTGAAACATCCTGGTTTTCTTCTAACAGGTTTTTAGAACGCAGCAAGATTTCTACTCCAAAATGCGGCTATTTTTCGGGTTAGTGACACAGTTTCATGGCTCCGGCATGTTCTGCCATTACATCCGTCCAGTCTGTAATCGGCAAAATACCTGCTCAGAACACGTTCAACCCGAGCACGAGCAGCAGCAGCCCGAGCGCCACCCGGCCCAGACCGCCGAGGCGGCAGCGCGCATCGGTCCGGGTGGCGAACGCGGCCGTCTGCCGGAAGCGGAACGGGCTGAGCACCAGCACCATGCCCGCCACGACCCAGACGTAGGCCAGCACGGTCATGACGAAATGCCACGCGGAGGGATGACAACGCGCGGCGTTGAGCATCGGATTGGCGAGCAGCAGCAACAGGCCCCCCAGCGCGCGCGGGGCGAGCAGCTCATCCATGTAGAACACGAGCAGAAAAAAAGCCAGCGGCGTCAGCAGGAACAGGCTGGGCTTGAGGCCGTCGAACCGGCCCAGCGACGCGTGATAGACCACCCAGCTCACCCAGCACAAATCCACGGCGGTCAACAGCCACGCCGGCCAGCGGCTGCGCGGAAACGCCAACAGCAGGCGGCGCATCGGGCCGGGCGCCAGCACGATGGCCAGGTTGGCCAACATCATGAACGCGCCCACCACGGACGCCCATACGGCTAAAGGTGTCATGTCCGCATCCTGCTCACGGTTTCGTTGCCGGGCATTCTGCTGGTTCAGCGCCAAAAGTCACGCCCGAATCTTGCCAGCCAGGGCCTGAAGGTGGAGTTCCATCAAAGATTTCACTGCCCGGCATAGCCGCAATCCAAAGCAAAGCGTTGCATCGGAACGGCGGCAGCGGTATTTTCGGAAGCCAATTTGCGGAGATCCCGGACATGTGTGGACGATTCATGGTGACGGTCAGCCGGAAGCTGCTGGCGGAGCGTTTCGCGGTGGCGGGCAAGCTGCCGGCGTTAGAACCGAACGTCAACATCGCCCCCAGCCAGGCAGCGGCGGCGGTCGTGGCGGGCGCCCAGGGCGGCCGGCGGCTGGAATTGATGCGCTGGGGCCTGACGCCGTCCTGGCCCGCGGCGGGCCGCGCGCTGCTGATCAATGCCCGCGCCGAATCGCTGGCGGACAAACCGGCTTTTCAGCGGCTGCTGGAGCGCCAGTGTTGTCTCATCCCGGCCACGGGTTTCTACGAGTGGCAGAAAATGCCCGACGGCCGCAGGCGGCCGTGGTGCTATGCCCTGCCGGACGACGCGCCGTTCGCTTTCGCCGGCCTGTGGGACACCATGCACGACGCCGACGGCCGTGATTTCCGCGCCTTCACCATCGTGACCACGGCGGCGAACGACCTGATCCGCCCCGTGCACGATCGCATGCCCGTGCTGCTGGCGCCGGAAGCGGAAGCCGCCTGGCTCGATCCGGCCGGCCAGGCGCCGGCCGACCTGTTGCCGCTGCTCAAGCCCTGCCCGGCGCACCGCTTGCACAGCCGCGACGCGTCCAGCCTGCTCGCCCAGCCGGACAAACCGTCCGTCCAAACCCTGCTCCCGTTTTAGCCGCGCTTCAGCACAGCCCCGCGGCGGCGTGCTTGTCGGCAATCTGCGCCGCCAGCCGGTCCACGGCTTCCAGGTCCGCGGCGCGCGGCCGGCCGGCGCAGAGTACTGGTTCCAGCACTTCGACCTTCAGGTGCGGCAGCAGCTCGGCCGTCTTGCCGATCTGGCCGCGGCTCCAGCCGTAGGAGCCGAGGTAGCCGGCGAACTTCACCGGCGGCTTGAGGGCATCCACCAGCGCGCCGATCCATGTCGCCAGCGGATGCATCCCGCCCAGCACGGCCGGCGCGGCGAACACAATCGTCGCCGCATCCACCAGCGCCGCGGACAACTGGTCGAGCCGCAGATGGGCCAGATCGAACGGCTGCACAGCCACGCCGCGGGCGATCAGACTTTCGATCAGCCGCTGCACGAGCAGCGCCGTGCTGCCATGCATGGAGACCTGCGGCAGCACGACCTTGTTGGTCACCAGGCCGCCGCTCCAGCGGCGGTACGCGTCGAGGATCAGCGCCGGCCGGTCGTACACCGGCCCGTGGCTGGGTGCGATCAGCGCCGGATTCAGCGGCGCCAGTTTGTCCATGTGCTTCCGGATCAAGGTCGCGAAGGGCATCAAAATCTGCGCGTAATAGCTCCGCGCCGCGGCCAGCACCACCGCTTCATCCCGTGCCCAGAGGTCGGAGGTCGCCAGGTGCGCGCCGAACAGGTCGCACGGAAACAGGATCCGGTCCTCTTCCAGGAAGGACACCATGGTTTCCGGCCAGTGGACCCACGGCAGGTGCAGGAAACGCAGGGTGCGGCCGCCCAACGCCAGCGTTTCGCCATCCTGCACCGCCTGCAGCCGGTCGGCGGGGACCGCCAGCAACTCCTGCAGGAACTGGACGCCCTTGGGCGTGGCGAGCACCTGCGCCTGCGGAAAGCGCGCCAGCACGTCCGGGATCGTGCCGGCATGATCCTGCTCCGCATGGTGGGCGACGATGTAATCGAGCCGGGCGACGCCCTCCAGCCGCTGGAGCAAGACCGCGCGGAAAGCCGGATCCACCGTGTCCAGCAGCGCGGTCTGCTCGCTGCCGTTCACCAGGTAGGCGTTGTAGCTCGTGCCCTGCGGCAGCGGGATCAGCTCGTCGAACAACTGCCGGTGCCAGTCCACGGCGCCCATCCACTCGATCCCCGGCTTGATCTCCCGTCGGTTCATTTTTCCTCCGCAGGGCGGCCTAAAAGCTCAACCTGCTTATCAGGCGGCCTTCGTCCTGTAATTCTGTTATTCGATTTGTATTATTTCTACCTGCCCGGGCTGATCCATTCCTGCCGGATTGTCGCCACCGCCGGCGCCATCCCGCTCATCGCCCCCGTCCGCCGCCGGGCGCGGTTCGTAGATATGGAACTGCACGCGGCTGAACGCGTCGAGCAGCATGGTCACGCGGCCGCAGCTTTCAGCGCTGCCAACCAGCGCCTGGTCGGCGAGCTTCTCCAGGGCCAGCGTGAAGCGGCTGCCGTCCAGAAAGGTCGCGCGCACGTCGCCGGCCCGCCGGCGGGCCACCGCGGCTTTCAGGCCGGCCAATTCGATCCGGGCCATCCGCTCCAGCGGCACGCTCAGCTCCCCGAAGCTGGCCGCGACGATCGCCGTATCCCTGGTCAGGCGGCTGACCGTGCCGCTGAGCTGGTCGCCGTTGGTGAGACGCACCAGATCTTCGCCGCCGGCCGCCGCACCATCGGACGCGCTGTCCAACCGGCCTTCCCACGGCGCAACAACAATGTTGGCAATGCGCAACGAACATTGTCCCCGCGCATAGAAAAGCAGCCCCCGGCCGCTGCCCGCCAGCTCCTGCTCGGTCCATTGTTTCACCAGTTCGTCGTCCAGCAACAAGGCGATGGTCTTCTGCGCCTTGTTGACGCGGACAGAGACGCGGGCCTTGTTCCTGGCCTGAAGCTGGGGGACGGCCACGCCCACGCTGCGACTTTTGATGCCCGCGGCTCGGGCGGGCAAACTGCGGTTCAGGTACACGCTGGCAGCGCTGAATTGCAGCAGGCCACCGCCCGCACCGAAGGGGCTGGTCAGCTTCTCGCAGTAGAAGCCCAACTGCAGATACAGCGGCCCGCGCCACGCGAGGTCAAACTCGATGTTCGCCGCATCGGGCAGGTCCACCTGGCGGCCGAGACTGCCGCTGCTGCCGGGCGCGCAGTAGAACGCGCCCTCTTTGAACGTCCAGGCATTGCGCGTACTTTTCGTGGCGGTCCAGTCGGCCAGCCCTGTCGGCCCCGTGTACACCGTGGCGGATGGTGCGGCGCGGAAAACGATCCGCCGGATCATCGCCCGTTGCACCGCCAGCGGTCCCGCGTACCACGTGTTGAGCTGGAGCGTCGAGCCGTTCAGCGCCACGAGGTCGCCCGCCAGCCGGTCGCCGTTCGTCAGCTCGAGGGTCAGCCGGTGCGGCGGCCGGGCCGCGCTTCGCGGCCGGGCCGCGAGCTGCAACTCCAGCACGTTGTCCAGGCTGAACGCGATGGGCTCCTTCACGTCCGCGCGGCGCCACCGCAGCGCGCCATCCATTCCCAAGCTTCCCAGGGTGCCGTGCAAGACGTCGCCGTTGTTGAATTTCAACAGATCGCCGTCCGCCGCCGGCGTGTTGGTCCGCAAGGTTTCCGTGCCCGGCTTGCTCACCAGCGCGGATGCCGGGGGGTGCGGTTGGCGGTCCTCGCGCGCGGCGCCGGGGGGTGCGGCATTGACCGTTGCGCCCCGGCTGGGGACCAGTCCCGCCAGGCACACCACCGCCAGCGCACCCCAGTGTTTCATTTGTTGTGTCATTACCGTACACCGTCGCCGCGGTACGCCCGGTGTCCCGCCGGCCAGCCGTGTCCGGGCGGGCGTGGAGGTTCCGGAATGGACGGCGGCGGGGGCGCCCGGGCGCCGCCAACGCTGTGGCGCTATTTCGGATCCACAAATTGCGCCGCCTCTTTCAACCGCTTCCACTGCTGCTCGATGAGGCGGTCCACGTGGCCGTCGAGGAACAACACGTTGCGCGCGCCATCGGCGGCCGGCTGGTCCTCGTAGAACAGCACCACCTTGTCGGCTTTGTCAAATTCGGCCGGCTTGCGTCCTGACAAGGCAGGATTGGGCTGGTACGGCTTCTTGGTCTGCGGCTGGATAAACGTGTCCTTGTGGCCGGCGTATAGGATCAGTTCCTGCTCCGCGGTGCGGACGTCGGTGAGGAGCGGCAGCACCTTGCGTTCGCTGACGTAGGTGTTGACCGCCACGCCCAGCTTGCGGAGGTTCTTGGCCGATGCGTCGTTGAGCTCCTGGACGCGCTTCTCGTCTTCCGTCGCCGTCGCGGCTTCATTGCCGGTCACCTCGAACTCGAGGTTGAACGGGCGGATGTCAGTGAGGCTGCCGGAGGTGCGCAGATTCAGCAGCGCCAGCGCCAGGGTCGTTTGCGCGGTCGGCTTCTCGATGTCGGGCGGCTGGCCGGAGCGCATCACCGCGTTCAACTTGGCCGCATCCAGCGGCTTGTTCTGGGCCGCGTAGGCGACCAGGTACGTTTCGCTGCCGAGGGTGACGGTCTGCCCCCGGCTGTAATACACGCTGGCGCCCATGCTCCCTCCCATGCGCGCCCCGTAGATGACCGCCAGCGGATTGACCGCCTCCGCGCCGCTGCCGGCGCTCAGGTGCCGCCAGGTTTCATCGAGGTCTTTCAGCTTCATCGTCAGCGGGATTGTTTTGCCCGACAACGCCTCCGGAAGCGTCATGGGCTGCGCCGCCGCCGGACGGGCGAGGGTCGCGACGAGCAGCAGGGCGCAGATGTAATTCATGTTCATTGTTCCATTCCTTCCGGGTTGTCGCCGCCGGCCGCGCCGCCCCAGTCATCGTCCCCGCCTGCTTCCGGGCGCGGTTCGTAGATGTGGAACTGCACGCGGCTGAACGCATCGAGTGCCGTGGTCACACGGCCGCAGCTCTCGGTGCTGCCGACCAACGCCTGGTCTTCGAGCTTCTCCAGGGCCAGCGTGAAGCGGCTGCCGTCCAGAAACGCCGCGCGCACGTCGCCGGCCTGCCGGCGGGCCTTCTCGGCCTTCTGGCTGGAAAATTCGATCTGGGCGATCCGCTCCAGCGGCACTTTCATCTCTCCAAAACTGGCGGCCACGACGGCTTCATCCTTGGCGATGTTCACGACCGTGCCGCTGAGCTTGTCGCCGTTGGCGAAGCGGATCAGGTCGTCGGCGCCGGGCACCGCCGCGGCGGCCTCGCTGTCCAGCCGGCCATCCCACGGCGTGACCACGATGTTGGCGACACGCAACTGACTCTGCCCCTGCGAATAGAAGATCATCCCCCGGCCGCTGCCCGCAAACTCCTCCGCATCGGGCCATTGTTTCACCAGGTCATTGTCGAGGAACAGGGCGATGGTTTTTTTCGCCTTGTTGACGCGGATGGCGACGCGGGCCTTGCTCTTGTTCTGGAACTTGGGGATCTCCACGCTGCTGCCCATGTTGTTGGCGCCGCGATTGGGGGAGGTGCGGTTCAGGAACACGCTGGAGTTATTAAACTGCAGCATGTAGCCGCCGGTGCTGTAGAGGTTGTTCAGGTTGCCGAAGTAGAACCCAACCTGAAAATACAGTTGCCCGCGCCACGCGAGGTCGAACTCGATGTTCGCCAGGTCGGGGAGGTTCACGTTGCGGCCGAGGCCGCCCGCGTTGCCCGGCCTGCAGTAGAACGCGCTGTTCTTGTACTTCCACGCGTTACGCGCACCCTCGGCGATGGTCCAGCCCGCCAGGCCCGTCGGCCCCGAGTACACCGCTTCGAGCGGCGCGGCCTGGCAGACGATCCGCTGGACCATCGCCCGCTTCAGCTCCAGCGGGCCCGCGTACCACGTGTCGAGCTTGAGCAGTTGACTGTTCAGCGCCACGAGGTCGCCCGCCAGCCGGTCGCCGTTCGTCAGCTCGACGGCCAGCCGATGCGGCGTCCGGGTGGTGCGCGGCGGCCGGGGCGCGAGCTGTAGTTCCTGAATGTTGTCCAAGTTGAACGCAACGGGGTCTTTCACGTCCGCGCGGCGCCACCGTAGCGCGTTGCCCGCTCCCACGCTCACGATCGTGCCGTGCAACACGTCGCCGTTGTTGAATTTCAGCAGATCACCGTCCGCCGCCGGGCTGGCCGGCACGCCGCTGGCGTCCGGCTTGGGCGCGGGCCGGGCGTTGGTTTCCGACGGGCTGTCCGGCGCGACCCGCGGCGGCGCCGGCAACTCCAACGCGCCCGGGACATTCCCGGCCGCCCACAGCCAGCCCAGCAAGCCCAACGCTGTTATTTTCATCGCTCCGCCTCTCCCGGTTTCCGCGTTCGTGCGGCCGCCGCGACCATCAAAACACCGTGTAGTAAATCACCCGTACGCGCACCCGACAAGCTCATTCCCCGCGGGATGGGCGCTGGACGTCCTGGGATGCCACGGTGGCGCCGGCCCAACCGTGCCCGCGCGCCCTTTCCACCTCGTCCCGCCTCCAAGCCATGACCTAACCATAGACTACCCGGCCGGGTGGTCTATGGTTAGGTATCACAAGCGGCTGATGATCTGCCGGGCCAGGGCTTCATGGGCCTGATACACCTGCGGACCCAGGTAGTTGTCGGGCCACAATTCCGCCGGCAAGAGCGGATCCTCTTCCATGACGCTCAAGTAGGCGGACTGCTGCTCGCGCAACAGGGCAAGCAATTTCTCGGCTGACCATGCGCCAGCGGCAAGTTGCTCTCGGGTTTCGGCCAACGCAGCCAGGAACCAGGTGTGCGCCTGATGGAGTTGGTTAAAATCCCAGGCCGCCGCGGCCAGGGTCGGCCCCGACTGTCCCAGCACGGTGTACGCCTCGAACAAAAAGGCATACTCACTCAAGCCCGCCGCACGGGCTAGATCATCGAAATCGTGCCGGATATCCCGCGCCGAAAGCCATACACTGCCCTGTAAATTGCCCATGCGCAACCGTTTAAGATGAACCCGCAACATCTTCCGGTACCCGTGCTGACTCTCCGGAATGTCATACACCAGCACATACCAGCGCCCCGGCCAGGACTGGCGCCACAAACGCTCAGGCTGCAGGGTCGCGGACACACGACGCAGACCCGCGGGCACCAAGGTAAGTTGATGTGTGTTCCCAGACAAATCGGTCTGCACCGCCAACCCTTGGCGGCGCAGCCGGTGCGCTGCCATGAAATAGGCGTTGGGCTTGAAGCCGCGGGACAGAGGGAAATAGCGTCCCCGTGCGGCCACAGCCCGCCCGAGGAGGAATAACAGATCGAGTACCTCGTCAGTCACGCGTCGCGTCAGCACCCGTGGACAGAATTGCGGATGATGTAGCCACGTCATTTTCATTTCATCACCTAACATTAAATGTTCCGGCCGGAACATATAATGTTAGGTCACGTAGTGCAAGACGAACTGCGCGGACGACCTTGATCATCAGGATGGCGACTGGCTGAGCCGGGGGCGGGCACGCAAGGGCACCCGAAGCCCTCCTGCAGAAGCTTTCCGTTCTCCTCCGAAGAACTTTCAGCCCGGCCTCAACACGCGCCATAATGAGCAACATCCGGCGGCGCGGCCCGGCCCGGCCGCCGGTCAGCGTTCGTAGATCGGCAGCAACCGATAATTCAAGGCCATGGAGAGCAGGGCGGTGGAGGTGCTGAAGACGGTGCCGAAGGGGCCTTCCCAACTGCCGTCAGCGCTTTGCACGTTGAGCAGCCGCTGCTGGTTGGCCGCGTTCCAATCGCGCCAGGCGTGCATGTCCGCCTGGAACCAGGCCTGTGCGGCATAGTAGACATAATAGAAATAGTATTGGCCGGCGTCGCCCTCGCCGGCCGTCTGCAGGAAGGCCCACGCGCCGGTGAACAGCCGCGATTCCTTCTGCCGGGCCAGCGCGGCCACCAGGGCGCCGATCGCCGTGCGGGGGCCGTTGCCGGATTCCGCGCCGGTGTAACCAATCCCGCCATCCGGCCCCTGGCAACTGCGGTAGAAGGCCAGGCCCTTCTTGATTGCTTCGTCGGGGATGGCGAGGCCGGCATTGCGCGCGGCGAGCAGCGCGACCATCTGCGCGCCGCTGACGGTCGTGTCGGCGTCGGTCGCCGTCGGCATATAGCGCCACCCGCCGAACCGGTTGGCGGCCTGCGAGGTCAGGATCAGGTCCACCGCCTTTTTCAGCGCCGGCCCGAGGCGCGGATCGTCCACGGCGCCGTAGGCCTCGGCCAGCGCCAGGGTGGCAAAGCCATGGTGATACATGGAGCCGCCGATGTAGCCGTTGCCCGCCTGCTGGCTCTTGAGGAGCGCGTCCACCGCGCGCCGGCACGTGGCGGCCTGCGGCCCGTAATTCGGATCGTCGCCGTGCGCCAGAATGGCCAGCAGGGCGAGGGCGGTGATGCCCGGCCCGCTGTCGCCGCGGTTGCTTTCCCAGTGGCCATCCTGGCCCTGGCTGCGGACCAGGTAATGGATGCCGCGCACATAGGCCGCCTCCAGGTCCGGCGGAATGGGGTCGCCGTGATAGAGTTCGCCCGCCGCGCGGTCCGCCGCCAGCCACAGCGCACCCAGGATGATCAGCCAGTGTTTCATGGTTGCGCTCCCGGACCGCGCAGCGCGGCTTCCGTTTCCGCCGCGCGGAAAAAGTCCTGCAGCACGTCGCGATATTCCGCGGGCAGCGCGCCGCCCTCGTCCCCGCCGCTCTGGCGCACCCTCCGGCTGCCCGCCGCCGCGCCCGCCGCCGCACCGCCGCTGCGCTCATTGGGACGGTCCGTCGTGCCATGCGCCGTGTTGCCGCCCGGCTTGCGGGCCGCCGCCATCATCGCCGCCAGCTCCTGCTCCGATGGTTCCGTGCCGCTGCGGGAACCCGACGACGGCTGTACCATGCCGGCAATGGTTTCAATCACAACGGTCTGGAGCGCGATGTTCCCGCTGTCGGTCGCGCCCTCGCGAAAACGCCCTTCGACCGCTTCCATCACGCCCGCCACCTGCTGCACGCCCTGGGCCACTTGCGGAATTTTGGTTTTCTCTGCCAGCGCGCGCGTATCGGCGGTGACCGAGGCCTGCAGCTTGCCCAGCGCCGCGCTGAGCGCCGCCTGCGACAGGGCGCCGGCTTTGACCTCCCCGGCCGCGCGGGTCTGTTCGCGCAGGCCCTCCTGACGCACGCGCGCGCGCATCAGACCCAGCAGCACATCGGCCTCGATCTGCTGCTGATCGCCGCCGCTGCCGCTCCCCCCGCTGTCACCGGCCGCCGGCTCCAGCTTGTCCGCCCACGCGTTCAGCTTGCCCTTGAGCGCCTGCGCATCGCCGATGGCCTTGCCGCCCATGTTCCTGGCGATCGTCTCGCCCAGCGCGCGCATTTCGCCGGCCACGTCCGGTACGCTCATCTCCTGCCGTACCTCCTCATACACTTCCTTGCGCGTCAGGTTGTAGAATCCGGCGAGATCGTCGCGTACATCCTGCGCTGCGCGCCGGTTCCGCTCCTGTTCCCGGCCGGTGGCTGTCAGGCGCTCCCGCGCCGGCGCCGGCAGTTGCTCCGCCGGCAGGCCGGCGGCGACCGGTAAATCGCGCTGCATGGCGGCGGCGATCTCGTCCTCCTTCTTCGCGGCGTCGCGCAGGCGGTTGACGAAGTTGCGGGCCGACATCTGGTCGAGCGCCGCCTGTGCGCTGCGCTGCAGGTCGCGCATCTGCGCCAGCGCCTGCGCCTCCTGCTGCGCCGCGCGCTCGGTCTGCGGCTGGCGCTGCCCGGCGTCGGCTTGCGCGCCGGCCATGGCCTGCGCCGCCTGCGCCATGGGCTGCGCCGCAATCTGCTGCATCTGGCTGGAGTTCTTCTGCCAGTCGCGCAGCGTGGCGGCGCTGACCTCGGTGTTGCGCAGCCCATCCTGCGTGAGTTTTTCCAGATCACGCGCCAGTTGCTCCAACTGCCGGGCGTTGGCGCGTTCGCCCTGTTCGTTGGCGCGCAGTTCGCCGGCGGCCTTTTCGCTCTTCAGGCTGTCGGGCGATTGCGCGGCGAGTTCGGTGTTGGCCGTGAGCAGCCGCTCCTCCTCGCGCGCGAGGTCGTCGAGCCGCGCCAGCAGATTGCGCGCCTGTTCCTGCAGGAGCTTGGCGTGGTCGGCGCGGCTGAGCACATGCACGCGGAACACCGTCGAGGTGGAGGGGGTGCGTTCCGGCAGATAGTCCAGCGCCTTGGCGCACAGCGCGATGGTCACGCCCTCCGGCACGCCCCACACCAGCGGCGCGATGCGGCAGGCTCCGTTGGTCGCGGGACAATCCGGCGCGCCGGCGGCCAGGAGCCGGGTCGTGACGTTCGACGCCGGCGGCGGCGCGGCCGGCGCCTCGCGTTCCAGCCACCAATCGAGCCAGACGCGCTGCACGCCGTAGTCGTCCTTCGCGGCCACGCGCAACTCCACCACCTCGTCCGGCAGCACCGCCACGGCGTCGGCCAGGCCCTCGCATTGCAGCGTCGGCGGCTCATCCGGCCGGCCGCTGAGTTCGAGCCGGTACGGCGCGGCGCAGCGCAGACGATGGGTGTCGGTCCAGACGAACGTGAGCGTGCGCGGGGGCGCCGGCGCGGCGTCGGGCGCGGGCGCGGGCATTGTTAGCGCCGCCGAGCGGAAGCCGGCGTTTGTCACGGCCAGCGCGGCCGCCGTGCCATTGCTCAGGCTTGCGTTGTCCAGCGCGCGGTTGGCCTGTCCCTCGAAGCTGACCTGCGCGCCGTACAGCAGCGCCAGCCGTCCGTTGCTCACCGGTTCCGTGGACGGCGGCCGCTGGAGATAGCCCGGCCAGACGATGTGCGCCTGCAGCCGCAGCAGCTCCGGGCGGAACAGCGGCCGCAGTTGGATGCGCTTGGAGAAATCGCCGGCGCGCAACGCCAGCACGGCCGGCGCGGTCTGGCCGGGGAAGCTCAGGATGGCGCGGCCGCCGCGGAACGTCGCGCGCACCACCGGCTGCTCGCCAATCCGCGCGCGGATGGCCGGCGGCCGCCAGCGCGACAGGCCGGTCAGCCCGCACGCGATCTCGAACGGCTCGCCGTGCGGCGTGACCAGCTCATCCGGCAGCGCCTCCAGCGAGACGAAGGTGAAGCGCTCGACTGTCGCCAGCGGTTTGAGCCAGCGCAGCAGTGCGTTGCGCGCCGCCGGCGGCGCCAGCACCACCGCGCCGGCCGCAAGCAGCAGCAGCAGGCCGAAGCCGAGCGCGAGCCGGCGCGGCCGCCGCACCGGGGCCGCCTGGGCGAAGTCGTAGCGCCGCGATTCCGCCGCCACCTGCGCCAGCGCCGCGCGCAGCAACGCCGGCGACGCGCGCTGTGTCGCGGCCGGGCCTTCCTCGGCCAGTTCCACCACGCCCAGCAGCCGGTCGCCCAGCCGCGGGAACTGCCGCTGGACCAGGCGCGCGAGTTCGCGTCCGCTGCGCCGCCGCCAGAGCCAGTGCCGCAGCCACCAGACGCCCGCGCCGCCCAGCGCCGCCGCGCCCACGAGCATCAGCAGCACGCGCAGCATCGCGGGCGTATCGAAGCAGCGGTCGAGCGCGAAGACCAGCAGATACGAAAGCAGCAGCCCCCCCAGCGCGCCGCAGCACGCCGCCAGCGTCTCCAGCCGCCGCAGCCGGCGCTCGAACGCGCCCAGTTGCGCCCGCAATTCCGGCGGCAGGACGATGGCTTGCCCGTCCTTGAAAAAGCCGGCCGCGGATCGGTCCGCGCCCGGCGTTTCTGGTTGCTGGCTCTGGTTCATAACGCCCATCCCGACAGCTCCGAGGTTAATGGTGTTGCGCGGGGCTGTCCTCCGCAGGAGGACGCCCACCAGACCGCCCTGCTTTTCCAAGGTTTGGTACCGCTCATTTCCCGACCCTCATCCCGGCCTCATATCCGGCCCAGCCATTTCCGCCCCACCCAGTGCGCGCTTAACAAGCCGAGGATGAGCATCAGCCACAACGGATGGCACCACAAGCGGAAAATATCCTCTTCCGGACGCCGTTCCGGCAGCACGTTGAGCCGCGCCACGAGCCGGTCGAGATCGGCGGCCGTGCCGAGCTCGCCGTCGGTGACCGCGGCGATTTCGCGCAGCACTTCGGCGCGCGCGGGCCGGCCCACCTGCTCGCGCTGCGGCTGGTGCACGTCGAGGGTGGCGGCCACCTTGCGCCCGGTTTCCAGGCAGTGTACTTCGACGGCGTGCACCCCGCCTTCGCGCGGCACGTAGCCGCCGGTGTGGACGCCCCAGCCGCCCGGTTCGGGGGTCAGGTCCAGTATCTCTTCGCGGCCCGACGGCGCGCGGATGCGGACGCGCACGCTGCCCTGCGCCAGCGGCTGGCCGGCGGCGTCGAACGCGGTGGCGTGCAGGAACATGCGGTCGCCGACGTCCGGCGCTTCCGGCGCATAGAAGAAACGCAGGCCCTCGGCATGCGCAAGGTGCCGCTGATGCGACATCCAGCGGATGACCTGGCCCCAGAAGCGGTAGTGATAGGTGTCCTCGACGCCGCGCCGCCAGCGCCAGGCGGCATCGGTGCCCATGAACAGTACGCGGCCATGGCCGAACGGGCGCGCGACGAGCAGCGGCAGGCGGCCGTATTGGTTGCGCGTCTCGGCGTGCACGGCCAGCACGTCGGCGCCGGGCTTGGCGCGCAGCACCGACGCGTGCCAGAAGAAGCCCGGCAGGCCGCGCCAGAGCGCCTCGTTTTCCGCCGGCGTCGCGCCCAGCATCGTCAGGAGGTGATCGCGGCCGCGCGTGGTCAGCGCCAGCCGGGATTCGAGGCTGAAGCCGTGACCGCGGGACGCCGCGGCGTCGAGCGTCACCGGCAGCAGTTCGCCGAGCGCCGAGTGGACCAGCGTCAACTCGCGGCCCTCGCGGCCCGGCAGGAACACCAGGCCGCTGGCCTGCTGCTCGACCAGGCCCTTGAGCTGCTGCGCCTGCTCCTCGGTCAGCTCGCCGGAACCGACGCCGATATCGCCCAGGAAGACCACGTCATACTTGCTCAGCTCGTCGCGCGCGGCCGGGAACGCCGCCAGAGCATCGCGCCCGCCGCCGGTCTCCAGGCCCGGATGCAGGAGCAGCGAGCTGACGCGCACGCCGGGATCGCGGAGCAGCGCGTTGCGGAGATAGCGGTATTCCCAGCGCGGCTTGGTTTCGATGAGGAGCACGCGCAGGAGCTCGCGCCGCAGCACGATGCGGAACGAGCGCGCGTTGTTATCGGCGCGCGTTTCGTCCGGCTCCACCGGCAGGCGGACCGTGAAGGTCTGCTCGCCCTCGTCCTCCGGCGTGAGTTGCAGCGCGCCTTGCATCTGCGCCAGCGGCGGCAGCACCACCGGTTTGCGCGCGACGACGCCGCGCGGGCCGGCCAGCTCCAGCGTCGTGCTGACCTCGCGGTTCAGGTGGCTCTGGATGGTGAACGGCAGGTTGATCTGCTCCTCCATCAGGCCGTAGGCCGGGGCGGAGACTGCTTGCAACTCGAGGTCCGGCAGGAACTGGTCGCTGCCGGCGGCGATGGCGAAGACCGGGATCTGCTTGAGGCGCAGGCGCGTGGCGGCGGTGACCGGCGGCGGGCCCGCGTTCCAGTCGCCGTCGCTGATGAGCAGCACCGCGCGCACCTGCGCGGCGTCGTGCAACGCCGATTCCAGCGCGGCGTTGAGGTCGGTGCCGGCGTCGGCGGCAACCGCCGGCGGGACGTTGGTCGGCGGCGCGGCGAAATCCGCCACGCGCACGGCGTAGCGGTTATCCAACGGCCCCCAGAACTTGCGCGCGCGCTGCGCGGCGAGCCAGTCGGCGCGGCTGACCGCATTGTTGGTGCCGCCGGCGATTACATCCCGGGTGGCCATGCTGCCGGAGGCATCGCACAGCACGAGCACCTGCGGGCGCTCGGTGCGCGGCAGCACGCGGACGCGCTCCGGCTTGAACAGGGTGCAGGCGAAGGCGAGCACCGCCAGCACGCGCAGCCATTCGACCACACGCGCGCCGCGCCGCAGCCGCTCGCGTTCGCGCTGCACCTGCCGCCGGCCCAGCAGCGCGACGGCCGCCGCCGCCAGCAAGACGGCCAGCACCTTCCACCAGGCCCAGTCGAAGGTCCAGAACACGTGGTTCATGGCGCGCCTCCGGCCGGCTGCGGCGGTGCGATTTCCTGGAGGGTCAAATACGCCTCGAGTACCAGCAGCGCCAGGCCGAGCAGGACGAACAGCGCCCAGATTTCGTTCTGGTCGGCGGCGCCGTTCTCGGCGGAGACGTGCTCCTCGGTCACCGTGCAATCCACGCCCGGCAGCAACCGGCGCACCTGCGCCGGCGCCAGCGGCTCAACGATGTCTTCCGCCGCGGGCCGGTTCAGGGCGAGCCAGCGGTCGCCGCTGTGCCAGACGCCCGCCTGCGTCAGCGGATCACTCACGCCGGGCGGCGCGACTGGTGTCCAGATGTCCTGTGCCGACGCCGGGCGCCATTCGCCGCACACCGCATTTTCTGCTTTCGAAAACCGCGCCGCGCCCTGTTCCAGCATCCGCTGCGCCATCGGCACCAGCACGCGGCCGTCGTCGAGGTCCGACCAGTCGGGCAGCGGCAGCGTGGTGCAGGCATAAAACGTGCCGCGCCCCAGGTTGCGCCGCGCCAGAAACGGCTGGCCATCCGTGTAAGCCGCGAGCGTAACCCAGCCGGCGGCGCGCTGGACGGCGGAGGTCGGACTCAGCTCGTGCAGCGCCGCGCGGCGCGTCGCCGCCAGTTGCGCCACCGGCAGGTTGCGGCCGTCGGCCGTGCGTTCGAGCGGGCCTTCGCGCTCTTCCCAGAAGGCGACGCGGAACGGCCGCGCGGCCGCCGCCGTCTCGACCGCGCCCCACGCGAAGTCCGCCGGCCCGTTCGTGCCCGGCGCGCCGCGGCCGCCCGCCGGCGGCAGGAACCAGACCACGCCGCCGGCAGTGACGTAGCGGTTCAAGTCCACCCGCGCCGGGCCGGCCGGCGGGGCGCCCTGCCAGACGATCAGGCCCCGGGTGCCGGCGGTCAGCGCGCCCGCCGCGTCCGGCGCGGCCAGGTCGCAGCGGCGCGCGCCGGTCGCCGACGGCGCCACCGCGAGCTGGAGCCAGCGGCCCGCCGCCGGGTGCTCCGCGACCACGCAACCGTGCAGCGGCGTCTCGCCGCCGTAGACGAAATACAGTTGGTTGTCGCGCGGGTTGTCGTCCGCCGGCAATTCCCAGGAGCCCCAGCCGGCCGTCTGCTCGGACGTCAACGTCTGGTTCCAATCGTCGCGTGCGGCGGCGCTGACGAAGTCCACGACCGCGCGCTGGCCGTTGAGCGTGGTGGTCACCGGCAGCTTGGCGGGCCACGGCGCGGCCTGCTGGCAGGTGGCGGCCACGCGGACCGCACACTTGGCGCCGGTGTGCCCGGCGCGCACGGCGCGCAGCCCCAAGGCGCGATTGGCCGGCGCAACCGCCGGCAGTGCCAGCACGCGGACGCGCACGCGCGGCGAAAAACCGGCCAGCCGCGCCGCGAGGTCGCCCCACGCGCGGTCGTCCGGCAGCCAGTTGCTCGACTGCAAATCGGACACCGCCCAAATATCGGTGCGGCCGGGCTTGTTCTTGAGCATCCAGTCCAGCGCCGCGCGGAACAGCGCGGGCCAGTCGGCCGCGGTATCGGTGGCGCGTACCGCCGTCATGCCGACGAGCGCCTCCGGGCCGGCCAGCGCCTGCGGCGTCAGCGTGGCGCTGTCCAGCAACACATAGCGGCTGCCCGCGCCGTTGCGCCGGCCGGCCTCGGCCAGCAGGCGCAGCGCCTCCTCGCGTTTGGCGAGGCGGCGGCGCGGGTCGAGCGTCTCCATGCTCGCGGAGCGGTCGAACAGGATGAGCACCGTGTCGGGCCGGCCGCCGAACGTCAGCCCGAGCCAGCCGCCGGCGAGCGGCCGCGCGGCGGCCCACGCGAGCAACGCCAGCGCCAGCGCCCGGCAGGCGAGGATCAGCCACTGGCGCAGCCGCGCCCGGCGCGTGCTGCTGCGCGCGGCGCGGACGAGGAACATCATCGCGCCCCACGCCAGCGAGCGGAAGCGCAGCCGGTTGAGCAGGTGGATGATCAGCGGGACCGTCAGCGCACCCAGGCCCCACAACAGCGCGGGCTGCAACAGCGTCATGCCGCGCCCCCCGCGGCCGCGGTGGCGGTGCGCAGCCGCTGCAGGATGAAGGCGGTCAGCACCTGCTCGTAGCCGTGGTCGGTGACGACGCGCTGATAGTCCACCCCGAACTCACGGCTGCCGCGCTGCAGCGTGGCGAGATGTGCATCGAATTCGCGGCGGTAGTCGGCCGCCATCAGCGCGGGGTCGGTGATGAGCTGGAACGAGCTTTCCAGGTCCGTGAAGCGCATCGGCCGGTCGAAATCGAACTGGACCTCGTCGGGATCCAGCAGGTGGAAGAGTGCGAGATCGTGCTTCTGAAAGCGCATGTGCTGGAAGGCGTTGATCAGCGGCGCGGCCTCGGCGAAGAAATCGGAGAACACGATCACGAGCGCGCGCCGCCGGATTTTCTCGGCCACGTCGTGCAGCGCGCGCGGCAGATCGGCCGCGCCGCCCGGCTGCACGGCGGCGAGCGTCTCGAAGATGGGCCGCAGATGCGCGGGCGAGCGGCGCGGCGGGATGTCCCGCACGCCCCGGCCGGTGATCACCGTCAGCCCGACCGCGTCGCCCTGGTGCACGAGCAGGTGCGCGAGGGTCGCGGCCAGGCGCAGGGCGTAATCCAGCTTGCGGCCGTGGCGGCCGGCGTAGGCCATGGAACCGGTGGCGTCGAGCACGAGCGCGCAGCGCAGATTCGTGTCGGCCTCGAACTCCTTCATGTAAAAGCGGTCAGAGCGCGCATACACGCGCCAGTCCACGTGCTTGACGTCGTCGCCCGGCACGTATTTGCGGTACTCGGCGAACTCGACGCTCGCGCCGCGCGTGGCGCTGCGGTGCGGCCCGGCGACGTCGCCGAGCATCGGGTGGCAGGCGTTGATGGTCAGGCGCGAGAGCCGCGCCAGCACCTCCGCGTCCAGGAAGGCGCGCTGGGCGTCGCCGGCCACGTCAGGTCTCCCGGCAGATGGCGAGCAGGCGGCGGATGATCTCGCGGCTGGAGACGCCCTCGGACTCGGCGTGGAAGTTGACCAGGATGCGGTGCGCGAGGACGGCCTCGGCCACGGCCTCGACGTCCTCGACGCGCGCCAGGTAGCTGCCGCTGAGCACCGCCCGCGCCTTGGCGCCGAGCACGAGGTATTGCACCGCGCGCGGCCCCGCGCCCCACAGCACCCAGCGCTTGATCCAGTCCGGCGCGCCCTCGGTGGCCGGGCGCGAGAGGCGCACCAGCTTGACCACGTGCTCATAGACGTGGTCCGGCACCGGCACGCGGCGGACGACCTGCTGCAAATGCATGATTTCCTGGCCGGCCAGCACCGGCGCCAGCGTGACCGGCTCGCCGACGGTGGTCTCGCGCGCGATGCGCAGCTCCTCGGCGGCCGTCGGGTAGTCCACGTGGATCAGGAACATGAACCGGTCGAGCTGCGCCTCGGGCAGCGGATAGGTGCCTTCCTGTTCGATGGGATTCTGCGTGGCGAGCACGAAGAACGGCTGCTCCAGCTTGAAGTGATGCGCGCCGGCATTGACGCAGTGCTCCTGCATCGCCTGCAGCAGCGCCGCCTGTGTCTTCGGCGGCGTGCGGTTGATTTCGTCCGCCAGCACGATGTTCGCGAACACCGGACCCTTGACGAACTCGAAGGCCCGCCGGCCCGGCTGGGCGCTCTCCTGCAGGATGTCCGTGCCCGTGATGTCCGACGGCATCAGGTCCGGCGTGAACTGGATGCGGCTGAACTTGAGCGCGAGCAGGTCGGCCAGCGCGTGCACCAGCATCGTCTTGGCCAGCCCCGGCACGCCCATCAGCAGCGCGTGGCCGCGGGAGAAGACGCACAGCAGCAGTTTTTCGATGACGACGTCCTGCCCGATGATGACGCGCGCCAGTTCGCTGCGGAGCTGCTGATGCAGCGCCTGCAGCCGGTCAATGGCGACCACGTCTGCTTCGCTGGGTTCGATCGCGACCGCGTTGGTTCCGGTGGTGATATTCATGCTGCGTTTCTCCCGTGGCGTTGTGTCCTGGCCGACCTTGGTACTACCGTTGCTTTGATTCAATAAAAAAGAATGAAGGTTGAAGGATGAATTATGAAATGTTGGCCTTTGTTTTCTTTGAGATGGTGGTGAAGATGGCCGGGGGTTGATCGCATTCGTCACGCAGGGCAGCCCATTTCGCATTGGGAACAATCCCAGCCTCGACCAGCAGCTCAAACCAATAGGCGGTTTCGTCGAGTTCTTTCAGGCCGTCGCCGATTTTGGCGATAAATTCCGCTGTCGAACGGGAACGGCAGGCTTCGCGATAGTTGGCTCCAACGGCTGTGCCGGAACGTAAAACTTGCTTGCCCAGCACTTGGGCCACCGTCGTTTTCAGCAACGCGACAAATATGCGGATGACGCGTAACGCAAACTCCTTGGTCCGCACCCGCAGATCTACTGGCTTTTCATCCTTCATAATTCATCCTTCAGCCTTGTTCCTTGTCCCTGTTCAGCTCGTAAATCCGCGCCAGGCCGAACAGTGTCAGGTCGCGATCCAGCCGCAGGCCCAGCCGCGCGCCGCGCGCCACCCAGGCGGCGTGGCCGCCCGTGGCCACGAGCGCGGCGCCGCGTTCGCCGGCGGCGCGCAGCACCTGCGCGAGGATTTCGCGCACCATGCCGCGGTAGCCCCACTGCGCGCCCAGTTGCATCGCCGCGCGGGTGCTGCGCCCGACGCGCCCCCGCACGGCGGCCGGCCGGATGCGCGGCAGCAGCGCCGTGCGCTCCGCCAGGTAGTCGAACATCAGGTCCAGCCCGGGCGCGATGACGCCGCCGACGTAGCCGCGCGCGCGGCTGACGACGTCGAAAGTCGTGGCCGTGCCGAAGTCCACGACGATCACCGGCGCGCCGTACCGCGCCACCGCGCCGGCCGCGTTGGCCAGGCGGTCCGCGCCGATGGTGGCCGGGCGGGGATACGAGATGCGCACGCCGAGCTGCAGCCGGTGGCTGACCACCAGCGGCCGGGCCACGCCCAGCCCGCGCAACACCTGCCGCCACAGCGGCACGACGGCGGGCACCACGGAGCACAGCACGGCGGCGTCCACCGCGCGCGCGCCGCGCAGCCACCGCGCCGCCGCGCGCCGCAAGGCCGCCGGCCGGCGTTCCGCCGTCGGCACGCGGCCGATGGCCCGCACGCGGCCCCGGCTGGACAGCCCCAGCGTCGTGCTCGTGTTGCCGGCGTCAACCAGCAGAATGTTTTCCGTGCGCACCATACGATGCATTGCGGCCACGCCGGAGCGTGGCTTTCCAGCCTTGGAGGGCTGTGTAATCCGTGGCCATGACCTCGCGCGCCCGCTCCGCCCAGGCGGAATAGAGCTGGTCCAAACTACTGGTTTTCGCGGCGTCATACCAGCGATTAAGCTCGCGCAGGACGGCCGCGCGCACGGCCGCGCAGTCCGTCGTCACGTTGGCCAGCCGGCAGGAGGTCGCCGTCGCCCGCAGCTCCGGCGGAAAATCCTCCGCGGCATGCAGGACGTTCACGCCGAAGCCGAGCACCGCGAATTCCAGGCGCGCGCCGCGCAGCGTCGGCTCCACGAGGATGCCGCCGATTTTCCGCCCGCCGGCGAGCACGTCGTTGGGCCACTTCAGCCGTACCGCCTTGACGCCCACGTCGCCGCAGGCCGTCGCCAGGGCCAGGCCGGCCAGCAGGGCCAGCGCACCGGAGTCCCCCGCGCCCCACGGCGGCCGCAGCAGGACGGAAAGATAGAGGCCCAGGTCCGGCGGCGAATACCAGCGCCGGCTTTGCTGGCCGCGGCCGCGGAGCTGGCTGCGGGCGACCACCGCGGTGCCCTCCGGCGCGCCCTCGTTCGCCAGGCGCTTCAGCAGGTCGCTGGTCGAGTCGAGTTCGTCGCGCTCCAGCAGCGGCCGGCCGAGCGGGCCGCCGTCCGGCGGGACCGGCTGTGGACCCGGCGGCGGAGGCGCGTGCGCGCCGGCCGTCACCACCGGCTGGTGGGCCTCGGAGCTGCTCCGGTTGGCGTCTTGCGCCGGCGGTATTTCGGCTGGGTGGCCTGTGGTCATGAGTCCGTTCTACGCCGTCGGCCGCTTCAATGCTCGAATTCCAGGGACAGGTCCGCGACCGCCGGCGAATGAGTCAGGCAGCCGACGGAGATCGCGTGGACGCCGGTGACGGCGATGGCGGCGACGTTGGCCAGGGTGACGCCGCCGGAGGCCTCGAGCTTGCAGCGGTTGGCGTTGATTTCCACGCAACGTCGGATCCGGGCCGGCGGCATGTTATCCAGCAGGATCCAGTCCGGCGCGGCGTCGAGGACTTGGCGCAGGTCGGCCTCGTTGTCGACTTCGATTTCGACTTCGATGCCGGGGTATTTTTTGCGCGCCAGCCGGACGGCGTCCGCCGGGTTGCCGGTGCCGTGGCGGCGCCAGAAAGCGAGGTGGTTGTCCTTGATCAGGATGCGGTCATAGAGGCCCATGCGGTGGTTGACGCCGCCGCCGCAGTGCACGGCGTATTTCTGCAGGATGCGCAGCGCCGGGCTGGTTTTGCGGGTGTCGAGGATTTGCACGCCGTAAGGGGCCACGCGTTCGACGAACTGGCGCGTCAGCGTCGCGATGCCGGTCAACTGCTGGATGAAATTCAGCGCGGTGCGTTCCGCGACCAGCAGGCCGTGCGCGCGGCCTTCCACGTGCAGGATGGCATCGCCGGCTTTGACCGGATTGCCGTCGGGGATCAGCAGCCGGGTTTTGACCTGTGAATCCACGGTCTGGAACACCAGTTCGGCCACGGGTCCGCCGGCCAGCACGTAAGGGCCGCGCGAGACGATGGATGCCCGGGCGCGGTCGTGTGCGCCGACCAACGCTTGGGAGGTCAGATCGCCGGCGCCGACGTCTTCGATCAAGGCCCGCGAGATCAGCTCGCGCACCTCGCGGTGTTCCAGAAATTCGGGCAGACTCACAGTGGACTCCTGTTGGATTTGCCCGGTTTGATACCGCAGATTCCGGCTTTATGCGAGCCCTTTTGGGGGCGGCAGGGAGAGGGTTCAGGGTTCCCTCCTAGCGGAGGACTTTCAGCAGGGTTCAGGAAAGCGGCAGCGCCCGCAGGAAGCTTCCGCTTTCGGCACGTGAAGCCGGGACACGCGTTACTTGGTCCGGCGGGAGGTCCCCGCCACCGCCCGCCGCCGGGCCGCGGGCGCAGCGCCGGATGACGCCTGGGCCTTTTTCCGGCCGGCGGTTTTCGCGGCCGGCCGCCGGCCTTTCGCCGGCGCCACGGATTGGCGCCCGGCTTTTTTCGCCTGGCCCTTGCCGCCCTTGGCCGGCTGCTGCGACGCCTGGAGCTCGTGGATCTGGTCGCGCAGCAGCGCGGCGCGCTCGAATTCCAGCGCCGCGGAGGCTTCGATCATCTCTTTCTCCAGCTCGGCGAGGAGTTCGGTGACGTTGTAGTCGGCGCCCGTTTCGCGCACGACGCTTTCCTCGATCTCCCGCGCCTCCTCGATCGTCGCCAGACTGTCCTGGATGTTCTTCTGGATGCTGCGCGGCGTGATGTGGTGTTTCTTGTTGTACGCCGTCTGGATTTCGCGCCGCAGCCGGCACTTTTCCAGCATCCCGCGCATCGAATCCGTGAGCTTGTCGGCGTACATGATCACCGTGCCGTTGAGGTGGCGCGCGGCGCGGCCCGCGGTCTGGATCAGCGCGGTTTCCGAACGCAGGAAGCCTTCCTTGTCGGCGTCGAGGATCGCCACCAGCGAGACCTCGGGCAGGTCGAGGCCCTCGCGCAGCAGGTTGATGCCCACGAGGCAGTCGAAGGTCGCCTGCCGCAGGCCGCGCAGGATTTCCACGCGCTCGATGGTGTCAATGTCCGAGTGCAGGTACTTCACCCGCAGGCCGACGGTCTGGAGGTAGGTGGACAGGTCCTCGGCGGTCTTCTTGGTCAGCGTGGTCACCAGCGTGCGCTCGTGTTTTGCGGCGCGGCGGCGGACCTCCTCGATCAAGTCGTCCACCTGGGTGCGCAGCGGCCGCACTTCGATCGGCGGATCGAGCAGGCCGGTGGGCCGGATGACCTGGGGCACGGGCGCGCCGCCGACCTGCCGTTCATACGGCCCCGGCGTGGCGGTGGTGAACAGAATCGGACCGGTGGCGCCCAGGAACTCGTCGAAGTTCAGCGGCCGGTTGTCCAGCGCCGAGGGCAGGCGGAAGCCGTGGTCCACCAGCACCTGCTTGCGCGCCTGGTCGCCGTTGTACATGGCGCGCAGTTGCGGCACGGTGACGTGGCTTTCGTCCACGACGGTCAGGAACTTTTTCGGGAAGAAGTCCAGCAGGCACGCCGGCCGGCCGCCCGCCGGGCGGCCGGAGAGGTGGCGCGAATAATTCTCGATGCCGCCGCAGTAGCCCAGCTCCTTCATCATCTCGAGGTCATAGCTCGTGCGCATCCGGATGCGCTGCGCCTCGATCAGCTTGTTTTCCGCGGTGAACCACTGCACCCGCTCTTCGAGCTCCCGGCGGATGCCGTTCAGCGCGCGTTCGATTTTGTTGGCGGCCATGACGAAGTGCTTGGCCGGCGAAATGACCACGTGCGCGAGCGTGGCCGTGGCCTTGCCGGAGGTCGGATCGAAGGTCTGCAGGCGCTCGATCCGGTTGCCGAAGAAGTCCACGCGCAGGCCGTCCTTGCGGTAGGAGGGGAAGATGTCCAGCGTGTCGCCGCGCGCGCGGAACGTGCCCGGCGCCGGCTCGTAATCGTTGCGCGTGTACTGGATGTCCACCAGCCTGGTCATCACGCCCTCGCGGTCGAGCTCGCCGCCCACCGCGAGGCGGACCAGCATGTCGCGGTAGTCGTCCGGCGAGCCAAGACCGTAGATGCAGGAAACCGAGGCGACGATGATGACGTCCTCGCGGTTCATCAGCGCGTCGGTCGCCGCCAGCCGCAGCCGCTCGATTTCCTCGTTGATCGAGGAATCCTTCTCGATGAAGGTATCCGTGGCGGGCAGGTAGGCCTCGGGCTGGTAGTAGTCGTAGTAGCTGACGAAATACTCCACCGCGCTGCGGGGGAAAAAGCCCTTCAGTTCCGCGTAGAGTTGGGCGGCCAGCGTCTTGTTGTGCGAAACTACCAGTGTCGGCCGGCCCCACTGCTGGATCACGTTCGCCACGGTGAACGTTTTGCCCGAGCCGGTCACGCCTTCCAGGGTCTGAAAGCGCTGGGCCGCCCGCAGGCCGCTAACCAGCGCCTGGATCGCATCCGGCTGGTCGCCTGTCGGTTGGTAATCCGACACCAGTTTGAATGGTCCATCCATGGTTGTAGCCGCTCGCGCCCAGGGCGCCGAAAAGAACCAATATAGCAGATCGGCGCGGAAAGAAAAGCCGGCTGGTGGAAAAGACCGCGCTATAGCCCACAGCAAAGTGAATTTGGAACTCAGAAATTAATAAAGAAGAAAGAGGGATGTCTCGCGCAAAGACGCAAAGGCGCCAAGAGGAACTTCTTCAAACCTAAACAGGAAACCGAGCTTCATTCTTTGCGTCTTAGCGTCTTGGCGCGAAAATATCTTCCGATTTCAATTCTTGCATAATGGTTCTGTCGTAAATGATTCTGTCAATTCCATCCCGCGCCCTCAGCGCAACACTTTTACGACAGAATCATTGGATCTGCTCCCCTTTCCCACCATGCTCCAACCCTCTTCTTTCGTGTAAATCCATTGATCCGTGGCAAATTCTGCCTGTCCATCTTTGCATCCATATTCAATGCTATGGTCAGTAACACCACCGCAGCGTGATCGCACCGAAGTCGTCCCACCGGTCCTGGCCGACGAATTCCTCGCTGCGGAAGGCGATGACGAAGGACAGGTCCACCCGGCTCCATTGGATGACCAGGCCCGACTGCAACTCGAAGACAAACGGCCGCTTGTCCACCGACAGGCTGCTCTGGAACATATTTCCATCGAGGAAGGCGTTGTAACCCACGGCGCGCCCCTCGACGCCGGCAAAGACATACCAGTTCCGACGGCGATCCGCTGCGGCAACCGGCCGGCCCCCGTCGGAGATCGCCAGGGCATCAATGGTTTGCCGGCCGAAGTCGTCCGGCAGCCGCCCGCCCAACCGGAGCTGCGCGCCGGCCCGCAGCGAGGTGTCCACATTGCCCAGGCTCGCGCCAACATGGGGGATGACATCCACGTCGGCTACGGATCCCTGCCAGGCCGCCAGCCGGCAGGCGCGCTGGACTTTGAGCGCCAGGCCCGGCTTATTGGGCAACTGGTTGTCCCAACCGCGCGCCCGCTGAAAGCCGCCCGCAAAATGTGCCCATTCCTGCTGCTCTTGCGCGAAGGAATCCGGTCCGATCACGCCGAGCTGGAGTCGGATGTTTTCCAAGGTCGGCAGGCTGCCGGCCGTCAGGCCCCGCCGTTGGAGCACGGCGCCGGTATACAGCCAGCCCGCGTAGGGCCGGTCATAGGTCTGCGGCAGCCGGGCGGCGAGATTTTCGGGTGTATAGATGCTCTGCCCCAGTTCGCCGCCCCAGCGGACCGCTGACGGCTGGAAACCGACGGCCGGAAGCCGCGCGGCCAGGCCCCGATCCGCGCGGTCTTCCGCGCCCAGATAGACGATCCGCGCGCCCTGGGTGTAATGCCGGTCGGTGCCCGCAAACCAGTCGTTCTCTTCGTCCACTTCCAGCACCGCGCCCCGCAGGACCACCGCCGGCTCCGCTCCGGGTGCCTCACCCGCCCCGGCCCGCGCGGTCGCCGCGCCGAGCCAGCCCGCCGCCAGCAGGCCGCCCAGGCCCGCGCCCAACCGTACGTTGGAACCAAGCTTGTTCACAGAAACAGTCAATCCAGAGGACTGCGAATGCCGACGCCCGTCTGCTTGGCCGTGTGCAGGTAAATCTGCGTTGTGGAAATGTCCGCATGGCCCAGCAGATCCTGCAAATCGCGGATCCCCGTCCCGTTTTCCAGCAAATGCGTTGC
>Ga0209048_10000945_pt1 | contig 30690 bp, 57 predicted proteins | sample FrelakmetCRP12CR_FD_187146 | JGI IMG/M metagenome (GOLD analysis project Ga0209048, IMG submission 187146) | Freshwater lake sediment microbial communities from the University of Notre Dame, USA, for methane emissions studies - CRP12 CR (SPAdes)... | ecosystem: Environmental > Aquatic >... | reverse complement strand
CTTATCTGTCTCGCCTTGGATCGACGGGTGCTAGTCTAGGCTCTGATGGCTGAATGCCAGCATGTCTCTCAATTGTGCGAATACGATGATGCTGATGACTCATCTCCGATGAAACGGCTGTAACAAGGTCGCGCATTTCATTGAAGCCTTTATCGATCTTAGTGCCCAACTTCTCCATATCTGCCGTTAGTTCATTGATCTTTTCACCACGTGATTCTTGCCAAGCTTCCAATGCTGATTTTACTTCGGCTTTGACAAGGCTAGGCCAAGCATCGCTTTTTTCTTTTAGTTCCTTGATTGTTTCGGCTTGCGCCCTCGACCTCTCCTGATGAACGCCAGCCCAAAAGATTGCGACGAACGTCTGTCCAATGGCAAATATGCCTAGGCCAACAATCTCGGTTTGCATTAGACGGCTACACCGTTGAATTTGGCTGCTGCAACGCTAAAGGCTAGAAGAGCATTGGTGGCAGAATCTCCTGTAATGAGCATGAAAGCTGGAGTTGTTTGCAATTTCGGCAGTCCGCCATCTCCGCTCGCTGCTTCGCGGAAACGAGCATTTGGATAGACGGCAAGAATGCTCGCGATGGTGTAGCTATGATCTTGCCAGAGGGGTCCAAGATTGACAGCGGGAATGACTCCAAGAAGGTCGTTCACAACTTGGACATTGTGAAGGGCTGGATTGTTGGTTGTCGTGCTAGAACCATCGCCGTTCAATACAGTTGTGCATACATTGAGCGGTGCAACGGCCGCTGGATCTACCACGAAAATCTTGTACTGCCCTGGCGCGCCGATTGGATCTGGCTCAACTACCATGTTGGCGTACACAAGAAGAGGCGATGTAGAAGTCGCAAGACTCTTCCATGTGTATTGGAGTCCTGAATAAGCTGATAGCAATGTCAAATCAGCAGTACGATAACCAAGTATACTCTTGTTACCGATCCCGCCCCCGTTGAATCCTCCTACGACATTACCAGCAGTTTGCGTACGCAAATAGGATGTGAAGTTGTAAGGTGATTCTACACTTCCGCTATTGACTGAGCAGTCAACACGGTTGAGGTTCAATGGACCGGCTCCGCCTGCCTTGAGCGCATCGATCGCTGCCTGAACTTGGGTTGCCCCAAGGGGAGGCGCTACTAGCGTATCGTTGTAAAGAACCTTGTCAGCCGTTGAGAGAAGGTTGACAGTTAGGACACCACCAGGAATTCCAGCTTGTGTAGTATCGATTGAAGCTGAATCGACAGTGTATCCTGTTGCGAACGTTCCAGCGTTACGGGCAACAGTGTTTGCCTGAATAACGCTATCATCTAGTGAGTAGATGTTGACGAATGCCCCAAATCCAGTGACGCTGATAGCAGGTCCATTACCAGTTAGAATTCTCGCTCTTTCGAGAGTCACTACTTCAACAGGAGAGAAGACGAATCCGGTACTCGATCTGATAAACGTACCGGCCGGATCTGCCTGAGTGAGCGTGGTAGTCCCAGAGAACGTGTAACGCGCGCCTGGAAGTGGAGAGACGATTACAGGCGATTTGGAATTGGATGTAATCGCAAGTGAGCCACCGAAGTGAAATACGCTACGTAGAACAGCCCCATCATCAACAGTGAGAGGCACGTCAGCTTGAGCAGGGTGGTCGTCGCATGAAAAGAAATACGTGCAGCTTGCGAAGTCCCAAATTCCAGTAGGAATTGAGCAAGGAGCTAGCGTGTTGTCGAAGTATACCGCTTTCGGCCCTTTGACAGCAGCAGCATCCGTGACGAGGGATGCCCATACTGAATACACGTTTCCAGATGGAGAAGGTTCTCCCGGTCTGAAAATGAAAAGGCTCGACTGCCCAACTACTCCACCGCTACCAGCAACTTCGGGAAATACAGCGAACATTTTATTTTCGCAAGGCTTATTCTAAGCCTTGCCTCCTAACCGGCGATATCGTTGATCGTCAGGATGGCATTCGCGGTAATGATCTTGCCAAGGTCATTAGCAGCCGCGATGATCGCGTTGTCTACCGCTGTCAGCAGTTGAGCTTTTGTAGACGTGTCTGGAATGGAGATATCGATCTGTTGCTCCATCGGATCTGGTCCGAAGAAGAGAAACTTCACATCGATGGTGAGAACTATGTTATTTGGATTATTTGGATCTGTAACGATGTCCAAGATATTTGTAACGATTGCTTTGGGTCCGGGCATGAGTTTCTCCTATCCTGCAACGTCTGCAATTGTGATGATACGCGCGGCGGTCAAACCTGGGAATCCAAGAGCAGTTGCAGCGGCAATGATTGCAGCATCTACCGCTGCCTTTAGCTGCGCTTTTGTTGATGTATTAAGTACGCTTACGTCGATCTGTTGCTCCAACGGAACGGGTCCCATGAAAAGGAGTTTGACAGCGATTGTCAGTACAACGTTGACGCCAGGATTATTCGGGTCGTCGATAATGTTTAGGATGTTGATGACTACTGCGGTAGGACTAGCTGCCATGTTTTCTCCTAGAAATCTGTCTCAACGTATTGGCCGATAAGATCAATCGCAACTGCCGCTGCGGTTGCGCCATTGTTGATCCACACATACGGAGATAGGAAGGTAGTATTGTTTGGAATATCAGCACTAACCATACCTTCTGCGTGTGCCTGCACATCGAGTCGATCAATGCTATAACTAATCTGAGTAGAATTTGGAGCACAGAACATGCGAACTTCATAGACTGCATTTGCGGTAGTAGCAGGAAAATTCACTCCTAGATCGGTAGACGTGGCAACGCCCACTCCGTCATTGTTGAGGAAGTGAACAGTCGTTTGACCAGAATCGATACCGAATCCTAGGAGATTCAGTAGGGCGCTCGGATTACCGTTTGCAAGCGCTGCCGTGCCAGCTTGTATACCGACAAGCCATCGCATGTTTGCTTGAATCTGAGCGATTCCAAATCGGCAGATAAAGAAAAATCCTCCTAGGCCAGCCGCATTTCCGGTCCAGAATTCTTGGACTCCGTGACGAACGCCTGCACTACTTCCAGCCGTCGCTGAGCTTACGTAGCCAACACGCCCAATGCTAGCGAGAAGACTTGTACTAGCAGGCGTTCGTGCTGTAGCCGTACCTGTAGTGCTCGTACCTAGCCCTAGAGATTGAAGCGTAGTTCCGCCAGCAAGAGGGCGAATGATTCGAGGAGCCATTCCCCATAAGCCAGCTTGAAGTTCATAAGGTACTCCGCTAGCGTTTCTAAATTGTGGGCGAATATTTGTAGACATACGCTCTCTCAGATCGTGATAATTTGGCGCCAACGTTGCGTTGTCGCATCGTAGATGAATGACACGATCCCATCAGTAGGAATCACGAAACTTGCTCCTCCCTTGGTGATGATTCGATTCGCCGCGAGAGAACCGCCGTCTTGGTGATTGATGATCACGACCGGATTGCCGATGTTCGTGACAACCAGCACACGTCCGTCTATGCCTCCGGCGAATCCGGTGATCGTGGTATTCAGAGCATTCGCCGTGAGTCGAGCGAATGAGCCGGTAGCGCCTGCGTAGTTATTCTCCGTCACGGCCATCGCAGCAGGCGATGTAGCGTGAACCGAAAGCGATACGTCGGTGGTTACGCCTGACATTTGCTGCCCAATCTAGCCCGTCTGCCGCCAGCGTTGCGTTACGCTATCGTAGATCAGGGTCATCGTACCGTCTGCTGGAATCACGGTATCCGCGAGCGTCTTGGTGATGATTCGGAATTCGTCAGTCGAGGTAAGACCTTCATATGCGATGACGATGTTTGCATTGCCAAGGTTCACAAGGACTAGCTGCAACCCGTTTCTCTCGACGAGCGTTCCACCGATATTGAATCCGGTGATCGTCGTATCACCAGGATCGGGTGTGAGCCTTGCGAACGAGAATCCGATAGCGCCCGCATAGTCGTCCTCTGTTGCCGCCATTACAGCAGGAGAAACCATGCGGGTCGAGATGGAGCCATCAACAATCAAATTTACAGAAGCGGTGATTGTCATTGGCTTATCCTAAGCCCTACTTGCAGCCGTGGTGCGCAGGCACCGTGCGCGTCTGCCTTCCTTGTGGACCCGTGTGGACCTTGATCACGCGCATCACGAGATCGTCTCCCTCCTCGAATTGCTGACCACAGACGACGCACGCCTCGTCAGTGAACACCACGTCACCCGTGTTCACCTCGAAGGAGTAGATGGCAGACATTCGCAATGTCGCGGATCCGATTTTGCTCCCGATGGCATTGTTGGTGCCGTCGAGCGCGGGGAGAATGTCCACCCTTCCATTTGAATTGTTGTCGATCGTGATCGTCGTGGTAGCCGTCCGCTGAATGCGCGTATCAGGCGCGGTTATGAGTCCACCCGGGCCAAGCAAGAGCTTGCCGCCCGCGTTGTCGCTCGCGAGGTTCGCCGCCGGCTGGGAATCCGCCGCCGCCTGAACGACGTAGAAGCCGGCAGAGCCCGAAGTTTGGCTCGCCCAAGGCGTCGCGAAGATGCCGACCGTACCGGAGTTTGCAACCTTGGGGGCGAGGTTGCCGGATAGAAGTGCTCCGTTGTTGAAGACGATGGTGTTGTTGGGTCCGCGCTCGATTCCCACATCAACATCCGTCACCAATCCGCCAGTACCGAATTTGAGTGCTGCGCTTCCGAGGCGCGTCGTCGGATAGGTGTCGGTTGCCGTGGGGGCGACGAGGAATTCGGTAGTGGCGGATACGCTCTGAAACGCCTTGGCACTCGCTCCGCCAGACGTACCGATCTTGCCGGAGCCGGAGACGAGCGGTTGGATGTTGCCGGATCCGGCCGCGCCGTCCGTCACCTCGATCGTGTTCGCGGTGCCCAATCCGACAACGCCGCTTCGCTGGAATCCCACGTCAGCAGCGCCCGTACCTGGACTGAATGTGAGATTTGCGACCCCCATCGACGATGCTCCGGCAACGTCCGTATTGAGGTTGTAGACGGATATGCGCGTGCTCGCGGTCACACCACGCCATCGCGCGGACGGAATGCCGAGGCTCCCAAACCCGTCATTCGACGGTACGAAGGTGCCAGACGTGACACCTCCGGTACCATCGGAGAGCGCGAGCGTGTTGGTGGACGTGCGGAAGAGCGCCACGTCCTGAGCGATCAGCCCGGTGCCCCACAGGATCTTTCCGTCGATCTGCACGGTAGCGCGCATGAAGGATTGCGCACCTTGACGAAGATCGATCGCAACGTCATTCGCGGCGCCGCTCTGCACCTGCATGCCGTTGGTATCCGAGGCGAGGACGGCGAAGGATCGACCGGCCGGATGAGCAGCGGCACCGATCGTTACCTTGTCTCCAAGGTTGGCGAGAAACACATCGGGGGCGACGCGCGACCACGGGCTAACGGCTCCAGGCGGAGGCGTGAGCGCGTAGTCCACTCCGCTATCGGAGCGAAAGTGAAGTTGAGTGAAGCCGAGATCGAGGATGGTATAGAGGCGACCGTAGTTGGCTGCCGGGGGAGTGGGAGTGGCGCCAAGCGCTCCGATATCCTCGAATGTACTGATATGAATTGTCATGTGAATTCTTCCTTTGCTTGAAGGCTTATGCTAAGCCTTCTACTAATCGTCGATGGGGGTAAGCGCCATCGCGTAGCGCTTTCCGGTCTTCCGGTTGAGGACGAGAATACGGTCGCGTTCCTCTACAATCGTCCAGTGGGCATCTTTCTCCTCATCGATCAGGTTTAGATCCCCCGTATTCAAGTTGATCGTATTGACTTCGCCCCAACGGACGGAAGTTGCATCGGTGCCGTTGTGGGCCACGCTCCTCGTTCCGAGCTTGCTGATGCCGTCCGCCGCCGGGAGGACGTTGACGGCTCCGCTCGCGTTGTTGTCGAGTACGATCTGGGGGACCGGGATCGCGTCGAGGCTCTGCGCCACGCGTCGGACGCGCGTATCGAGCGGGTTCGCCCCGCCGGGTCCCATCTCGACGAGGCCGCCGATGGCGTCACTCGTGACCTTGATCGTCGGAAAGGCATCTCCGAGCGTGCCGTACGTCGCGTAGCCGGCCTGCGTCGCGGGAGGTCGACCTGGCTGGAGGAAGATGGACTGAACCTCGCCTTCGCTCGATACTTTGAAGATGACGCGCCGGCCATTGATAGGGCCTGTAAGCGCTACCAATTCGAGCGCTAGCTCGGACGGTGCCCAATTCTGAGCGGCTGGCACGAAGGCAAGTGGCACTCGGAATTGGAGTGTAGCAGCAAGAGGAATTGATACGTTGTCGGGGGCAACACCTACGGATGTAAACGTACCCATCACGTCGCCAGCAAGAATTCCTCCGAGTGATCCAATTGTGAGGCCACGGCTCTTGAACGTAGAGATGCCAGGCGAACCTGTATTGGCTCCGTATTGATTCGAGCGATACGCCGGACCGTTTGCGATGAGAGACGACACTTGTACGCGCGCCGCGCTACCATGCAGCGCGCCATTGTTTCCCATGAAGAGGAAACCATCCGTCGCGAGTCCAGGCGCAATGAACGTGTTGCCAGTAGCACGATCAACGGAAAAGCGAAGCGCTCCGAGATTATCTTGAAAGATCATTTGCGCGTAATCAACGCGCCACGCATAGGTGAGCGGTCCGCCACCAATGACTTGCGCTAAGCCAAACCGATTGGGCTTGATTCGAGCGTATCCTCCATCCACTCCGTTAGGACCGTTACCAACTGCGTTGGGGCCATAGCTAACAATGCCATCTCCCGTGACGCTTGTGGGATCTCCGTCTTGGCTCCATGAGCCATTCCGATAGACGGCTCCGGCTCCACCAACGCGGTAGTCCCAAATCTGAGGACGCCCAAATGGGTCAACGGGTGCTGCTACGAGAGAGGCATCATCCGTAATTGCAGTGCCGGCGGGGTTCTCGAATTTGATCGCGTTTGGATTGCCGACAATGCCAGCACTCGGCGGAGTCAATTGGTAGATATTGCCAGCACTGTCGCGGTAGTAAAGCTCGACAATGCCGGTGCCAGGATCGTGTGTATACACGAAACCATTGTCAAGAACGGGAGCGGGTGCGTTGGTTTGTTTGCGAAGCCTAACGGTACCGTAAAGCTGCAAGTCTCCGGTGTAACGATTGAGGCGTACCGTCTCTAGGTCGGCGTTGTCCGCCATGCGGAAGCAATCGGTACCGAATGGAGCATCAGCGCTTCCATCCTCGAATCCGCACGAATAGAAGATGTTATTTCCATTGACTCCATTGACGATTTGGAGGACGCCAAAACTGTGAGGCGTAGCGAAGAAATAACCACCGTCGGTCGCATTCGGGCCATTGTTGAGCGCGTTGGAGCCGTAGGTAACGAATCCTTCGCCTTTGGAATCAACTGGATCTCCGTCTTGCTGCCACGCCCCTTGGCGCCAAATGGCGCCGCGTGCAGTGAAACGGTAATCCCAAATCTGGGGACGCCCAAATGCGTCAACCGATCCGGCAATGAGAGCCGGATTTGTAGTAATCGTCGTTCCTAGCGGATTGTAATATGCTAGCGAATTCGGGTTGCCAGGAGGAACCCCTCCTCCGCCGCCGCCACCACCCGCTGAGCTTGGAGTGACATTGAACATGACTTATCCTAAGCCTTTTCTTAGCGGGCGATCTGGCCGATTACATGCCCACACGAACCGCCTGGCCTCTTGCCTGGCCTAAGCTCTCCTGGGGTAGTGCCCCTAGCTCTTGTCGAGATAAGACCCGAGATTCCAGGCGCGAGCGGAATTTGCGTCAGGAAGACTGGCGTCGAGGAAGGAATGACAAGAATGCCGGTATCAAACGGCTCGCCTTGAAACTGCTGCCCGCCAACTTCCAGATCGTATGCTTTGACAGGCGGCTCGAAAACAAACACCGCGCCAGCTACTAGAATCGGAGGAGAGGAAAAATCCGAGAGTGTCCCGTTTTGCGGCGCAACTCTCTGATTCGGATTGTTCGACTGCCCCGTAGAAGCGTCGAAGATGAGGAGCCAAAATGGCAACACCGGATTGAAAATAGGATTTGAGATGGTACTCACGTACAGTCGCTCAAGAAAAGTAGGAAACTGAGCGACTAGAGAGAAATCCTCAAATCCGGGTGACAGGACGCTAGGCCCAATATCCGTCTTGTACCGCCATGCGCCTTCACGTTGACTTAGACGAGCCATGTTTAGGCCACCTTCTTTTTCGACTTTTCCGTCTTGACGGAAACAATCGTACCGTTTTCAAGTTTGGAGAATGTTCCAACGTGTTTGGTGCTACCGACTCGACTCTTTGAGCACCTTAGCTCAAGGGTTTGATCCTCTTCGCTTACCCAACGAAATTCGAGCATAGTGTCAATAGCGTGTTCCACGAATTTCGGGCCGGCGGCTTCGCCTTCTTTGTTCTCGTGACATGTGATGAAGATCATTAGGTCGAGCGCTTCTGGATCTTCCTTTGACCGCTCTTTAGACTTTTCATAAGCCTTTTCAGCGATGTACTTCACCTGATTCGGAGAACCTTTGCCGCCGGTCACATTTCGCGATGTGAAGTATTGCAAAGAATCCAGCACGAGAACGTCGATTTCATTTTCGTCTACGTCGGCCATTACCGCTTCAAAGTCATTGGTAGCGATAACCCGAAGATTCTCGTGAAGTTTGGCGGTTCTACCAACCTTCTCTACGATCATTTTCTTGTTTTCTTCGGCAGTAGCGAATTCAACTTTCATGTCCAATTCTTCGGCCATATAGCTTAGAACTTGAGCAAGAATTGTTGACTTACCAACGCCAGGATCACCATGAATCATAATGGTGGTACCGAAGGCTGGGCCGCCGCTGAGAACTTCATCAAACTCTTCGAGCCCGCTCTCGCATCGATTTATTTCAGGTTCCTCAACCTCGGTGATAGGGACTGACTTTTCCCGCCTATCGTCCTCTTCAACTACTTCCGAATCAACATCGATGATATCAGACTCGTAACCAGGAACGATGATTCTTCCGCTTTGGACAGCTTCACCATTTGAGTCGATTTCATCCAGTGTATTCGGCATGCCGCACGAATCGCAATGAGTAGTTAGCTCATCGGTGATCTTCCAACATCGGCGGCATTTGAAGTGCATGACTTATCCTAAGCCTTTTTATCTCTGCTCATCCTTGATGAGTTGCATAAGCTCTTTGTACTTGTAGTGATAGCCCATTGCCTTCCAGCAGCCTTCGAGGAAGTGAAGAATGATTTTGGCTTCATCGTACTTACGAGAAAGGATCATATCTCGGAGCTTGTTTTTCTGCGCCACGAGCAGATTGTCGATGTTCGCTTCCATCTCAGCAAGTTGACGCTCACATTTGGTCATGGCCATTGGCTTATCCTAATCCTTATCTTCGTAGTAGTCCAAACACGATTGCAAGTCCTACTCCACCAGTAGCAAGCATGGCCGGAATCTTCCAATCCATCGGCCGTTCGTCAGTTGGAGAAATCACAGTCTTTGGCTGTACGATGGTTGTTTTACCACCCTCAGTGATACTAACTACTGACTTCAGATTGGGATACCTCGGGTCAAACGGCACACCGTGATCATCTACAAGCTTGAAAAGGGGGCCGTTGAAAACGTCATTCTCAATGTCAACAAGCTTTCCATCTAGGTACGCCTTACGGAAGACTAACCTTAGCTTGTGAGAATGATCGATGTAGTCAGATGAATGCTTGTCACCAGAATATCCCTGGAGGAAAAGTCCATCAACGCCGCCTGGCTGGTAGCCGCCATAAATGACAACGTGTTTGCCATCTAGGTTCGGCCCGGTAACAATGTCCTTTGAATGACCAGCAATGAGATGATCAGCAGGACTGTTTGTACCTAGCGCAAGTTTGATCTTTCGATTGCCTTCAATGAGCGATGTTGCTTTAGCGAATTCAGAAGGAACCGGCGAACCCTTTGAGTCTTTCCAGGGAGAGCCAAGGTCCTGATAAAGAACCTGCGTGTCTGCTTGTTTGAAGATATCTCGCACCATTTTGCGAGATGGAATAATCGAATTGTAAAAATCTGCGACTACCTGTGCATCGCTAGGAAACCATGCAGGATAAAACCAGTCTGTATCATCACCTACGGCAATGTCATCGGGAGTCACCCAATATTCAAGCGTGTGATCAATACCGTTGATGTTCTCAGTGACCGTAATCTTTTTCCAAGGATTGGTTTTCAGCCAAGAGGGTACAAGTCCATTCTTGACCCAAGAGAGGGCATCCTTGACGCTATCCGCAAGGCTCTTGCTAGCGATTGATTTGGAGAAGTCTGTTCCGGTTGCCAATTACATTTACTTTCACGTTCGCCAGGCTTATCCTAAGCCTAGGCTCCGCCTCACGTAAAGCCTGGATTGTCACGCTTTGAGTACAAGTGAGAAAATCCGACTCCCATAGCGGCTATGAGGGCGACCCACATCCAGCCGACCAGCCCAAAAGAGCTATCATCCTTCGGAGGCACTACGTCACCGCTAACATCTATCCTGGGAACGATGATGCGATTGTCCATAGAAACCTCCGAAGGATGATAAGTGACGCCTAGCGCTTGCTCTTCTTTTTGGGCGAGCGGCGCTTCTTCTTCGCGCCCCAGCGCCCGGTGAGAGTGCAGGTTCGCTGCCCCTTCGGAGCGCTAGGAGCGCGATGGCCCTTGGTAGCGCCCTTCTTTTTTCGGGCTCGCATGACAACGTTGCCCTTGACGTAGTAGATGTAGCGGTCGTCCCGTTTGAAGCCAGCGGGAAGAGTTGCGACTTTTTCACCCATGATTTCCTCCTAATGATACGTGACGTGACTTATGCTAAGCCTTGCCAGGCATGAGTATTGGCGTTTGAGCCTGTCCATTCATGGGAGCAAGGCTCGTAAGTTTTCTCGACTCTGCTTCTTGTTTCTTATCCTCCTGATCCATGAAAGCTTTCATTGTTTCAAGGATCGGAATCATTTGTTGCGGGGAGAGAATGTTTGCAAATGCCGCCAATTGGTCTTCTGTAAGAGTCTTGAACCATTGGCGGAACATTTCAGCCATTGGCGAATTGCTCTCAGGAAGAATCGGCACTCCTGAGAGTCTGTTAACGATAACAGGGGCGAAGATTTTTGCCTGTTCCATCAAGCCAGCATAGAATTCAGCTTTGGCGCGAATCTTGACCATGTTCGCTTCGTGCTGCTCTTTGTCAACATACATCTGTTTGAAAGAACGAAGCAGATCCATGTAGTCTTTTTTATAGTCAGCGACTTCAGTACGAAGAGATTCATTCTCCATTCGCAGGATGCGATGTAGGTCAATTGAATGACCCATGCTTCCTTTATGGAGATTCTCATTATGACGCATCTGCATGCTGAGCATGCCTTTGGCATTTCGCGGTTCGCTGACTTCAGGTTCATCCTCTCGCTGATCAACGAGGTTTGCTTCTACGCGGAAAGGATGGCGTCCACCAGGACGCTCGGATTGCCCGAAGTAGGGGAACAGGATGTAAACAGTAAACGGGTCGCCAATATTGTCAGCGTCTTCCTGAGCCTCGTCTGAAACCTCTTTAGTAAGAGATTCGACGGTCATTCCAGGCACAATGCTCCAAGCTTTCACCGGAGCAGACGCATCGTTGCTGCCCTTGTATCGAAGCTCAAGCATTCGACACGGGCCTTTGACACTACCCTCGGTAGTCCAAGAGCGAATCTTTCGCTGCAATTTGGCGATATCGGAGGCGTCCATTAGCGGTAAAATCCGGTTACGTGGTGAGATTTGTCTGACTTGAGGAGACGCTTAGCGTCGTTACGATCGGATGCTCGGATAAAGACGAAATTACCATCCTCATCTTGTGCTTCGTAAACAGGTGCTCCGGTACCGAAATATCGTCCTTTGTAGAAGCCAGAAGATACGTATCCTCCGCTGTCTAACCTAAGACGAGTTAGAGAGATTTTCCCCGTGAGTGTCATCGCTTTACCCCTTTTACGAATCCGTGAATGTCGAGCCTCTTTCCACCATCTTTGAACTTGTACGTCAATGGATCTGACACGTAAATGGTAGCAACATCCTCGTGACGACTCGCGAGACGTTGAGCTTCTCCTACATTATCAAAGATTCCGAGGATAACACCTTCGTCATCGCACTTGCCGTACTCGTGACCGAGGTGTGGATTGTGGCCGATGACGATGTACATTACTTCTTCTCTTTCAGAACGAAAGCGAAGAATTTCGATTTGTCGAACGCTGGATTGTCAGTTTTGAAGTATGCGGCAAAAGCATCCATCAGATAATTTTGCTCTTTTTCCGACCTGACTTGTGCTATGATTCTGCCTACAGCAATGTAGTCTTTTTTCGTTATGGCTTATGCTAAGCCTTTCTATCGCCGCGATGTTTTCGTGCCGGTAGTCATCAGGCGTGAGACTCTTTCTTCTAGCGGAACAGTCTGATCGACGGTAGCGCCAGGCTCCTCCGGCTTTTTTCGAGTAAGATACAGGTAGGCTCCTCCTGCTGCTAGCACTCCAATTACTACCTTACCCCAAGGGATACTCGTCGAATTCACGTCATCGGCGGTACGAAGTGGCTTGTCAGCCAGATTTGTTAGCTCGATTTCTCGATTGGTAGCAAGAGATTGCCACTTTTCAATGTCGCTTTTTACAAAATCGGCATTCTCTGATGTTATCGCAGTGTTACGAAACTCAGAGAGCCACTTGTCCCATTGTTGGGCAAATAGCAAATCATCCGGCGTCCAGGTTCTCTCGTACTTAGGAGGCGGACCGGCAGAAATAAGGCCGTATCGCTTCGCTGCCCATGACTTGAAGTCACGGTCAAGGGAGCTAACGGCCACTGACAATTCTTGATACTGAGGATCAGCCGGCATTCTCTCACTGTCCTACTTACATTGTAGCACAACAATGGGCTTTTGTCAAGGCTTATTCTAAGCCTTACCGTTCCGGTATATTCCTCGGCCTCACCTTGACGACCGATTTCTTTACAGCGTCGATAAAGACCTTGCCTTTTTCGTAAACCTTCTCCGATTGCTCAACGTGCTTTTGGACGTTCTCAATGAGCTTCGATCCGGTTTCTCTCACGACAACTACATCACGAGCGACGCTGCGAATCGTCTTTGAAGCCGCCTTGAGCTTTTCATTCTTGATGTTGAGAGTATCCAAAGGAGCGGACACGGCATCGAAAAAGTCTGCTAGTTTCCCAGCAGTTTCCGCGATACCATGCCCCTCTTCCTCATCTTCTACTATCTCCGCATCGATGATCTCGGAACTTTTATCTTTGTCAGACATTTCCCCCTCCGAAATCAAACCGGCGTGTGATTAGCCGAGAAAGTCTCCACGCTAGCCACGACGGACGCCTTGTCCTGTCCATCGATGCCGGAATCACCACCGTAGCCTTGAGTCTTGAACTGGTACGTGATTCCGTCGGGGGCCATCGCGACCGACCAATGAACATGCTTAGAGTCTACGTATTCGCTAGCAGAAATGAATCCGGCTCCACCAGTAGCAGCAGCCCCCTTCTTTGAGAAGAAATAGTAACCGCCACCAGCGATAGCAAGAGCAATGAGCCAAAACGGCATTTTATCTTCCGCCTTTCAGAATAGAAAACATTGAACGCATACCTTCGAGATAATTGTCAGCATCCTGGGCGTGAAGACCTGTTGCTAGTTCGTAGGAATTGCCAGATTCACCAAGATAAATGGTGTATCCAGAAGCGCTAGACTGAACGCTTATCCTAAGCCTTGTATGATCTTCAAGCTTCGCATTGAGTTTTGCTACTTTTTCGCGTAGCACGTTTTTGGTTACGGCCATTGATTTCCTACTTCTTTTTTAGAATTTGGAAAGTTATGTAGGCGCCAATGCCTAAAGCGCCGATCAGAGCTACAGATTTCAGGCCAGTTTCAACAGATTTTAGTCCTCCTGGCCCTACAATACTGTCAACGAGAGGGGGTGGAGGAGTGATTTCAGCTTTCGTTGGAGGCGCAGCTTGCGACACTTTGTAACCAAGTGCCTCAAATCGTGCTCGAAACGCGCGGTATTCTAGCTCCATCGCCTCAAGTACACTCCACGCCTTTGAATAGCCTGGATTTTCTCCTCCTGGGAGTAGCCCATCGATCACTGCTTTTTCGGCTCCCCATCGGGCGCCGAAGCCGAGCACTTGTGAATCGAGAATGATAAAATCAGCGGAAGGGTTGTCTGTAGCAGCAAACTTTCCAGTTACGTCAGCAACCAACGATGTAAAAGGAGGATCAAGTTGCGCAACGTAGGAGGCTACGTCAGACGCGAAAACAAGAGCTGGCCTTGGTAAATAGCCAACAGTTGTACTTGGTATACGCGGAATAATATCGCGCATTATCGGCTCCTCCACCAAAGAATTCCGCTAATGGCAGCGATGGCTCCGAGGGCTGTAGATCCGAAACCGCCTCCGCCGATTCCGGCTTGAACAACTACAGGTCCAGGCGCAGGAGGCATAGGTCCCGGCACCACTGGTTCAGCTTTGATGATGACAGGAGGAAGTTCTGTAACACCGGGCGTAGGCGGAACAGTCGGCAGTGACGACGAATCTTTCGCTGGCGGATCTCCCTTGTAGGTCTTCGCGAAACCTTCAATGGTGTCTCTTAGCTCAAATTCATTCTCGCCATACACAATCGTATAAGGCTTGTAGTAATTGGTTTCAGCCATCCAATGAGAGGTTCCAACAGGCGGCAGTTCGGGCGGATACTTGCCGGTGTAAGGAGCCCACTGGTCCTTACGGATCCAAAGTGCATTGTTCTTGTCTACGTAGAAATTAGTATAGTAATTGAAGTAGACGCTATGAGTTTTCGCGTAACTTGCAATCTTGGTTTTTGCGTCGGTAAGGCTAGAGCCGTAAACCTGAGCCATAGGCGTATAAAGAGTAGATCGGGCATCGAAAGTACCCGAAGAAATCTCTTCAACATCCCAGGTAGCACCGTTATCATCCGTGATGTTGGTGACGGTTCCAGACCCGGTGATAGTTCTAGGAATGATTGGTCGCATGGCTTACACTAAGCCTTCCTTTTAGCCCTACGTTTCGCGATCTTTAGAATCGCGTCAATCTCGTCTTGAGTGAATCCATAGGTGCCTTTAGCTACCGCAATGCCGAATCCTAGATCCGGTTCATATTGCCATTTGTTAGAAGATTTGTAATATCTTTCCGCTCTTTCAAGAAGCGCAGTAGCCACTTCTCTATACTTAGCGCCGCCTAGATGCTTGAAAGCCTTGGTGTACTTAAACTTGTCAACTTTGAAGGAATCGTGTTCCATCTTAGTACGCCCAGCCAAGAATGCCGGTCTTCATCTTCGCCGCTGCAATATCGTAGAGCTTCCATGCCATGAAAAGCTCAGGATTGTCGAAGAGTCGAATTGTGAAAGCGTTATTACCTAGGCGTTGCCAGGCGTAGACGCTTCCGTCATCGTAGGACCCAATCCCATGCGCTCCATCTTCAGGTTGCGCATCCGTATCAGCCTGCTCTGGCGATTTGCTGATCGATTCGTTGCCGATAACTCCGCCGAGCCAACTCGTCTCAATTTTCCCTGTATCTCGACGAGTTGTTAGTACGAACTGTCCTGCTGGCTGATACCACCAGATCCAAACTTCAGACGGCCCGACCTTACCGTATAGGATTCCGCGATCAGCATCTAGGGCGATCATTTGGGTGCTCCACCGGGAATGGGAGGAATATCACTCGCGGCTCCTACAGCCTTGGTTCCAGTAGGCTGTCCTGTTGCCGGAGCGGCTTTACTCTTTGAATACAAATAGGCCGCTCCTGCACCTAGAGCGATTAGAACGATCAGTTCCATCTGATTCCCTTTCGGCTTATCCTAAGCCTTCAATCCCAAGCGTAAGCCCTGTCAAGAGTACGCAACTCTTCATAGGTACCAGCGTGAAGCGTTTTCGGATCAAGCTTCAAGGTTGTCTTACCGAATTCCTTCTTTATTTTGACAAGAGCTTCTTTTCTGTTTTTAGCGATGACGTTATTGTAGCCGCCACCTTGCCAGTTGAAAATCCACAGATATCCTTTTTCACCTGCTGTTTTCAGATCCATTTTATCTCCATCAAACAGGAAGAATCGGCCCGTAATCTTTACCTGTAGCAGCACGAAGCCTGGCCAAAGCTGACTTGTACAAATCTGTCTTTGAAACAGCAGCCAGATGGCGAGTCAAATCACGCACTGTGATGTAACCCTTTCCTTCCACATCCAGTCCCTTGTTTTTCTCGTAGGCATCGCCGCTAGAGTACATAACCACATCGGGGCCAGTACCTTTCGACAACATGGTACCAGGAGCGAAATTGGCTTGCCAAACTTGACTGACGTTATCGTACTTCAAACCGGCCTTTGTCCAAGCCATGTTGGAGAAGTAACGTTTGACGTAAGGCAGTTGCTCCGCAACGCTGAGCTTGCTGTACTGATTGACTCGAAAATCTTCTGTAACACCAGCGGCGCTATCAGCAGCGCTTGTTAGCTGATTGAGTCCAACAGCGCCAGAGAGCGGATTCTTGATTGCAGGATCGAGCTTTGATTCCGCGTTCATCATCAGAAGATAATCGGGCGGATTCATCTTGAGATCGATTGCGTCTCTATCAAGTGTGATAAAGTCCGCGTCGTTCCACCAGGATGTTCGTTTGATATCTTGAGGAGTAACGCCGCTGATCGGAATTGGAGGAACAGGAACAGGCAAAGGGCTCGCAGCGCTCGCAGTTTTCTCCGTCAGCGATAGGATAAATCCCATGCCGCTCAGGAGTGCGATGATGCCGTAAATGACAGGGGGCATTGCTAACCTAATTACCAGCCCTATCCCAAGCTCCGCCATATTCAAACGCCATAGTTACAGCTACCGTTCTAGCTTTTGTGTTGTCTCGCAATCCTTGGTCAATGTCGCTTTTGTAGCGATTCATAAACTTTACAGGATTGCCTATTTTGAGCTTCTTTAGTTCTCGATAAATTTGAGTGTAGTATTCAGAATCTTTTGACATTAGGTTATTACTCCTAGAGGAGCCACTTGTAGATCCCAAAAACAGTAGCAGCGCCTAGGGCGGCTTTTCTCCATTGGATTCCGCTAGATGCAGCTTGAGTTACAGAGCCATCAATCGAAGGCTTAGGATAAGTCTTTCCTTCCAAAACCTTCGCGTAAGCATCGGCAAACTTCTTATATCCTTTTGGATTCGGATGAAGATTGTCTGATGATATGTCGGATACATCCCATCCAACGTCTACTAGGCTTACATTATACCCTAGTTTTGAGAGTTTGTCAACCAAATTGATGATGAAATCGTTGTACGGCTTCACGTCAATTTCAGGCTTCCACTGCTTCAAAGGCGGAATCATAGCGATGGCAAGCTGCGCGCCAGTCTTGACAATCTTGGTTGCGATTTGCTCAAGGCGATCCGTAACCTGATTCAATGGAAATTTGCTGCCAATATCATTGGTCCCAATCATTAGGAGAACAATGGTAGGCTTCGCCGCTGTCAACCATTCATCGATGTGCTGTAGAATGCCTACTGTGCTCCAACCGCCGTGACCTTCGTGCGGCCCGTCTGCATTTGGCGACAGAGGGGCACCAGCCAGTTGTGATCCGACCCATTGAATGTCAGGATATCGTTTGACCATTCCGCCGTAGTAAGCAAGGCCGACAGTAATCGAGTCGCCTAGGCGCATGACTCGATCGCCAGCGGTTCCGACCAATGTACGCGGAATGATTTCTCTCACCATCGTAGGCGCCCAATCGGTTTGAATTTGCCATATGCGCTTTCAGCACACATTCTAACATCTTCGACCGCTTCACGTTGAGCCGGCGTGAGGTCTTTAGATTCTGCCGCACGGTAAGCTTGCCTCTCTACGCGGTCAAGCCAAACCTCTGTTTCTTTTGCCTTTCCAACTTGAAATCCGGGCTTATCTCTCGACATAAAGTAGAGCGCTCCGCCAATTCCGATAGCCAAAACGGCAATAGCCGTTTCACTTGTAACTGGTACTTGATTCGCTGATGAAGTAGTGCGAGCGGCAGTTTCGGTGCCAACAATTGATCGAGGAATAATTTCTCTCATGGAAGGCTTATCCTAATCCTTACCTGTCAAGTACCACTCGGTCATGGTCGAAGCTGCCGAAAACGTGAACTACTCCTACAAAGATCAGTCCAGGCATTCCAAAAGTAGCTAGGCCGCCAATTGCAGCGCCAATCCAAAGAGGTCCAGCAATTCGATTTCCAGCTTCACGGCCGATATCGCTGCGGAATGTCGGATCGATAGACTTCACGATACTTGCTGCCAAGTTATCGACTACACACTGATTGGTAGAACACTCGTCGGTAACTGTCTGGGCGAGTGGAGCCTCTACAACTCGTACGCGATTACGTGCTTCAATCTGTTGCATTGCCTTGACTACCTCTGCGGCCATATCGCGCATCTTTACTACGCCGCGTTTGGGATCCTTTTCCCACTTCATCGTATTGAAATTGCCGTCCAGATAAACGACGCCAGTCTTTCCTCCGGCGCGGCTCACCGCATCGTTGATTTCAACTTCAACTGAATATCCAGACCACCCAATAAGCGGTACCCTATTCAGATATTCGCGTCGAACGGCTCGCTCTCCCGTGATGATGGGTGAAAATCTCGCATTCATTGCAGCTTCAAAGCCGCGAACATTGTCACGCAGTCCGGCAATCATTGCCCATTGATTACCGTCGGGTTCCAGCATCGGTGCTACCATCTCGGTAACATGATCTTCTTTGAAGCCAACCAGATCCGCATCGATGAAAAGAACAATCGGCTCGCACGTAGCTCTCATTCCCGCGAGCATTGCTTGGCCTTTGCCGCGGTTTGGATTGAGTCGAAGCACCTCGGCTCCGGCCGTACGAGCTACTTCGCTCGTTCCATCGGTAGATCCGTCGTCTACAACGAGCACACGATCAATCAGAGGATGGCCAACCAATACCGCGAGCACTTTGTCAATTCTTGGGGCCTCGTCTTTTGCGGCAATGATTGCCACAACATTCGAGAATGATCTGGAATTAACTGCTCGCATAGAAAGGCTTATCCTAATCCTTTAGAATTTGGAGCCTAGAAACCATCCTAGGCCGCCACCAATGACTGCTCCGATTGGGCCGCCAAGCATGAAACCAGCTACTGCGCTTCCGCCTCCGAGTACAACTGGAACAACCACGCTTGTGACTGAGGATTTACCGTTGCTAACAGCCGTGTCACCAGGGGCAATTCCAGCTAGCTTGAAAGCGTCTGATGCTAGAACTTGCCATTGAACGTTAGATGCATTGATTGGAGTAGATCCAGCAGTTAGACCAACGATAGTATCGCCGCTCCACATACGAAGCAAGTCGGGACGCCCCCGCCATCCTTTAGACTTTTCCCATAGTTGCTCAGCGAATGGACGCCAGGGAAGTCCGGCCATTTTAGCGATGACCATCGCGACTAGAACGACCTGTGTATCATCAGCAAATGCCGAAGAATTCCAAAGTACAGAGAAAGTCGTTGCGATCTCTGGATCGTTAGCTTGCGCAAGGTAAAGCGCCCACCATTGCGTAACGACATCACGATCCTCAAGGGGCATATTCTGGAACTTGAATAGGTTATGGCAGACTACATCCTTGATATACTGATCACTCGCGTTGTCGCCGCCAATAATTATAGGCAAGCCGGGAGTTTGCCAGGCAGGCGGAAGTGCCGCGATAAGAGTATCGCTGAAACATCCTACCATTAGATCCATGTTCTGCGTAGCGCGCTCGATATCTTTGGCCGGGCCGATCTTAAAGCCAATATCGTTCAATCCTTTCAGAATTGAAGCTCCCCATCCAGTCGCAGTATCGAGCCACCATCCGGTAACGGCCCCTGCTACCGGGCCTGCTAGATACGTGGATAGTGCGCTAGCTGCGTACTGAAGTCCCTTGTATTGCGCACTATGCTTCAGCGTCTCTCCTGCATTTTTGGCATACTTGTCATTCATATCAGCGGCGTATGCGGCTGCCTTTGTAGGCAGACTCAACGGGTTGTCCACTGGTACCTTGGTAGGATCTGCCGCTTGGATCATAGCATCAATATGAGCAATGCGATCTTTGGCATCGTTCAATACTGCTGTAGCATTGCCTGGAATATCACGAAAATCGTTGATCTGCGGCCAAGTCATTCCACCATCGATAGACCACCAAGGATCCATGAATTTTTCATTGGGAAATGGATCCGCTCCTTGGTAAGCTTTCGGGGCAGTTGTCAACAAAAAATCATCGCCAACGTGTATCCTGGGAACGATGTTCCTTTGTTGCATGACTTATCCTAAGCCTTTCAATTTATCGAGGAACGATTGGGCGCGGAACGAATTCTCGCGTTGGACTAGGCGTATGCCAAACATAAGGATTAGGGCTCCAACTGGTGTGTGGAACATGAGACGTGATGCCACGGCTCAGATAAGCGTCCCTTGCGCTCGGCGTCCTAGCTGGCCCTTGTCCAACTGAAGGCTGAGCGCGAGGAGTTTGTGGCAAAGCGATAGCCCCAAGACCGTGCCTCTGTAAATACGATTCCCTCGCACTAGACATCCTGGCCATTCCCTGTCCAACTGTAGTTTTTGGGCAACCGCAACCCACGCATACATTTCCGCAACCGCAACCATAGTTTGACATGATACAAGCTCCTACGCGGCGTGAGGGCCGCAACATCCTGGGCGCGGTCCACCGATCAATTCACGAAGAAATGCTGCTCCTCGGCTAAGCCAGCGATTGCCGCAAGTTGAGCAAAACCAATGTCCGCATGTGCTACAGTAGGTAACTGCATCACGACGGCGGCAAATATGACAAAGGCCGTAAATGTTTTGCTGGTACATGTAGCGCCTCTTCCTAGCGCGGAACGATTACCCTACCACCGGGAACATTGTGGTAAAAAGTCGCAGTAGGGTAATACTTGTCGCCATAGGCATATTGCCCAGCCGGTGCGGAAGTGAAAGGAACGGATCCAAATCCGTATCGATATTCAGCCCCAACCATGCAGGCCCCTACGGTCGTCTTGGGAAATCCAAACAGCCTGTCTCGTGAAGTAGCAAGAAAATCGGACATTGTTTAGTAGCCTCCTTTGCAGTCACCACTGGCCCAGCCTACAGAGTAACCAGCTTGAAAGCGATCACTTGTACCTCGAATATCACGTCCGAATTTATGTTTGCAGTCAGCTAAGCCGAGAGCAAATCCATTCTTCCAATCGTCTTCGTGTGGATCAATAGACGGTGGTTTGATGACGCATTTGATCGAGCTAAATCCAGATTTGAAATCTGAACTAGCCGTGCTCGATGAAATTGCAGCGAGACTTGTGTAGTACGTACCACGCGCACACTCTGCATGACCATGCGCTACTCCGCGCTCGTATTCTCCCGATGCAGTACCAAATTTTCTCTTCGCCGTGTAGACTTCACGCTGGCTAGGCGTTGCTCCTACTTTAGTACAAGGAGCGCAAGATGACCTTGAAAACCTGGCTCGCGCGTTTGCTAGAAAATCTGCCACTTTTCTACCTCTTAGGCTTAGCGTAAGCCTTAGCAACCAGTCTCGCGAATTCCGTCTTGATAGCCACGATTCCAATCAGCACTCCTTGCTGAATGGTACGAGAGATCATAGGGCGCTTCGAGCCAACCTTTTTTCTTGTTGTAGTTGCAAGCTGTAGCACCCTCGGATCGACCAGCCTCGTACTCTACGCTCTCGAATTTCGGCTTGATAACATACTTCTTTTCGCAGGCTTCTTTGCCATCGTAGAAGCCACGTTTGAAGTCATCCGAATGAAAGAACGGAGGAGCTACCGCGATTCCCTTGTGGGACTCTTCGCAAAAGTATGACCCTGCGTTGAATCCTTCGGAATAATGGGAAGGCGTGGAAGGAGGGGCAGGGGTAGGCTTTGGCAGACGCGCGCTTAGATACATTTCTCTAGCGCTTGGCATTCGGTATTGAGCCATCTCAACCTCTCTATCGAGTCAAAAGCAGGCGTCGCCCTGTACGCTTCTCAATCAGGTCGCTCAAACGTGGAATGACCTTGTGCTTATTTGCCAGAAGTACGACACGATCAAACGTCTCAATGCTGGTAGAAATCACGGCATCGAAATGTCCAATCTCACTCTCCATGTCAAGGCTTAGATAAACCTTTTCTTCATCTCGCCGTAGGTTCGCTACAACGCGATTGCCAGGAGTGATTTCGATGACGAGTCCAGCGGGAGCGAGCATTAGATTCCCTGCGAATATCGCCAGGCGATATAGATGGCGCCAGCCGCAAGCCCAAACTTGACGTAGGTACTCATTCCGCCAGAAGGAGCGCTAGTTTTCGTGGGTGAAACGGCGACCCCAGCATCAATCCTCGTAGGAATAGCGTCTCTACCACCTTCAGCTACGCTTGCGCTTACGGTAACGCCAGGACGGGCATCCGTAGTAGCCTTCCATGCGCCACCTTCCATGACGACTAGCCAAGAGTTTCCCTCGGCATCTTGATAGTGAGAGTCATCGATCCACTTGCCGGAAGCCGGAGAGCCAACGATGACACTCGGCTTATCCAAGTAGGAAGGCTTAGGATAAGCCGGCTCGAAATCTCGCGAAATGATATCTCGGCTCATTGTCGTTTCCCTTATGTCTTAATTCGGCTGAGCAAGTATAACGCAACTGCGCTACCGATAATGATTGCAGGAACGTTTCCGCTGAAAAGACCACTATTAGAGCTACCAGTTGCCGAAGTTGGGGCTGGCATATCATCGATCTTTGACGCTGCGCTGACAGAAGAATCTGTGAGAGATGATATAGAGCCTTTGCCAAGGCTGACGCGATCCAAATAGCGATTGACGAGCGAAGTTAGATCCTTTGTTCCGCTTGGCGACGGCCCGACGAGCGAACCGTAGCGAGATGCATAGTACCCAGATTGACCTGCTGGTTCTAGATCGGTCTGTTGCGTGAAGAAAAAGGCTTGCCACTCGCTATTATCACCGTCGATGATTTTACCTTCATCGCTTGAGCCAGTATCATCTGGGCTATGTACAATACGAGTATGAGCCTTTGAAAAAGATTCAATCGCATCGAGCATTAGATCGAGTGTAGCGGCGGTTAGCTGAGAAGCACGGTAAGAAACTGATTCAGCAGAAATATCACCCCTGCTAGGAATGGTGATAGACCATACCGCTCCGCGCGCATCAACGTATCGCTTGGCCGGATTGGAAGCGGTTCCTACTACTACTGAAGGCTTAGAATAAGCCTGATTGCGATGGATGATTTCACGCATTAGAAGCTGTCAATTCTACTCGTCAGTTCATCCAATGACTGCGCTATAATTTGGCCACCAGTTCCAGGGCGAGTCGCCGACCATTCAATTTCTGTCGGGCGAAGCGTAGTTGAGATAGTAGTTCTAATTACAAACCAGATTTGATCATTTCCAGCTTGGTATTCGCCTACTTCACCATCTGATGATGGCACGGCGGTTATCCAATGTCCCGTCTTTGTATGAAAGAACAAGTACCAGCCCGCCAAGGCAATTGCGGTAATTCCAAGCCAGGGCATCAGAAACCTCTTGCTGTTCGCGTCCACTGATCAAGATTTTGCCTGCTGTATCCCATTTGCTGCAAACACGCAGCAACGTACATGCATTTTTGCTTCAATCCTGAATCATCGGGACATTGCCTGAGAACGCTTGCTACCCACAGAATCGTGTCGGGAGTTACATACGGAGCGTAGATCGCATGCAGCACGTAATCGCGAAGATCAGGAGGTAGATCCTGAATAGCAAGCATGCATTCATCAACTACTTGCTGAATGGCAGTCAGACCTACGATCTGGCCGACTTGCGTTTGCGGTTTACGTCTCCAACGATTGTAGTAATCTGTTCCACAACCGCAAGGCATGCTAACCTCCTAGAGCCACCGCACGCTTACGCAGACAATCAATGGCGAATTTGTACGCATCTGCATATTCCGGGCTTTCAGCCAAATCAGCCGCACGCTGAAGCCCGGCAATATCATCATTGCTTGCCGCTTCTAGGGCAATTTCTCGAATGCTGGGATCTGTATACTTTCCGGTAAAAGCGTTTGCTCTCTTGTCGTAAGGAAGCCCGCTCAATGCTGCTTCGCAAACATCACCAGCAGGCCAGTGAGCCGCACGATCAATGATGGCTCTTTGCCTGATTCCAGAATCTACTACTTCCGCTGGAGCTATCGCGCGTTCGCTGACGCTAGGCGCAGCCGCTTTTGCTGTTTCAGGCGGAGCCTGGTATACCCTCGAGGTTTCAGCAGGAGGCTGTATTGGCTTCTCAGGTGCTTTAGAAGTGGATTCTTTGGATAGAAAATAATATCCAGTTCCTCCAGCGAGTAGCAGTAGAAGCCAAAGCGGCATGACTTATCCTAAGCCTTTCAGTTGGTAGCTTGGGACGCCTTCACTTCAATGCAGTCAGCGATTTGATCCGCTTCGACAAAACCGGACGCCTTGAGCTTGCGTACTTCAACAGCAAGATTTGCCAATGCTGCTTTTGTAGCCATAGGATTGCTATACGCAGCCATGATGAGCCCACCAGAAGTAGGATCAAGCTTGTTGATAGCAGCTTGGAACTGCTCTCCGTTGAGAATACACTTAGTAGCGGGAGGACCACCACGATCGATGGGCTCTCCTGACCTACTTGCGTAGTAGTAAAGTCCAGCCCCAACAGCACCAATGATGAGTAGGGGCCACATTAGACGTATCCTCCCGCTGCTTTAGCAGCCTTAGTGCGCATACAACCAGCTACTAGTTTCAATCGAGCAGCGTTCGTCGGATCCGTAGTGGATGCCGCCATGTTATCGATTTGATCGGCGAGAGCCGTAACGGCAGAAGGAACAACGACCGGCGATGCCCAGATTGTTTGGATAGACGTTTTGAGATTCTTATCATCAGCCGTTGTTTCCGGCAATGCGTTGATCATATTGGTACAAGTGGCATCGTCCACGGGAGTCGTAGTGCCACCACCGATCGGCTTCTTTGCGGCTTCTGCTCGAACACAGGCAGCAACAAAAGTGCATTGAGCACTAATCCCAGGATACGGGCACGTATCTAGAACTTTTGCTAGATTCATCAGCGATTCGTTCGTAGCTGTAGGCGAAGCTACAGCGCTTTGAACAGCGCTACGAAGCGGTTCAGGAAGAGTGTTGATTGCAGTGGTACAATCAGTAGAGATTGGAGGAGCAGTGGTGCCGCCGGTTCCTCCTCCGGTAGTAGGGGCTCCTCTGGAACCTGTAGAAATCAGATAGCCGATGCCGCCAGCGGCAAGTAGAATGAGGATTAGTTCCATTTTCTTGTCTTTCTAGGCTTAGGCTAAGCCTTTGGCTTTGCCGTAGCAGCCATTCGCCTTAGCGCATCGGCAGCATCTTTGTAGCCTGCTACTTCCAACGAATTAGCGGTGTTTGTCATAATGACAGGATCACCTGTTGCAATGGCATTTTGAGCCATCTGTCTCAACTCTACCGGCAGTAGGTTGAAAGCATTTACGTTGCCTCCCTCTCCACCTTCAATCGATGTTTGGCTGGCGAGCAGAATGACAAACGAGAGTCCGCCTAGAATTAGCCAGATCATGCTAGACTCCTTCAACCGGGCCAGTCATCGGGAATCGTTACTTCTTGCCCATTGTCCCAAGGGAGAAGTCCAAAAGGAGCTGTCCCTCTTCCACTAGGGCCAGGATTCGGACTTGGGTGAGTTGCGAATCCATAAGGTGCCGTAGCTCCTGACTCGAACTGCTCGTATTGGATGGCCATGCCGGGATTCACTCCAGGCAATTCAATCCAACGCTTGTAGTTGCCGCTGTATTCTTGAGCAAAGCCGCCAGGCAACTCAGTATTGCCAGCATCTTTGAGAATACGTGTTCGGCCAGTGGTAGCTCCTGTACCCCCTCCTCCGGTACCGCCTGTACCCCCGCCGGTACCTCCGCCACCAGGAGGAGCAGCTTTAGCGCCCCGCAGGAGAAGGTATAGAAGACCGGCACCTGCTGCAATCGGAATCAAGGGATTCATGTCTGCTCTAGCTCCTCTTTAGACACTTTTCATTCCAAGAATCTTGGAAGGATCTTCGATGTATCCATTTGGCCATTCGACGCGAATGTGAAACTTTTGATCGCCGTTTGGCAACATGTATTGCGTGATATGCGGTTTCGCGTCAATTCCACGCTTACGAAGTTCAGCAATGCGCCAGGCTACTAGATTTTCGCAGACTCCCGACTTTTGGGCATAGATAGTAAAAATATCCTGCCACAGATCGTCAGTCTCATTGCCATTTTCATCTACGCTACGCTTGAATACTACTCCGCTCTCATAAAGCGGAGGAATCGGTGGATCCGTTTCAATGGAAAGCTCGTACATGTCAATCTCGACCAGCGTCCAGACAAGCTGATAGATGATGTACGCAGAATGCTGGTAATCGTACTTACCATTGAAAAAGGCGATAGCGAATGTGGGATGGTACAAGGCTTATCCTAAGTCTTTTTTCCATTCACGCTAGAAAACGCAAAGAGGCCAGTTAGGCAGCACGCAAAAGCATACCGTCGAACCCTGGGGGAAGTAGGGCGCCTAACTGGACTCTTTTCGCTTTCTAACTTCATTGGCTTACCGTCGAACCGCGCGCTAGGAAGTCGGAAGTAGGGATTGATTCAGACTCTTTCCGTATTCTAACTTCATCTGAATTATATATTTCGCTTGAGGTCCGTACTCTGGACAAACGTATGCCATGCCGGTACATTCACGTCTGATACTTGCGTCCCTGAAGGGGCAGAGGCTTACTATAAGCCTCTGCCCTCCAAGGGGTTACGCTAGTATCAGGAAGCGATACCGAGCATGTCGATGTTGAACGACGCCGTGATGTTCGCGCCAGAGCCGTTGAAGAGAACGACCTGAAGCGGGCTGTTCGGCGGGCAGTTCTGCATCGAGAGCCGGCCGAGGCCCTCGCTCAGAGTCGTCGGGAAGAAGACGCCAACGCCAACGCCCTGGCCCGGAACGACGGCGGGGGTCGAAAGCTGCTGGTTGTTCTGCACGAGAACGCTATCCACCGTGCAGCCGGCCAGGGTGACGAGAGCCGGGATGATGATCTTCTCGGCCTTGAACCCCGTATCCGGGCGAACGAACCACGAAGCGGAAGTGCCGGCCACCCAGGGGGTACCGGCGCTGATCGCGGTAGCCGGGACAAGAGTCACGTACGTGATCTTGCCGAGGTTGCCCGCATTGCACGGATTGGGATCCGGGGGCGGGGGAAGCTGAGTGCCGGCCGGCACGCAACCGCCGTACTGCTGCTGGGGGAGGCATTGCATGGCAGCCTGCAACGCGGCGTTCAGGTAGTCGGAACTTGCGCCGACGATGACCTTCGGGCTCTTGGGGAAATCGCGAGCGATGATCTTGCCGGAGAGCTTCGACTTGTCGAATCGGACCTGCTGGGGAATGTACAACATGATGATGGCCTCTTTCCTGCCCAAGTTGGCAGGTTCAGGTTTCGTACAAGCACTGGCTTTCGCCAGTTTTCCCCGCTTGCGACTTGTGAAGCTAAGGCTTAGGATAAGCTTTAGCGAGCTTCAGACTCTAGCGACGATGCATCGCCGCAATCTGCTGGGGCGACCACTGATGAACGGCGGGCTTCACCGCGCCGGTCGGATACTGCGCGCCGTAGAACTGAGGACCAGTACCCATCGTGATCGTACGCGGAGTTGCAACGCCGGTAAGCTGACTAGTGCCGTCAGGGTTCTTCGCCGCCTTGCGCATACGCTGCCCGATCTGGGCGCCCATGCTTCCGGTGTAGTACGCGAGCGCTCCGTTGCCAACGTTGTGAAGGTGCCAGGGGGCATCCGATTCGCCCTCCGCGCCGCCAACGCCCGCGCCGACACCAGCGAAGCCGAGAACGTGCATCAGAGCCGCGGTACCGAGGTCCCACGGAACTTTTGCCGTCTCGGGCATTCCGCCCTTACGACCATGTAGGAAGCCGAAGAGGAACGAGGTTCCTGCAACTTCCACGCCTTGCACGACGGTTCGCACCATCGGATTGTCGAGCGACATTCCGACGGCGGAGCCGCGCGTGTACTTGGAACGGAACTTCCCGAGCGCGTCGCGCGACACTCGGAACCCACGAGTCATCTGATAACCTGCCATTTCAGTCTCCTATGTCGCCGACATGATTGTAGTCGGATTGGCCTAGCTAGGGCACTTACGGATTCGTAAGCTTACTAGATAGTATGACACAGGTTTAAGCGGTTGTCAAGTGCTATTTAGGCTTATTCTAAGCCTTGTTTGATTCCGTATTTTTCCACAAATTCCGCTGTTGTTTTAGGTCTACCGATTGGAGGTAGTAGAACTTGAAAGAGAGAATGTTCTAGTAGCTCTTTTCTACGCACCTGTTCTTTCCTCTTACGCTCTTTGCGTATGGTTACGCCTACCAAAGCGGTAAAGGAGGCGAGTCCATAAAGAAGTGACCCAAGGCCAAACCATCTCGCGTAGGGGATGGCTAGAAAAGCAATTCCAATTCCAAAATCTACTGGAACTGGAATGAACATTTCATCTGTGAGACTTATCCAACCTTTCCCTAGAGGAAAGTTGATAACAGGCATGGTACCTGTAAAGCCATGTAGGAATGCGACGAAAAGGGCACCGCTGAAGATGAGGATGGTGGAGAGGATCATTTCTTCTCCGATTCGGGCTTCTCTTTCATTTTCACCTTCTGCCCACATCTGCACCGCCATTCGACGATTTCACCATTTTCAGAAATAGGAATCTCTGGTGAATGGTTGCATTCAAACAAATCCTCACACATAAGATCAGATCGCCTTGTCATGTTCAATCCCCCATCTTACTTCGTACAAGTAAGAACGCTTTGTCTAGCTTCTCTTGTGAATCCGAAGCATTTCCAATAAGAAATAGCTCCAAATCGCGATCTTCATTACCTGTTTGACTTACGCGGCGACAAGCATAGATTTTATCATCATCGATAAAACGGATCCATTCACCTATGTTTGATCTTTCCATATTACGGCTTCTGCCTTGTATTGGGCCTTTGACCACAACGGATACACGGAAGATGAAATCGTCTCCAACTGTAGCGTCGCTTGCGTCCTTTTCCAGCGTAAACGCAGGGTTGTCCTACACTTGGAAATCGACCAGTACGAATGGAAGCAGGGCAGATTTTCATTTCGGACTCGCTTTCTTTACTGATGGTGGCTTCTTTGCGTTCGCCTTCAAACGCTGAAACATGTAGTAGGCATTGTTGAAAATGTCATCGTTGGTAAGCCGAGAAAGACGAGCGATCTTTTTCTCGTCTGATCCGTACTTCCCTTCTACGTAACCAATGATCATTGCTAGCATGCAGATGACGAATTTTTCTTCGTAATCGAGTTTCATATCCGTAACTGATTTCTTGGTTTGCTTCATCAGTACCCTACCATTCCCACGCTCGCCATTGGAAGTCCTCCCAACAATGCGTCGAAATCATGCGGCGTCATCTTGTACTTCTCTTTGTCGATGACATGCGTCGCGTAGATTTTGAGACGATCCATCTTTGATTGAATCATCTTGATTGATTGTTGAATATGACTTGGATACGGAGTAAATGGAACATCTCTTTGAATCGCCTGCAAAGCTTTCGTAAACTCTGCCATCTTCTCGTTGCCTAGAACGGTGCCTACTCCTACGGTGGTTTGCGAGTCAAGCGTATTGATGAAATTCAAAAGTAGCGTCACTCCAGAAGGCTTATCCAAAGCCTCCCGTTTGATCTCCTCCATTTCCGCATCCAGTTCGTGAATTCTATCGAGAATGATCTTACGCATGACTGCACTCGGAACGATGCACCAAAAGCCTTGGCGCGCATCCTTGGTAGCCTCTTTCATTGCGCGGATCATCTTGTCAGCGGTATCTTCCGGCAGGTCATCATCGTTGTCGTCAGGCATTGTTTTTCTCCTTTGAAGCTTCTGCAAATCCCATTGTTGCTCCCATGAGCAATTCAGATAGACTGATTTTACCGATAGTCCCCCAATGCATGAATTCAGTGGTCATCATGTTACCAAACTTTTCGCGTGAAACGGTTCCGCTCAAGCGAACACCGTTCTCGATAGCTTCTCCTTTGATTCCTAACCCTTCTCCGAATTCTTTGAATGGCGCAAGGGTAGCTTCCATGAATTTCTCCATCGTAGTACCCGATGGAACCTGTTCCATTGTGAACGTTTCCTCGTAGACGAATGCAACTTTTTCAACTACATGCAAAATGTCTTGCGGATCAAGATACTTTCTAATTTCTTTCGCTATCTCTGGCTGCTCTTGTTTTATTGATTTGCATGTCAGCTTGATTGCGTTGGGAAGAATAAAATTCGACAAAGGCTTATCCTAACTCTCATTCAAAGATGATGTAAACCACACAGTTTTCTGGGTAATGCTTCTTGGCCCATTCTTCCGCTTGATCTGCATGTTGAAAAACAGCAATAGGACCATCCAGCGAAAGCTTGCCATCGTTCAAGGGCCAAACTCCCCAGCCGTTTTTCATTTCAAATGTGCCAGTTGTGCGATGCCCTTTCATAGCTTCTTTCCTCCATGACGGTGCGACCTTAGAGCATTGTATTCCAACTTCAGTCGTACAGCTTCGTTGATATCAATTTTCTTAAGACCACAATAGTCCATAATTCTGATGATAGCGTCCGCCATCTCAATCGGGATACCTTCAGGCTTATCCTTATTGATTCCAGTGAAGTATACTTCGGTAGGAGAATGTCCGTTGCGATGCTCCTCCAACGCTTCCGAAAGCTCGGAATGCATGAGGGCAATGAAATCTCCCATTGAAGTATACT
>Ga0209048_10000944_pt1 | contig 30693 bp, 32 predicted proteins | sample FrelakmetCRP12CR_FD_187146 | JGI IMG/M metagenome (GOLD analysis project Ga0209048, IMG submission 187146) | Freshwater lake sediment microbial communities from the University of Notre Dame, USA, for methane emissions studies - CRP12 CR (SPAdes)... | ecosystem: Environmental > Aquatic >... | reverse complement strand
CCCGGGTACGGGTCAGGTAGCCGCCGGTCTCGAGGTCCGAGACGATGGCCTGCGCGGCCCGCTCGGTGATGCCCACTCGCGCCGCGATGTCGCGCAACCGCGTGTCCGGGTCTTCGGCAATGCAGTTGAGCACATGGGCGTGGTTGGTGAGGAACGTCCAGGTCGGCTCGGCGGCGGCGTTTGATGCCATCTTGGTTTCCTCTCATTGCCTACAGGAATCAAGGATACCGAACTCGACGTCTTATGTCAGCGCCCAGAAGACGGTTCCTCCACCGACCGCCTCGGCCCACGGAACGCCGCGGGCGATCCGGAGGCACCCATCGGTCAGACCACGACCTCGTTGCGGCCGTCGGTGCCCGGCCGCAGGCCCACGCGACATCCCACCCAGTCGCCCTGTCCGAGCGCGACGAGGGCGTCCGGGTGATTCGTGCGGGCGTAGGCCCGGCCACCGTCCTCGAGATCGGCGACCACCAGCGCGGTCGTTGCCGTCCCCGACCGGTCGTGGGTGACCGAGTAGCACCCGACCATGGCCGTCGTCCCGGCGGCCAGGGTGGGCACCACCGGCACCGCCGGGGTCCGGTCGATGCGGGCCTGAACCGCCGGGTAGTCGGGAGGGACGATCCGACCCGGGTCGGTGCCGTACACCGCCCAGACGTGCTTGGTCATGTGCATCCCCACCCCGGACACCAGACCGAAACCGCGGCCGTCGTCGCGGAGCCGCTGAACCACACCGGCGATGGCGTGGGCCGTGTAGTTGCTCGACGGGCCCCCGTGATACGGCAGTCCACCGGTGACCGTGAACCCACGCGGGTCGTCCTCGGCCACGCCGAGCGCGTCGACGGCGTAGAGGACCGACGACGCGAAGCACGAGTACAGATCGAGATGGCCGATGTCGTCGATGCCGACGCCGGCCCGGGCCAGCGCGTCCGCGGCCACCTCGGTCATCGCCGGCGAACGGTCGAGGAAGGGCCGCTCGGCGACGTGGGTGGCGTCGCGGCCGAAGCTCCAGCCCCGGAGGTACACGCGTCGGTCGCGCGGCACCCCGAGCTCGTCGGCCTTGCGGTGCGTCGCGACCAGAAGCGCGGCAGCCATGTCCACGTCCATGATCGCCACCATGTGCTTGGTGTACGGCGTCGAGATCCACCGGTTGTCGGGGCCGACCGCACCGATCGCGTCCGCGCTCCGGCGCTCGGGGAACCAGGCGTGGGGGTTCGAGGCGGCGACCTCGGTGAACCGAGCGAGGAGCTCGGCCTCCGCCTTCCGGTAGGTGTCGGGTGCGACGTGGAGCCGGGCGCGCCGAGCGGTGTCGAGGGCCGCGAAGGTGAGCGTCGGCTGGAGGACGTCATGGGCCCACTCGGTCGGCCAGATCCACTCGTCGAGATCGATCGGCGGGTCGTCCGCCCGTGGGGAGCGATACGACCACGCCGGCTCCTGGCCGTCGCACCGGAGGCGCCGACGCGTGGCGAGCGCCTCGCCGCCCACGACCAGCGCGAGCTCCGACGAACCGGCCAGCATCCGCTCCGCCGCCGCGTTGACCATGCGCTGACTGGCGGTTCCGGCGAGCACCGACACCTCGTGGTGCGCCGGGTCGATACCAAGACGCTCAGCCAGTCGGGCCGGCGGATCGTCGTAGGCCCAGCTCAGGCAGTGGACCAGGTGCAGCGCATCGACATCCGCCAGCGAACGGGGGACACCGGCATCCGCGGCCGCCTCACGGGCGACCTCCACCCACATGTCGAGCGGTTCGGGAGCAAGGCCCTGATCGGAGCGCCAGGTGCGCTGCCCGACGCCGATCACGCACAGGCTCCGCGGCTCGATTCCTCGGGCTTCTCTCACCCGCCCATTATATCTGATACTGGATACGGGAATTGCTTCTCGTCTATATGCCGACCCGCCCCGGTTCGCGCCACCGGAGGTGCAGGCACAGCCGGCCGAAACGCGGCGCGCCCGGGAGCCGCGTCACCTGATCGAGTCGAGATAGTCGGCGAAGCGGTCGAGGCTGGCATCCATCCCGGCACGAGCTTCGGGCGACAGGTACATCGTCGGCACGTTGGTCTGGTGGGTGACCGTCTCGGTGCGGCCGTCACCGAGGTCGGCGAAGGTCACGGTGTTGGTCATGCCCTCGGCGTTGCCCTGCTCGCGCCACACGAGCTTGTCGGGCGCCACCACCTCGACGAACTCCCCGATGTTCGGATACTCCTCGCCGGTGGCGTCGTTCAGCATGGTGGTCTCGAACACCCCGCCGGGACGAAGGTCGATGGTGATGTTCTCGAGCGGTGTCGTGATGCCAGGCGGACCCCAGAAGTGCGCCAGGTGCTCGGGGGTGGTCATGCACTCGAACACCAGCTCCCGTGGTGCGTCGAAGACGCGGGTGATGATCATCTCGCCGAACTCGGCGTCCCTCTCGGTCATGACGGTGGCTCCTTGTCGGTGGCTTGGAAGGTTCGCAGACGATCCTCAGTGGGTCGACCCGCTCGTGCCGCACCTGGCAGTTCCGTTCGGTATAGCCGACGGGCGACTCCGGCGGTGCGGTCGGCAACCGACACGACCGGCACGTGGCCTGGCCGCCCCGGCTGGTCGATCCGACCCGCCCTCCCGGTGCGACGTGGAGCCGGGCGCGCCGAGCGGTGTCGAGGGCCGCGAAGGTGAGCGGCGGCTGGCCCGTACGACCTGGACACCGAGCGAGTGATCACCGGCATCAATGCCTCGAGTTCTCCGAGCTTCTGGTCCTCTATCACTAACCTACTATACTTGACTTTTGATACAGGAATCTTCTATCGTATAACTACCTCAGCTCCTGGCTGCTCCAGCTGATCCCACCCCGCCGATTGGGAGGTAACGCCAGCCATGACCTTCGCTCTGACCGACGAGCTCCCCGACATCGTCGCGATCGAACCGTTCCCCGTGCCGTCCGGATCGCGACGCCGTCGCGTCATCGGGGTCGACGTGTGGCTCGAGCTCCGGCCCACCAACGAGGGCGCTCCCCGACCGGATCTGCACTCGACCCTTTCCCGCACCGGCTGTCGGCTGCTCGATGTCACCGTCGTGACGGCACCGGACGACTCCACCGGCCGGAGACTCCGGGCCCGTGTCGTCGCCCGGCACGACGACGCCCACCTGACCGACGAAGCCGTCACCGAAGTGCTGGCAGCGCTCGCCCTCGTCGGCCACTGGTCCCTGGCGCGCAAGCTCGAGGAGTTCGACGCCACCCCCGCCTTCCCGCCGATCGCCAGGCAGGACACCACGGGCTGATCCGCCGCTCCCGAGGCCGGGGCCGGTGGGTCGCGGCCTCGGGGTCCGAGTCTCCCGCCGACCCAACCCCGACCACCCATCGTTCCCGCTGAAAGGCTCCGCCGGATGACCACCACCGAACAGCCCGCTCCAGACACCAACCGGACGAGCCGCACGCCGACACCCATCACGGTCGCCCACGGCGACGGCATCGGGCCCGAGATCATGGACGCCACCCTGCGCATCCTCGACGCCGGGGGAGCCGCCCTCGACATCGAGACGATCCAGATCGGCGAAGCCGTCTACGCCCGTGGCACCACCGCCGGCATCGAGCCCGACGCCTGGGAGTCGCTGCACCGAACCAAGGTCTTCCTCAAGGCCCCCATCACCACGCCTCAGGGCGGCGGCTTCAAGAGCCTCAACGTGACCGTGCGGAAGACCCTCGGCCTGTTCGCCAACGTGCGCCCGTGCCCCTCCTACGCCCCCTACGTCGCTACCAAGCACCCCGACATGAACGTCGTCATCGTCCGCGAGAACGAAGAAGACCTCTACGCCGGCATCGAACACCGCCAAACCGACGACGTCGTGCAGACCCTCAAGCTGTTCAGTCGGCCCGGATGTGAGCGCATCTCCCGCTACGCCTTCGAGTACGCCCAGCGCTACGGGCGCCACAAGGTCACCTGCTTCACGAAAGACAACATCATGAAGCTGACCGACGGGATGTTCCACGAGGTCTTCGATGAGGTCGCCGCCGACTACCCCGACATAGACCACGAGCACTGGATCGTCGACATTGGCGCCGCCAAGCTCGCCGACACCCCCGAAGCGTTCGACGTCGTCGTCATGCCCAACCTCTACGGCGACATCCTGTCCGACGTCGCCGCCCAGATCGCGGGATCCGTTGGCCTCGCCGGCAGCGCGAACATCGGGCTCGACGGGGCCATGTTCGAAGCCATCCACGGCTCCGCCCCCCGTCGCGCCGGCCAAGACCTCGCGAACCCCTCGGGCCTGCTCCTCGGCGCCGCGCAGATGCTGGTCCACATCGGCCAAGGCGACATCGCGACGACCGTGCACAACGCCTGGCTCCGGGCCATCGAAGACGGGATCCACACCTACGACATCTTCGACCCCGACATCAGCACCGAGAAGGTCGGGACCACCGCGTTCGCCGACGCCGTCATCGACCGCAACGGATCCCGGCCCGAACGACTCCGAGCGGTGGACTACCCGGCAATGTCCGAGCCGATCCGGATCGAGGTCGTCCCGAAGCCGATAGCGATGAAAGAAAAGGTAGGCATCGACGTGTTCGTGGAACACCGAGGATCTGCCGACGAACTCGGCCGCCGTCTCGAGGAACACGCCGGTGATCTCCGATTGGTCATGGTGTCCAACCGTGGCCAGAAGGTGTACCCGGGCGGCGACCCCAACACGATCCTCACGCACCACTGGCGGTGCCGATTCCAGGCCCCTGACGCCGGCCAGCGTGTGACGACCGGGCAGATCATCGCACTCCTCGATCGCCTGGCCGGCGCCGGGCTGCCCTTCATCAAGACCGAGGGCCTGTTCACCTTCGACGGAACGCCCGGCTACAGCCTGGGCCAAGGCCAGTAGTGGGGCAGTGGATCTGCCGCACGGGTGCAGCACAGGGCGACGGCCGATGGCCCTAGACGATGCCCCGTTCCATCCCCGGCGAACATCCGTCCTTCCTCAGCTCCTGACGACCCCGGGGAAACTGCTCGTCCTCCTCGCCCACGAGCCGCACCTGCGCATACGCGAGATCGCCGGATCGCTCGGGGTCACCCAACGGACCGTCAACCTCGCGCTCAGCGACCTCGAACGGGCTGGGCTCCTCAGCCGTCGACGGAAGGGGCGCCGCAACACCTACCAAGTCGTCGCCCTGGATCTGCTGAACGCAGTTTCCGACCTCGAATCCCACCACGACCCTCCGGCCGAACCGCGAGGTGACGAGGGTGAGGCACGACGCCGCGATCCCTGACCCGACATCGCCGATGAGAGACGTCCCACGCCAGCACCGAGACTCCGTAGCCCACGGATGCGCGCATCCGGCGACGTTCAGGACCGACCGGACCCTGCAAGGGTTCAGAGAAGTGCAACTCGACTCTGTGATCGGGTCCGAGCACGTCCACGCGTATCAGCTGGACCCGATTCCCAAGCCGAGAACGTGGGTTCAATGCTCGCCACCCGCTCTCGGGCATGGGCCTCATCTCCGACCCTGCTGACGGGGCGCCGCCACCCCGGCTGGTCGACCCGCCCTCACGGTGCGACCCTAGCGAACCGACCGATACTGGGTGGGTGACGACTGTGACGTTGCGCACCGCGCTTCCCGACGAGATCCCCACCCTCGAAGCGCTCCAACGACACTCGTCGCTCGTGTGGGCCGACACCCGCGAACAGCTGCTCGCCCACGCCGATGCCATCGCCATACCCGTTGAGCAGGTCGAGCGAGGTTGGGCACGGGTGGCCCTCGGCGGGGACGGCGTCGTCATCGGCTTCTCGCTGATCGTCCCACCGGCCGTCACCGACGGCGCCGCCGAGCTCGACGGGCTGTTCGTCGAACCCGACCACATGCGGGGTGGCGTCGGACGGGTGCTCGTCGCCGATGCGGTCGAGCGGGCCCGCGCCCGTTCGTACCCGCGCATCGAAGTCATGGCGAACCCCAACGCCCGCGGCTTCTACGAGCGGGTGGGCTTCACCGGAGGCGAGACGGTCGATACGCGGTTCGGCCCGGGGCTCCGCATGGGCCTCGACCTGCACCGGGGCTGACCCTCGGCCTGACGACGATCCACCGCGGCGACCCGCCGACGGCTTGCCTACCATCGCCCGGTGCAGCATCAGAGCTTCTGTCGGATCTGCGCCGCGGCCTGCGGCATCATCGTCACCGTCGACGGCGACCAGGTCGTGCAGGTGCGGGGCGATCCGGCCCATCCCGTCTCGAAGGGCTACACGTGCCCGAAGGGTCGGGCGTTGCCCGCGTTCCACCACCGCCCTGATCGCCTCGACCACCCCGAGGCCTCGGGCCGGCCACAGGAGTGGACGGATGCGCTCGACGACCTCGGCGGCCGTCTCGGTCGGACCATCGAGATACACGGTCCCGCGGCGGTCGGCGTCTACCTCGGCACCGGGCTCGCCTACGACATCGCCGGTTGGCTGACCGCCGAACGACTGATCGCCACGCTCGGCACCCCCCAGCGCTACACCCCCGTCACGATCGACAATGCGCCGGCGCTCCTCACCGCCGAGCTGGTGACCGGCTCCGCGCAGGTCAATCCCGTGTGGGATCCCGACGACTCTCGACTGCTGTTGTTGTTCGGCACCAACCCGGTCGTCTCGCACGGCTACGGAACGACCCTGCCTGATCCCGTCGGTCGACTCCGCCGCTTCCGATCCCGTGGTGGCCAGGTCTGGGTGATCGACCCGAGGCGGACCGAGACCGCAGGGCTCGCCGACCATCACCTCCCGCTCCGGGCCGGCACCGACCACGTGGTGCTGGCCTGGCTCGTTCGGGACCTTCTGGATGACGGCGCCGACACGGAGGAGCTGGCTGCCGCCTGCCGTCCCGACGACGTGTCGGCCCTTCGGGCCGCGGTGGCGCCCTTCGACCGCGACCGCGTGGCCGCGACGACCGGAATCCCTCCCGCCGGCCTCGAGCGGCTGCTCGCCTCGGTGCGGGGCGCCAAGGGTCGGATCGCGTCGATGGCCGGCACCGGCGTCATGATGAGTCGGGACGGACTGGTCGCCGAGTGGTTGCGTTGGGTGCTACAGATCGTCACCGGATCGCTCGACCGACCGGGCGGGATGCGCTTCAACGACGGCATGCTGTTCCCCCTCGAGACCCGCCTCCGCCCCCACGGAGGCTCGGCCACGGCATGCTGTTCCCCCTCGAGACCCGCCTCCGCCCCCACGGAGGCTCGGCCACCCGGCCAGGAGGACCCCGCAGCCGACCCGAGCTCTCGGGATGGGCCGGCCAGTACCCGTGCGCCGTGATGGCCGACGAAATCCGCGCTGGTCACCTGCGGGCGTTGATCGTCGCCGGTGGCAGTCCGCTGACCGCTTTCCCCGACCCGGTCGGTACCCGCGCCGCACTCGAGTCTCTGGACACACTCGCCGTCCTCGACGTGGTCACCAACCCACTCACCGAGCTCGCCACCCACGTGTTCCCGACCACGTCCCAACTCGAACGGGCCGATCTGTCGATGCTCGAGAACGTGGCGATCCGCAACGGCACCGCGTTCACCCATGCCGCCGTCGAGGCCGGGGCGTCGCGTCGCCCCGGGTGGTGGGTGCTCGCCCAGGTGGCACGCCGGCTCGGCCTCGACGCCCTCGGGGGCGACCGCGAGCCCGACGAGCTCGACGACCTCGCGGTGCTGCGGGGCCTGGCCCGCGGCGCGCGACTCCCGTTCGACGAGATCGTCGCCGGTGGCCCCCACGGAACGACCTCCGATCCGCGCGTGGGCTGGGTGCACGACACCGTGTTGCCGGACGGGTCTTGGCGCGTGGCGCCAGCGGAGTTGATCTCCCGCCTGGCCGTCACCGCTGCTGAGTACCCGTCGGCACCCGCACTCGTCGTGGCGCCCAAGCGACAGGTGCGGACGATGAACGCCACCGCCTACGGCACCCCCGACCCGGTCGTCGTCGGGCTCCACCCCCTCGACGCGACTGCCGCCGGTGTGCAGGCGCACGAACGCGTGCGGATCACGAGCCGGTGGGGTTCGATCGAGGGCCACCTCGAGCAGGACGACCGGGTGGGCCGGGGCACGGTCGCCCTCACCCACGGCCGGGCCGAGCTGCCCGTGGCGGCGCTGATCAGCCCGATCGACGGCGTCGACCCGCTCACCGGCATGCCTCTCACGTCGGGCGTGGTGGTGAGCATCGAGGCCGGCTCCACGACGGTTCCGACTGATGGCGACCCTCCGTGACGGGGCTCAGCCCGGGCGACCGAACCGGCGGCGCGGGCTCGGCTCCTCCACCGCCCTCAGGTCGTCGATGCGCAGCCGGTCGAGGTCGGCCTGGCTGCGTAGGTGCTCGACCTCGGCGCGACTGCGGGCGAGCTCGTCGGCGATGAGCCGGCACCCACGTTCGACCACGTCGGTGAGTTCGGCCACCGAATCGACCAACGCCGACAACACCGACCCGTCGATCGTGGCCAGCCGGTCGGGAACCCAGCCGTCGCGCTCGGGGTAGCCCGCCGCAACGAGCGACGCGGCCGGAACCACCCAGTGCGACCCCCTCGGCCCGTCCGCCTTGGTCGCGCCTTCGAGGGCACCGGCGGCGAGCTGGCGACGCAACTTCGACTCCGTGACCACGAACCGTTGGGCCGCCCCGGCGCCGGTCAACAGCTCCTCGGCGGGAGCCGCCTGGTCAGCGGTTGGGTCGTCTTCGGCGATGACGGTGAGGTCCGGCGTCGCCGGCGCCTCCTCGCGGGGGTCGGACCGACCCGCCGCCTCGAACCCCTCAAACGCCTCGACGTTGCGGCTCTCCACCCGTCCACCGTCCTGTCAGACCCGAACAGCCGTCCCTGACTGCCTCGACAGACCATTGCACCCCACCCTCAAGATCTCCGCGAGAACCGATCGAGAACGGAGCAAGACCAGGGTCCACGAACCCTGACGGGGGCCCAGGCCCGACGCTGGTAGTCCGTCACTCTGGGTGGCCGACCCCGGGGACCTCCTTCGCGGTCACCGTGGTGGGGTCGGGTCCCGATCCGGACGCTCGGGTGGGAGGTGCATCTCCCCTGAAGGCATCCACCCACTGTCGGTGAGCAACTCGGCCACCTCGGCCATGTTCAACAGGTCGAGCTCGTAGGAGAAGCGGCCGTCGCCCGCGTAGTGCAGGATCGAGACACCCGGCGCCTGGAAGGCCAACCCGTCCGATCGGGTGCCCGGCAGCCGGTTCCACCAGAAGCTCACCACGCGATCGCCGTCGACCATCGTCCACTCCTCGGGGAACGACCAGTCGTCGAGACCCGTCATGGAGCGGTCCATGAACGCCGCTACCGCCTCACGCCCCGACGTCCGGCCCCAGGCGGGATCGATGAACACGACATCCTCGGTGAAGAACTCCTCGGCGATGTCGGACCACGCCAGCTCGCCTCGCTCCACCCGATCGCGCGCGGCGACGTATCGCTCGTACGCGGCGCTCGCTTCTGCAACGCGGATCTCGTCTGCGTCGTCGCTCATGTCGCGGAACCTTTCAGATCGGCCAGCTTGACGACCTCCGTCTCGGGCGTTGGCACATCTTCCTCGGGGAGGAACCACCGCCAGTACATGATGCCGAACGGGCGGCCTTCGGTGTCGAGCCAGTTGGGTAGGCCCGGATCGTCGTGGGCAACGATCATGCGCCAGGTGCCATCGCCCTCGAGCGTCGTGTTCGAGCGATTCCGCACCACCGGTCGGTTCACGTAGTCGAAGGTCTGCAGGAAGCGGTTCCACAGGGTCACGTTCGCGAAGCGGCATGCGGGCCAACGAGAGGTGATCACGAGGGCCTCATCGGGACCCAGCACGTAGGGCGCCATCGCGTACGCCGCGTCGAAAGCGGCGAACGCCAGATCGCCGGGCACTTCGGGCTTGGTGAACACGTTCGGGGTCGTCGACACCCACGACGGCTGGAGCTGCCCCGGCTTGGGGGCCTCGACCGTCTTCCCCCGTACGTAGTTCACCACCCGGCGGATGCCGGCCGCGACCTGCCGGTCGTCCCAGGTTGCCGGCGGTCCCGGCGGCACGTCCACCTCGATCGTGAGGGGGATCTCCAGGAACGGATCAGCAGCCGCGGGCTCAGGCATCTCGAAGTAGTGACGCGTCGTGAGACGGGCCGCGTCGGGCTCAAGCGCCAACCAGTTCCGCTCCGACGGTTCGCCGCCGAGGCGGATCTCGTAGTTGCCCTCGGCGTCGACGTCGAACTGCGTGTCGTTGATGACGCCCGCCGTGTGGGTCGCGTACCGGCCCTCGGAGGCGCCGGCCTCGATCGTGATCGAGGTGTACACGGCGCCGGCGAGGTTCCCCCGGATCACGTAGGTGTGCGTCGGATCGATCGGTGCTTCGAAGTACACGGCATCGGGATTGTCGCCGGTCATCTTCCGCGTGGGCGACACGATACGGCGGAAGTCGGGGCGAAGCGGATCGCTCTCGAACTGCGTCGCCAGCGCACCTTCGAGGATGTGCAGCAGCGCCCGGTGCCCATCGGCGATGCTGCCGGCGTCGCCCATTCCCCATTCGTCGGACAGCCAGTGCTCGTCGGCATCGCGCAGCGCATCGAGCAGCTCGCGGAAGGCTCGTCGCGACTCGGTTTCGATCTCGGCCATCGGTCCTCTCCCGTTGCGCGGTCGGGTCGCCGGCCGGTTCCCTCGCGGCGCATCCCCTGTGCGTCGGGCGAGCGTAGGCGACCCGGTGCCATCATGGCGTCGCCCGGGCCTCACCGGCCGGGCGACCGCACCACAGGGGGAGCTAATCGGTGGCAGACGACAACGACAGCACCAGCACTGCATCCCCGACGATGGCCGCGCTGGCCTCGAACGCCGCCCGACGCTACGGCTCGGCCGTTGCGGCCCGGTTCCGAGACGGGGACGAGTGGGCGGAGCTCACCTACGCCGAGCTCTGGGAGAAGGTGCGCGATCTCGCCCTCGGGCTGATCAGGCTCGGCGTGCAGCCGGGCGACCGCGTCTGCATCCTCGCCAACACCAGAGTGGAGTGGACGATCGCCGATCTGGCGGTGTGCACCGCGGCGGCGATCGTCGTTCCCGTCTACCCCACCAACTCGCCCGACGAGTGCGAGTGGGTCGTGGGCAACTCCGGCGCCCGGGTCGTGATCTGTGAGGACGCCACCCAGATCGCGAAGATCGAGCAGGTCCGCCCCGCTCTCCCCGACGTCGAGCACCTCCTCGTCATCGACGGGCCTGTCGATGGCATCACGACGCTCGACGAGCTGGCCGCCACCGGCCGCGACGGCGACGAAGCCGCCCTGCACGAGCGCATCGAGTCGGTCAGCCTCGACGACCCGACCCTGTTCATCTACACCTCGGGCACCACGGGCCGACCCAAGGGCGTCGTGCTCACGCACGACGGCTTCGCCGCCGGTCGGCGGGCCACCGAGGAGATGGGTCTGCTCGGGCGCGGCGACGTGATCTACCTGTACCTGCCCCTCGCCCACGTGTTCGCCCAAGTGATCCAGGCCGGCACACTCGAGGTGGGGGCCACCATCGCCTTCTTCGGAGGCGACACCACCAAGATCATCGCCGAGCTCGGCGAGGTGCGACCGACCGTCCTGCCGTCGGTCCCCCGCATCTTCGAGAAGCTGTACTCGATGGCCGTCGGCAGCGTTGCGGATCACGAGCGCGAACAGCTCGAGCACGCCGTCGACCTCGGTGTGAAGGTTCGCCTGGCCGAGCAGACAGGCGAGGCGGTCCCGGACGAGGAGCGAAGCCTGTTCGAGCAGGCCGAGGATCGGGTGTTCGGGTTCGTGCGCTCGCTGTTCGGCGGTCAGCTCCGCTTCGCCATCTCGGGCGCGGCCCCGATCGCACCGGAGATCCTCCGCTTCTTCTACGCCGCGGGGGTCCCGGTGTTCGAGGGTTGGGGCATGACCGAGACCACCTCGCTGGGCTCGATCAACCTGCCCGACGCGTTCCGGTTCGGCACCATCGGCAAGGCCCTGCCTGGGGTCGAGATGAAGATCGCTGACGACGGCGAGATCCTGCTGCGGGGGCCGGTGCTTTTCCGGGAGTACTGGCGCAACCCCGATGCCACCGCGGAAACCATCTCCGAGGACGGCTTCCTGCTCACCGGCGATCTCGGCGCGATCGACGACGAGGGCTACTTCACGATCACCGGGCGCAAGAAGGACATCATCATCACCGCGGGCGGCAAGAACCTCACCCCGGCCAACCTCGAAGGCGACCTGCGCCAGTCCTTGTGGATCTCCCAGGCGGTCATGTACGGCGACCGCCGGCCCTACCCCGTGGCGATCATCACGCTCGACCCCGAGACCATGGTGCCCTGGGCCGAGGAGCGCGGTCTCCCGACAGACATGGCCGAGCTCGCCCGCACCGAGGAGGTCCGGGCTCTGATCCAGGCCGAGCTCGACGCGGCGAACGCCAAGTATGCGCAGGTGGAGCAGATCAAGCGCTTCGCCATCCTCGATCACGACTTCACCCAGGACACCGGCGAGCTCACGCCCACGATGAAGCTCAAGCGCAACGTCATCTACGGCAACCACGCCGAGCTGTTCGACGACCTCTACCGCTGACACTCCCCACCGATTGGAGCGCCTCCAATGGCGATGAACGTCAAGCCCATCCCCACCGTCGACGAGCGGATCAACGACATCCGCATGCGCACCGCGGAGATCGTCAACGAAGACATCCTCCCCAACGAGGCCCGCCTGTGGGCGTCCCGTCGTGAGGGCCAGTCCTGGTCCGAGCGCACCGAGACGCTCGAGCTGCGAGCCGAGATCAAGGAGAAGGTCAAGAAGGCCGGGCTGTGGGCCCCCCACCTGCCGGCGGAGTACGGCGGCATGGGGCTCGACTTCCTCGCTCACGCCTACATGAACGAGGTCCTGGCGTACGCCATCGGTGCCGCCTCGCTGTTCGGTGTGGTCGCCCCCAACTCGGGCAACCAGTCGATCCTCGTGAAGTACGGCACCGAGGAGCAGAAGCAGAAGTGGCTCATGCCGATGATCGAGGGCGACATGGAATCGGGCTTCTCCATGACCGAGCCCCACAACGCCGGATCCGACCCCCGGTCGCTCGACGCCTCGGCGGTGCGTGACGGCGACGAGTGGGTGATCAACGGCCACAAGTGGTTCACGTCCAACGGCATCGACGCCGACTTCTTCATCGTGATGTGCCGGGCCAGCGACCCGGCGGCCGGGGACACCGGGCCGGGCCAGATGGTGCAGATCATCGTGCCGGCGGCCACCACGGGCGTCGACATCGTGCGGGGCATCGGAGTGTGGGGACGCGACAACACCGACCACTGCGAGGTGAAGTACATCGACGTGCGCGTGCCCGTCGAGAACCTGCTCGGGCAGGTTGGGCAGGGCCACCAGGCGGCCCAGGACCGTCTCGGCGCCGGACGCATCTACCACTGCATGAACTCGGTCGGGCAGATGTGGCGGGCCTTCGACATGATGATCGAGCGGGCCCGAACCCGGAAGGTGCACGGCGGGATGCTCGAGGACAAGGAGTTCATCCAGGGCTTCATCGCCGACAGCTACATCGACATCCAGGCGGCCCGCCTCATGACGATCCACGCTGCGGAGAAGATCGACGAGGGCCTCCAGGGCGCCCGCACCGACATCTCCGCCATCAAGATCTTCGTACCCGCCGCGTACCACCGGGTGGTCGACCGGGCCATCCAGGTGTGGGGGGCTGCCGGTGTGTCCAACGACCTGCCGCTGCACGCCATGTACGTGGGAGCCCGCACCCTGCGCATCGCCGACGGCCCCGACGAGGTGCACAAGATCCTCATCGCCAAGAACGTGCTCGGCCGCTACAAGGCCGGCGAGAGCTGGGACTTCGGCAACTGAGCCCGACCGTCTCGTTCGACATCGCGGACCTCGGCACCGACCCGTACCCCGTCCTCGCCGAGTTGCGCCATGCGGGGCCGATGGTGCGCCTCGCCAACGGCTTCTGGGCCGCCACCGGCCACGCGGAGGCGCTCGAGGTGCTGCGCCGACCCGAGATGGGCTCCAGTCCCATCGCCGCGCGCTACCTCGAGGGCCTGCCGGACGGCGCCGCGCGCGACGAGATGGGTCATCGGATCAACTTCCTCGACCCGCCCGACCACCCTCGGGTCCGCGGACTCGTCTCCAAGGCGTTCACACCTCGACGGGTCGTCGAGCTGCGGCCGTGGATGGCCAGGACGATCGACGCTCTCCTCGCCCGGGCCGAGCGCACCGCTCAGGCCGAGGGCAGTGAGGTCGATCTGCTCACCGAGGTCGCCCATGGTTTCCCCTCCCTCGTCATCTCCGAGCTGCTCGGTGTGCCCGTCGACGACCGCCCCCAACTCACGGCGTGGAGCGACGCCGTCGCTCCGCTGCTCGGCCTCACCGTGTCGGCGGACGATCGGGCCGCGGCCATCGCCGCCGCCGAGCCCTTCCACGCCTACCTCGGCGACCTGCTCGACCAACGCCGCCGCTCCCCCGGCGACGACCTGCTCACCGCTCTGGTGGAGGCCGAGGAGGACGGCCAGCGGCTCACCCGCCCCGAGTTGCTGTCGCTGGCAGCGACCCTGTGGTCGGCCGGCCACCGCACCACGCGCGACCTGTGGGCCAACGGGATGTCGGTACTGCTCGCCGACCCCGATCGGTGGTCAGCCGTCGTCACGGGCCGGTGGAGCGTCCCCGAGGTGGTGAGCGAGTTCCTGCGCTTCGAGACCCCGACCCTGTACGTCGTGCGGGTGCCGCTCGAACCGGTGTCCATCGCCGGGGAAGACCTCGGAGCCTTCGAGCCGGTGTTGGTGTTCCTGTCGGCCGCGAACCGCGACCCGGCGGTGTACCCCGATCCCGACGCGTTCGTGCCCCGACCCGGTGCGCCACCCGCGCTGTCGTTCGCGTTCGGAGCGCACTACTGCCTGGGCGCATCGCTCGCCCGCGCCGAGGCCGAGATGCTCCTCGACCGCGTCCGATCGCGCTGGCCCGCCCTACGCCTGGCCGACGACCGACCGCGTCGATGGCACCAGCGAGGCCCGTTCCGGGGCCTCGACGAGTTGGTGGTCAGTCCGGCTTGAACCCGTGCCCTGGGATCTCGACCACGGGCTCGTCGCGGTCGTCGAACTCGGTGCGAAGCGCCCGGGACATGACCGCGTGGTGCAGGTAGAGCGTCGTGATGTAGGTGAGCTCGAGGATCTCCTCGTCGGAGAGGTGCTGCTGAAGCGCCTCGAAGAGGCCGTCGGGGACCCGTCCGTGATCGAGGGCGAGGCAGTCCGTGTAGGCCAGCACCAACCGCTCGACCTCGCTGAAGCACGTGGCGGCCGGCCAGTGCATCACCCCGGCGATGCGCTCCTCGCTCTCGCCGAGATCCCGCATCGACTTGCAGTGCTGCGAGTACACGAACTGGCTGCCGCTGGCCCACCCGACACGAGCCTGACCCAACTCGCGCAAGACCGGGTCGAGCAGTCGATCGGGGCTCTGGTAGAGCGCGAAGCCCTTGACCGCGTGGTCGAGCACGTCGGGCACCAGCGCGGCCACCGTCCACCAGTCGCCCGGCGACCCGGTGATGGTGCCCGGGTCGGCGACCGGGTCACGGTCGTCGAAGATGTAGTCGTACATGACCGTGACGATGGGGGCGGTGGCCTCGTCACGCGTTACCTGGCGCAGTCTCGGCACGGCGGCTCTCCTCAGTTGACGGCCGGCCGCAGCTCGCCGTTGGGTTCGTGGCAGACCTCATCTGGTGTGAGCGCCCGAGTCCAGGCCGCGATCTCGAGCAGGATCCCATCCGGGTCCTGGAAGTAGATCGACCGCACGAACACGCCCGGGTGCAGGTCCCGGCTGATCTGCCACTCGCTGTTGTCGTGGTTCGCGATCTCGGTGCACGCGACCCCACGCGCCAGCAGCCGCTCGCGACACGCCTCCATCTGGTCGGGCGTCACGTTGAACGCCACATGGTTCATCGAGCCGATGGCACTGGCCAGATCGCCCTGATCCGGACGGGTCGCCGGGGCCGAGACCCCGGGCACAGGCTCGGGAGCGTTCGGGAACCAGAAGAAGGCCAGGTGGTCACCGCCGCCGCAATCGAAGAAGAAATGCTGGCCCATGCCCGCAGGCAACTCGATGGTCTTCACCAGCGGCATGTCGAGCACGTTGGTGTAGAAGTCCACCGTGCGGCGCATGTCGCGGCACACCAAGGCCAGGTGGTTGATGCCGTCGAACTCGAAGCGGTCTTTGCCTGCCGAACCTTCCCCCGATGTCATCTGCAGCTCCCCCTCGTGACGGGTCGGGGTCGCCTGGTAGCGACCCCGACACCATCATTGCCCCAATCACCGGGTTCCCGTGGCCGATCCGCGCGCCACAACGCGCGAATCGCCTACAGGGACCGGTGGGTGAGGGCTCAGGACTCGGCGAGGATGGCGTACAGGCGGCGGCGAGCGTCGTTGACGATCCCCTCGGCCTGGGTGACCTGCTCCGGGGTCGCGATCTCGGCCACCTGGCGGGCGGCGGCGATCAACTGACCAATCGCGTCGCGCAGCGCCGGAGCCGGGGAGCCGTCGGGACCACCGGGCCCGTCGGCCCAGGGTGGGCGGCCCCGGCGCGGAGCGGCGTCGGCCTGCTCCCGACCTGCGTCGGTGAGCGTGTACACCCGCTTGCCCTCGGCCTCCTGGCTGGTGACCAGACCTTCCTCCTCCAAGAGCTGGAGCGTCGGGTAGACGCTGCCGGGGCTCGGCCGCCAGCGGCCGCCACTGCGCTCGTTGAGACGCTGGATCAGGTCATAGCCGTGCCCAGGACCATCGGTGAGGGCCACGAGCAGCGCGGTACGGATGTCACCGCGGCGCGCCCGAGGCGGCCGCCAGCCAGGCACGGTGCCCGGTCGACCCCAAGGGGGTCCTTCGTTTCGTTGGTGTCGCATGGTTGATTCCCTTCTCCCGGGCTAAGTGAGCAACCCGATCGTGATGCATTGCGATATATCGCAACTGGTTGTGACTGCATCGTACGGGACCCGCAAGCGAATGACAACCCTTATGCACCCGCGGGATCGGCGTGGCTCGTGCGGTAGTCCCCGAAGGGGGCGTCGCGCTTCGACAGCGCAGCCGTGAGGCCGGCCTCCCGGTCGGCCATGAACGCCGCGAAGCCCTCCGTGTACATCGCGACCGTGCACAGCTCGGTGCCACTGCGGATGGCCGTGCGCATGCCCATCACGTCCATGGCTCGCCGCACCGTGCGCTTGTTCACCTGCACGACGTCGGGCGGGATCGTGGCGATGCGGCGCGCGTGCTCGAGCACCCGGGCCTCGAGCTGCTCGGCTGGGTAGGCCCGGTTGGCGAACCCCTTCTCGACCGCCTCGATGCCGGTCAGCGCGTCACCGGTGAGCATGAACTCCATGGCCGCGCGCATCCCGAGCAGCCACGCTTGGTACTGCATGTCCGGGGTACCGAACCGCACCGCGGGGTAGCCGATCCGGGCATCCTCGGCGACGTACACGAGGTCGCATCCGGTGGCCAGCTCCGAACCGCCGGCCAGGCAGTAGCTGTGCACCTGGGCGATGATCGGCGTGGCCATGTCCCACAGGCTCATCCAGCCTTCGGTGACCTCCCTCGGGAACGCGCCGAGGCCACCCGAGCTGTGGTACGCCGGCCGGGTGGCGTCACTCGGATCGGCGTTGAGGTCGTAGCCGGCGCTGAAGCACGGTCCGGCACCGCGCACGATCATCACCCGCACATCCGGGTCGTCGTCGGCCCGCCCCAGGGCGTCGAGGATCTCCTTGCGCAGCGTCGCGTTCATCGCGTTGCGCTTCTCGGGTCGGTTCAGCGTGACTCGCCGCACGTGCGGGGCAGGGTCGTCGGTCAGGATCAGGGAGTAGTCCACAGCGCATCCTCGGATCGGGGTCGGTGACGAGCGGTGGCTACCACGGCTTGTTGCCTCGATCAATCAATCGACTCGGACCGGCCGACCCGAGACCCGAGTGAGGCGCAACTCAGTCGATGCCGTAGATCTGCGCGCAGCGGTCGATGAGCTCACCGGCGAGTACGTTGTCGTCGGCCGGCCAGGTCGCGGTGGGACCGCCGAACAGGAGCTCCTGCTCGAGCGCCGCGGCGACCACTTCGAACATCTGGTCCGATGCCCGAGCGGGGTCGACACAGGAGATCTCGTGGATCCGGGTCATCACGAAGGCCTTCTGCAGCTCCGCGCACTCACGAGTCATCGCGTGGCGCTGCTCGCGGAAGCGCTCGTCGGTGGCCGCGGCGATCAGCGCGGCGCGAAACAACGGCGTCGATCGGCGGACCGCACGCACGTTCGCTGTGACCGACTCGGCCACGAACTCCGCCAGCGGCCGCCCCGTCCATCGGTCGGGCTCGCAGAAGGTCGTGACGCTTTCGACGATCCGCTCATTGCGGCGCGCGACGAGCTCGTAGAGCACCGCGTACTTGTCCTCGAAGCGCGCGTAGAACGAACCCACGGTGCGCTCGGCCTGTCGGACGATGTCCGCGACGGTGATCTCGTCGAACGAGCACTCGTCGAGCAGTTCGAGCGTGGCGCCGAGGAGTCGCTCGAGTGTCTCCTGACTGCGAGCCTGGCGGGGCGCGCGCACGATCGCCGCATCGGTGGCTCCGGCGATGTCCCGCCCACCTCTCCGCACGTGGGAGACCCCCCGTTCCCTTCGCCCGACTCGTCGCGTACCGGCTGAGCGTACTCAGATCATCGGTTGGCCGGTGTCGACGACGTCCTCGGCGCCGCCGAGCGATCGGCGCCGCGCGGTGCCACCGTGATCCGCGCCTACTTGGCGATCAGGCTGGCGAGACCCCAGACCGCCGCGACGGTGCCCAGCGCGATCATGACCACGCTGCGCGCGAGGGGAGGCCGTTCGAGATCGCCTTGGTCGCCTTGGCGCTGGGGACGGATCAGGGCCAGCAGGGTGCCGATCGCCAGCGCTGCTCCGATGGCCAACACCAGCCAGGGCAAGAGATCTTCACCAAGGAACAACGCGAGGACTCCGGGGACGAGGGGTCGGGGCAATCCGGTCGGCTCTTCCCCGTCGACCACATTGCGTGGGAAAAACTGCTCAAGCTGTCGCGAGCCTAGGTCGATGGGACTATGTCGGTGGAATCGCCCCCACCGGCACACCGGGGCAAGGGGCGGGGGTTGCACTCCCTCCAACAGCATCGCCACCAGCGCTCTTCGGGTGCTGGCGCCTACGTAACCTCCGCCCACCCCCAGATCTGCGAGCGGCCCCGGACCTCCGTGCCGGGGCCGTGACGCGTCAGCCGCCGCTCGCGGTATCGGTCGGAGAGCGCTGATCGAAGGCCCCGTTCGCGGACAGGTCGAAGTCGGCATCCGACACGACCGCCTGCACCGACGTGGCCTCCAGCCGATCGACCGATCCGCCCTCCCGCCGCAGCTCCAAGGTCGTCACGGCGCCGGTGCTCTCGTCGAAGCACATCGTGGTGTCGACCCCGTAGGGAGGGTCGGGGTAGGCGCCGACCTGCACCAGACCGAAGCACCCATCACCCCGATCATCGACGCGGTACAAAGGAGCCGCCGGGTCGAAGTACGACCGCAAGTTGGCGACCTCGGCATCGACCGTGTCCTGATACACGGAAGCCGGCGCGCCTGGAGCACACGAGAACGACCCGTCGGGGCCCGTCGAGCAGTTCACCGCCCGACCCGAGACCGCCCCGCTGACCCCACCCAGCTGGCGACGAAGATGATCGGGGGGTCGCTGCACGACCAACGCGGCGGAAGACAACGACCGACCGTCGGGCATCGTGCGGGTGAAGTCGGCCTCCATCCGGTAGGTGCTCTCGCGACTGCGGCGGAAGGCATCGGTCAACTCGGCCGCGAGATCGCGCTGAGGTCCCGGGATCGACAAGTGGCCGCCCACCACGAGTGCCACAGCGAGCCCGACCCCCACCACGACACCGGCGGCGGCGCCGACCAACGGCAACCGGTTCGCGCGCACCCGGCGACGGTACCCGGTGGCTCGCGGTCTCAGCGTGCAGCCTTCGATCCAGCCGCGGAATCAGCTCCGCGCCCGTCTACCGTGGCCCCGTGGGCCCTGATCGGAGCGCGGGAACCATCGGTGCTTGGCTGACCGCGACCTTCGCCGCCTTGCCGGCCGCGATCACAGTCCTCGAAGCGGTCCGCAACCCGCAAGGCGTCATCGTCGATCTCGCCGTCGCCGACCTGAACGAACACGCTGCGCTCGTAGCCGGCGAGAGCCGCGAGATGCTCATCGGCCGACGGGTGAGCGAGCTCGACCTCGCAGCGAGCACCGACGATCTGTTCGATGCCTGCCGCCGGGTGATCGATAGCCAGACCCCGATAGAGGAGGAGGTCGAAGTCGCGGGGCGCACCGTGTCCTGGGTCTGGCGCCGGATGGTGCCCTTCCCCGATGGCCTGGTGCTGGCCACCCGCGACACCAGCGAGGAGCGTGCCTCCCAAGTCGCGCTGCGCGCCAGCGAGGAGCGCTACGCCGCGCTGGCCCGCTACTCGGCCGACATCGTGGCCATCGCGGAGCGCGACGGCACCCTCACCTGGGTGAGCGAGGCCGCTCCGTTGGTGTTGGGGTATTCCGCCGAGGACATGACCGGGCCCATCACGCTCGAACGTTTGCACCCTGACGACCGCCACATCGCGACGGAGGCCCTCGAGCACTTCGGTGATCGGCTGCCTCCCGAAGGGCTCCACCTCGAGCTGCGGGTGCGCCACGCCGACGGCTCGTGGCGGTGGGTCGACTTCACCGCGGTCGACCTCCTCGACGAGCCGGCAGTAGGGGGCATTGTCATCTACGCCCGCGACGTGACCGAACAGCAACTCGCCCATCAGCAACTCGCGCACGCGGCCCTGCACGACGCCCTGACCGGGCTACCCAATCGGGTCCTGCTGCTCGACCGGGTCGGACGGGCGCTGGCCCACCTGAACGAGACGGACGGCGCCGACCTCGCGATGCTGGTGGTCGGCATCGACCGCTTCACCGTGGTCAACGACTCCTTCGGCCACTCGGCGGGCGACCAGGTTCTCCTCCAGGTCGCCGACCGGTTGCGCGACGCCACTAGAGGTGCCGACACAGTCGGCCGCATCGGCGCCGACCACTTCGTCGTGGTGGCCGAACAGATCGGCGGTCCTGCGGGCACGATCCGGGCGGCGGAACGCCTGCTCGAGGCGTGCCGTCGGCCCTTCCACGTGGGTGGACGCGACGTGCGACTGACGGCCAGCATCGGCATCACCGTGACGAGCGGGCCGGACACCAGTGCCGAAGCGCTCCTGCGAGACGCCGACGCCGCCCTCGCCGTGGCCAAGGAGCGGGGGCGCGACCGCTACGAGATCTTCGACGAGGGCGTGCGCGAACGCGTCCTCTGGCGCCTCGAGATCGAGCAGGGCCTGCACCGGGCCCTCGCGAAAGCCGAGTTCACGCTCCACCACCAGCCGATCTGGGACCTCTCCTCCGGGCGCGCCGTCGGGACCGAAGCGCTCCTGCGTTGGGACCACCCCGCCGAGGGCCTGATGCCGCCACCCGACTTCCTCGCGGTTGCCGAGGAATCCAACCTCATCGTCCCTATCGGCGAATGGGTGCTCCGCACTGCCTGCGAGCAGCGTCGTGTCTGGTACGGCATTGACGACGGGGCCTTCCGCACGCTCTGGGTCAACGTCTCGGCCCGGCAGCTGGCCCGGGCCGACTTTCCCGCCGTAGTCGCGGGCGCCTTGGCCGAGCACGGCCTCGACGCCCGCGAGATCGGCCTCGAGATCACCGAGACCGTGCTCATGGAAGCAGACGAGGTCTCCGTCCGCGTCCTCGCCGATCTTCGCCGGCTCGGCTGCCCTCTGGCCATCGACGACTTCGGCACCGGCTACGCGTCTTTCGCCAACCTGCAGCGACTTCGGCCCGATGTGTTGAAGATCGACCAGTCATTCGTGAGCCGACTCACGATATCGGAAAGTGACCGTTCGATCGTGATCGCGGTGATCCAGCTCGGTCACGCCCTCGGCATGTCGGTCAGCGCGGAGGGAGTTGAGACGGAGGCCCAGCTCGCCGAGCTCCGTTCCCTCGGTTGCGACACCGCGAGCGGCTACCTGCTGGCTCGGCCCGCGCCGCCGACCGAGGTGACCGCGCTGCTCGCGTCGGGGCCTTCGCGCTGAACCGGCGCCGACTCGACGTCGAGCTTCGGCAACCAGCCGAGCCAACTGGGGAACCACCACGCCGACTTGCCCAGCAACTCCATCACGGCGGGCACGAGCACCATGCGGACGATGGTCGAGTCGATGAGCACCGCGACCGCCATGCCGAACCCGATGAGCTTCACCGTGGGGTTGGCGTTGGTGACGAAGGAGGCGAATACGGCGATCATGATCAAAGCGGCCGTGGTGATGACCCTGGCCGTGTTGGCGACGCCCAGGATCACCGACTTCCGGGGCTCGTGACACCGATCCCACTCCTCCCTGATGCGCGACATCAAGAAGACCTCGTAGTCCATCGACAGCCCGAAGAGGATGACGAACATCACGAGGGGCACGAACGACACGATCGGTATCGCCTCGGAGATGCCGACCGCCCCCTTGGCCCAACCCCACTGAAACACGACGACCACGACACCGTACGCCGCGGCGATGGACACCAGGTTCATGAGGGCCGCCTTGAGCGGAACGAGGATCGACCGGAACACGAGCACCAGCAGCACGAAAGCGCCCGCAACCACCGCGCCGATCACCCACGGCAGGTACCGGGTGACCAGCTTGGTCAGGTCGATGAGGGTGGCGGTGCTACCTCCGACGTGGGCGCCCACGGACGTTCCCGCGGTAGCGGCGTCGAGGTCCGAGCGAAGCTGGTCGACTAGCTGGGTCGTGGCCGGCGCATCGGGCGCGCTCCTGGGGATCACCTGATAGATGACCGCTGTGGTGGCAGTGACGGAGTTGGGGATGGGGCCGACGGAGAACTCGACACCCGGAACGGTGTTGGCCGGCGCGAGCGCCCCCACCGCCTTGCTCACCGGGGCCAGTTGCGTGAGCGCGGTCTGGAAGTCGACCGGTGTCGAGCCGTCGAGGGCCACCACGACGACCAGAGGGGAGTTCACCCCTGCACCGAAGCTCTTGGCCATGAGGTCGTAGGCGGTGCGCTGCGAAAGACCCTTGGGGAGCGCCCCGTCGTCGGGCATCCCGAAGTCGATCTTGAGGAATGGAAAGGCCAGCACGAGCAACACCGCCAGACCGCCCAGGCAGGTGAACCAGGGCCGGCGCGCCATGGTCGTGGCGAACCGACCCCAGAAGGAGCGCTCGGGTGGGGTGGAGGACGACCGGGACAGGAAGGGCAGCCTGACCGCATCGATCTTGCGGCCGGCCAGGCCGACCAGGGCCGGCAGCATCGTGGTGGCGGCGAGGATCATGACCGCAACCCCGATGGCGGCGGCCACACCGAGCGTCTGCACCAGCGGGATCGGCACGAGCAGGAGGCCGAGCAGGGCGATGCAAACGGTCAGTCCGGCGAACACGGCCGCCTTGCCCGCCGACCCCATCGCCAGGCCGACCGCATCAGCGGGCTCGTACCCGTCGGCCAGGTACTGGCGATAGCGGGTCACGATGAGAAGCGAGTAGTCGAGACCGACACCGAGGCTGATCATCAAGGTGACCGGCGGTGCCGCCGACGACACCGTGACTACGCTGGCGAGCAGGTAGACGAGTCCGCTCGCAGTGACCGCACCGAAGAGCGCGGTCGCGATCGGTATGGCCATGCCGAACAACGACCCGAACGCCACCAGCAACAGGAGCGCTCCGAGGCCCAGGCCCACCTCGTCGGCGTGGTTCGCCCACCACGACACCGGCTGGTTCCACGTGTCGGCGACCTGGCCACCGACCACGGCGGTGAGCCCGGCCTGTCGGGCTGGAGTCAGCACCTGGTCCAGCTGCGACCACGGGTTCGCGTAGTCGCCTGCGGATTCGTCCGGGCTGGGCGGGTACTGCGCGAGGAGATCGACGATCGAGTCGGTGAAGGTCAACGTGAGGTAGGCGACCGAGCCGTCGGGGGCCACGAAGGGAGGGAGATCGGGGCCGAGCGCCAACACCGCCTGCGCTTCGGCGGGGGGCAACTTGGCCGCGAACTGGGCCAACGCGACCTCAGGGGTCGAGGTCAGCGGATTCGTCGCCGAGGCCACGCCCGGCACGGCGGCCAGCGCGGTGACGGTCGAGTCGATCGCGGCCGCGTTCGCGGGATCGGTCACCTTGGTGCCGGGCGGCGCCGCGAACACGACCGTGGCCGTGGCCCCGCTCTGCCCGGTGAACCGCTGGCTCAGCAGGTCGTAAGCCGCCTGCGAGTCGGTGCCCGGGATGCGGAAGTTGTCCGACACGCTCTTCTTGTAGACGCCGCCCAGATAGGCCCCGAACAGGAGCACGGCCAGCCAGGCGACCGCGAACCAACGATGGTGACGGGCCACGAACCGACCCATGCGCCCCAACCGGGCCAGCTGCACCTCGGGGGACGTACCCTCGTCGACGGTCTCGGCTCCCACCGGCGCGAAGGTAGCGGTCACCCCTGGCGGGACCGGCGATGGGTGCCGGGCCCGACCTCCGGGGCTCAGCCGCGTGGCGGGCGGTGCCCGCGCGAGGGAGAATCGCCACGTGACCCCCCGACCGTGGTACCCCTCGACCCTGCTCGCCGGCGCCGCCCTGGCTGCAGCGGCGCTGCTCGCCGGCTGCGGCTCGAGTTCGTCAGCCTCGGGCCCTCAACCGACGAGCGTCAGCGAGACCGTCGCCGCGCCGTCGTCCACCTTGGACCCCAACGCCGGCATGTTCGGCACCACCGACACGAGCCCGACGATCCCGGGCCAGTGCGTCAGCCGGATGCCCGGCCAGGGCCTCACGCCCGACGAAGCCGTCGTCTACTTCAGCACGCAGTCGGTGTGCCCCGGCTACGTCACCGTGGGTGTGGGTGTGCCGGTCACGTTCGCGAACACCGACGCGGTCGCCCACCGCGTGACCGTCAACGCCGGCGCCGCCGGCACGGGCAACACCCTGCTCGACACGGTGATCGAACCAGGCCAGTCCTATCTGCGGGCCTTCACCTCACCGGGCGTGATGGTCTACCAAACCGACGCTCTTCCCTCGTTCCGCGGCACCATCGAGGTGCTCCCTCCCGGCACCGTCTCGCACGGCTGAGCCGGCGCTCCCGAACGAACGCGACGAGGCCCCGGGCGCAAGCCCGGGGCCTCGGATGATCCGGCCGCGATGCGGGGGGGTGCATGTGCCGCCGTGATCTCTGGCCGACGGTGCAGAGGGGGGATTCCGCTTGCCGTCGACGTCGTTCATGACGCTAGGACATCGGGAACCGGAATCGCACACTCATTGCAGGGGTCACTCGTCACAGGAGCGGGGACAGCCGGGGTGGTATTCGCTGCTTCCCGTCTACCCGCCCCGCGCCATGTTGGCGAACTTGGTGTAGTGGTCGAGGAAGGCGAGCCGCACCATGCCGGTAGGCCCGTTGCGGTGCTTGGACACAAGGATCTCGGCCGTGCCCCGGTCGGGCGAGTCGGGGTTGTAGACCTCGTCGCGGTAGATGAACAACACGACGTCAGCATCCTGCTCGATTGAGTTGTGGACCACGATGCCCTGAGCGATGAAGTTGTGGGTACCCGCCACCGTGGCGTCGAACACCGGCTCGTCGCCGAGCTCGGTGACCGAAACGATGAGATCCCAGCGCACATCGGCCCGGGCCAGGTCAGCCAACACCGGGTCGGGCACAACCTCGGCCAGGCGGGTGAGCTGGGCCCGGGTGAGGGGCTCGCCGTAGATCTCGTCGAGGAAGTGCTCGGCCCCGAACGCGACCTCGAGGTCGGCCAACGAGAGCCCGTGGTTGGGCAGGCTCTTGCGCACGTAGGTCCACAACTCACGAGGGATCCGCTCGGTCTCGGGATCGCCCCCGTCGGCGCGACCCACCGAGACGGGCCAGGGGCCGTGACGGGGAACGGCCACGTAGTCGCCGACATCGAGGCGCTCGAGGGGAAACCACCCCTCGAGGGCGAGGAACGGGTGGTTGGCGCTGGCCTTCACCGTGCGACCGGACGCGAGCGTGAGCTCGTACACCGTCTTGATGCCGCTCGGGAATATCCGGCTCATCACACCCTCGACCAGGCGGTAGCGCTCGTCGAGGGTCCAGATCGGCACGTCGTGCGCACCGGCGGCGAGCAACTCGCCCATCGTGACCTCGGCGCCGGTGTCGGCCCGCGTGATGCGCGTGTCGGCCGTGAGGCAACCCGACTCGCGCAGGTCGGCCAGCATGGGTCGCTTGTCGGAGCGCATCTCGAGCCCGCGGGACAGCTGCGACAGCGCCAGCACTGGGCACTGCAGCTCGCGGGCGAGGATCTTCAGGCCTCGGCTGATCTCGGACACCTCGACCTGGCGGTTCTCGGCGCTCGATCGACCGGTCATGAGCTGGAGGTAGTCGACCACGACCAGCCCCAGATCGCCGACCCGGGCCTTGAGCCGCCGGGCTTTGGAGCGGATCTCCATGATCGTGAGGTTCGGGTTGTCGTCGATCCAGATGGGGGCCTCGGCGAGCCGGCCGGTGGCATGGGCGATCTTCGCCCAGTCGGCCTCGGTGAGGTTGCCGTTGCGCACCCGCCTCGAGTCGACCCGCGCTTCGGCGCACAGCATGCGCTGGGTGAGCTCGAGCTGGCTCATCTCGAGCGAGAACAGCAACACCGGCCGGTTGCCCTCGAGAGCGACGTTGGCCCCCATGTTCAGCGCCAGGGCCGTCTTGCCGGCCGAGGGTCGGGCGCCGAGCACGTAGAGGGCGTTCGGTTGCAGGCCTGACGTGAGCTCGTCGAGGTCGACGAAGCCGGTGGGCGCGCCGGTGATGGCCTCGCCCCGCTCGTAGAGGTGCTCGAGCCGGTCGAGGTTGGCATCGAGCAGATCGTGGATCGGGGCCATGGTGTCGGTGACGCGGCGCTGGGCCACCTCGAACACCAGCGACTCGGCCCGGTCGACTGTCTTGGCGACGTCTTCAGGGAGGTCGTAGCCCATCTCCGCGATCTCACCGGCCACGCCGATGAGCCGCCGCAGCAGGGCGTGCTCTTCGATGATGCGGGCGTAGCGCCCGGCGTTGGACGTGGCCGGTGTGGAGGCTTGGAGGTGCACCAGGGTCGCCGGGCCACCAATGGCGTCGAGCAGGCCGGCTCGCCGCAACTCGTCGGCCACGGTGACCGGGTCGGCCGGTTCACCGGCCGCGTTGAGCGAGGTGACGGCGTCATAGATGTGACCGTGCGCGGGCTTGTAGAAATCGTCGGCGCTGAGGATCTCCGACGCGACGGCGATGGCGTCCTTCGACAGCAGCATCGCCCCGAGGATCGACTCTTCGGCCTGCAGGTCGTTGGGGGGAACCCGACCGGCTCCGGAAGGGCGGGGCGGGCGGGTGGGCGAGAGCGACAGCTCATCGAGGGGAGTACTCATGAGAGCCCCACCCTGTCGCATGTGCCCTGGGGATCGTAAGGGGCGTAACCCCGGGTATTTCCGTGGACAGACCTGGGGACGCGCTGTGGACGGCCGGCCCGGCCTGTGAGTTGGGCCAGCCTCAGCGACGCCATGGGTCGACAGTACCGACGGGGTATGACGGCGAAGGTGATGGACGAGGGATTCCGCGCCCGCTCAGTCGGGGAAGACGAAATCGCCCCGCGCCGAACACTTCAGCTCTGCGAACCCGCCCAGACGGGCCAGCGTCGCGGTCGCATCGAAAAGCGCCGGGGACTCGTGACCCAGCGGCACGCGGTTGGTCACCGGGCCGAAGCAAGATGACGCCTCGGGGGCGTCGGGGTCGAAGGTGATGATAGGCGTCCCCACGTCGGGCCCCGTGCGAGACAGTGCCACTCGCGTATCGGCCATCAACCGCCCGTCGAACTGGTCGTCGTGGACCAACGCCGTGTAGGCCGCTCCCAATCCGGCCGACGTCAATGCAGTGGACACGACCTCGGCGATGCCCGCGCCGTTCCAGACCGCGCCGATCGCGCCCGGGACCCGTAGCGGCGAGAGTCCCCTCGGTGGAGATGGTCGTACTGCTCGGGGAACTCGGCCTCCTAGTCGCGAGACTCGTTCACGAACCGGAGCGCGATGAAGCGCCACCGGACGTGGAGGTCACGTAACCCGAGGACCTCCTCGACCCACCGGCTGGTGAGCCAGGCTCAAGGGCAGATCGGACCGAAGAAGAACTCGAGCGCGACCACGGGCCGCACCGTGCCTGGTCAGGCCCCGGCCACCTCGAGCGTGATGTGGAACTGCACGTCGGCGTGCAACTTGGCGGGGACGGTGTGGGTGCCGATCGACTTGATCGGCTCGTCGAGGTGAAGCGCCTTTCGATCGAGTTCGATGCCCGTCTGGGCGCTGACCGCCTCGACGATGTCGGCCGTCGTGACCGAGCCGAACAACTTGCCCTCGGCACCGGCCTTGGCGGCGATGGCGATGACGGCCGGCACCAGGGTCTTGGCGATCTCCTCGGCGGCGCCACGATCCGCGGCGTCTTTGAGGTCGCGGGACCGGCGCATGGACGCGGCCTGGGCCTCGACCCCGTCGGTCGCCTTGATGGCGAGCCCTTTGGGGACGAGATAGTTGCGACCGTAGCCGTCGGCCACATCGACGAGATCGCCTCTCTTGCCGACGCCGGCGACGTCGGTGCGCAGCAGCAGCTTCATCTACTCCTCCACCTCCACGACATCGAGCTCGACGACCTCGACATCGACCTCGGGGGCCGCGACGTCGGGAGCGACCGGCTCGCGCATCGGCGCCTCTTCGCGAGGCGCACGCAGGCCTCGGTCACCTCGGTCACCTCGGTCACGGCCGCCGCCTCGCTGGGTCGTGACCCGGTTGGCATAGGGCAGCAGGGCCATCTCACGCGCGTTCTTGATGGCCTTGGCCACCTCACGCTGCTGTTGGGCGTCGTTACCGGTCACCCGACGGGCCCGGATCTTGGCCCGATCGGACATGAACCGACGCAGCAGGTTGACGTCTTTGTAGTCGAGGTACTCGACGTGCTCCTGGGTGAGCACGCTCGTCTTCTTCTTGCTGCGACGGGCGTTGTCCTTGTTCTTGCCGCGCTTCGCGGGGGCCTTCGCCATCAGAACGGCTCCTCATCCATCTCGTAACCGGCCGGGGGATCGTTGGGAACGGGTCGGGCCGCACTGCCGCCACCGCCGCCGCCCCCGTCGAAATCGCCGCCGCGACGCTCGTTCTTGGTGACCGAGGCCGTCGCGTAGCGGAGGCTCGGGCCGATCTCGTCGGCCACGACCTCGACCTTCGAGCGCTTCTCGCCGTCCTGGGTCTCCCACGAGCGCTGATCGAGCCGCCCAGTGACGACGACCCGGCTGCCCTTCTGCACCGACTCGCTCACGTTCTCCGCCATCTGCTGCCAGCAGGTGACGTCGAAGAACGACACGGCTTCTTCCCACTCGTTGGTCTGGCGGTTCTGCCACCGGCGATTGACCGCCAGGCCGAAGGTGGCCACGGCCTGCCCACTCGGGGTGAACCGCAGTTCAGGGTCGCGGGTGCAGTTGCCGACCAGCGTGACGTTGTTGCCGTTTGCCATGTGAGTGCTCCTCTCCTACCCGGCGTCTGCCGGGGTCGCCGCCTCGCCGATCAGGCCGCGGCGAGCGGCCTCACGGTCGGGCAGGCGAATCACCTTGTGGCGGACGACCTCGTCCGCGAGCCGGAGCGATCGCTCGAGATCGTGGAGGTCGTTGGCCTCTGTGACGATCTCCAGAACGACGTAGATGCCCTCGGTCTTGTGGTCGATCTCGTAGGCGAAGCGGCGCCGCCCCCACAGATCGGTGGTCGCGATGCGGCCACCACCGGCCTGCACGTGACTGTCGATACCGGCCAGCTGCTCGCTCACGACGGCGTCATCGAGATCGCCGACGAAGATGACCATCAATTCGTACGCTCGCATGGCGAGCCATCACCTCCCTGTGGACCCGCTGCCGGAAGCAGCCGGGGCCCCGGCGGTCGGGGCAGGGCCAAGTTGGACCATCGCATCGTAGTGGTTATCGCGCCCGGATCCCTCATCGGTGGTTCCCATGCCGACCAGTGTGCCCAGCGGGTGTGACAGTCAGAACCCGATGAACAGCACGACGAAGAACCCCACGATGACGAGCAGTGCCGGGATGAGGCAGAAGAACAGCACGATCGCCCCGGCCGTGAGCTGGGCGATCCACGCCATCACCCCGAGCACCTTCGAGGGCTCGGCCTGCTCCTGGGCGCTGGCGGCCAGGGCCTGCTCCCGTAGGATCGACGGCGGGTTGATCAGCGGTGGGTTGGCCACCAGGTCGAGCCCGCACAGACCGCAGCGAGGGGCCTGCTCCTCGACGATCCCCTCGCAGTTGGGGCAGTAGCGGATGCCGCCGGCCATCAGGCGCCGGCTCCGACGCCCTCGCCCGTGCCGCCCGGTGCCGGGCAGGTGGTGCCTCCCCGCCGGACGGTGGCACCCGGGATGATCCCCAGCGCCTCCAACCGCCCCTGCGGCACCTCGAGCGCGAGTCGGTAACGCCCGGCCGCCGGGTACACGGGGCACGACACCGTGCCGGCGGGGCACGGCTCCATGTCCGCAGTCGACACCAACCGCCCGTCGGCGGCGACGAAGGCGATCGACAGCGGCAACAACGTGTCCTTCATCCAGAACGCGCCGTCGGTGTCGCTCTCCCACAGGAAGGCCATGCCGTCGTAGCCGCCCAGTGCGGGGTCGGACACGTGCATCAGGCCCTGCTCGTGGAGGGTCGGGGTGTCCGCCGCGAGGACGCACCAGACGAAGGTGCGGCCGTCGGCCGTCGTCACGACGAG
>Ga0209048_10000943_pt1 | contig 30724 bp, 29 predicted proteins | sample FrelakmetCRP12CR_FD_187146 | JGI IMG/M metagenome (GOLD analysis project Ga0209048, IMG submission 187146) | Freshwater lake sediment microbial communities from the University of Notre Dame, USA, for methane emissions studies - CRP12 CR (SPAdes)... | ecosystem: Environmental > Aquatic >... | reverse complement strand
TATACATATGACCAGTGTTGTTGTGATTCAATCGAACAGACCGCCCTGCCCACCACTCCGACCGCCTTTCGGCTTGCGACGAGGCGCCGTGCCCTCGGTTGCGACCGCCGGGACGCGTCCGTCGGCGAACTCAATATCAAGGCGGTCGCCTGTAGCAATGACTGCAGCCGAATGGATTGCATGACCACTCGCGTCGCGGACCAGCGCGAAACCTCGATTTAGGACTTTGTGGTAACTGAAGGCATCAACAAGCTTAGCAAGATTCGAGATGTGCGATTTGCGGGCGGCAATGATGGATTTCAGCGCGTAGCCCGCACGTCGTAGAAAATCGCGCGGCCGGTCACGGAATCGTTCGAGCCGCGCCAAAATGCTTGCAGGCGAAAGCCGCGCCGACGTTCGGGTGAAATCGACACGATGCGTATGGGCATTCGCACGGAGCGCGCGCGGCAAGCGATCGCCGACTGAGTCCAGTCGCTGACGAGACATGGAAAGCAAGCTATCGGCGGTGGGAATTCCGCGCGCGAGGCCACGCAATTCGCTACGCCGTCGTTCGAAATAGCGGTGGACGGCGCCGATCAGCCGCGCGGCGTGACTCGCAACGGTCGCTATTAATTCGGCGCGCACGGGAACGACGAGTTCCGCCGCCGCCGTCGGGGTCGGCGCGCGGCAATCCGAAACAAAATCGATGAGAGTCAAATCAGTTTCGTGCCCAATGGCGGAGACGAGCGGAATATCGCTTGCGGCGGCTGCTCGCGCGACAATTTCCTCGTTGAAGCCCCACAAATCCTCGAGTGAACCGCCGCCACGCGCAACGATCAGCACATCCGGTCGCGGCACAACGTCACCGGGCTTCAGCGCATTGAAGCCCTCGATGGCCGCCGCCACTTCGGCTGCGGCCGTGTCGCCTTGCACGCGCACTGGCCACACGAGAACATGGCGCGGAAAACGATCCGTGAGCCGATGCAAGATGTCGCGGATGACTGCACCGGTCGGCGAAGTCACAACACCGATCACGCGCGGAAGATATGGCAGCGGTTTCTTGCGCGCCTCGTCGAACAATCCCTCAGCCTTGAGCTTCTTCTTCCGCTCTTCCAGGAGCGCCATCAGCGCGCCAGCGCCCGCGGGTTCTAGATTTTCGATTACAATCTGGTAGCTTGATTTTCCGGCATAGGTCGTGACCCTGCCCGTCACGACAACTTCTAGTCCTTCTTCAGGCTTGAATTTCAGGCGCGCAAAATTACCTTTCCAGATGATCGCGTCGATACGCGCGCCCTCATCCTTGAGCGAGAAGTAGACGTGGCCAGAGGAATGCGGTCCACGATAATTCGTCACCTCTCCGCGCACTCGTACGAAGGGAAACCTGTCTTCGACCGTGCGTTTCAGCTCGGCCGAAAGCTCACTGACCGTGATCTCCGGCAGGTTCGTGCGGATTTCCGTGGATGTGGAGGCGTTCGATTCTTTCACCGGCATATGGCTATGCTACATCAACGCGTGATCGCAATCACGTTTCGGATGACACATGAAGGTACTTCTCCTTGGCTCCGGTGGACGTGAGCACGCGCTGGCCTGGAAACTCGCCGCAAGTCCGCTCCTGACCAAACTTTATGCCGCGCCAGGAAATCCCGGCATCGCCGAGGAAGCGGAGATCGTCGATTTGAAAGCCGGGGATAACGCAGCGGTGGAAGCGTTTTGCAAGACCAACCGGATCGATCTTGTTGTTGTAGGTCCGGAGGCGCCCTTGGTGGCGGGGCTCGTGGATCGACTGAGCGCCGCGAACATTAGGGCGTTTGGGCCCGTCGCGGCAGCGGCACGGCTGGAGGGCTCTAAGTCGTTCACCAAACAGCTTTGCGCGGCCAATAATATTCCGACCGCGAAATATATCGAGTTTCACGACAAGGCTAAGGCGAAACAATATCTCAATAAAACTGGCGCGCCGGTTGTGCTGAAAGCGGATGGGTTGCATGCAGGCAAGGGCGTCGTTGTCGCGATGACCAAGCAGGCAGCAGATGACGCGCTTGAAATCGTTTTTAGAATGGGCGGCAGCGATCCTGTCGTGATCGAGGAATTTCTCGAAGGCGAAGAGGCGAGCTACTTCTGCTTCGTCGACGGAGAGACCGTGTTGCCGCTAACTTCTGCGCAGGATCACAAGCGCGTCTTAGACGGCGACAAGGGGCCGAACACTGGGGGCATGGGTGCCTATTCGCCTGCACCCGTGTTTACGCCGAAAATCGAACGGCAAACGCTAGATGAAATCGTTCGCCCAACCGCGCGAGCACTTGCAAAAGCGGGAACGCCCTATCGCGGCGTTCTCTACATCGGCCTGATGATCACCAAAGATGGTCCAAAATTGATCGAATATAATGTGCGCTTTGGTGATCCCGAATGCCAGGTGCTGATGCCGCGGATGAAGGATGATCTGCTGACACTAATGCTCGCAACTTGTGACGGCACGCTCAATAAGATGAGCGTGCGCTGGAAGAACGAAGTCGCGATCACGGTCGTACTCGCCACTAAAGGGTATCCCAACAGCTACAAATCCGGATCAGAAATTCGTGGGCTAGAAAAAGCCTGCAAGGTTGAGGGCGTGAAGATTTTTCACGCCGGCACCAAGCGCGAAGGCAGCAAAATCCTCGCCGCAGGCGGACGTGTATTGAATGTGACCGCCACCGGCGACACCGTGAAAGAGGCGCAGGCGCGTGCCTACAAGGCCGTCGATCTAATCGACTGGCCAGAAGGCTTCTGTCGACGCGACATCGGCTGGCGCGCGCTATAAGCGATCACCATGAAAAACCTCGCCGACTTGTTTCCCGGTTACGAATCCCGCTTCGTTGAAACGAGCGCAGGAAAACTCTTCGTCCGCATCGGCGGTGATGGATCGCCACTCCTGCTCCTGCATGGCTATCCGCAGACGAACGTGATGTGGCATCGCCTGGCGCCCGTGCTTGCAGTAAAGCACCGCCTCGTCATTCCTGATCTTCCCGGTTATGGGCAAAGTGACGCACCAGAATCGAGTGCGGATCATTCGCCTTACACTAAACGCGCGATGGCGAAGGCGATGGTGGAGCTTATGGAAAAGCTTGGCCACAAACGATTCGCGCTGGCAGGTCATGACCGCGGCGGGCGTGTGAGCTACCGCCTCGCGCTCGATCACCCAGGATGCGTAATTAGGCTCTGCACGCTCGACATCATACCGACACATACGATGTGGCACTCGATAAATTCGAAAAGCGCGATGAAAATCTTTCACTGGACGTTTCTCGCACAGCCGGCACCTCTTCCGGAGATGCTCATTACTAAGACGCCGGTCGAGTATTTGGAATGGAAAATCTCAAGCTGGAACGGTAAGCACGATCTTTCAGTGTTCGATCCGCGCGCCCTCGATCATTACCGCGCGTTTTTCTCCGAGCCAGAGCGTGTGCATGCGACCTGCGAGGATTATCGCGCCGGGCAATCGACCGATCTCGCGCATGACGAGGCCGATTTTGTCGCGGGAAACAAGATCGCATGCCCAATGCTAGTACTCTGGGGCGCGACCGGAATTCCCGCCGGCAGCAATCCGCTTGATATTTGGAAACGCTGGGCGTCGAATGTAACGGGCATGGCGATCGAAAGCGGACATTTTCTCGCCGAAGAAAACCCCGAGGCAACAGCGAAAGCTCTCACGGAATTTTTTCGGCTAAACTGACCGTGATTCTCACCTGGCATCACTTGGAGTTTTGGTAGCTTCGAATACCGGCCAGCCTCAGGGATTGGGCACGCCGGTTCCGAAAATTGTGTTAAGCAGCCGCAACACGCCACTTGACGCGAGCGTCTCCTCCGCTTCTTCGACCGTTGTTTCTAGCGAGGCGAGCAATTTCTCAATTGCCGTGTGATCGGGTTGGGGTTTTTTTATTTCCGCCTCAAGGCCTTCGATATGCTCATTGAGTTCTTTTTTGTTCGCCCCCTTGGAAACAAGCTCGTCCGAAGTTGCTTTGACATGACTGATCAGGTCCTTCACTTTATCGACTGGTAAATTTGGCATTGGAGAGTCTCCAGATTTGGCGATAATGTACCCCAGCTCACGCAGAAAATCTCATGCTGAATGGGTGAATCTCTCCAAAAAAAACAGACCGCGCTCTTTGAAGACCGAGTGAACGAACAAGATCGTTAATCGATCATGGCCGGGCTTGTACCGCGTCAGGCCCAGACATGATTTACGTTTATCTCCGAGCTGCAAAAAATCCCCGCAGCAATCCCGCTGCCCTAGCCTCTTGAATGCCGCCGTAAACTTCCGGTTTGTGATGGCAAGTGGGCGAGGCGAAAAAACGCACGCCGGATTCAACTGCGCCGCCTTTTGGATCGACGGCGCCGTAATAAAGCCGGCGGATGCGCGCGAGCGAAATCGCGGCTGCGCACATGGTGCAAGGTTCGAGTGTTACATAGAGATCGCAATCGGAAAGTCGTTCGCTGCCGATTGCCATCGTCGCTGAGCGCAGCGCCAGCATCTCGGCATGTGCTGTCGGATCGCGGTCCACGAGCGTGCGGTTCGCAGCGCGGGCAACAACATCATTGCCGCGTACGAGCACAGCGCCGACCGGTACCTCACCCGCGTGCATGGCAGCCATCGCAGCCTCAAGCGCCATATCCATGAAATTCGGTTCGCTCATTCGTTTCCCGCCGCTGCCATGTTAACAAGCTCAGCCTTCGCATGGACCGCTATGACCCGTAACCCCGATGAGACCGAAGAGAAAGAGCGCATCGCCAAGGTGATGGCGCGCGCAGGGCTTTGCTCGCGGCGCGAGGCAGAAACGTGGATCATGGCAGGACGCGTTTCCGTAAATGACGAGAAGCTTGCCACTCCGGCCTTCACGGTCTCCCCGCGCGACAAGATTATCGTGGATGGCAAGCCTTTGCCGACGCGCGAACGTACGCGGCTTTTTCTCTATCACAAACCGAAGGGCCTCGTGACTACGAATCGTGACGAGCGCGGGCGGCCGACGATTTTCAGCGCCTTGCCGAAGCATTTACCGCGCGTCGTCACCATCGGGCGGCTCGACCTGAACAGCGAAGGCTTGCTTTTACTCACTAACGACGGCGGGCTCGCGCGCATTCTTGAATTACCGGAGACCGGCTGGCTGCGCCGTTATCGCGTCCGTGCGAACGGGCGCGTGACACAGCAGGCGCTTGACCGTCTCGCGCGCGGGATCACTGTGGACGGCGTCGAATATGGGCCGATCAAGGCGACACTCGATCGTGTGCAAGGTTCGAACGTGTGGCTCACGCTCGGACTGCGCGAGGGGAAAAATCGCGAGGTACGCAACGTGTTGCGTGCGCTCGATCTATTCGTAAACCGCTTGATCCGCATTTCCTACGGGCCGTTTCAATTGGGTGAGTTGGAGCCGGGCGCGGTCGAAGAAGTAAACGCGCGTGTCTTACGCGATCAGATCGGTGAAAAGATCGCGCGGCTTTCAGGCGCTGATTTCACGGCGCCCGTTCGAGAGCGCGAAAGCAAACCCGTCGCACCGCATGGGAAGTCGGAGTGGAATCAGAAGCAACGGAAACTCGGTCGCCTGAAAGTTCTACCGCGCGGGAGAACGGCTCAGCCGAAGTTTCGCCCGCGCGAAAAGAAACACTAATGCGAATCATCGGGGGGCATTTTCACGGACGCGTTCTGAAAAGTCCGTCGTCAAATACGATCCGGCCGACGTCGGACCGCCTGCGCGAGTCCATCTTCAACATTCTGGTCCACGCCTATGGCGATCCTATCATCCATGCGCGGGTGCTGGATTTATTCGCGGGGACTGGCGCACTTGGCTTAGAAGCGGTGTCGCGCGGTGCGAAATACGCCTTGTTCGTGGAGGAGGCCGCCGAGGCCCGTGGTCTGATCCGCGATAATATTGAAACGCTCTCGCTCACAGGTACAACGAAAATTTTCCGCCGCGATGCGACGAAACTCGGGGTCATCGGGCCGTTGGAACCATTCGATCTTGTGTTCTGCGACCCACCCTACGGGAAAGGTTTCGCGGAGAAATCCCTTGCGAGCGCGCGTGCCGGCAAGTGGCTCGCATCTCAGGCGCTTCTCATCGTGGAAGAAGCCGTGAAGGCCAGATTCAAGACGCCAGAAGGATTCGAAGAACTCGAACGCCGCACCTATGGTGACACGGAAATTATTTTTATTCGGACTACATAATCGCTAGCGACGACCGAACAATTTTTCAATATCCGCAAGTTCCAGTTCGATGTAAGTCGGTCGTCCATGATTGCATTGTCCCGCGTAGTCCGTCGCTTCCATCCCGCGGAGAAGCGCGTTCATTTCCTGCGGCTTTAGCAATCGCCCCGCACGTACCGAACCGTGACAGGACATAGAGGAAGCTACCGCCAACACACGGCGCTCGAGCGGCAGCGCCGCATCCCATTCGGCCATGTGCTCGGCAAGATCATGAACCAGCGCGTTGACATCTGTATCACCGAGAAGCGCCGGAGATTCACGCACAAGAACGGCACCCGATCCGAAGGCCTCGATCACAAGACCCATTTTTTTGAGATCACCGGCACGTTCGACAAGCATTATAGCGTCATGGGGGTCGAGTTCGACAACGACTGGCACCAGCAAGATTTGCCGCGCGATGCCATCGCGTTCTATCGCAGCCTTGAGCTTTTCGTAGACGAGCCGCTCATGGGCTGCATGCTGGTCGACAATCACCAGACCGTCGCGCGTCTGCGCGACGATATACGTCTCGTGCACCTGTGCTCTTGCCGCGCCTAACGGGCGATCTAGCAAATCCGATTCGGCGGGCGCGAGCGAAGTCCGTGCATCACCCGATGGCTCGGCGAAACCGCTAAGGGCGGTCTGTGCCGCTTCGGCAAATCCCGCGTGTGCGAGCGCGGGAGTGGCGCTCCCGCGCCAGGAGGCATGCGTGCGTCCTCCGCGATGGGGTCGAGCGAAAGCGACGAGCCGGGCGGCGCCGGTCGTGGACGACCTGCGCGCGCCCGTTCCGAGGGCGTCCTGCAATGTACGAACGATCAAAGCACGGATAAGACCGGCATCGCGGAAGCGCACTTCGGTCTTCGCCGGGTGCACATTCACGTCGACTTCGCGCGGCTCAATTTTGAGAAATAACGCTACAACTGGATGCCGGTCGCCGTGTAAAAGATCGGCATAAGCGGCGCGGACTGCACCCAGCAGGACCTTGTCGCGTACTGGCCGTCCATTCACAAATAAATATTGCGAAAGGGAGTTGGCGCGCGAAAAAGTTGGTAGGCCAGCAACCCCAGATATTGCAATGCCCTCGCGCTGACCTTCGACGGAAACGGCGTTTTCGCGCAAATCTGCACCCAGCACGTCAGCCATGCGGGCGAGTTGACCTTCCGCATCGTCACGCTGGGCCGGATAGGTTACGGCAGGGCGATCCTCGGCGACCAAAACAAAGGTCACATCCGACCGGGCAAGTGCAAGACGGCGCAACGCCTCGACTGCGGCTGCTGTCTCGGCCCGATCGGACTTCAGAAATTTCAGCCGCGCGGGCGTCGCATAAAATAGATCACGCACTTCGATACGCGTTCCCTCATTGAGCGCGGCTGGCTTTACGGCGTGCTTCTTTCCGCCGTCGACGACAATTTCAGAAGCGTTCGGCGCATTCTTCAGACGCGTTACTATGGAAAGCTTCGCTACCGCGCCGATCGAAGGCAGGGCTTCCCCGCGAAAACCGAGCGTCGAAACAGAATTAAGGTCATCATCCGGAAGCTTCGAAGTCGCATGACGGTCGACGGCAAGCGCAAGATCTTCTGGTGACATGCCAGAGCCATCATCGGTGACGCGAACCAGCCGTCTGCCGCCGCCAGCGAGCACGACCTCAATCCGGCGAGCACCAGCATCGAGTGCATTTTCGATAAGTTCCTTGACGACCGACGCCGGCCGTTCAACCACTTCGCCGGCAGCGATGCGGTTGACGACCGACTCGGGCAATTGGCGTACAGGCATGCATGGAAACTGAACGAGTCGGCCGTTAAAATCCAGCTTCCAGAATAGACTGGAGAAGCGACAAGCCGTACGTCCCCGCTGTGCACAGATTTAGCGGCCGGCGAGATATTTCTTTGCCAGAATCTTTCCCTCTTCGACCGCAGGCTGGCTGAACGGATCGACGCCCAGCAAATGAGCTGCGATGATCGTCTCCAGCATGAAGTGCATCATTAGCGCACCAAGCGAGCGTTCATTCAATTTATCGATATGAAGGGTGCGAACAGGACAGCCGTTTTTTGCAAGCGTGTCGACCGTCGCACGGCCTTGTGCCGAGACAAGATCGCCGACTCTGCGATCACCGAAGTCGGGTTCGCCCACTGTTCTCGCGAGCACCTTGTCGATCTTGGGACCCAAACCGGCGACGCCGACCGTCAGCACAGTGAAAAGTTTATCGCGTCGGCCATCAAGCCAAAGTTGAAGCTGGCTGTGCTGATCGACCGGCCCAAGGGCCGCAATCGGTGTAGCGCCCTTGCCTTGCTTGCCGAGACTCTCGGCCCAGAGCTGCACCCACCACCGGGTGAAGCGCTCCAGTCGATCCGCGTAGGCAATCATCACGCGTATGGTTTTACCTTCAACGGCAGCGGCCGCCGAGAGAGAGGCGCCAACCGCCGGCGGCACGTCCTTAGGTGCGCGCTTCGCGAGTACCGCTGCCAGCGTCTCGCGTGCCCCGGCTCGGATTGACTTCACATCAAGGCCAAGCACGAGTGCCGGCAGCAACCCGACATTGGATAACACCGAAAAACGACCGCCGATTCCAATGCCGTGCTCAAGCATGGAACAGCCATGACTCTCCAACAACTCGCGCAGGCCGTTATGCTTGCCCGGCTGCTTCGATTCCGACAAGCCGGTGAGATGATCGGCGATCTTTTTCCCGAGCGCCGCCTTTTTCAGCACGCTGATGACCGCAATAGTCTGCATCAAGGTCTCGCCAGTGCCGCCCGATTTCGAAATCGAGACAAATTGCGTTGTCTTGAGCGGCAGCCGCTTTAAAAAGCCTTCAAACGTTATCGGGTCGAGATTGTCGAGAAAATGAATGCGCGGTTTCGCCCGCAACACACCAAGCCCCGGCACGGCATAATCGGCAAGCTGTGCAAGCGCTTGGCCACCAAGACTTGATCCGCCGGTGCCGAGAAAAACGATATCGCTTGATTTCTGAAGTCTAGCCGCCGTTTTTTTCAGCGACACAAGATCATCGGTCTTTTCCGGTAAACGCAGGAGTGGCAAGGAATTGCTTTCATAGGCCATTCGCAAATCGGCAAGCGCGCGTTCCGTTCGCGCAAGCATCTGCGCAAAGGCTTGATCGGATACGCCTCCAGCGTTACCGCTCCTCAACGCGCGATCAATGTTTTGCCTATAAAGCATCCAGGTTCCTAAACCTGCGCCGCAAGCGATGTGGCGCATTCAGGTCGGGTCGCTTCTGCGACGCTAGTCATGCCACTTTGGCTCCAATTGCGCGATTTTTTTGCTCGTTCGCTATAGCGAGGAATGCGGGCGCTCTCAACCTTTGTCACGGCTGCGAGTGCGTGAAACGGCGTCACGCCAGTGCACGAGTCGTGATGCGCGCGTATCAGCGTCAATGGTGGGCATAAACCTGCGCTCGAGTTTCCATAGGTCGCCTAATCTGCTGAGATCAGGATAAATTCCGACAGCATGACCCGCGAGGTAAGCTGCGCCGCGCGCGGTTGACTCGGTAGCGACGGGCCGATCGACGGGCACATTGAGCATGTCTGATACGAATTGCATCGCGAAATCGCTGTTCGCCATTCCGCCGTCAACGCGCAGCACGGTGTCCCGATGAGCACCCGATGGCCAATCGGCGCGCATGGCATCGAGGAGATCGGCCGTCTGAAAGCCAACACTTTCGATTACTGCACGCGCAAGTTCGGCGGCACCGCTTGAGCGAGTGAGACCAAATATCGCGCCACGCGCCTCGGCGTCCCACCACGGAGCACCGAGTCCAGTAAACGCAGGAACCAGAATCACATTTTGATTTGGATCAGCCTTGGCAGCGAGACAATTTACTTCTTCCGCCGAACGAATGAGCCCCATGGCGTCTCGCAGCCATTGTACGGCCGCCCCAGCAACAAAAATCGTGCCTTCAAGCGCATAGGCGCGCTTGCCATCGAGTTGATAAGCGATCGTTGTGAGCAGTCGGTTGCGGGAATGCACCGGCGCATTGCCCGTGTGAAGTAGGGCGAAGCAGCCAGTACCGTAAGTCGCTTTCATCATTCCAGCGTTTACACAGGCTTGGCCGACGGCTGCTGCCTGCTGGTCGCCGATCATGGAGCGGATCGGTATTGGCGCACCAAAAAGAGATTTCTCAGTTGTTCCGAAATCGGCGGCGCTATCGCAGACCTGAGGCAGAATGGCCTTGGGTATGCGGAAGAGAGTGAGCATCTCATCATCCCAGCATGCCGTCGCAAGGTCGAGCAAAAGCGTGCGAGATGCATTGGTCGCGTCGGTTGCGTGGCGTTTGCCACCACTCAGCCGGTACAAGAGAAATGAGTCAACGGTCCCGAACGCGAGTTTTCCCTCTTCTGCTGCCGCGCGGGCATCCTTCACCCGATCAAGTTTCCATGCAATTTTGGTCCCCGAAAAATACGGGTCAATCAGCAAGCCCGTGCGCGCTGAAACTTTTTCCTCGTGCCCATCCGCCTTGAGACGCCCACAGATCTCAGCGGTGCGACGATCCTGCCAAACGATAGCGCGGTGAATTGGCTTTCCCGTTTCACGGTCCCAAATGACCGTTGTCTCGCGCTGATTGGTAATGCCGATAGCATTAATATCGGTGGCTTTTAGTTTTGCCTGCACGAGGGCAGAACGCACGGTTGAAACGACGCTTTGCCAAATTTCTTCCACATCGTGCTCGACATGGCCCGGTGCGGGATAATGTTGCGTGATTTCTTGCTGAGCGCTAGCGACGGGGTTTAATGATCCGTCGAAAACAATAGCGCGGCTCGAAGTTGTTCCCTGATCGATCGCTATAACGTGTCCCATCGAAGTCAGCCGGCAGCCATTTCAGCGGAATACTTCTGGTCGAGCGCGCGTTTCAGCGCAGCAATTTCAGCGGCCGCAGCTGTGAGGCCGAGCTTGGTCCGACGCCATAATATGTCGTCCGCGCTGCGCGCCCACTCCTCGCGACGCAGGTAATCGAGCTCTACGCGATGAAGATTCCCAACGATCCGCGGACCGAGATCTTCGAAGTTTTTTACTTTGGCGATAATGCGCCACACCCGCGAGCCATAGGACATCACAAGCCGCCGCGCATGCGCCTGTGTGATGAACGGATGGCGTGTCGTGATCTCCGCGATCAACCCGTCAAGTCCCTCTTGTCCCAAATCGCCCCCAGGAAGAGGCTCTTCAGCCGTCCAACTATCGCCCATCACAAAGCGATTGCCGATTTTCGTAAGCACTGCTTCGGCAAGACGCCGGTAGTTCGTTAGCTTGCCACCGAAAATTGAAACGAGCGGCGGCTCTCCACCACGGCCATCGAGCTCGATAAAGTAGTCGCGCGTGACATCCGTCGCTTTGCCGGAGCCGTCATCGACCAGTGGCCGAATGCCCGAATAATTCCACACAAGTTTCGAGGGCTCCACCGGTGCACGGAAATATGCCGCAGCCGCGCGACAAAGATAAAGGATTTCATCCGCGCTTGCGGCTGCCTGCCCCGGATCGCCGGTGACGTCGACTTCGGTCGTGCCGATCAGCGTGAATTGGTCCTGATAGGGAATTGCGAAAACAAGCCGACCGTCATCGTTCTGAAGGAAATAAGCACGCTCATGGGCATGCAAACGAGGAACGACAATATGGCTCCCTTTGACGAGACGAACTTTATAGCGCGACCGACGGCGGAGAATCGTTTCGTTAATGCGCGAAGCCCAAGGACCGCCGGCATTGACTAGCGCGCGCGCCGTTACGGTTTCACGCTGACCCGCCACCTGCAATACGAGTTGCCAGACTTCGGCCTCGCGTCGTGCTGCGACGACTCGCGTGTGCGGACGGATTGTAGCGCCTTTTTCACGTGCACCAATTGCGTTCACGATCACAAGTCGAGCGTCATCCGTCACGCAATCGGAGTACTCAAACCCAAGATGAAAGCCGGGCTTCAGTGGTACCCCGACAGGATCATCGGCGAGATCGACAATACGCGTCGGGGGAAGACTCATGCGGCCCGCTAAATTGTCGTAAATCCAAAATCCCAGGCGCAACATCCAAGCTGGTCGGCTGCCGTGTACATAGGGCAATACGAAACGCATCGGACGAACGAGATGCGGCGCGAGCTTCATTAACCGCTCGCGCTCAGCAAGCGATTTTCGCACCATGCGAAATTCATAGTGCTCGAGATAGCGCAGACCGCCGTGGATTAGCTTGGTCGAAGCTGACGATGTCGCGCCGCCGAGATCGTTCTGCTCGACGAGAAGCACCGAGAGTCCTCTTCCCGCCGCATCGCGCGCGATCCCGCAACCATTAATTCCGCCGCCAATGATGGCGAGATCATAGTCAGCCATTTGTTCCGGTTACCCCACACAATTCCTCGGTCGAGCGCATGCTGTATGATTGGCATTGGATTGCCAATGTGAATTCCCGTTTTCACGCGAGCGTGACTAATTTGCGAGAACTAAAGGTTAAATTCCTCGATTCTGCCGTAAACAATGCCCTATCTAAATTTTATTCACCCTTTCACGCTAACCTAGCATCATGTCTCGCCCTCGCCTCCTCGTTGTTGAAGGAAATACCGCCAAAGGGCGTGAGCATCAGATTTCTTTTGGAGGCATCGTCGCGAGCGAAGGTTATGCGCGACTCCTGGGTGAGCTTTGGCCGGAAGTCACCGTTGATATCTGTTTCCCCGCCGATCCTGGCGCGAATTTGCCCGATGGCGCGGGTCTGGAAAGCTATGACGGTGTAGTGATCACGGGCTCCTCGCTACACATTTATAATGGCGGTCCGGAAATCAAACCGCAGATCGACCTCGCCCGCAGCGTCTATAAATCAAAAACGCCGCTATTCGGAAGTTGCTGGGGTTTGCAGGTTGCGACCGTCGCGGCTGGAGGCACGGTTCATAAAAATCCGCGTGGCCGAGAGATCGGTTTTGGCCGCCGCATCCGAGTTACCGATAAAGGCTTGAATCACCCGCTTTATCAGGAGAAGCCGGCGGTATTCGAGGCGCTCACTGTACATCTCGACGAAGTCGAAGCGTTGCCGCCAAAATCGGAAGTGCTCGCGATGAACGAGCATTCCGGCGTGCAGGCGGCCGAAATTCACTACGATGGCGGTGTTGCATGGGGCGTTCAGTATCATCCGGAATATGACTTCAAGGATATTTCCACGATTCTCAAGCGGCTCAACGGCGGACTCATGAACGAAGGATTTTTTGCGAGCAACGAGGATGCTTCGCTGTATGTCGAAGATATCGAGGAACTCGCGAAAGATCCGATGAACAAACGGCTCAGTTGGCGTCACGGAATCAGTAGCGCGATTACGCAACGAGACATTCGCGTGGCAGAATTACGCAACTGGATCGAATTGAAAGTAAAACCGACGCGCTCATCGCGCGCACGCGGTTGATCAGTTCACGCGCTCGATCGCAAGCGAAACACCCTGTCCGACACCCACGCATAGAGTCGCGAGCCCAAGCCTACCGCCTTTTTCTTCGAGCGCATGAATGGCTGTGCCTGCGATGCGTGCGCCCGTCATCCCAAGCGGATGTCCAAGCGCGATGCCACCGCCGTGCGGGTTCACAAAATCAGCATCTTCCGGAATACCGAGTTGGCGCAACACGGCAATCGCCTGGCTCGCAAAGGCTTCATTCAATTCGATCACCTCGAAATCCGAGACTTTTATACCGAGCCGTGCGATCAATTTTTCCGTCGCCGGTACAGGACCTATGCCCATAATACGCGGCGGAACCCCTGCCGACGCCATGCCAAGAATTCGCGCCCGTGGCTTCAAACCATGCGCATTCACCGCGGCTTCGGAAGCAACGATCAATGCCGTAGCCCCGTCATTCACGCCGGATGCATTTCCGGCCGTGACTGTTCCAGGAGAACGAAATGGTGTTTTTAATTTTGCGAGGCCTTCGAGCGTCGTGTCACCGCGTGGATGTTCGTCCTTATTGACGAAGGTCGTGCCACTCTTGCCCGAAATTTCCACCGCTACGATTTCGGAATCGAAGAAGCCGCTTTTCTGTGCTGCGACCGCGCGCTGCTGCGAACGCAGAGCGAATTTGTCCTGATCCTCGCGCGAAATCTGGAATTCCTCGGCGACATTCTCGCCGGTTTCCGGCATCGAATCGACGCCGTACTGCTTTTTCATCAGCGGGTTGATGAAGCGCCAGCCGATCGTTGAGTCGTAAATTTCGGCGCTACGCTGGAAAGCTTCGGTCGATTTGCCCATGACAAAGGGTGCACGCGACATCGATTCGACACCGCCTGCGATGGCGAAGTCGATTTCGCCAGATTTGATTGCGCGCGCGGCCGTGCCGAGCGCCTCAAGACCCGATGCGCAAAGCCGATTAACGGTAACACCGGGTATGCTCGCGGGGAGGCCAGCAAGCAATAATGCCATGCGCGCAACGTTGCGATTATCTTCGCCCGCCTGATTGGCGCAACCAAGATAAACCTCGTCGACTTCGGACCAATCGACCGACTTATTACGCGCCATCAGCGCTTTGATGGGTATTGCACCAAGGTCATCGGCGCGCACCTTCGATAACGAACCGGCAAAACGTCCGATCGGCGTGCGGGCGAAATCGCAGATGTAAGCTTCGCGTTCCTTGTTCATATTCACTCCTCAAGTGGCATCGCCATGGGCGGCCTTGGTGCGGGCATGCAGGTCGCGAAGCGTCTTCAGCTCTATTTCAGTTGGTGCCGGCGTTTCCGCAACCTTTTCCGCGAATTTAATGTTCCAGCCCGTCGATTCGATCACCTGCTCGCGCGTAACTTTTGGGTGGAGTGAAACCACCATCAGCTCTTTTGTTTTCAAATCCGGCTCCATAACGCAGAGGTCGGTCAAAACCTTCGTTGGACCCTTGGTCGTAACTCCGTAGGTCTTAGCGCGGTCATCGCCGCCTGTGCCGTGGCCAAGCGAGGTAAAGAAGTCGATCTTTTCGACAAAGGCGCGACGTTTGTGCGCCATGGTGATGAAAATCTGCCCGCAGCTCGTTGCGATTTCAGGGGCTCCACCACCGCCCGGCAATCGCACTTCGGGTTTTTCGTAAGGACCAACGACAGTCGTATTGAGGTTCGCAAATTTATCGATCTGCGCGCCCCCGAGAAATCCGGTCGTAATGCGCCCGCCCTGTAGCCAATAACGAAACATTTCGGGCACGGGCACCGTGACGAGGGCCGTTTCACACAATTCGCCGTCGCCGATCGAGAGCGGCAGAATATTCGGTCTCGTTTCGATCGTTCCGGATTCGTAAATCAAAACAATGCCCGGGGCGTGGGTAAGCCGTGCGAGATTGCACGCAGCCGACGGCGCGCCGATGCCGACAAAGCAAACATCCTTGTTGTTTAGCGCTCGCGAGGCAGCGATTGTCATCATCTCGTTCGGTGTATATTCATTCGCGATCGCATTCATACCGCCCTCCTCGCGTGAACCGCAAAAGCAGCCGGTCCTTTGCGCAATACATGTTCATCGATCCAGGCGCGGAAGGAATCGCGATCGCGCGCGATCGGATCCCATTTTTTATAGAAAGCATTGTCGCGTTTGTAATAGCCCTGCGCGAAGGAAGGATGCGCCCCGCCGGGCACATGTACGACAGCACTGATGGTCCAACCTGGTAGGATTACAGCGTTCGGGGAATGCGGCTCGAGCGTATCGACAATTTCCTCCACCGTGACAATTGAGCGCTTGGCGCCGAGAACCGCTTCCTTCTGTACGCCAACGATTCCTTCAAACAGAACATTTCCTTTGCGGTCGGCTTTTTGCGCATGAACGATTGCGACATCGAGTTTCATTGCCGGAACCGCGGCAAACTTTTCGCTGGTGAATGGGCAGATGATTTCTTTGATATTCGGATTCACACGTTTCAATTCGGCGCCGCGATAGCCACGAAAAACCGCGAAAGGCATGCCCGCCGCACCCGCCTCGTAGGCGTTCGCCATCGCCGCATGGCTATGTTCCTCGATGGTGATCTTGTTCGGCCAACCATTGTCAAAGGCATCGCGAAATCGATGCAGTGAGCCGACACCAGGATTGCCGCCCCAAGAGAACACCATTTTCTCGGCACAGCCCATGCCAATCAGCTGATCGTAGATGAGGTCCGGAGTCATGCGGATGAGTGTTAGGCGTTTTCGGCCCTGACGGATCACTTCATGGCCTGCAGCGAAGGGAATTAAATGGGTAAATCCCTCCATTGCGACCTTGTCGCCGTCGCGTAGGTTGGCTTCGACCGCCTCGGCTAGCGATAAAATAGCCGCCATCTGTTCTCCTTTTTGGAAATCCAGAACCAATTGCCGGTAAACACGCTGAATTTAATAGAAAGATCCTCGCCTCAATTACGGAACTGCCTCGCAATGCTTTTTGAAGCATGGCGCGGTGTTTTTGGGCAAGGTGGGGGTTTGACCCGTGGATTCCCTTGCGGATGACGGAGTTCAGTCCGAACAATTCATGGAATTAAAGTGTCGACCAGCGAGACGGCCACGAAGTGATGACACAACTGTGGGCCTTATCGTTTACGTGCTCTGGGGCTTCGTCTCTTGCTACGGGGTCGCACTGTTTTGAGCCGCCCCAGAAATTGCGCGATGTGCATCCCATAAGCATCCGATGCAACTTCGCGCGCGGTAACCGCACAATCAGCTCGAGGTGCTTTGCCTGTAAGGACCTGCATATCCTCGAACGCGCGTTCGCTGCCTCGGCTCCCCATCGTGCAAAAGAAAGCGACGTCGGGCAGATGCCCTCTGTTGGCCGCCAAGTACGATCTGACTGGCGACGAAACTGACCAGGCCCAGATTGGCGTCCCAATGACAACCAAGTCATAGGATCTCGGATTCCTCTTCATGGGCTCAATGGGCGTGTAACGCTTTTGAAGCGCGTCAAACATCGAGCGCAGGTATCCGACAAACCCTGAACGGGTCTTCTTGTCGACGATGGGCTCTATATCGGCCTGAAGGGCCTTCGCCAGCACCTCGGCCAGTTTGCGTGTGGAGCCAGTGCGAGAATAATAGACAACTAAGACTTTCGATGCGGTCATATGGCTTCTCTTCGGAAAGTGCCCCGGCCAATATATATATGTCCCGGCCCAATCGACCATTACAATTTTAGAGCGTCTGCCATCCGAAAGTCGCCGCGTATAATGATCCGGGGATCGAAAGAAAGCACTAGCGATGGGACTAAAGATGCCACGACTGATATTTTCTGCGGCACTAGCGCTTACTCTGGTCGTTCCAGCGATGAAAGCCGATGCAGAGGAAAAGCTGCGAAAAAATGAAACCTATTGCCTTCAAAGGGGGGCGGGCGGAGGACAAGGTGGCGGCGATACGCCGCTGCTTTGCCGATTCGAGACTCTGGAACAGTGCCTCGCTTCGAAAACTGCCAATAGCGATTGGTGCATGGAAAATCCTGTAATCGGCTTCCGGAGAAGAGGCTTTTAGCCCGTTCATGTAACCCGTCTCGGTTCAACCGTGCCCGAACAATCAATTTGTGCAATAATCGCCGTTTTAACTATCTAACGTACCCCTGGTTTCATTTCGGAAGGCAGCCATTCGGCGATCTCTTTGTGCTTTACATTATAGGAAGAAGCCGCAATCGCTGTTGAACGAAATTTCATCAGCAGATCATCAAAAGATACGGGGAGCAGGAGATGGATTTCTTTGCCGCAGTAAAATCGGCTCTTAACAAATACGCGACATTTACTGGCCGAGCGAGTCGATCAGAATTTTGGTTTTTCTATTTGTTCTTGGCGATTGTGGATAGCATCGCAGGTGTTGTTGATGCCTTTATCCTCAATAATTCGAATTCTCCGTTAACAATCATTATGGGGTTAGGTTTTTTCGTGCCGCTCATTGCTGTCGCGACTCGCAGACTCCACGATATTGATCGATCTGGCTGGTGGCAGCTCTTGGCTTTCTTGCCGATCATTGGAACGATCATTCTGATCATTTGGCTATGCACCGCCGGCACAGCCGGGAACAATAGATTCGGTGCTAATCCACAATCGGGTCGCGCATAACATTTAATGCCCAATGTTTTTGTTGGGTTGGCCTCTAAAGAGCTATCGATAGTGGAAACAATCGGTTCTCGCCGGACAAAGAAACGCTCTGCCGATATCGCAGCCGCACTGATGTCTGCTTTCTGATAAGACGACAGCACAAAATAAAATCTGCTCGTTGCTTTGAACCTTATGCGAGCGTCCCGGATCGGTTAACATATCCGTGATGTCGTCCTGGAGTTCCATAATCGCTGCTTGCGTGCGCTACAGGACGGAGCTTTGGCAAGTACTCGCGATCGTACTGGCGACGTTCCTCTCTTTCGTCATTGCCTCATGGCTGCATCTTGCCGAGCCGTTCTGGTCGGTCATAACGGCGGCCATCGTGGCGCGAATTACGGCGAGAGGCGCCTTAAGACTGGCGGCATATCGATTGCTTGGCACATTGTCCGGGGCGTTGTTCGGTCTATTGGCGGCGTTTGCCCGTGGCGCGGGCATACCCGAACCTGTCTTGTTAATTCTGCTCGTCGCTCCCTTGGGATTGCTCGGCGTGCTGCGCCGCGAACTTCGAGCCGCGCTAATAGCCGGTATCATCGTATTTTCGGCCGCTGCGCATCTTGCATCGCCTTTCGCTCCTGCGCTGGCGCGAATTTTGGAGGTCGGGCTTGGTGCAATCGTGGCCGCGTTTGTCTCGATTGTTTTAGGCTCAGTTTTCCGCCCGTCCGCGCAGATAGCGCAATCATAGCCAGTGTTGGACCGAGAAGAGATCAGTTTGTCGAGCTCAAGAAGACTCGATGCGAACATTCCGTTTCTTCTGAGCCTGAACCAAACCCCGCAATCAGTGCAAGCTACTGTGATATGCCTTCGACGGAAAAAACTGGAAATTTCGCATTTTTTCCAACCTTCCCTATAGCTAGGCTCTGGGTTGATCGAGGAAAAAGGAACAATACACTATGGGTGTTTCAGTGGTCACAGGTGCAAATCGAGGGATTGGTCTCGAGTTCGCACGCCAGCTCAAGATGCGACGAACCAACCTCGTCGCCGTATGTCGCAAGAGCTCGCCGGAGCTCGACGCACTCGGAGTGCGGGTCGAAAGTGGGATCGATCTGACCGAGCCTGCGGCATGGTCGCAGCTCGCCGAGAGGCTCGCGCACGACAACATCGACCTGCTGATACAGAACGCCGGCGTGCTCCTCCCCGACTCTCTCGAGGATGTCGACTTGAACAAGGTGCGTGCGCAGTTCGAGCTGAATGCCATCGCACCGTTGTTTCTCACCCGAGCGCTCGCCCCGCGATTGCACACGGGCTCGAAAGTCGCGCTCATCACTAGTCGCATGGGGTCCATCGCCGACAATGGCTCCGGTGGCTTCTACGGCTATCGCATGAGCAAAGCGGCGCTGAACGCGGCCGGCGTCTCCCTGGCGCACGACCTCAAGCCGCGAGGGATCGCAGTAGTCATCCTGCATCCAGGATCGGTGCGCACCGAGATGACCCGCGGCCACGGCATGATCAAGACGGACGAATCCGTTCAGGGGCTCCTGCTGCGCATCGACCAGCTCCGGCTCGAAACCACCGGACGTTTTCTGCACCAGAACGGCGAAGCCTTGCCGTGGTGAACCCGCGCACCGCGGTTACTTGGTCCCGTCGTGTTACTGCAGATGCTCGCCCAAGCTGACGAGGGTAATCGAATGAGCGGAGGCCACTGCGAGTGATGGCGCCGGCTTATAATGAATTTTTCTGAGTTCGGCACGAAGCTGGAATGTCCGCTGTTGACCCAAAGCGGACATGCCGAGCGGCGTTGCTTCGCCCGCACACGCCTAGTGCATTGCTCGCGCCCATAGAAGCTGCCAAGGAACTGGGGCAAACAGCACTGCGAACATCAGCAAGCCTAAGCTCACGCTCCATCGTACGCGTTCGCGCGCTCGTGCACGCACTTCGCCCATGACGAATTGCTCGCCCTTGCGCATCTCCCCGTAGGATTTTAGGAATGAGGAAATTCGCCCTACGCTAAAGTCGTCAAGCGTCTCGCCTTCAATGCGGTTGCGCTTTTCCAAATCGTTCAGCTGCTCAGCCTGTATACGGTAGCGTTCCGCATGTTCGCTTGCATCAACAAAGGTGGTTTCCTCGGCGCGCGTAAAATACAGCGTTCGGAGCGAAGGAACCATGTATTCAACCATGTCAATGAGCGGCTGGTCCGCACGTGGCGCGGCTGCCAATTGAAATGCTGAGCCCGCTAAAATTACAGCGGCGCTCCAGCGGGCGGTTACGATCGCAACGCGCAGTGCCCTTTGCCCCCACAGAAACGGGTAGACTAGCCCGGCCAACGCCAGCGCAACCCCAAAAGCGCAAACCATGGTCGCGCCAGTTGGGAGATCGAACATAAACGACGCCGCGATGCCGACAATGCTGGTCAGCGTGCCGGTGATCCAGCCAATTGCAAGCTGTCTGGCCAATGTTGAAGCATACAACACACCGATCGCGGCTGGTATAATGAGGAATGAGAAGACCAGAAGGACCCCAGCCAGCGCGACCGAGCTGGTTACGACGATACCGAACGTCGCATAGAAGATAAATTCCCAGACAAAAGACCCCGTTCCGGTGAGCTGGCGGCGCAATAGCCAGTGCATCAGCGCTACAGCTGCATAGATTGGCACAATGACAGCGAGCTCACTCATGCCGCTTGTGAGAATATTTCCGGTCAAGATTTGCTTGAGATGCTCGGCGCCCTGTGGCGCGCGATCGATGAGCAGGATCGCGGTCGCCGCCGCGACAACGTAAATGACACCAATGATAGCTTCCTGTGAAATACGCGTTGCCCAGGCCCGCGTAAATGCGAGCAGCAACGCCGCGATTAAAGTGAAGGCGAGCGAATAGACGTAGGTCGCTATGCTGAGAGCCGAGTGACCAAGCATAAACGCCATCGTCGCGCCGAGTGCTGCGATCTGTGCAAGCGCCAGATCAACGAAGATTACATTGCGCGCGAGAACCTGGATGCCGAAATAGGCATGAATACCGACCAAGCAAACCGCCACCAAGAATGTGGGCCACAGGAATACGATCGCTTCCTTCATCGCGCGGCCAACGCCGACACCAGCGCCTCGATATTGGTATCAAATAGCGAGATGTAATCGGCGGTACCCGGTAGCGCGCCGACAGATGCCGCGAGCACCAAGACTGAGGCGCCGGCCTTGCGCGCCACGAATGTCACGTCGCGGTCAGGCTCTTGAGGTTCGCGAACGACTAAGCGCACGCCGCGTTCGCGTATTGTCTTTATGACCCCGGCGAGATGCGCGGGACTCGGCGGCACACCGGGTTTGATCTCGATAAAGCCAACAAAATCCAACCGGAAGCGGCGAGCAAAGTAAGGCCAACTATTGTGGTAGGCAACGATGGGCATCGCTTTGAAGGGCGCCAGTTTTGCCTCCCATTGCCCCAGCTTGGCCTGCAAGCGAGCGAGGAAAGCCAACCGATTGGCCTCGTAACTTGCCGCATTCGCCGGGTCGATCCGTGCCAACGCTTCGAGGATCGTACCGGTAATGATCTCGGCGTTCTTGGGGTCAAGCCAATAATGCGGGTTGCCACTTCCATGGGCATGGCCTTCGCTGGGGCCGACGCTCATCCCGCGAAGTTCCAGCACGGTAATGGCGAAAGAGGCATCGACATAACCGGGGCCGCCGCGGCTAATCTCTGGCTTGTCGGCCTGTGCGAGCAAGCGATCGACCCAGAGATCGTAGTCAAGCCCCACGCGCACGAGCAGTTGCGCATTCTTCAAGCGTAGGACGTCCCGCGGCTTGGGCTGATATTCCTCGGCGTCCATATTCGCCGGAACGAGGCTCACCGCCACGACCCGCTCACCGCCCACGGCTTCGGTAAGACTTCGCAGGTCGGTCGTAGTGGTCACAACTTCGACTCGGTTTTGCTGCGCCAGCCCCGGTGAGGCCAAGGCAAGGCTAACGGCGAAAAGGGCGGGACGCAGCAGCATCGTTCTAAGAATTAGAAAGGGCCGCAACGCCGCGGCCCTTCTGCACTCGCTTTACCGTTTGGCGCTCGTCGTCCAATTGCTCTTCGGCATCAGGCAGTGGACGTTCTTCTCGGTGTCGGAAATGGTGCCGACGCGGCAATCCATCGCGACGCTGGCCAGCCCATATGCGTCGAGCCGCGCAATCTTCTTCTCCGACTCGAGCCATTTAATCATGCCCATCGATGCGTCATTCATCGCCTTGTTGAGATCGGCATCCTTAACGTGCGAGACATAATATTTAGCAGTCTCCTTAGTCGGCCGATCCATGTCTTCCCTATCGTTCGTATTCTTTGGGTTGATGCAATGGATACCTTTCTTGATGTTGACGACCTGCGATACGCGGCAATCGGAAACGCTCATCATCAGTTTCTCTGCTTGCTCAGCAGAAATACCGCGCTGTTCGGAGAGAAATTTTATGGTTTGCGCCTTCGCCTGCGCCCAAGCCTTGTTCAAGTCTTGATCAAATCCCATCGTGATCCAGGATTTCGGTGTCTCAATGCGCGGGAAGTCGAGCGGCTTGCCCTTGACGACTTCGACTGTGATGTTGAGCTCCTTATAGGCGGTCTCGATGGCAGTAAGGTTGACCTCGCCATTGCCCTGGCCTGCGTGAGAGTCACCACTCCACAGCAACGCACCCGGCACATAGACGGGAACATAGAGCGTTGTGCCGGTGACGAAGTCACGAATATCCATATTGCCGGCGTATTCGCCGGGCGGCACGCTTGAATAGCGGCCAGGTTCCTTGCGCGCGACACCGAGCGTGCCCGGGAACGGACGCACCGGCAAAACGATGCCAGGCAGGAACTCAGTCGTCATATTTTCAAGATCGAGATAAAAATACTTAACTTGGCCGTCCTGATAGACATTCGGGAACTGGCCGAACATGCCTGGTACGTTGAAGTTCGTCGCATAGGCCCGCGGGACGATCTTGTTCAGGCTGACCTTGAGCACATCGCCCGGTTGCGCTTCCTCGATATAGATGGGTCCAGTTAATGTATGCGGCCCGCGACCCGGAAAATCGGTGCGCAGCTTCTTGATTTGCTCGATGGTAGTGCCCGGAACCACCTGATTGTGACTGTGCATCATCGTTTCCATCACGATGGTGTCGCCAGAATTGACCCGAAGCACGGGCGCTTGGGAATTGTCGAACCAACCCCATTGGGTGGTATCGAGCGTTGCTGGTAGCAAATGCACCTTTTTGCCGTTCGGCAAATTCACAACGCGGAGTTTGGGGTCGGCAGGCCCGAGGTCGGGATAGCCAGGAGTCGTGATCGTTGCCGTTGGTGGGAGTTGCGACGCGGCCGGAGTGGCAGAAACTGGCGCGGGTGGTGGCGTTTGCGCGAGCGCTGCAGTGCTGATGATCAACGCTCCGCAGGCGCCGAGTACGATGCGAAACAATAATGTTGTTTGAGCCATGTATTCCTCCCCAATCAGCCGACATTCCCCAGATGGTGACTGTCAGCGTAGGCCATTGAGGCTCGACCCGGCAATCCACAGCGCCGTGTCGCCCTAGGGGGGCCTCGTCCGTTTCTGGCACAAAGCGGACATGCGAGGCTCACCAATCAATGTCTGCTTTCGGGGGTAAAGCGGACATTATAATGAGAGAGCTTCACTTCCGCTTATGACCCAAAGCGGACATCCGCGACGCAGCCACCGAGCTTGATCACGTTGTGGAACTGAACAGCCCGATGTTGCGAAGCTTGGGCAAGATCATGACGCGATTCGAGTATTCAACTTAAAATGGGTTCGAGGTCTTCTCGGGTGTGAACTTGAGGTAACCAATATTGGCTCCGAGTCGCACGCCAATGCCCGAGCGGATTGGCACCACGACCATATCGTCCCTGCTGAGGGCTGTCGCACCAAAGCCTCCTATCAAATAGGCAGAGCCGGAGATGCCCACGAAACGCGTAAAAATGGCATCAACACGGGGCATTTTATAAACCAGCATCATGGTTCGTGCTCCGTCAACGCCGAGATCGACGCCGAGCGATGGGCCTTGCCAAAATACGTTCATGTTGCCGGCATTGCGTGTATAGAGCGTGCCTTCACCGTAGCGCAGGCCGACCGCAATAGCGCCTGAACCTTCCTGGCCGAGGATGTAACCATTCGGCTGGCCCCACTTGCTGAAGGCATGCTCGATGGTGAGGGCAAAATCACGGGAAACTGTGTTGAAGAACCGATGCCCGGCATTGATCAGCTCATTCGAGGAATAGGTCGCGGGTTGTTGGGCCTGTACGGCTGAACCCGTGAAAAAGAGTGCCATCAGGAAGACAGTCGCGCGTAGGAACGGCATTGCAAGTTCTCCAGCTGGAACGAGATCGAACGAACGCCGCCAACAGAGGCAGCTTACTTTTGTTTACGCGATAGTTTCTTCACGTCTTCCACCGCACAAAGCTTAGCTTCTTCTTTCTCGATTAACGTCGAAAGGAGATGCCTCATCGGTTCGTCTTTTGCTTCAGTCAAGAGTTTTCCGAAAGCGCTCAAGATTTGCTTTGTGGATGAACCGCTCCATTGCCTTCTCCCAAAGGCGTGTTGCTTTCCAGACGGATCGTGCCGAATGGTGCGTTCATAGTCGAGTAAATTGCTCTTGATCGATCAATTCAACAGATATTATTTGTAACTCGGTCATGCCCTGAGCTGATCCACTCTCGGATTTCACGCGAAGCCTTTTTTAGAAGGGCTTTAGCGTGCTTTGGACGGACAGTAAGCAATTTAGCGCCTTCGAGGTCGAAGCAATCAATCGCTTGTCTGTTTCTTCTTCCTGTTGCGGACTCCAGCCTTTACCCGCCAGCAGCGAAGCTCGCGAAATCATCGCCAAATATCAATAGCTGGAAGAATTTTCATGCGAGCAACAACACTTGCATCCCCAATTTTTTCAGCAATTTCAGCTCTAATTTGAGCTCTGAAAATTTCAGTCTAGTTATAATTAATTCCTTGCCGATTCCATCTGAAGAGAAGCCACGCTTCTGCCGAATATTGTTACCGACCGGATCATCGGTGGCATTTTCAATGGAACTAAGGTTCGCGATAACAATTTGTCGCATGTCCAAAATGTCGCACCGAGCCTCTTTCTTTAATTGCAAGGAGCTGGAGAAAATAACTGGAAACCAAGATTGCAAAAATGCTCAGAATTATCGCTTTCGCTCTACTTACATCGAACCATCTACTCACTAGGTTTGATCAACGTCAGAAAAATCTGGCGTTACGTTCAAGGGAGTCGTCCATGAAAAATCTGCTTACTCGTTTTATGCGGAATGAATCGGGTGCGACTGCTATTGAGTATGGTCTCATAGCCGCTTGCATCTCAGTCGTTATCATCGCTGCAATACAGAATGTGGGTACGAAGCTCAATTCGACATTCACTCAAGTGTCCAACGCGCTCTAACGCGAAGAGCTTTTCAAAAACCCAAATGGCTCACGCAACTGGGCCTTGGTCGAATCCGGGGCCCTTTGTGGGTGCATCAATTAGTCGGTCGCAATCATAGAATGTCGACGCGAGCATTGTCGTAAGGATATGCGCGATGAAAGAGCATCGAACAGAGGTTCGACAACATACATTGAAGGCGGCAAAAATCGTGATCGACAGCAAGTCGATTATTGATTGTACAGTCCGCGACCTCTCCTCCAAAGGCGCGTGTCTGGAGGTGACCAGTCCAATTGGTATTCCCGAGACCTTCGAGCTTACTATTCCAGTTGATAGCTTGACTCATAAGTGCCGAGTCAGTTGGAGGAAAACAAAGAGGATCGGCGTGTACTTTGTATGAGAGTCTACGCACGAACGAAACGGTCACTTAGGACAGCGCGCAGGGATCATTTGTTCGTCGGTGCCTAATCGACGTCTCGCCCACCGTCCTGAAAGCGAACATGGCTCTCGGGCATTTGTGACCCCAATCTGATATGCGGGCCGCTCAAGGAATTTGATAAACTGTCATTTTATCCGCAACGCCGCGCAGGGTTGCGTCCTGTTCGGTCAGCGTGATCTTGCTCGCGTTCAGCATTTTCGATACTTGCGGGTTTTGCACCACGGATTTGGTCGTAAAAATCGCGCGTGAACTGGCCAGGCTCTGAACACGGGCGGCAATGTTAACGGTCTGACCAAAGTAATCGAGCCGGTCGTTGAGCGTGACCGCGAGGCATGGCCCCTCGTGAATTCCGATCTTGACCAGCAGATCGTTCTTGAGATTTTGCACCGAATCACGCATGCGGAGCGCGGCGGCGAGTGCACGATCGGGCGTCGGAAATGTCGCCATCACTGCATCACCGATGGTCTTGACGACCGCGCCCCCCTCAGAGGCGACGATCTCCTGGAGAATGCGGAAGTGTTCGCGCACGAGGTCATAGGCAACAATATCCCCAACGCGGTCATAGAGCGCAGTCGAACCTTTGAGGTCGGTGAATAGGAACGTGAGGCTGGTGATCTTCAGTCCCTGATCGACATCTAGATTGTCGGTACGATAGATGTCGCGGAAGGTCTGATTGGTCAAAAGTCGCTTCGCAGTCAGGAAGGACCGTCGCTTGCCGAGCAGATCATGGAGCTTATCGCCCGCGATCCATACAGAGGGCAGCGTGCGCACATCGGTACGGTTGTCGAGTGCAAGCCGTAGCGGACCAGGTCGCATCTCGGTGGTGCCGGTCGGTGCGTGAATCTTGTTGAAGACCATTGTCAGATTTTGGCGCTCTCGAGTCGGCTCACCTTTCACGTCGATGAAATGGGCTGCATGCGTGACTGGTTCGAACACGATCACGAATTCGGCTGGCAATTGAAGCGATATCAGCGCCTTCTCGCCGGGCGGGAGTTCGATCGAGTCGATCGTAATTTCCTCGAGAACCTCTTCCAATCCGGTATCAGGTAGTTCGATCCCTGAGCCCCAAAATATTTGCTGGAAATATTCCCAGATCGGGAGCGAATGCGGATCATGCGCCGCGATCCGGCGCACGCGCGGGCTAACCGTAAAGGCGACCTCGACCATCTCATCGAGCGTCGGCTCATAGCCGGATGCGCAGAGCGCGCAGTTGTATGCCTCCTTGTGTACGGACTTGAGAGTTTGTGTGGCATCGAGCACCCCACCACAGCCAGGGCATAGAACGTTCCAGCTTAATTCGAACAACCCTAGCCGTGCGGCGTGCAGGAAGCCGCTGATTGCCTTTTCCTCGTCGAGCCCATGCTCGGCGGCGAAATTCAGCACGTTGATGCGGCACAATTTTCGGTCGGTGCCATCGCGGACCACCTTATCGATGGCGGCGACAACATCTTGATCAGCCGAATTGCGCAGAGTATCGAACAGCGCCCTCGTGTCGCTCATGACATTAAACTATGCCAAAATTGACCGTCTGACAGTGGCGGCGCGAAAATAAAAACGCAAATTCCTGTGAGAATGGGACCGACACAGAGGAAATGCCCTATAGGATGCGATAACAGGTTGGAAAATGACTTCAAGTTGCTGAGCGATCGAAGGTTCAAGTTTGGCGACAGAGTTTGTCGTCGCGAAGAGCCCGCGCAAATTCGGGGATGATTAAAGTTAGGATATATGCTGGCCGCGACGACGCCAGGAACGCGTATCAATGTACGGCTGGCGGATTCGGCTCCAAAGAAAGTCCGGACGTCATCCGATTTCTCGAATCCCTTAAATTCGTTCCAAAATAGCAGCAAACCGATCAATGTCCGCTTTCGGGGATAAGGCTGACATCGCAATTTATGGGGCTCATGTCCGCTCCTGATCCAGGGCGTCACCCCGAAAGCAGACTTCGCTCTAGGCAAACAGAAGATCCCCCGGCTTTGGTTAGCCAGAGCCTAGATGGTCGATCCTTTGCCTGATGCTCTTATTAGAGCGCAGTTGATACTTGCGTGAATGTGTTGTTGAGCGCAGTGCCGATACCCTGCACCGCAGCAATGATCACAACCGAAATACATGCCGCGATCAGTCCATATTCAATGGCTGTCGCGCCGTTCTCGTCGCGGATGAAGTTACGTAACTTAGTCATGTGAGGCTCCGGGATATTAGAGGCTTTCCCCTCTTACATGCCATTCTATTCCGCTGGATATTTCGGAAGCCTTTGCGTGACAGCTATCATTTTAGGATCATGAAAAACTCAAAAGCCCAGCATTGTCTTGGTTTTCTGGTTAATGGCCGCGTCGCGGATGTCCGCTTTGGGTCAAAAGCGGACATGACACTCTCTTATTATGATGTCTGCTTCACCCCCGAAAGCGGACATCGATCGGTGAACCTCGCATGTCGGCTTTGTGCCAAAAGCAGACCCGAGCCGTTTCATTCGATCATCTCATAGGAGTCTGGATGGACCACATAAACATAATTCAATCGCTCACCACGTGAAGGAGCTACCGAACCGGAGGCGACACTCGTTTCCTGATTGGGAGCGTTGCTCGCAATGGGCTTGAGGTGGACAGCTTTGCCAACTGAACGTGTAATCATTGGAGGATTACCGCACCGCACAAAACGTTTCCGCGTTAAGTGAGCAACAGATCGAGACGAATTAGACCAAATGTTTACTCGCGTCCGAAAACTTTTTGCCTGAGACGAATGACAAGCTGGTATAACTTGAGGCGCCAAATAGTACTCAGTTCAGTCCAATGAGCCATGCCGGCTTCAATTCGATAAACGATGGCGAAGCTCAATGGATTGCGGTGTTGCGGTCAGGTCTCGCGCAGTCGCATGACGATACAGGTTAAAGGTAGCCGTCACGATTGAAATCCTGAGGACTTCTGGCGAGAGGCTTACCGCCGCTAGTGGGGGAGTCGGCTCCGCCGACAAAAAAGGGAGGATAACAATGAACGATCGCGTTCCGAAGAATTTCAGAAAGGTGATCACCGCGGCCGCTGCGGGGAATGTCATCGAGTGGTATGACTTTTATATTTTCGGCAGCTTGGCCACAATCTTGTCGGTCAAATTCTTCGATAAGAGCCATCCCGTCGCCGCTCTGCTCAGCACGATCGCGCTGTTCACCGCGGGATTCCTGGTCCGGCCGTTGGGGGCGTTCGTCTTTGGCTGGCTGGGAGACCGCGTCGGCCGCAAATATACGTTCATCATGACGCTCGTCGGCATGGCGTTGGGCACCGGGGCGATCGGGTTGATCCCGACCTTCCAGCAAATCGGCCTGACCGCCGCGATCATCCTGTTCTGTTTGCGGATGGTCCAGGGCCTTTGCCTGGGCGGCTCATACGGTGGCGCCATTACCTATGTCGCTGAAAATGTGTCGGACGAACGCCGCGGTTACTACACCGGTTGGCTGCAGACCTCGCCGACCCTTGGAATCGTGCTGTCGCTTATCATAATTATCGCGACACGCACCTACTTTGGCGAGGCCGCGTTCAACGACTGGGCGTGGCGCATTCCGTTCTTGTGTTCCTTCGCGCTGGTGTTCGTCACTATGTACATGCGGGCCAACTTCGAGGAGTCGCCGGTCTACGCGGAGATCAAGGCCAAAGGACTAACGAGCAAGAATCCGTGGAGAGAGGCCTTCCTCAACCCTGTCAATTTGAAGTACGTGGTGATCGCGACCATCGTAGTATTGGGCGAGGGCGTGGTCTGGTACAGTAGCCAGTTCTGGGCGCTGTTCTACATACAGACGGTTTCCAAGGTGGATGTGCTCACCAGCGCCTTCATTGTGGGAATTGGGCTGGTCATCGGGACCCCGACACTCATCTTCTTCGGGTGGCTGTCCGATATCATTGGCCGCAAACCAGTGATACTTGGGGGGTTCTTCCTTGCGGCGCTTACCTACTATCCGCTTTATACGTGGCTCGGGGCGGTCACGCAGCCGGGCAATATCAACATCCCGATTGCGATCCTCATCGTCGCCATTATGGTTTCCTATGTTGGGATGGTGTACGGGCCAATCGGCGCATTCCTCGCTGAATTTTTCCCCGCCAGGATCCGCTACACGGCGGTATCCATGCCGTATATGATTGGGAACGGCTGGGGTGGCGGGTTGGTGCCGTTCATCACCACGGCGGTTTACCAGTCGACGGGCAGTCTCGCCATGGCGCTGATCTACCCGATCGCTGTTCCCGCGGTATGCTTAGTGATCTCCCTGTTCGTGATGCCCGAGACTCGCAAGATGAGCATCTGGAAGCCGGAGACGCGCAAGGCGTAATCGGCGAGCTGACAATACAAGCTTCGTGCGGGGCCTATTCGGCCCCGCACTTTTTTTCACGTATGGCCGCATTGTGCCAAAAGCAGACATCCCTCCCTCTAAATTTCATCGACCAACTGATTGGGTGCTGGAGTTGTCACAATTCACGGCTGCCCAGCTCAAAACGCGCTCGGGTATAATCCTCCATCCATCAGAATGCTCTGACCGGTGATGTACCCTGCGTGCACACTACACAGGAAAGCGCAGGTTCGCCCAAACTCTGATGCGGTCCCGAAACGCTTGGCAGGCACTGTCGCTTTCCATTGCGCCGCGATCGTGTCTTCGGAACTTGTCGCACGCTTCGCAAACGCCGCGAAACCCTGGCGCAGACGCTCCGTATCGAAGTATCCAGGAAGCAGATTGTTGATGGTGACGTTCCTATACGCCACGCCACGTGCCACACCTG